>ULSN01064556.1_pt1 | contig 33602 bp, 23 predicted proteins | sample 1956771 | NCBI WGS metagenome assembly ULSN01 (sample SAMEA4835709, study PRJEB28245) | human gut metagenome | biome: gut microbiome; material: fecal sample | place: Denmark | collected 2008
AATAGTGTAGTCCGTCAGATGTGGGAACAGAACACCGACGTTGTGATGGTTGATACCGGTAATTCATACGAAGGACTCTGCGAATATGTCGGTGGCAAATATATCAGCTACACAGACGAGCATCCTATCACGATGAATCCTTTTGCCATCAAGCATGAGGAGTTGAACATCGAGAAGATAGGCTTCCTGAAAAATCTGGTCATGCTTATCTGGAAAGGAACCCAAGGTGAAGTCACCAAGACGGAAGACCGTCTCATAGAGCAGGTTATCACGGAATACTTCGATGAATACTTCATGAAGAAACAAATAGAGAACCTGTCGTTCAACACATTCTATGAGTACAGTACAGTCCGTATTCCTCAGATTATAAAGGAGAACAACCTGGCAGGAATCGACCTTGCATCCTACAACTATCTGCTGAAGGACTTCTACAAGGGCGGTAGTCATGAGCTTACACTCAATGAGAATCTCGACACAAAGTTGTTTGATGAGACCTTCATCGTCTTTGAGATTGACTCCATCAAGGATGACCCTCTCCTCTTCCCTCTTGTTACACTTATCATCATGGACGTTTTCATTCAGAAGATGCGTATCAAGAAAAACCGCAAGGTGCTTGTCATTGAAGAGGCATGGAAAGCCATTGCTTCGCCAATGATGGCAGAGTACATAAAATACCTCTACAAGACAGCCCGTAAGTTCTGGGCTTCTGTGGGTGTGGTTACTCAGGAGATCCAGGACATCGTGGGAAGTCCTATCGTGAAGGAAGCCATCATCAACAACTCTGATGTGGTGATGCTGCTTGACCAGAGCAAGTTCCGTGAACGTTTCGACGAGATCAAGGCAATCCTGGGTTTGACAGATGTGGACTGCAAGAAGATCTTCACCATCAACCGCCTTGAAAACTAGGAAGGCAGAAGCTTCTTCCGAGAAGTCTTCATCCGCAGAGGAAGTGTCGGAGGCGTGTTTGGTGTAGAAGAACCTCACGAGTGCTATATGACCTATACCACCGAGCGAGCAGAAAAGGAAGCTCTGAAACTCTACAAGAAAGAGTTGCAATGCGACCATCAGCATGCCATCGAAGCCTATTGCCGAGACTGGGAACTGTCAGGAATCACCAAATCCCTGCCATTTGCCCAGAAGGTGAACCAGACTGGTCATGTGCTGAACCTCAAACCAAAGAGGAAATTTGATGAGTATATGTAACAAGTCATAAACGATAATATTCAGACAAATGAAACGCTATCTGATAATACTTACTCTCTATCTCTGTGCCGTAGTACCGATGATGGCGCAGTACTACAGTGTGAACTATGACAAGCGCACTGTAGAAGCAATGACAGCCGCTTTTGCAACAGAGGCAGCTACTGAGGCGTATTATGCCGAACAGGTAGCCAAGATACGTGAACACTATCAGGCGGCAGAGGTGGCAGCGGCAGGAATCTTCACATCCAAGTTCCTTGACCGCAAAGCCCTCACCCATCTGGGACTGTGGACAAGTGCCACTGAGAACTACTATTACCGCCGTATCTACAACATGGTGTCGGCCAAGATTATGCCGAAGATTTGGACTGTGGCAGGTATGATGCTCAAAAGTCCTCAGAATGCTCTCTATTGGGGAAGCTATTTATATAAGGTATGTGAAGAGACCAAGACTCTCTGCTATCAGTTCGAGTCTATCGTCACCAACAGCACCCTCTCGTTCAAGGATATAGCATTTCTGGAGATTAACCAGGAATTGGCTGCCATCCTGAAACTCTCGGAGTTGGGCAACGTGGATTGGGAAGCGATGTTTGACAACTTTTCAGGATTCGGTTCCAACTTCACCAAAGAGAATCTGAAGGAAGACATTGATAACCTGTATGCCATGGGAGTTAATCTTGCTTCTGCAGGAGCTGGTAATGCCGTAGGCTCCATCCTTGGCAACAGCAGTTTCAGTGGTACGATGATGGATAAGACAAGCAGCGTCATTGAGATTGCAGAAAATGTGTATGGACTCTACAACAGTCTGTCTGCAAATGCAGGAAACACGCTCTTGCAGTTTGTTGGAGGAAAGGACAGCATTGCAAATCTCTTCTCATTATCGAACTACAATCTGACATCCTGGGTAACAGACTATGCCCGTGAAGGAATGGGACAATACTACACCCAGCGATGGTATATCTATAGAGTTGATGCTGGTAATGTGAAGCTGTGTGACTACTATCCACCTACAGACAATGATGCTATCATCAAAGGTGATCACTGGTATCGTATCAGCACAAAGGACAAAAACTATACTCCAACATCGGCAGAAAGAGAAGCTGCATTGAGAAACTCAGAAAGCCACGCAGGTTGGAGTCGAAGTGATGTTCAGCAGCATAACAACTCGAATGACGGCTTCAATTATAGCATAACCTACTATATGTCAGGCTATATTCTCAGTAAGAAGAAAAGTGGTCAATATGCTAAAGCCTATGCCTACGAGATTCATGTTTCAAAGAGTTGGTACAAAAAGGAAGTTGCCTATGAGGATGTCTTTGATTCCTACACGATGGACATGAACACATTCAAAGCCGGATTGAATGCACGACTGAAAGAACTCAATGATAACGAGGAAGGTTACACCTACTATCTTTCAAGTGATGCAAAGAGATACTATCAGACAACCGATGCCAAGAAGATTGCAGGATGTGAAACAGCAACCATCAGTGTAACCTGTCATGGTGGCACCAAACTTGGTGAAGCATCAACCCAATACAAGTGTTCGAGTTGCGGAGGTAGCGTGAATGGTCACACCAAGCAGTGCGTCATGGCCACGAGTGTCACTCATGAAAGCGTCAACACCTCAGAGATTGATTCCAAGATTGCTGAAACAGAGAGGAAAATAGCTTCTCTCCAGTCTGAAATTACAAGCTTGGAGGCAGAGAATACGGAACTTCTGAGAAAAATCAAGAATTCAAATGTGAATGATGCAGCGAGGTATCGTCAACAGTACAATGCCAACAAAGACCGCATTACAGCATTGAAATCTGACAAGAGTACAGCCGAATCAGAACTTGCCCAGTACCATAAGGCAAAGCAAGAGGCTATTGATGGAGAAAATGCAGTGACTGATGACTATTACCGAATACCTGCCATCATGCAGGATTGCAAGACTGCCTATAATCTCAGTTGGAATGGTTCGGGGGCTTGGGAAGGTAATACTTTCGTTCGTACTGCTTCCATGCCGAATATCAATGGTGTCATAACTTTCAAGGCAACAGTTTCAATAGCAAGAAAGTCTAAGTACTTCATGGGCATCAAAATACACCGTGCCATCGTGCAGATTTCATGGACTCTGACCACGGAATATAGCGATACGCAAGTTGTGGCTGTAGTAAACCTCGATCCTGCTAAAACCGATGAGGAGAAAGCAGCCGAAGTGAATGCCAAACTTGCAGAGATTGCTCGTGACTATCCAGACTGTGACCCTATGGTTGAATATGCCAAGAGTAGCCCTGTGGAATCAGACAATACGGATGATACTTATCATTTGCTCTGGTCAAGTGACCGACTGGAGATTGCACGTCAGATAGACAGCCGTCTCACCAAGATATTTGCCGATCTGGTGTCATTGGAGAAGATGATGCATTACAAGCATTCCATCATAGACATTCTGAGGAGTGTCGCTCCCCCACTGAATGACGAGCAAGGCAGAAGACTGACGCTAATAGAAAAGTGCAGGAAACGATGGTTGCGACATGCAGCTGATAGCGGACATTCAGATAGTTATAACGGAAAATATGATGACGATGAAGAAGACAACAGTGAATAGCAAGATACTGACAATACTCATTTGTTTGTTGACCCTTATGCCTTCGGTGGCAAAGGCTCAGGTGGGTTTTGATGCAGTTTCTGTCGAGGCTTATATCAAAGACCACAAGCAACAGCGCAGTCTGCTGCTTGTGCGTTCCACCTTGGAGGCAAGCAATAAACTGCTGCATGACTATAGCGGCGATGCCAACATTGGCTTCAGAGACATCAACAAGGAACTGGATAAGTACACCAGGGCATTTGATGTGATTGACATTCTGTACCAGTCACTCCGTACCAGTCTCAATGTGTACAGCACCTATGAGAATGTGAGTGACAAAGTTGGTGACTATAGAAAGATGCTCAATGATTTCAGGAAGAAATGCCTGGAAAGAGGAAACATCATGAGTACCGATACACTGATCATCACCATCAACACCAAGGCTTTGTCTAAGATTGCAGATGAAGGCGACAATCTCTATAGGTCAGTCAGTGATTTGCTGCTATATGCTACTGGAGCTGCGGCATGTTCAACGTCAGATTTGCTTCTCATCATTACGAGCATCAACAACTCGCTCGACAATATCAACAAGCATCTCAACAAGGCATACTTCGAAACATGGAGATATATCCAAGTGAGAATAGGCTATTGGAAAAAGCAGGTGTACCGTGCCAAGAGCAAGGAGGAAATCATAAGCGATGCCTTCGGAAGATGGAGAGGTGCAGGATATTTAGGCTATTAGAATAATAAATAAAAATTCAATGAATATGAAACATTTAATCTCTTCACGGACAGCACTTTGTCTATGTGGCTTGACGTTATGCTTTAACGCATCAGCCCAAGGCTATGTGAGTTACAACCATGATGCAGCCAAGATGAACCAGATTACGGTTCAGGAGATTGGTTCTGGCGGCCTCACTCCTGCATTCTATTATGATGCCATACACAACAACTATCAGAAGACTGCAGCAAAAAAGAACAAGCAGTTTTTCAGAACCATGGCAGGAGTTTCAGCATATCAGCAGGTGGATGTAGCTGACAGCATCAAAGCATCTCTTACCCAACGAGCTGAAATCGAAGCACTCAACATTGCAGACCGGCAGATTGACATTGCCTGGCTTGCAGAAGGAACCAAGATCAACTCCAAGCTCTCGGACTTTCAGGCGAATATTGACCGAATAGTAAGCGCTGGTGGTTCTGTTTCAGACAAGACACGATGGACAGAATACTACAAGATGTACAAGACAGCCATCAAGGAGATGCAGGATGCCTATATGCCCAATGCCCAGCGCAAACAGCAGTATCTTGCCATCTATGATGACATTACCAAGCAGAATGAGACACTTATCTCATTTCTTATCCAACTAAGCAACAAGAGAAAGACCACCTCCTTGCTTGCTGCCCGACTTGAAAGAAGAAACAATGTGGCCAGCCACGCATCATCAGCAATCAGCCGATGGCGTGAAGCAGGCAAAAAGAATATAGGAAATAACTCCGGAGGCTCAGGAACTGATGACTCCGACGAAAATAACATAGTAAGACAATAAAACATGGCAGATTCAAACATCCTTTCCGATTTCGGTATCAAGATCCTCGAACAGGAGATTGATGATGTGATTTTCCAGACCAACGAGTTCCTTTGTGATGCCACGTTCACAGGCTCACAAGGTCCGTTTTGGTGGATATTGCAGATGTGTATGGCTCTGGCTGCGCTGTTCTCGATAGTCGTAGCTGGCAGTATGGCCTACAAGATGATGGTAAAGCATGAACCGATAGACATCATGAAGCTGTTCAAGCCTCTTGTGGTCAGTGTGATCCTCTGTTGGTGGTACCCACCTGCAGATACCGGCATTACAAACAACGGCAGCAGCTGGTGTGTACTTGACTTTCTCTCCTATATTCCTAACTGCATAGGTTCATACACCCACGACTTGTATGAAGCGGAGTCCGCACAGATTGAGGATAAGTTTGAAGAAGTCCAGGAGCTCATCTATACACGTGATACTCTTTATAACTCATTACAAGCCCAGGCTGACGTAGCCCATTCTGGCACATCGGATCCAAACCTGATAGAGTCCACCATGGAACAGGCAGGTGTGGATGAAGTGACAAACATGGAAACCGATGCTTCAAAGCTCTGGTTCACGTCACTCACAGCTGGTGCGGTGGTAGGCATAGACAAGGTGATTATACTCATAGCATTGATTGTCTTCCGCATAGGTTGGTGGGCAACAATCTATTGCCAACAGATACTCCTGGGTATGCTGACAATATTCGGTCCGATACAATGGGCATTCTCTCTCTTGCCGAAATGGGAAGGAGCCTGGGCAAAGTGGCTGATACGTTATCTCACGGTACATTTCTATGGAGCAATGCTATACTTCGTGGGCTTTTATGTCCTTTTACTCTTTGATATAGTGCTCTGCATTCAGGTGGAGAACCTTACAGCCATTACCGAAAGTGAGCAGACGATGGCAGCATATCTGCAGAACTCGTTCTTCTCAGCCGGTTATCTGATGGCAGCAAGCATTGTGGCATTGAAATGTCTGAACCTCGTTCCAGACCTTGCTGCATGGATGATTCCTGAAGGAGATACAGCATTCTCTACCCGAAACTTCGGTGAAGGTGTGGCACAGCAAGCCAAGATTTCAACCCAAGGCATGATTAGCAAAGTGATGTAAACAGCAAATAATACATATATAATAAGGTATGGTAATAAAGAATCTCGAAAACAAAATCAAGTTGGTGATGATTATCTGTTCACTCTTCCTTGTGGGCTGCATCATCATCTGTATCTCCAGCATTTGGACAGCCAAGCAAATGGTTTCAGATGCTCATCAGAAAGTGTACGTGTTGGATGGCAATGTTCCTATTCTCGTTCAGCGCAGCACCATGGAAGAAACGCTCGATGTGGAAGCAAAGAGTCATGTGGAGATGTTCCATCATTACTTCTTCACTCTTGCGCCAGATGACAAGTACATCAAATATACAATGGATAAAGCCATGTATCTGGTCGATGAAACGGGTCTTGCGCAGTACAATACATTAAAGGAGAAAGGCTTCTACTCAAACATCATGGGTACGAGTGCCGTATTCAGTATCTTCTGTGACAGTATCAAGTTCGACAAGGAGAAGATGGAGTTCACCTACTATGGCAGACAGCGTATTGAGCGACGCACAAGCATTCTTACCAGAGAACTTGTGACGGCCGGTCATTTGAAGCGTGTTCCCCGTACAGACAACAACCCACATGGTTTGCTCATCACCAACTGGAGAACCCTTCTCAATAAGGATATAGAACAAAAGACCAAACTGACATATTGATATGGGATGGAAGAAAATGTTTATCGGTGAAAAGATGCCGGACAAAGATGATCCTCAATATCGTCAGAGATATGAGAATGAGGTGAAGGCAGGACGCAAGTTTGCCAAGACTATGAAGCTTGATGTGCTTGCAGCCAAGGTACAACTGTTTGCTAATGACCATAAACTGTTGTTCCTCTACCTTGTATTTGGTTTCATAATCTTCTGTTTTTGTCTGAACATCTACAGGATGGTAGTGGTGTATAGTCATCAACAGTCAAGACAAAGTGCTACGGAAAGGCAAGAGCAGATGTTGCGTCTGCGACACAGCAAAGTCTGGAAAGCTGTTGAAAATGCCTACACCACGCATCCTGCCATGAATAGAGATAATCAAAAGAATAATAACGAAAAGATAGAAAACGATGGACGCATTGAAAAAGATTAACTGGAAACAGCCCAAGTATATGATACCGCTTATCATCTACTTCCCTCTGTTGTTTGTCGGCTACTTCGTCATTGACCTCTTTCATACGGAGAAGGCTGAGATTCCTGATGGTCTCACTACGACCGAGTATCTTAATCCAGACCTGCCTGATGCCAAAATGAAGGGAGACGGTATTGGTAACAAGTATGAGAGTATGCTCAAATCATACGGTAAGATAGACGATTATTCAGCAGTAGGAAACATTGAACGCAATGAAGAAGATACCAAGGAAGAGTATGATACAAAGTACTCAGATGAAGAACGTAAACAGGTGGAAGCACAGGAAGCCGAGAAACTCTCTGAGATGCAAAGGCAGCTACAGGAGAGCGCACAGAAAGGCCAGGAAATCGCCAAAGGCAACAATTCTGCAGAAAATGATCGCTTAGCTCGTGGCAAACAGCGTGAGCAGGAGGCGATGGAAGAACTCAATCGAGCCATTGCCCAGGCAAGGATTCAGGCTCAGCAGGTCTCTACCCCATCCATGCAAGCCGAAGTAACTGCCAAAACGGGCGATGCCAAGGAAGGAAAGGTTGAAATTCCGGAAAAGAAGAAGACCGATGATGAACCGCAAGAGGTCGTCAAGAAGGTCAAGGTTACTTCCGACTACTTCAACACCCTGTGCGACAATGACAAGGAAGCAGGACTTATCAAGGCTATCATAGACGAGAACATCAAGGCGGTGGATGGATCAAGAGTAAGACTTCGTCTGCTCGATGATATTGTCATCAATGAAGCCGTCATTCATAAAGGCTCCTACATCTATGCCACTATGAGCGGCTTCGGTTCACAGCGTGTCAAGGGCACAGTCAAGAGTATCATGGTAGATGATGACATCGTCAAGGTAAACCTTTCGCTCTATGATACCGACGGACTTGAAGGATTATATGTACCAAGCAGCCAGTTCAGAGAGACCACAAAAGATGTTGGTAGCGGTGCTTTGAGCAACACTTCAACCCTTACCAACAGTACATCCACTGGAGGTGGCAATCTGGCATCCTGGGGAGCACAAGCCGTTACCAATGCCGTTCAAAAGACAAGCAACGCCATCAGCAAGGCCATCAAGAAGAACTCAGCCAAGCTGAAATATGGAACCTTTGTGTATCTCATCAATTCACGTTCAAACCAGAAAGATAAATAATAAAGACATATATGATTATGAAGACTATCAAGAAATTCTGCGCATTGGTAGTATGCGCATTAGCCTCTCTCCCATCCATGGCACAACAGACGTATCAGGAAATGGAGCAGCTAACCATCAATGAGAATGTCACAACAGTCATTACCGCCTCTGAGCCAGTACGCTTCGTTGATATTTCTACGGATGCAGTGGTTGGCGACCAGCCAATCAACAATACCATCCGTCTGAAACCCAAGGAAGGTGCAGCCGTACATGCCGATGGTGACATCCTTGCTATAGTGACGATAGTTACCGAGCGTTACAGAACCCAGTATGCTCTGATATACACTACACGAATGCAGGAAGCAGTCACAGACAAACAGATTCTTGCCTCTGAGAAGATTCCATACCATAATCCTTCTGTATCAATGAGTACTGAGGATATGACCAGATATGCCCGAAAGATATGGAACTCACCGGCAAGAATACGAAACGTGAGCACCAAGCAGCACAGAATGACCATGAGGTTGAACAACATCTATTCTGTTGGAGAGTACTTCTTCATTGATTTCAGCATTGAGAACCGCACCAATATCCGCTTTGACATTGATGAGATGCGTATCAAACTGAATGACAAGAAGGTTTCCAAGGCAACTAATGCCCAGATGATTGAGCTTACGCCAGCTATGGTGCTTGATCAGTCCAAGACCTTCAAATATGGTTATAGAAACGTTCTCGTCCTGAAAAAGATGACATTCCCTAACGACAAAGTGTTGACTATTGAGATTTCAGAGAAGCAGATTAGCGGAAGAACTATCAGTCTGGATATAGACTACGAAGATGTTCTGTATGCCGATTCATTCAATTCATATTTAATGATGGAGGAATAAGACGATGAAGAAATACATATTGTCATTGATGATGGGACTGTGCGTTTCAGTCTCATCATTCGCCCAGAGCCATAGCGACCGCATATCCGTAGGTGTAGGTGCTTTGTATCAGAGAGGTTTGGATGCCACCATCTCATGGGAACATGAAACACGCTACCACAATGCATGGGAGTACTTTGTCAACGGCTACATCAAATGGGATGAATGTGCATCATGCGGACACGTCTGCCCAGAGTCTTTCTGGAACAACTACCGTACATGGGGAATTGGCGCAGCCTACAAGCCTTGTGTGGCAAGAGGAAGGAACAACTACGGAAACCTCCGTATTGGCGCAAGTGCAGGCAGTGACACAGACAAGTTCGTCGGTGGCTTGCATGTAGGTTACGAGCATAACTTTGCCCTACGTCATGGATGGGGATTGTTTGTTCAAGCCAAATGTGATCTCACTCTTCCCAAACGGGAAGACTTGTTTCGTACTGGCATCGTGATAGGATTCAAGATACCCACATTAAAGAAATAGCAACAATGAAGATACTAAATATCATTTGTGCTACTCTCATGGCAGTAGCATTTGCCTCATGCGATGAGCATCGAGACTTTCCTGATACGGCAATGAAGACCTGCGACATTCTCTGTACAGATGGCAAAGTCATAAGATTCGAGGAAGTTAAGTCCCAAAACAAGACTCCTATTGCCGTAGTGTTCTATGTGAATCAGAATGAGGACATCCAAGGCACAGGCTATGCAGTCTATCTAAAGGACATTGAACCGTATGCCTATTCTGACTCTCTCGGAATGAAGCATAACACATCAGCTGATATTGCTGCATTCGATGGCAATGGAAATACGCATGCTATGTATTCCACTGGAACTTCGCCTGCAGCTTCAGCAGTCTTTGACATGTGGCAATATGGTCAGAGTGCCTACATCCCTTCCGTTGCTCAGATAAAACTCTTGTATCAAGCACGCAGTGCGGTTAATACGTATATTCGCAAGTGCGGAGGCGATGTGATTCCAGACAATCCGGATGAGTGTTGGTATTGGACTTCGACAGAGGTGAAAGGCCAGGAAACAGCCAAAGTCTGGTTATACTCGTTAGCCTCAGGAGCACTTCAAGAAACACCCAAAACGCAAGCACATAAAGTCCGTCCTATCATCACTTTATATAATTAGCATTAAATATTCACTATAACACAAGAATAAGGTTTCATGGAGGAAACAAAAGAATTACAGACCATGTATAAGATATTCCGCTGTCTGATCTACTTATCATTGATAGTGGAGTTCTTTGAATATGCTATAGACCCAGCGTTGCTTGACTATTGGGGTGGCATTGTTTGTGACATACATAGCCGTGTAAAGAGGTGGTTCATCTATATGGATGGAAACCTTGTATGGAGCAAACTTGCTACCATAGTGCTTATCTGTATCACCTGCATTGGCACCCGAAACAAGAAACATTTGGAGTTTGATGCTCGCCGTCAGGTGTTCTATCCGTTGGTGGGTGGACTGTTCGTTACCATACTGTCTGTATGGCTTTTCGGTCATCGTATGGATATGAGGTTCTATACCATCAGTCTGAACATCTGGCTTTACATGGCTGCTTCTATTCTTGGTACCATCTGCATCCATGTTGCCCTCGACAATATCTCCAAGTTCCTGAAGGAAGGATTGCTCAAAGACCGTTTCAACTTCGAGAACGAGTCTTTTGAGCAATGCCAGGAACTGCAGGAGAACAAGTATAGTGTAAATATCCCGATGCGCTATTACTACAAGGGCAAGTTCCGCAAAGGTTGGGTGAATATCGTGAATCCTTTCCGAGGAACATGGGTAGTTGGTACTCCTGGTTCCGGTAAGACTTTCTCCATCATCGAGCCGTTCATCCGCCAGCATAGTGCCAAGGGGTTTGCCATGGTTGTCTATGATTACAAGTTCCCTACGCTTGCTCAGAAGCTGTATTATCATTATAAGATAAACCAGAAAGCTGGGAAGGTACCACAAGGATGCAAGTTCAATATCATCAACTTTGTGGATGTGGAATACTCCAGACGTGTGAATCCTATTCAGCAAAAGTACATCGGCAACCTTGCTGCAGCCAGTGAAACGGCAGAAACTCTGTTGGAGTCTCTGCAGAAAGGTAAGAAGGAAGGTGGCGGCGGTAGCGATCAGTTCTTCCAGACATCAGCAGTCAACTTCCTCGCAGCTTGTATCTATTTCTTTGTCAACTACAAGAAGGTGCCATACGACAAGAACGGCAATCCTCTTATTGCTGAGATGACAACAGAGCCAAAGACTCATCGTCCGAAACCAACTGGCAGAGTCTTCGACCATACCGGCAGAGAGGTGGAACCAGAGTATTGGTTGGGAAAGTACAGTGACATGCCACATATCCTTTCGTTCCTTAATCTCGATTACCAGACTATCTTTGAGGTTTTGGAAACAGATCCAGAGGTCGCTCCTCTCCTCGGTCCTTTCCAGACTGCCATGAAGAATAAGGCTATGGAACAGTTGGAAGGTATGATTGGTACACTCCGTGTCTATACCTCTCGATTGGCTACCAAGGAGTCGTATTGGATATTCCATAAGGATGGTGATGATTTTGACCTGAAGGTGTCAGATCCGAAGAATCCTTCATATCTGCTCATTGCCAATGACCCAGAAATGGAAAGTATCATTGGTGCATTGAATGCTTTGATTCTGAACCGCCTCGTCACTCGTGTCAACACTGGCCAAGGCAAGAACATACCTGTCAGCATCATAGTGGACGAGTTGCCTACGCTCTACTTTCACAAGATTGATCGACTTATCGGTACTGCCCGAAGCAACAAGGTAAGCGTGGCTCTGGGTTTTCAGGAGCTGCCACAGCTTGAATCCGACTACGGAAAGGTGGGTATGCAAAAGGTCATCACAACTGTTGGTAACGTGGTTAGTGGTTCAGCAAGAGCAAAAGAAACCTTGGAATGGCTCTCCAACGACATCTTTGGAAAGGTAGTTCAGTTAAAGAAAGGTGTGACTATCGACCGTGACAAGACCTCCATCAATCTCAATGAGAACATGGACAGCCTTGTTCCTGCCAGTAAAATCTCAGACATGCCAACTGGTTGGATATGCGGTCAGTCTGCTCGTGACTTCATTAAGACCAAGACCGGACGAGGTGACAGCATGAATATCCAGGAATCAGCAGAGTTCCAGACCTCTAAGTTCTATTGCAAGACGGACTTTGATATGAAGAAGATTGCTGAGGAAGAAGCTGACTATGCGAACTATAAGATACCGAAGTTCTATACCTTCCCATCCAAGGATGCCAAGGAGCGCATCTTGTATCAGAATTTCGTGAGTGTAAACCTCGATGTCAAGAATATGATTGACGAGATAAACAAATTCAAGATAAAATGACTTTCAGAAAGATAATGTTATTCCTGCTTATATCATTGAGTCTGGTTGCAAATGCCCAGGCTCGGATGCCGACAGAGCGGCCGGCATCAACACCGGCTTCCATATTCGAGTTGCCACCTTTCGAGCGTGCGGTATGCTGCATTAGGTTCTATGAAGGTATGCACAGAGCTAAGGACTATCCTTATGTAGGTTATGGACATAAGCTCAGACCTGGAGAGCGTTACTCTGCTAATATGTCAACATATGAAGCAGAGCAACTTCTTCGTAAAGACCTCAGAGAGTTATGCGCTATGTTTCGTTCCTATGGTCAAGACTCCCTACTCCTTGCTGCATTATCATATAATATCGGACCATACAAGGTGACCGGATATAAAGGCAAATACCCTAAAAGCTCTGTTTTGAAGAAACTCGAAGTAGGCAACCGGAACATCAGAGAAGATTATGTGAATCATTGCCATTGGCGAGGGAAACGAATCCCATCCATTGAGCGCAGACGTTATGCAGAACTCATGTTATTATTTACTCCATGACAGAAAACGAGCCAATCAAAACTGTTTCAGACGGTATCACATTCCTATCCACTGGTAGATATTATGATGGTATCAACCGGTGGGTAGCACATAAACTGAAAGATGGAGACCATGATGCCATAGACTATGCTGCACGTCAGATAGCAAAGCTGTTACCTCAAGATGCGGTTCTTGTTCCAATTCCAGGACATCATGGAAAAGCCGAACAGACTATGCAGTTAGCAAGAGCTATCTCGTCATATACTCACCTCCCTATCGTTGAAGCCCTCCGTGGTATAGAGCGAGACTCACAATATGATGCTAAGAAAAGAGGCCAGACGCTTTCTGCCGAAGATATGGGGTTCTACAGGCATAAAGACTTGCCTTCAAATCGTACTCCTTATCTCATTGATAATGTAGTAGATACAGGCAATACCGCTAAGGCAGCTATCAGAGCACTTGGCTGTGGAACAGTTGCATCATTTGCTATGAGTGACACTCTTCTACAAAGAGAAGAAACCAGAAGTCTTCGGCGATAACACTATCCAAAGATTGATTATGTCCAAACCAAGAAAGAAACAAATAAAGCCAATCGCAACTGAAACAATCTACCATTGTAGGGATTGTGCTAAAAGTTACGATTGGCATAGTAAAGCTTTAGACGGCCACCTTATCCTGTGTCGTTGTCCGCACAAGCAGGAAGGTGGTCGCTATTGTATATTTCTTAATGACCAACAATGTGAGCATTTTGCAGTACATCATAAAACTAATTTATGTCTCTAAAAAGCCAAAATCGACAAAATTAGGGAAAAATTCTGTCTTGTAGTGTATGTGAGCCAATAACAGAAGAGGACTTAAACCGATTTTCTCTGTACGAAAAGAAATCGGTTTATATTTTATCTTAAAAGTTTTCAGAAATGCCTCTAATGTATCTGGTAAACATATACTTGACTTAACACACATTTCATTATGCAGATGATGATCAAATAGATTTACTTCTAAAAATTCATCAAAGATAGGAAGTGGTATCTGGAGATTTACTTTAGACGCGTTTATCTCTTTTCTTAGATATTTATAATTCGTTTTTTGACGAAAAAATGCTAAAATCTCAACAAGAACTAAAAGATACATTGAAGAACTATCAACATAATCTTCTGACTTTTTGAACATACTTGCACAAACTTCTTTAATGTTATTATAAAATTCCGGAAAAATATTCTGTCTTTTATGACGCAAAATAACATTTGCACAAAGACGATCTATATATTCAAAATAATCTTTTATAACACTTTCATCTTCAGGTTGTCCACAAGCCCAAACAAATCTGGTTAATAAAACTAACGTAATTGAATGATTGTCCAACAAAGGAACGTCAAAGCCACTATTTTGTTTTATAATATTTGTAACTATTCTTAACTGGTCATTGCGAGTTGGAATATCCTCATACCCAAACCATTCTGTAGAAAGATAATAATAAAGCAAATCATTTAAGAAATCATAACATCTTAAAGGATAGCAAACTCTTTCAGAATAAGTCCCCATAGGCTGATACAGCCCTTTATATGATAGAGCCATAGGTAACAACTTATGAATATACGAATCATAAATTGTAATATGAAGGTCATAGATTTTCATAAAATTATTATAATATATTTTTCTATTCTCAACTTTGTTCTGAAGAATCCATGACCAAGTTTTTAATATTATTCTATCAGAACTCCATTTAGCAGGTAATAAGTTGCCGCATTCCTCACAATTTTTAAAAATAATTGCAAGGATAAGATTTAAACCAGCGAAAGTCTTATTGACAATCCTCTTATTGGGAGTCTTCGATATAGGGCAACGAGTCAAAAAAATATCAATTATTCGATCTATATCATTTGTATTCCATCCTGGTGCATCTAGCATAACAAGAACTTTTTTAAACAAAGTATAGCATACGTCATCTGCAAAAATACATTCTTCAAACAAATGCTCAGAAAACAAAAGAGTTAAACGCTCAATATCCCAACGTTCAAAATTGACATCACTATAATTATTTTTAATAAATCCATTAAAAGCAGGTTCTGCATTTGCCTGAAGGATACCGTTATGTACAAACACAATTTTTACAGGTAACTCATCAAACTTTGGGATTGATTGGCAGTCGTATGCAACATCCTTGGCTTCTAAAAGTGAATCTCTAACTCCATCTTCTGCATAAAAATTTGTAGTAGTTATATCCTTTGCTCCATTACCTTTTAGCTCAAAATACCAACGATATATAATATTGTTAGTATCGTAACCAATAGCAACGATATCCTTACCATGCTGGGGCTGTCCTTTAGAATTTCTTGGAGTAGAAACAATCCTAAAGCCCATAGCTTGCAACAATATTGGGAAAATATAATCCAATTCGTTATCTTCTTTTAAAGATTCTATATATTCTCGTAAAATTCTATTTTTCATTTTTGTTACTTATTGTTGACCAGTCTAAATACATATTATTAAAAAACTCTTGCTCCTCTAAGGGACTTAACGCATTTAACATAATCGGCATCTCGCATGAGAATTTAATGTGTGCAAGTTGTTGAACATTACCATTCTCATCCAACCATCCTCCACCTTTCCCTAAAGCAATTTTAGTCATAAATTTATCTACAATGGAATCTCTTTTTCTTTCAGCCACTTTCATAGTTTCTTTCATGAAATTTTGAGTGGCACGATTACAACTTTCTAGAATAGTAGGCATTGAATAATCAGACAAAAGTTCCTTACACTTATCCATGTACTTAAATTTTGCATCTAATTCACTAAAAAATGCAGAAAATTGCTTATATTCATCACTCTCGTTTATTTCAGTTTTATCTATATATTTTTTTACTGTTCCATAATAATTGTACGCATAGTTTGCCAATACATTTACAAGACACATACGTACAGAAGAATAGTCGCTATTAAAAAAGAGAAGAGTTTTCGACAATCGTTTTTGAGGATTATCAAAATCTGACAATATGGACAATACAAAACGCATTTGAAATTCTTCATTATTCGTCAAAAGGTCTAAATCAGAATCATTCAAATTTAAACTATCCCACAAATGCCTTCCTATAAGACGTCTATACCCATTTGTGTCAATAATTAACTCAATGACGCATTCATTAAGTTTTGTACAGTCATTGCGACGAGAATACTCTATAGCAAAAATTTCAATACATTTCAAACAACCTTTAACGCTCTTGCTTTCTACAATTCTATCTATACAATAGGAAAATAAATCCAAAGTAATATAGTTGTTTACATCAGAGTTTTCTAATGCAAACTTAATGTCTGAAAGAGAACAATTGCTGTCTTCCAGTGTTTTTTTTATATAGTTGCGAATATCATCCTCAGACTTAGATTCCATCCTAAGATAAAACACTTTGTCTGACAAATTCATCTTATTCATATTATATTTTTTACAGTACAAATTTTCGTTTAAATCATCAGCACCTTCCAGAAGCTGATGGGTAAATACACATTCTCCAAATAAGCTGCATCCTTGAACATAGGAGCAATCTCTTCTGGAGTATATCCAGCGATGCCGCAGCCAACTGGAGTTACCAGAAACTTTAGTTCTGGATGTTCCTTGGCATATTGCGTAAATCTCATGATGGCAAGCTTTGTATTATGCTCACCCTCCATCGTGGGAATAGAGTATGACTGACCTTGCAAGCCTTCACCATTTCCCCATTCTGCACCAAACTCATTGTAGGCCACACGAGCAGCACCTGCATGATGCATACCCAGAGCATTGCTTCCAAACACGAAGATTTCGTTTGGTGCCAAACTGTAAATCACAGATGGGATGATACGTGTAGGCAATGTTCCTGTTCTGCCTCCTGTCATCCAATAACGCTCTTCATCTGTGTAGATATTCGTCTTTTCCATCGTTCTTATGATTTTGTTAATATTAAGACCTAAAGGTCTAACTGTTGCAATCTGGATGCAAAAGTAGAAAGCCATTATGCAATCTATCTGCACTCTCAGAAAAAAGACGCCCTTCACATGCAAAAAAAGTGCAAACCGAACGCAATGGAACTTGCTCCGATTGCTGAGATGCAGCCTTTTTTCTACAAAAATACAATATTTTTTCGAATAACATGACGAAAACATCAATTTATTTGCTTTAGGAGTGTTATTTTTATGAAAAATGTCTGTTTTTCGAAGAAAAAACCTTATTTTTGCATATTGATAATATATAAAAACAAGAAATATGGAGAAACAACCTCTAAATCGGATTAAGGTGATGCTTGCAGAACGCATGCTAACCAACAAGCAACTGGCTGAGATGCTCGGTAAAGATCCTGCTACAATATCAAAGTGGGTCACCAATACATCACAACCAACTTTAGAGAATTTGATTGAGATAGCTCGCTGTCTCAAATGCGACATGAACGACCTTGTCAGACTGGACGATGTCGTTACTATAAAAACAGATAAATGAACTAATTAAGAAAAGACTCTATGCCAACAAACAAGAATGCGCAACTTCGCTACCGGATTCTGGACAGATGCTTTAGCGATTTTCATAGAACATATAGTATTGAGGACCTCCTTGACACAGTCAATGAGTCCCTCATGGATTTGTATGGCTCGCAGGTAAGCATCCGTCAGATACGTGAAGACATCAAGTATATGAGAGATAGAGTCACCTACAATGCCCCTATCGAAACATATCCTTTCGATGGAAGGAAAAGTTACTACCGTTATTCAGACCCAAGCTTCTCCATTTTTAATAATGAGTTGACTGCAGAAGAGGTTAAGTCTCTTCGCTCCACTATCGACATACTAAGTCGTTTCCGTGGTGTGCCGAGTAACGCATGGTTGGAAGATGTTATCTCAAATCTCGAATTCCGTTTTGGTGTCAAGCCCAATACTGAGAATATCGTATCATTTGACCACAATGATCTGCTGAAGGGAACTGAGTTCTTGGGCGAACTGATAGAGTCTGCATTGAATCATCAGCCTTTGAATTTGCTCTATCGCACTTTCTCTGGCAATGAAAGAACAGCCATCCTCCATCCTTACCATATCAAGCAATTCAACAACCGCTGGTTCCTCATCGGATTACAGGAAGGAAGTCATGGCTATTACATCACCAACAAAGCCCTTGACCGTATCGTTAAGTTCTCTCGTGCCAATGTGCCGTTTATTCCCAATACGGATATAGACTTCAATGAGTATTTTAAGGACATCGTTGGAGTGACATTACCTGAAGACCATCCTGTGGCAGAGGAAGTGCTATTGAAGTTTGACGAAGCTCGTTTCCCTTATGTGGTGAACAAACCAATACATCCTTCACAAGAGGTTGAAGACGAAGAACAGCAAATTATCAAGCTCATGGTTCGTCCGAATAAGGAACTTGAAGCACGCATCTTTTCATACGGAAATCAGGTAGAAGTACTCAAACCAGAGTGGTTGAGACGGCAAATTGCTGAGAAAATTGAGAATTTATTGAAAAAATATTCAACAGTGCAGAAAGACTGCAACATAGAATAATAATTTTGCAAAGACAATGATAAATGACGCAGACATAAGTGAGAACCAACTCCTCCACAGCTACGGAGAGAAGGTATGTATGAATCTTCTGAAAGATCATACCACCCAGCAGAATATCTACTGGGCTACGGATTCGTATGCTGACTACGGAGAGGATTTTACTTTCTTTGCACCTATCACGCTCGACAAGATCACATCCTATGCCTCAAAAGAAGGCAAGGTGATTACGAAGGAACAATATAATGAGTTGGTCAAAAAGAATCCTGAGGAGAAAAACAATTACCAGGAGATTATCCGACCACGTGCCGTAAAGTCGAAAGAAGAACAGACGCAGCGTGCTAAGGATAAGGCTGAAGTGTTTACTCCTGCATGGATTTGCAATGCACAGAACAATCTCATTGATGAAGAATGGTTCGGCAGAAAAGAAGGACTCTTCAATTCACCCGACCCTGAAAACCCTCAGAAGTGGATTAATAATGAGGAGAAAATTGAGTTTCCAGAAGGTAAAACCTGGAAAGACTATGTGGCTGATACCCGTCTGGAGATTACCTGTGGCGAAGCTCCATACCTCTGTAACAGATATGATGCCGTTACTGGTGAGTATAATGAGAATGTGAAATATCGCATAGGAATGCTCGACCGTAAACTCAGAATCGTTTCCGAGAATACGAAGGATTCCAAGGATTGGATTCTTTGGGCTAAGATTGCTCTCCGTGCAACATATGGTTTCGAATGGCAAGGCGATAACCTCCTACTTGCCAGAGAAGCTCTCTTCTTTACATTCGAAGAGCATTATATCGCTCAGTTTGGTGAAAAGAAGTTCAACCAGAACAAGATGCGCATGATGCCAGGTGCTGCTTACATCATCTCCTGGAACGTGTGGCAGATGGATGGATTGATATACGGACTTCCTGGGCATACGCCTAAGGAGTTGTCTTCAGAAGAGAAAAAACGGATTATTCAAGACTTTGAAAAGAAAAAGTCTGATTTGGGAATATTCAGAACTCCAGAAGCCGAGAAAAAATTGGATGCAGAGAGAGATAGATTAATCCACAAAGAATATCCACCCTTTGAGCGGTTCTGTCTTATCAAAGACTTCCTTAAGGGTATCAACCTTCAGAAGTCAACGCTAAGAAATATAGACTTTCACGACAAGTCGGCTATCAAACAGACCTTCGAGTCGTTAGTAAACAAGAATAATAATAATTAACATAATATTATGGCAACGTACTCAACCCTTGAAGAAATAAAGAGCGGCATACAGGATGACCTGTTTGCCGACGACCTTATCACTCTTCGTTCTGAGCAAAGGGACGCAATCGACCAAGCGAAGGAGCGTTTCTGTAAAAGAAGTGGAAGACGTGGTGAATACCAGTATGAAGTTCTTCCTGAATATCGCCAGTTCCTCTGGAATGCCAAGATGCGTTTCGGCAAGACCATCTGTGCCATGCAGCTTATGCGCGAACTGGATGTGAAGCGCACCCTTATCATCACCCACCGCCCTGTAGTAGGAGAAAGTTGGCTGCAAGCCTTCAAACAGGTTGTGGGCAGCAAAAGTTCAGAACCTAAGGTGAAGGGGAACAGCGATATTCATAAAACCTATGGCTTCGGTATGCGTTCGGACGATGAGAGTGAGACTGTTGGTAACTACTATGATTTAGAAAGTTTTGTTGAGACTCCAGGCAATCACTATGCCTTCTTTGTCTCCATGCAATATATTCGTCTCTCCGAACTTGTTAATAGCAAAACTCAGGCAAAAAATGCTGGTATTGGCAACACAACTTCCGCATCGAATGAGAAGCTGAAAGCTGATATTCTGAAAACCGACTGGGATTTAATTATTATAGACGAGGCTCACGAGGGAACACTTACTTCATTGGGCAAAGGTGTCATCCAGGACTTTCTGAAGAAAGAGAAAACCAAGATGCTCTATCTCTCTGGAACACCTTTCAATCTTTATGAAGATTTCAATGGGGATGAAATCTATACCTGGGACTATATTGCCGAACAAACAGCAAAGCATAACTGGAACTTGGAATATCCCAACGAGAAGAATCCATACGCCGAACTGCCGAAGATGAATATCTTCACCTACGACATTACCAAGAATATTGATAATATCCTTGACCAGACCGGTGTATTCTCGTTCCCAGAGTTCTTCCGTACATGGACAGGTAATCCTAAAGCCGACAAAGCATCTATGCCAGAGGGTGCTAAAGGCCGTTTTGTGCATGAACCGGAAGTATCAGAGTTCTTGAATTTACTCAGCATGAAGGATGACGAGAATAATTTTCCATTCTCTAAACCTGAATATCGCCAGATGTTCCGTCATACGCTTTGGGTAGTTTCTCATGTCAACGAAGCTGCTGCTTTGGAGCAACTGCTGAAAGAACACAAGATTTTCCGTCACTTCGATGTAGTGAATGTTGCAGGTAGAAACGAAACTGATGAGCAGAACGAGAATGCGCTCGATAAGGTGCTTAAAGCGATTGGCGACAATCCTGAAAAGACTTCTACCATTACCATTTCCTGTGGCCGTCTGACTACAGGCGTTACAGTTGCGCCTTGGACTGCCGTGTTCTATCTGAAAGGTGGCGATCGTGCTGCCACTTACATGCAGACCATCTTCCGTGTACAGTCTCCATACAAGACTCCTGAAGGTAAGATCAAGAAAGAATGTTATGTATTTGACTTTGCGCCCGACCGCACCTTGAAGATTGTGGCAGAAACAGCCAAATTCTCTTCTATGGCAACAGCCAAGGATAAGAAAAAACAGGAAGGTGAAGAAGAAAAGACGCAGGAAATGCGTGACAAGGAGACTGTTCGTGACTTTATTGAGCTTTGCCCCGTTCTTTCTATGGATGGAGGCAAGATGAGTCCAATGGATGTCAACGACATCTACAAGCAGTTAGAGAATGTATTTATCGACCGACTGGTTCGTAAGGGCTTTGACGATCCATGCCTCTATAACCAGGATGAACTGAACAAGGTGAATCCGGAAATTATCAATCATATTGGTGAGAATGGTGGCAAGGCTCCTGATGAGAAGCGTAAGGATGCTAAAGATACCGTTAATCTGAGCCACATGACCGATGAACAGCGTGCTGAATGGGAGGAAAAGATTCGCCAGAAGAAAGCTGAAGCCAAGAAGAAAGCAGAAGAAAAGCTGAAGAAGGATGAGGAGTTTAAGGCGAAATGGGAAGCCATGTCTGACGAAGAGCGTGAGGATTGGCTGAAGGCAGAAGCTGAGCGTATTGCCCGACGTGAGAAGGCGAAGGAAGAGCGTGAGGAGTTTAAAAAGCGTATGACCAATATCCGTGGTATTGCGCTCCGTATTCCTTTGCTGATGTATGGCGGTGCAGATGCTGGCGACCCTAAGGATGAACTGACTGTTGACAATTTCACACGAAAGATTAAAGATGAGTCATGGACTGAGTTTATGCCGAAGGGAATCTCGAAGGAAGATTTTAACAAGATTCGTAAGTGCTTCAATGCTACCCGTTTCGAGGAAGCGGGTAAGAAATATCGTGCCCTTACTCGTGAGGCTGACTTTATGCATATAGATGAGCGCATCCGTCAGATTACGGAGATTTTCTCTTATTTCCGTAATCCAGATAAAGAGACGGTGCTTACTCCTTGGCGTGTAGTGAATATGCACATGAGTGATACGATTGGTGGTTGGTGCTGGTACGACGAAACTTTCGATGAAAAGACCGGAGTGCTTGACACACCTCGTTATGTTGACCAGGGCGATGTAACCCGTCAACTCTTTGACAATGTTGACCTTGCAGGAGAGGTTCAGACAAAGATATTGGAGATCAATTCTAAGACTGGTCTCTACCCTCTTTATGTAACTTACTCTCTTTTCCGTCGCCGCTTGGATGAATACATCAAGGCAGAATGCGTTGAAAGAGAGACACTAAGTGTGCAGGAAGAGCAAGTGGTATGGGATGATATTGTGGAGAACAATATGTATGTAATCTGCAATACTCCTATGGCTAAGGGAATCACTCACCGCACCCTCTTTGGCTTCCGTCAGGTTGACCAGAAAGCGAATATCAAAAACGTACAATTAATCGAACGTGCTTCTAAGGACCAGGAAGGACTCGTGAAAGAACTGAAGTCAGCTGGTTTCTGGAAGGGCAATTCAAGTAAGCAAGAAATGAAATTTAATGCTGTGGTGGGAAATCCACCTTATCAAGAGAAAAAATCATCGGATAAAACCATTAATAATGGAGCATTCGCAAGTGCTTTATATCCGTCATTTATTGATTTAGCTACAAATATTAGTTCTTCGTATATTTCATTAATAACACCTAGTAGATGGATGACAAGAGTAGGACAAGGTATCACTGATGCTTGGGTTGATAAAATGCTCTATGGAAATCATTTCATTAAAATGCATGATTATCTTGATGCTACTGAATGTTTTGATAATGTTGAAATAAAAGGTGGTGTTAATTATTTTCTTTTCAAAGAAGACTATAAAGGTGAATGTCAATATACACTTCACCAAAAGGGTAAGAATATAACAATAGATACCTATTTAGACCCTATAGACTCAGGTGTTGTTATACGAGATTCTATGGCTATTCGTATTATAAACAAAATAATAGCTGTAGAAGGAACTTACTTTAAAAACAAGTGTTTTGTTTCTATGGTTAGCCCAAAACATTACTTTGATAAGGGCGAATTGTTAAGTTCTAATTGGACAGGTTATTCAAAACTACGAGATGAGGAGCATTGCATCAAATTGTATGTAAACAAACGTTTAGAATCATCTGGTTATGGCTGGATAAAAGAGGCTGAAGTTCCTAAATGTCAATCCACTATACCACTCCATAAAATCTACATCCCAAAATCCGGAGGATCGGGAACTGATGCTATTATTTTAGGAACTCCATTTTATGGAGAACCTAATAGTGTATGTTCATATACGTATTTAGTGATTGGCTATAATGCTGAAACTCATAACTTCTCGCATGAAGAATGTATGAATATTATCACATATATAAAGTCAAGATTCTTTAGATACCTAGTTTCTATTAAGAAAAAGACTCAAGATAATCCGCGAGATGTTTTTCAATTCGTTCCGATGCAGGATTTTTCACATCCTTGGACAGACGAGGAATTGTACGAAAAATATAGCTTAGACCTCTTCGAGCGAGAGTACATAGAGTCATCTATCAAGCCGATGGACTAATACTCTCTCGAGTGATTCTTCAAGAATAAAGGTATCAAAACAAAGTTGATTATGCCAAAGAAAGAATATACGTCTTTACCGATAAGCTATCCTGTATGTGAGCATAGCAGCTGCCCAAAGGCAGCTACCTGCTTGCATCAGGTAGCCTACTCCATGATGATGGAGCAGAATGAAGAGTATCTGCGTCTGATCAATCCCACCAGATGCAGCAAGGACGAGGCATGTACGTACTATCGGGATAAAAAACCAGTGATATTCGCCAGAGGATTCACCAACTTCCAAAAGCGGATGTACCCACAGCAGTATGACCAGTTCATGACAACCCTCATCCTCCACTTCGGACGCAACCAATATTTCAAGCGCAGACGAGGTGACATTCTTCTTCCACCTGAGGAGCAAGAAGTGATAAGACTGATGCTTGAAAAGGTAGGAGCTGACTCCAAAATGGAATTCGATAAATACGAGGAACACATCAATTGGAGTGCCTGATTCATGCCTTCAAAGTACCTTCTCTGTACCACATAAGTGTTACTCCGGTGTCAGTTACTTGATACTCCAGTACCACCTAAGATAAACTCCAGTACCAGTTAAGCGGTACGAAAAGTGGTACTAAGCGTAATTGAAAAAGGAAAAAAGTTAAACCATAACTTAAAATAAGACAATATGACATCAAACGATATAAACGATATGATGCTCTATGGTGAGCGCATAAACATAGAATATAAGGAAGCTACAAACGAGCTTCCAAAGTCGGTATGGGAAACCTATTCTTCCTTTGCCAACACTATTGGCGGAACTATTATACTTGGTATCAAGGAACGCCGAAACCATACAATTGAGCAAGGACGTTTTGAAGTTACAGGAGTTAACGATACCGACAAAATCCTAAAATCATTTTGGGACACTATTAATAGTGATAAGGTAAGTCGTAATATTCTCATGGAGGACAATGTGGAATGTATTGACTATAATGGCAAAAACATAATAGCCATACACGTACCTATGGCAAACTATACCATGCGTCCTATCTACATCAATAAGAACCTGATAGGAGGTTCGTATAAGCGCAACTTTGAAGGAGACTATCATTGCACAGATGAAGAAGTTAAATCAATGTTGCGTGATGCCAATGAAAATGGCAACGATGGTACATTGGTAGAAAATTATGACTTAAATGACATAGACATGCCTACCCTACATGCCTATCGTAACCGTTTTGAAGTGAGAAATGTGGATCATGCTTTCAACCAACTTGACGACAAAGAGTTTCTGAGAAACATGGGAGGATATGTCTTTGATAGAAACACGCATCGCGAGGGATTAACCGTTGCCGGACTCATGATGTTCGGCAAAGGACTTCCTGTGCGTGACCGCTTCGACAACATACGTATGGATTATATAGACAAGACCAACTTAGAAACAGATAGCCGTTGGAGCGACCGATTGACATATGATGGTACATGGGAAAACAACCTTTTCAACTTCTTTATGCGAGTTATTGCCAAGCTCACACAAGATTTGAAACGCCCATTCAAACTCGAAGGTATGGAGCGTATCGATGACACGCCTATACATAAAGCTGTACGTGAAGCTCTGACCAACATGATTATCCACGCTGATCTACTCATCACTGGAGTACTGAAAATAGAGAAGTACGAGAAAGAATTTCTCTTCTCTAATCCAGGCTCGCTAAAACTGCCAATGGAGGACATCATGCATGGTGGTAATTCTAAAGCAAGAAATCCACGAATACAAAATATGCTACGTATGATTGGCTATGGCGAAAACATCGGTAGTGGCTATCCAACTATATTAAAGACATGGAAGGAACAAAACTGGCGCAAACCGATCTTGATAGATCGAACAGAATTGCGTCAGGTAGATCTCACTCTGCCTATGGTAAGTCTTCTTCCTGCATCAACTTTAGCAGAAATGAAAGCTTATTATGGCGAAGAAACATACAATAGCTTTACTGCAAATGAGCAACAGGTAATGGCATACGTATGGAATGGTGATAGCGTAAGTAATATGGAACTGCAGCAAATGCTTGGAATGAACTCTTTGGAAATAGGCAAGTTACTGCACAATATGGTTGATAAAAACCTGCTTAACCAAGAAAGCAAAAACCGCTGGACCACATATACTATAAACAAAGAAATCACTCCTGAAAACGGATGTGAGGTTAAAAGTGAGGTTAAGAATGAGGAATGTGAGGTTAAGAATGGGAAAAGTGAGGTTAAGAATGAGGAATGTGAGGTTAAGAATGAGGAATGTGAGGTTAAGAATGAGAAAAGTGAGGTTAAGAATGAAGAATGTGAGGTTAAGAGTGAAAAAAGAACTCTTGCAAACTCAGAAAATGACGTATTGAACCTTATCAAACAAAATTCTCATATTACATATGCAGAAATAGGTGAAACATTGGCTTTAGGTGAAACCTCTGTTTACAAAATACTTAAACACCTGAGAGAAAAGAATCTTATCCATAGAAAAGGTGGTAGAGGATATGGTTATTGGGTAGTAAATAATAGTGGGAGTTCCGAAAAATAGAATGAGGGCAATGAAACAAGAGATACCAACACCAGCATCCATCCGCAAGGCTTACGTGGAAGAATATCTGAAACGCAGACCCGATGCAGAGGAGTTTGCCCGATTCACGGAATCGGAACTGGCTGACTTCATACGAAAGCATGAGTCACCAAACTTTGAAAGCATCTATACACAACTCGATCACAACTACTATGATCGGGTACGCCATGACATGGCCATAGACGGACTGATGAGAACAGAAGACAATGCTGCTGACAACAGATATTCTTTACATCTGAAAACATGGTCAGGGTTCCTGGAATCAAAAGCATTCCGCAATCTCTTCAAAACAAAGATTGCCATAGAGGATTTGTCATCTGATGCGGAACCATCAACTCCTTCTACTCCATCATTCCGGGAAGAAACCGAAGGCGAACGGAAACATATTCTGAAAGAGATGGATGTGATAAGGCGCAATCCTCAGCTCCGCCAGATGTGCCTTGACAAGTATGGCTACCAATGCCAATGCTGCGGAATGGATTTTGAGGAAACATACGGCAAAGAACTGGGTGCCAACTTCATGGAAGTGCATCATCTAAAGATGATTTCCACATACGAGACCGATGGTGTGCCCAAGGACTTCCTGGAGAATCTGGTTCCACTATGCAGCAACTGCCACAGTATGATTCATCATATCAAGGATTCGGAACATCCGTTAAGGGATTTGCGTGAAGCATACCGAGGCATCAAGAAAGAAATTAAAATATGGAAACAAGACTAAGCAAGAAGCTTGCAGACAAAATAGCATCATTAGACATAAGTCATCCATACGTATGGAAACTGAGATTGTCGGAGGCAGATTTCAATGAACTTGAAGTCTGCCTAAGCGCTATTGTGTCTGATTGTGGAGTAGCAACGTTGGCAAAGCCAGAAAATGCCATGACAACCATTGTCTATATGGCAGAATGGTATAAACGCAAATACCAAAGTGGCAACAGGAACCAACTGATAGAGAATCTGGATCTGGAAACACTCTGGAACAACTCAGGCATCAGCAAGAAACGTTATCTGTATCAGGATGATAGCGGACAGAAGCGATGGCTCTACTCCATCTATGTGCTTGGTGGCCTTGCCATACAGCATGAACTAAACCGACATGACAAGATGAAGTTCCTGAAGGGACTTTGTCGTATCTATCATGGCGAGAACTACACATTAGAAAATCTGGATGAAGCATCAAGAGCTGCAGCCTTCAGAGAGAGTATCAAGCGCCAGCATTCCCTTTATGAATACATGAAGGAGATTCTGAACGGAGAAATGCCCTTCCATGAAGACGATCTGAAAGATGCAGCATCTGACGTGAACCGATTCGTGGCAACCATCAAGGCTGCCAACGATGAAATATTGAAGATAAAATTCCGTTTCGAATGGCAAGTAATATTCTCGACAGACTATACTTATATGACACGCCGACTCAACCTTTGGCTGAAACCAGAGGAAGTAGGTGGAGGTCTGCACCAGTATCTGCGTTACGATCGTGTGCATCTCTGGGGCGTGCCTAACCCGGAGAAGCAATTACACCTATTTATATATATAAGGTTCAAAAGAGGCGATGAGGTGATAGAACCATCGACCATGGAAAATCCTATCATCACCTATCTGAACCACAGCGTGAACGACTTCGTTGCCTTTGGCGTAGAAAAAGGAGTACAGATCAAAAACATCCCTACATCACGATTTGACAAGATAGAAATCGTGGTAAAGGATGATGAAGGTAATGAATATTTGGCTCAAACACAGAATACAACAGAATACATCCAACTCTGGCAACAGGGAGAATATGGGGAAACATGGTCCTCTACCCAGAACACTCAGAAGGAAACGGCTCTGCTGTTTTCAAACCGCTGCAAGCTGAAGGATGAGACCTTTGCCGAAAATGTGTATCGCAAGCGATTCCGTGACCAAAAGTTTGGTACCACCGAAACATGGAACTGGATTTACATCTATGATTGCGTCAGTTTCCTGGATGAACATGGCAAAGAGATCAACCTGTATAACCGAATAGGCTATGATCAGGTTACTACAAGGCTTTATACCGACACCATCCGATATGTGGGTGGCGGAAAGGTGAAGCATTACTATATAGACGACCCAGACATCAGCGATGAATATGAGGTAGATGAACTGCCGCTGATATTTGGATGGAAAGATGTGATAGTTCGCCACTTTGCTACTAAGGATGATATTCTCCATGCTCAGCCAGAGGAGGAAACCGAGACAGAGATGATAGAATTCAAGCAAGAGAACGGCAGATATGCAGAATGGACAAAGATGGATGAGCCTCCGTATGGTGAGGTGACATTAAGGGTAACAATAAAAGGAAAGCCGTTATTGTTTACCGTAGTTTACCTGCCAAGATTAGAGAAAGCATCGCCTATCAAGCGAGACTTCGAGCGGACTCTCATTACATACAAGCAAGTGGATGGAACAAAGGCTGAACTTCAAGATGAAATCCCGATGGATGGAAATCCTCTCTCCCCTACACTACCCGTCAGGTACGGAGAAGGTGAAAGCTACTATGAAGTAGATGTCTATCGGCCAACTCTATTGAAAGAGGTTGTGCTTGATGGCAAGATTATCGAGTATCTGAATGATGAGGAAAAACTCTATCTTCCATACATCTTCAAAGACAGGGTTCAGCTGAATGATTTCAGCGAGAAAGGTTATCAGGCATACGAATGCAGGAATCTGCGTAGTATTTATTCGCAGGACTTCATCAATATCTCCGGTAATCCATCGGTAGGTGAAGCTGCCTTAAACGCCTGGAGAAATGACAATCACTATGTAGGAAGGCTACTCGATGCCATGGCTCCAGAAAGTCTGGTAGTATGTTTCGGTAATGACCAGGAGCACAGTTCATGGAAAGGTGAACAAGCTCTATACTGGAATTATGACGAGCAGACTGAGCCTGAGCCTATCAATCCAGATGAAGATGCAGATTCAAAGAATATGGGCGTGATATTTCAAAACATCAGCACGACAGAAAATCTGCAATGCAACCTGGGAATGGATATCGACAATGATCCATGGGCATGGGACGACATCGAGGAATCAGTTACGGAATCCCTCCTGAAATGTTTCGAAGTGGCAAATCATTATGGAACATACTTCTTCCTGATGAAGCCATTGAGAGATATTGACAAGGACAAGATCGTGTCGGAAATATATGAGCCTTTACTCAAAAAGAGAAACTGCACTTTAACGCCAGAAGACAAACAAGGACTGCTCCGCTTTGCCGAAGAGTCTGGGTTTGACTGGCAAGAGTTTAATATACATATAGATAACGAAATATAGACAAGATTATGAACTTCTCTGAACTATATAACAACAATAGAACAGCGGTGGAAAGAGCCCTCGTTGCGATGTGGTGTGGTGAGTCAAACAACGACAGTCAGCGCTCATACATCAAGCAGATGAAGACTCTTATCGGCAATCTATTTGCACCTGAGAATGCCGTACCTGTAGTTCAATGCATGAACTCATATATTCCTGTTGCGCCTGAGAAAGCTGAGGAAGCCAAGGCTTTGGTGGGCAAACTGTGGAACTTTAAATATTCTCCATACGAGCACCAGTATAAATGCTGGGATGTATTACTCAGACAAAGAACGACAGACGATAAGCCAAAATCGATTGTCGTGACTACGGGTACAGGATCTGGTAAGACAGAGTGCTTTATGATGCCATTGATTCATGACCTCTCACAAAATGCACTACCAAATGAGATACAGGCTCTCTTTCTCTATCCTCTCAACGCCTTGATGGAAGATCAGAAGGAACGTCTGGAAGAACTTCTGACAGTTGCCGAATCTTCTACCGGCACTCGCCTGACCTACACTGTATATAATGGTGATCTGCCAGAAATGGAACCAAAGAATACAGACAAGTCGGATGATGCAGAGAAAATGCGCCGTCGCATAGAGCATGTGACTGGAGGCAAATATGAATGGGTAAAGGAAGATCCTGACGGGCAAGGACATTACGAGCTGAAGAACTCGAAATATCCTCACATGATCTATACCCGTAAGGATGTTCGCAACAACCCTCCTCATATTGTATTGACCAACCCTACTATGCTGGAATACATCTTGCTGAGAGGAGCCGATGCAAAGTTGATTGTTGCAGGAAAGCATAGTCTTCGCTGGGTAGCTATCGATGAGACTCACTCTTATACAGGAGCTGGCGCAGCAGAACTTGCCATGCTTCTTCGTCGTGTACTTCTCGCCTTCAAGGTGGATGCACAGAATGTTCGTTTCGCAACATCATCTGCTACCTTCGGAAATGGTGAGGACAAAAAGAAAGACGAAAGGGAACTGAAGGAGTTTATCGCCGGTATCACTGGCGTGAGACCTGACCAGGTGGAAGCTATTGGAGGTAAGCGTATCGGAGAAACTGAAATTCCAAAGGGTGAAGACGAAGATCGTTGGAGAAAAATTTTCAAGGCTGACTATATCTCTCTGGATGAACTATATCCTGAGAATGCATCTATCAGTCAGAAACTGCAATGGCTCGATGAGATGTGTCAGCGTGAAGAAGACCGCTGCAAGGCTGAAGGATTAAAGATGCCTGTATGCAAATTGAAGGTACACTACTTCTATCGCGTCCCTAACAACGGACTCTTTATCCGCTTGAATGAGTTTGCTGATGGTTCTTTCAAGATATATACAGAAAACGCCATCGGCAAGAAGATAGGTGAAGATTCTCTGTCATTGACTCCTGTCGAGGAAGCTCCGTTGCTGGAACTCAGCCGATGCAAGCATTGTGGTGAGTATGTAGCGTTGGCTTCTGTCAATACTGAGGATTGGACTTACGAGGCGATTGCAACTGATGATAGCGATATGTTCGACCTCGATATGGCAGAAAGCAATGACAACTCAACGAAGAAGTATGCCATCTTCGGACTCTCTAATGAAAAGAACATGAATGGAGACGGTAACGTGAAATTCCGTTTGGTTCCTGGAGGCAAACTTCAACCATTGACACCTGCTGATGAAAAAGAAACAGGAAGTTGGCATGTAGTTGGAAACATTCAGGGATGCTGTCCATACTGCAATGCCAAACAGACCAAGAACCACAATACAGACCAGGATGTGGAAGGTGATGCAAACGGCAATATGGAAGACAATCGCCTGCAGAAGTTCCGTCTTTCTGCAGACTTCATCTCACGCATGATGGCTCCAAGCATCCTTGACCAGTTGGATAAAGGCGATTCAAAGACAGGTGGCATCGTACTTCATGACGGTCAGCAATATATCAGTTTTGTTGATAGCCGTCAGGCTGCAGCAAAGGCAACCTTGAAACAGAATCTGGAACAGGAACGTATGTGGTTCAACAGTACCATATACCATGAACTGTGTCGCAGGAAGGCAAATGGTCTGACCAAAGAGGCTGCTATGGCACAAATCTTAGCAGCAGTTCAAGCAGATCCTATGTCTATGATGAAATATACGCCAATGATGACTAATCTCCAGTCGCCTGACCCTAAGGTGGTTCAGAAGCAGCTGGAGGAGATGTCGTGCAAGTATATGACCTGGTCAGAGATAGCAGAACTTCTGAAAAATGATCCATACTGTCCGGTATTTGCATCCGTATTCGTGAAGCGTTCGGGTGATAGCGATGAGGTGGAAGACGGACTTCCATCAGATGAAATCATTGACAAGTATATCCAGAGTATCATGGTGATGTATCTGGCACATCGTCCCGCATCTGCAGCATCTCCAGAAACTTTGGGTCTGTTTGAGACATGTTATCCTCAACTGAAGAAAATCAAGTTGCCAAAGGCCGTAGAGGACTTCAATGATTTACTGGACAACCCAGCTAACCAGATTACAGAAGAGGACTGGAGAAACCTGATGCAGGTTTATCTCGACTATACGGTACGAAGCAACCAGTCTTTCTATCTTCGCATTCCAGGAAATGACAAGATAGACATCTTCTCAACGGTACGTTTTGCTACAGAGAAGCCTCGCCGCCGTCCATTTAACAAACCTAAACTGGAAGAAGGCAAGGTTTCAACAGCCCGTATTGTTCGTTATCTCTGTGCGCTGATAGCACGTGATGACAACACATTGACCATGAACGATGCTCAGCGTCAGTATTTCCATGAGATTTCTGCCGTAATAGATTCTCTTTGGGAAACTCTGACTGGCGATGAGTATAAGATATTGCAGGTGGGTCAGCGTCTGGATGATACAGGACACTTTGTCAATGAAAAAGACAATGCGCCTCGTTTCAATCTCAATAACCTGTGCTTCAAGCTCTATGATGACGTTTATCTTTGCGATACAAAAGCAGACGGTAACCGCCATGCAGTCTGCCTGCGCCCTATCGGAAACAATTTCAAGCGTTTCTCTCCATATCTGGAGGGTACTACTCCAGTGGAATTACGTGAGGATTTGCATGAACATTGGGAAGCATTCCCATACTATAAGGGTTCAGCAAAGGAAGGAGACAAAAAGACTATAGAATCCTGGGCTAAGACGCATAGAGCCTTACTTTGGAACAATAACATTTGGGGAACAGATGGTGTATTCTCTGACCGTCTGGAGGATATTCATGTCTTCCCAAATCTCTTTGTACAGCAGGAGCATACTGCTCAGGTTGATAAGAGTGTGGCTCGTGGATTGCAGTCGAAGTTCAAGGATCATACCATCAATATTCTTGCCTGTTCTACTACTATGGAGATGGGTGTGGACTTGGGTAACTTGGAGGTAGTATTACTGTCGAGTGTTCCTCCTCTGCCTGCTAACTACAAGCAGCGTGCTGGTCGAAGCGGACGTAACAACAAAGTTCGAAGTGCCTGTATAACCCTTTGTGGTTCAGACG
>ULSN01037991.1_pt1 | contig 32873 bp, 31 predicted proteins | sample 1956771 | NCBI WGS metagenome assembly ULSN01 (sample SAMEA4835709, study PRJEB28245) | human gut metagenome | biome: gut microbiome; material: fecal sample | place: Denmark | collected 2008
GGGGAGACTTACCCGAAATCTGATTTATTCAACAAAGCCGGGGCCAGTCTATCCGCCATCTGCTGTCTGTCATATTTTTACCTTCAGAAATTATCAGTTGAGACACTCTGATAATCCCTTCTAGGATAGTTTAAATTGGGCTGGGTAAATTTTTTTAGTGCATCAAGATGTCTTATTGGAAATTAGTAAAACACATTTGTGAAATATTGCTAAGGCTAAAGCGTGATGGCTATCACCCTACATAATTTTTTTATTCACTACCTTAGATGCTGAATCCTGACCTGAGGTTGTGTCAGGAAATAAATACTGGAGATAGTAATGGGGAATATAATAAAAGACGGAAGTGGCAGTTATTTTCCAATGTTGTTTATTCTGCCACTTGCCGGACTGGCTGAACTTGCATCACTGTACTCTATTCAGGCGCTGCTACCAAAACTGAGTGAGGTTTATCATATTCCGCTGAATCAGGTTGGCATGATATTATCTGCCGAAGTAGGGTTCCTGGCATTTGCCATGTTGTTCAGCGGTTCGTTATCGGATCGCTTTGGTCGCAAACCTGTAATATTTGCATCCCTTTTTGCCGGAGGTGTTTTGACGTTACTGTGCGCGCTGGCACCATCATGGCAGGTTTTAGTTATCTTCCGGGCACTGCTGGGTATTGCGGTCAGCGGTGTTACTGCAGCAATTACGGTATATATCAGTGAAGAGGTCTCTCCGGGTATGGCCGGGATCATCACCAGTTATTTTATCTTTGGCAATTCTCTGGGAAGTATGTCAGGGAGGGTTATTGCGACCCAGATGATGGAGCATTTTTCTGTTGAAGTTATATTTTCTCTTTTTGGTTGTGTCCTGATTATTATTGCTCTTGCGGTGAAATTCCTGTTACCGGCATCGAGAAATTTTAAAGCATCCTCATCACTACAGTTATCGGTTGTCTTCCGGGGGGGACTGAACCATATCAGAAACATTAAAGTTTCGTTATGTTTCATAACAGGTTTTATTCTGTTCGGTTCATTTACGTCCATCTTTAATTTTTTAGCTTTTAATTTACACAATGCTCCGTACAACCTCGACTATACATGGATTGGGCTAATACCACTGAGTTTTTCCCTTACTTTTTTCATTGCACCTTATGCTGCTCGTCAGGCAATCCGATATGGATCAATGAATGTTTTAAGTTTTTTAATTAGTTTTATGATGGTTGGGGTGTTTATTACATTTATTGCTGAGTCTGTCTGGTTATTTATATCTGGCGTGGTGCTCCTTTCAGCTGCATTCTTCTCATCACATTCAATCATTCTTGCCTGGGTCAGTGCCAGAACATCCAGTGCAAAAGGACAGGCCACCTCTTTTTATTTACTCTCTTATTATTCCGGTGGTGCGGTAATGGGGTATGTCAATGGCTGGTTGTTCGCCATACAAGGGTGGGGCGGTCTGGCGATATCCTGTCTTGTTATGCTGGGCATTGGGCTTATGATCACACGGGTGATATCAGCGAAATACGAGTATCAAAAAGCAGCCGAGAAAAACAGTCTTTCCGAAATTATTTAGTTCAATACACACTCTGTAATGCAGTACTTTTCTTTATAGAAATAATGTATTGCCAGATTTATGGCATGATACAAAAGCGACGTATTTATCACCCCTGAGCCTGTAGCATTAGTTACTCTGGATAAGTCAATGTTAGCCAAAACACTTTACGAAAAACTGATTGAAACACATACAGTGCGGGAACTTGATAAAGAAGGGCATGTCCTTCTTTATATAGACCGTTCTATCCTTAATGAATATACAAGCCCGCAGGCTTTCAGTGGCATACGGGAGCATCATCGTACGGTACGCCATCCGGAGGCTTTTCTGCTTAATATCGATCACGTTAATCCCACCAGACCAGACAGGGATGCGTCCATGACCGATCCCGGCGGACAACTGCAGGTGGATTATTTTCGCAGGAATGCCCGGGACTTTGGAATTGAGCTATTCGATGTGATGGATCCGCGTCAGGGAATTGAACACGTCGTAGCGCATGAACAGGGATTGATTATGCCTGGTATGGTTATTGCCGCAGGTGACAGTCATACCACGACATATGGTGCGTTTGGCGCGCTTGGATTTGGCATTGGTACATCGGAAATAGAACATCTTCTGGCGACGCAGACGCTCATATATCGTCGACTAAAGAATATGAAGGTCATGGTTAGCAATACATTACCCTGGGCCTGCTCAGCCAAAGATATCATTCTACAGCTGCTTGAAAAAACCGGTGCATCTGGTGCTACAGGGTATGCCATAGAATTTCAGGGTGAAGCAATCCGTTCCCTCAGTATGGAAGGACGCATGACCCTATGTAATATGGCTGTGGAAGCAGGCGCCCGTGGCGCAATTATTGCCCCGGATCGGAAAGTGTTTGATTACATTCAGGGGAAACCTCAGATACCGAATGGCGAGTTATGGGACCAGGCATTAGCCCGGTGGTCAACCCTGTACAGCGATCCTGATGCGGTATTTGACAAAACAGTGGAAATTGACTGCCGGGAAATTGAACCCAAAGTGACCTGGGGAATAAGCCCCGACCAGACCGGTTCAATTGGCGGTTCAGTTCCTTTTCCCGGAAAAGAACCGGACCCCTTAAAGCAGCAGGCTATAAAGAAGGCTCTGCAGTATATGGAGCTTGCACCCGGTACACCATTTCGCGATATCCGGATCTCCCATGCATTTATTGGCTCCTGTACGAATGGAAGGATTGAAGATCTCAGAGCCGCAGCCCGTGTGCTGGCAGGCAGAAAAATTGCGCCCCACGTAAGAGGCATTATTGTTCCCGGTTCCACGCAGGTCCGGAAGCAGGCAGAAAACGAAGGGCTGGCGAGAATATTCATTGATGCAGGATTTGAATGGCGGCAGTCCGGCTGTTCAATGTGTCTGGCCATGAATGAGGATGTACTTCTACCGGGGGAGCGCTGTGCATCCAGTACTAACCGCAATTTTCCCGGCAGACAAGGGGCAGGTGCCAGAACACATCTGATGAGCCCCGCCATGGTCGCAGCAGCTGCCGTTGCCGGACACCTTGAAGATGTACGCCTTTTGCTTGATTCCGGAGAAGAAAATGGACGAGTTTAATCAGATTACAGGTGTCATTGCTCCCATGCCTGACGCGAATATTGATACCGATGTCATTATGCCAAAGCAATTCCTTAAGGGAATTGATCGTGCCGGTCTGGATAAAGGCGTGTTTTTTGATCTCCGTTTTACCCCGGACGGGCAACTGAATGAGGACTTCATCTTAAACAGGCCTGGCTGGCAGAATGCTTCTTTTTTGCTGACAGGTCCAAATTTTGGATGCGGTTCCAGCCGGGAGCATGCTGTATGGGGTCTGAAACAGCTCGGTATCCGGGCGCTGATCGGCTCTACTTTTGCCGGTATTTTTAATGATAACTGCCAGCGTAACGGCATACTGACCCTCTCCCTGGACGATGCTTCAGTAAAACAGTTAAGCCGGATTGCAAACGATCCTGAAATGAACCGTATCACCGTTTCTCTCACGGACGGGGAGATCATCACACAAAATGGTGTATTTCCTTTCCATGTCAGTCAGATGGTTCGTGAGATGTTATCTGCTGGAGGGGATGCTATTGGCTGGACGTTAAAATATCAGCAGGACATAACGCGGTTTGAAAAACAGTATTTTTCCCGCTCCCCCTGGCTGAAACCACAACCGGTAACGGACTGATAACAGGAGATAAATAATGAAACTCGTTCAGTACAGTATTCATAACCGCAGACGTTACGGCATCATCAAGGAGAATACCGGTATTATTGATCTCTTTCTGAGACTGGGGGACAGATATCCGACCCTCAAATCCTTGCTGGAAAATAATGCCCTGCCGGAAGCCGCAACATTTCGGTATGACAATCCGGATCACGATATTCAGGCTATACCGTTTCTTCCCGTCATTGATGAGCCTGGGAAAATTATTTGCGCAGGTATGAACTACGCGGAAAAGCGAAAGGAATTTAATGAAATAAATCCGGCACCCACCTTATTTATTCGTTTTCCGGATACTCAGGTCGGTCATAATTCGGTATTGCTCAAACCCAATAACACTTGTGAGTTTGATTATGAAGGCGAACTTGCTGTTGTGATAGGTCGGCGTTGTTCACATGTTTCTGAAGAACAGGCTTTAAGCTTCGTGGCCGGATACAGCTGCTATATGGATGGTTCTGTAAGAGACTGGCAGCACACCTGGTATACAGCAGGGAAAAACTGGCCATCAACGGGGGCTTTTGGTCCTTGGCTTGTTACGGCAGATGAAATCCCGGAACCACAAAATATACAGCTTGTTACCCGATTAAATGGTCGCGAAGTTCAGCGGGACTCCACGGCGAATATGATACACAGCATCGCATTTCTCATTGCTTATATCAGCACATTTACCGTTCTTTCTGCCGGTGATGTCATTCTTACCGGATCTCCCGGTGGGGTCGGGAAGAAACGTACGCCGCCACTTTTTCTGCATGATGGTGATGTTGTGGAAGTGGAAATTGAGCATATCGGGGTACTGCACAATGTCGTTCGGGATGCAGGATATACAGATGCTGCGGCTATGCTGGTATAAGGACAAGGTCATGAATACAATCTATGAACGTGGTGCATCCCCTTTCATTCCTGGCTTTGAACTCAGGGATGTTGTCCTGGAAAATGGTATCATGCTCCGGGTTGCGATAGGGGGCAGCGGAGCTCCTCTGGTGATGCTGCATGGGCACCCGCAAAACCATGTTACCTGGCGTAAGGTTGCGCCGGAACTGGCAAAATATTATACGGTTATCCTTCCCGACCTGCGCGGATATGGTGACAGTTCAAAACCCGCCAGCGATGAGACACACCGCCCGTATTCAAAACGTGTCATGGCAAATGACATTGTCATGCTAATGAATGCACTCCAGATCCAGACTTTTTCCTTTATTGGTCATGATCGGGGGGGGCGGGTGGGGCACAGGCTTGCTCTTGATTATCCCCACCGGGTTACAAGCTGTACTTTCATTGATATCGCCCCCACTGCCACCATGTATGCACGGACCGATAAAGCTTTTGCCACTCGTTATTTCTGGTGGTTTTTTTTGATCCAGCCGGAGCCATTGCCGGAAAAAATGATTGCGCATGACCCGGAGTTTTTCTTGCGAAAACATATCGGAGGTCAGCTCAAGACCCCAGGGGCTACTGAAGATAAGGCATTTAATGACTATCTGAGGTGCTACCAGAATCCGGATATGATTCACTCAGTCTGTGAGGATTATCGGGCTTCGGCTTCCATAGATCTGGATGATGATCAACAGGATCGACACAAGCGTATCGAGTGTCCGCTGCTTTTACTGTGGGGGGCAAAAGGCACAGTAGGTCAGTTATATGATGTTGTTGAGACCTGGTCCGGAAAGGCAAAAGATATCAGGGGAGAAGCGCTTCCCTGCGGGCATTCTCCTCATGAAGAGATCCCGGAAATTTTTCTTCACCGTGTTCAGTCTTTTCTCGGAACAGTGCTATAACGCTCCTGTACTCCTGAATTTTCTGACTGATTATGAAAAAAAATATTGTTGGTAAATATTACCGCCAGCCTCATGAAGGCTGGCCTTCTGTTGAAGATTTACAAGTGTTTATCACCGTTGCCCGAAACGGTAGTTTCTCCCGGGCAGCGCTTGAGCTTGGGCAATCGGCTTCCTATATCAGTAAACGGATCGCACTGCTTGAAAAAAACCTGAATACCCGCTTATTTTTTCGCAATAACCGGATGGTACGTCTGACCGTTGACGGTGAAAATGCCCTCTCCGGAGCGATACAGCTGGTTGAGCAGATGGGTGATTACGTCAGCAGCATTACAGAGCCGGATGATATGCTCAGCGGCAATATCACCATCAGTTGCTCTTTCGGTTTTGGAAACGAGTATGTTGCCGGGGCGCTGTCAGGGCTGATACGGTCGTATCCAGGGCTTAAAGTAAAATTACTGCTCAGCGATCGCGATGTTGATCTGGTTGAAGAAGGGATAGATATTGAGATACACGTCGGGAATGATTTTAAAGAAATTTATATAGCGAAAAAACTCGCCACAAACCGTCGTATTTTGTGTGCCTCCCCGGATTACCTTCATCAGGCTGGTATGCCATCATCAATTGATGAGCTTGTTGATCATCATTGTCTGATGCTCCAGGAGCGTAATGCTGTTCTTGGAAACTGGGTGTTGACGGATGGACAACAGGAATTTACCTGCCGTCTGAATACGTTTCATACGTCAAACAGCGGCAGTGTTGTGCTGACCTGGGCATTACTGAACCACGGAATTGTATTACGTTCTACCTGGGATGTGGAGAAGTATATCGAAAATGGCAAGCTCATTCATATCCTCCCTCAATGGTATCAGGAAGCGGATATCTGGGCTGTGTATCCTCAGCGTCCGTCTACCAGCGGGAGAATTAAAACGTGCATTACTTATCTTACCCGGTACTTTTCTGAGCGATTTTAGCTCCCCGAATTACTGTAAGCGTGCAGCGAGAACCGTATTGACGGGGATGTGTTATTCAGTTGGCAGTGCTACGCGCCAGGGGAGTAGTTCGCTGACCCGGTTTATCGGCCAGTCAGCAATGACGTCAAGGACATAACGGAGGTAGCTTTCTGGCTCCACTCCGTTCAGTTTGCATGTCCCGATCAGGCTGTACAGCAGCGCTCCCCGCTCTCCTCCATGATCCGAACCGAAGAACAGGTAGTTTTTGCGGCCCAGGCTGACCATCCGTAGCGCATTCTCAGCTATGTTGTTATCTGCCTCGGCCCAGCCGTCGTCAGTATAGTAAGCCAGCGCCGGCCACTGGTTCAGTACGTACGTGAACGCTTTCGCCAGTTCTGAGTGTCGCGACAGCGTTTTCACCTTTTCACGCAGCCAGCTTTCCAGGGATTTCAGCCGCGGTTTAGCTTTTTGCTGACGTTCTGCAAGGCGTCGCTTCGCCGGCATCCCCCTTATTTCCGCCTCGATGGCATATAACTCACCGATCCGTTTCAGGGCTTCCTCCGTCAGCGCTGACGGGGTGCGAACGTGCACATCGTGGATCCTGCGGCGGGCATGAGCCCAGCAGGCAGCTTCCGTTATCTGTCCATTGCGGTACAGTTCGTTGAACCCGGCGTACGCATCCGCCTGCAGAACACCGCTGAAGCCAGCGAGATGGCTCTGCGGGTGGATACCTTTTCTGTCCGGGCTGTAAGCGAACCACACTGCCGGCGCCAGCTCTGACCCGGCGTTACGGTCGTCACGAACGTACGTCCACAACCGCCCGGTCTTCGTTTTCTTATTACCTGGCAACAGCACCGGGACAGGCGTGTCATCAGCATGGAGCTTACCGTCAGTCAGCACATAGTCCTGAAGCGCCCCTTCCAGCGGTGACAGTAGCCGGCAACACGCATCCACCCAGCCCGACAGCAGTGAGCGGCTCAGCTCCACACCCTGGCGGCCGTATATTTCAGACTGGCGGTACAGCGGGGTGTGCTCTGCATACTTTGAACTCAGCACGCGGGCCAGCAGCCCCGGTCCTGCGATACCCCGCTCGATGGGCCGTGAAGGCGCGGGGGCCTGCACGATGGCATCGCACTGAGTACAGGCATGCTTTTCACGTACTGTCCGGATAACCCGGAAGGCGCTGCGCATCAGCTCCAGCTGTTCGGCGGCATCTTCACCCAGGTAACTCAGCGCACCACCACATTCCGGGCAGCATGACGCTGCCGGCAGCAGCCGTTTCTCGTCACGGGGAAATGATTCAGGGAACGGTTTGCGGGTACGGGTCTGCCGCAGCGGGCGCTGCACGGCCGGGTCATCCACCCGGCCGGTAAGGGTATCGCTTTCTTTCTGCAACTGCTTAAGGTCGGCTTCCATCTGCGCGATACGGCGGGAGACTTTTTCGGAGCGGCTGCCGAAGTTCATCCGGCGCAGCTTATCCAGTTGCGCCTGCAGGTGATCTATTTCGCGTTCACGCTCGTTCAGCTTTTCCAGAAGGGCACGGTTCAGCGCCTCCTGTTCGGCAAGGAGACGTTTCAGTTCATCGATATCGTCAGGAAGTAAGCTGTTCATACCGGGTATATTACCAGGCTCATTCAGCGTCGACCAGGACAAAGAGGCCTACAACATAGTCAGTGACGTAAGCAGTCTTTTAGGCTGCCGCCAGTCGATACCTTCAAGGAGCATCGCCAGCTGTGCCGGTGTGAGGAACACTTTGCCATCCCGGGCTGACGGCCAGGCGAGGCGGCCGCGCTCCAGCCGTTTGGTCAGCAGACACAGTCCATCGCCGGTAGACCAGAGGAGCTTTACCTGACTGCCATTACGCCCACGGAAGATAAAAACGTGACCTGACATCGGATCGTCTTTCAGCGTCGTCTGCACCTTTGCCGCCAGGCCGTTGAAGCCGTTTCTCATATCGGTGATGCCAGCGACCAGCCAGATCTTTGTCCCTGATGGTAATGGGATCAACGTTTGAGCTCCCGTATCAGCAGGTTCAGGATATTTTCGCTGATGGCACCATTCAGACGGAGTGATCCGTGCCGGAACGTCACTTCACAGCTGATATTGAGTGATTCAGGTGCCGCAGCAGCTACAGGTTGTGACCGGGGGGAGGTTGCAGGAACAACATCTTCGGTATCAAGTGTTATCGGGAGCAGCTCAGGCACGTTGTTTTCTGTTGTTGAAGGAGGACGTAGTTTTCCTTCGCGCCAGTACTGGCGCCACTTGAACAGCAAATTATCGTTGACCCCATGCTCACGAGCGAGTTGCGCTACGGAGATCTCTGGTCGATGCGAGAGTTCAACCATTTTGATTTTGAACTCAACGGGATAATTAGGGCTTTTTTTACGCACTGCGGTTAATGATTTCATGGATAGCGTCCACCATATTTGGTGTCCACTATCCTCTCAGGAATATCAGGATCTGCCAGACGGTGCTGAGACGACGCTTACAGTTATCTGGCGTTACGTGACAGTGTTGGTCAGATACTTCCACCTCTTCAGAGTTAAAGTTTGATATATGGGAAAAAAACGCTCCCGGACGGGAGCGTAAGCCAGTGACTTCGGCGTCAAATGAGGGTCTGACAAGTGGAGCTGCGGGTTAATTCTGGGTGATCTGGCTGCGATGCTTTTCAGCCTGCTGCTGATGAATAACGGAAGATAGACCATTATTCGCCTTCTCATGCACAACAGCGGCTTTCTCATGCTCGTTCATTTCGGAAAATGGCTTAGCAGTTTCTTGGGTGTTCTCAGGTTTGGATTTCATCATTTTTTTATGCATTTCAGCCATGTCCTGATGGGCAGCAGAATTGCCGTTTTGCATCATTTCATGGGACATTGCGGCCTGATCGTGACCGCTCATATCCATCATTTTCATGCTCTCCCCCTGAACTGCACTTTTTTCAGCGGATGATTGCATCTGATGGGCAGGCGCCTGGGCATTATTTACCTGGTCATGCATGTTCATTGTCTCTGCAGCCCAGGCAGATGAAGCGACAGCCATCATGGCAATAAAGGATACAAGGATCTTTTTCATGGTTGGGTCTCCGGTGTTTTCATACCCGAACAATCAATGCTTATAACAGAGAAAGCATTTGATCTCAGGGCTGGTTGATCATCACGCCAGGAACCGGGCGATTGAATTATCACGCTGTCCTGATTTATGGCTGATTATAAAAAACCGCCTCTGTTTATCGCGTGACTGAACGATGACATTTTTGTCACCTTCCGGGTTTCTCCTGAATAACGGTATTAATCCATTAACAGACGCACACTGAACACAATTTCCCGCCCCTGCTGTTCTGCTGACAGCTCGCCGCCGTGAGCATGAATGATCGATCTTGTAATTGATAATCCCAGCCCCGCGCCTTCCGTGTTGTAGAACCTTGATGAGTCTGCGCGATAGAACCGGTCAAACAAACGTTCCAGATTAGCGGGAACCTGGCCGGACATCGTATTCGTAATCATCACGTTCACACAGTCACTGTCACGCTCAATGTGTATCGCTGTACAGGTGTTATCGGGAGAATACTTGATTGCATTGGAAAGCAGGTTACTGAAAGCACGTCGGAGCATATCGCTGTCTCCGGCAACAACGCCCTCTCCTTCAACCGTGATTGTCTTTCCTGTTTCGTCTGCCAGGGGCTCGAACAACTCACGTAATTCATTCAGTTCGGCTGCCAGATCCACATCATGTTTATCCAGCCGCAGCAGACCATGCTCTGAACGTGCCAGAAAAAGCATGTCACTGGTCATTCGTGACAACCTTTTCAGTTCTTCCAGGTTAGCGAATAAAATTTCGCGGTAATGCGAAACATCCCTTTCCTTAGCCAGTGCAAACTGCGTCTGCATCATCAGATTACTGACTGGTGTGCGCAGCTCATGCGCGATGTCAGACGAGAAATCTGACAGTTTCCGGAATGCCCCCTCCAGGCGATCAAACATATTATTGAACTCCTGCATGGTCTCAGAGATTTCCGGCGGAGCCAGATCGGGATTTAGACGCTGATCCAGGCTGTGTACAGTCATGGAGGAAGCCAGACTGGTCATTTCCCGTAACGGTTTCAGACCAATACGTGTGGTCAGCCAGCCCAGAAAAACAGAAATAAAGACCAGACCGATATTGAACCAGAACAGCCAGGTACTGAGTTTGTCCATAAACAGGGTGTGATACCCAGTATCCGTGGCAACCGTAATGATGACATGTTTGCTTTTACCCTGTTCCGGCGTCACGGCAACTCGCCGCGAGATACTGCGGTACACGGTGTTATTTTCTTCCGTCTGGATCATATAGTCGAGAATATCACCCGACTTATTAAGCAGGACCGCTGGAACAACAGAATTTTTGGCATAGAGTTCAACAATTTTTTCATTTTCCATGTTTTTTATAGAAATGAATAAACCATTGTGCCCTACCATCGCATCGTTTATTTTTTCTGATAATGACTTAATATCCGTTTTGTTCCGGAACGTCTCTGTTTTAAGAAACTCTTCGGTGAGCTGAAGTTTACCTGTCAGAAAATCGCGGTCCTGATTATCGAAATAGCCATTCAGGGTGCTAATCAGGATAAAACTTGATAACCACCATACCGTAAGCATCACCGCAGAAAAAATCAGGCTCAGGCGTGTGGTCAGGGAAATTTTGAACCTCACTCTTCTCTGATCTCCAGGACATATCCGGCACCGCGAACGGTATGGATCAGTTTTGGCTCAAAGTCATCATCAATTTTACTTCTCAGACGTCTCACGGCGACATCAATCACATTCGTATCACTGTCAAAATTCATGTTCCAGACCAGGGACGAGATAAGACTCCTGGGTAACACTTCTCCGGTGCGTTGCAGCAGCAACTCAAGCAGAACGTATTCTTTACCGGTGAGATGGATCTTCTTCCCCGAACGGATCACGGTCCGGCGCACCATATCAACGGTCATATCGGCGATGGTGCAGACTGTTGCGGCCTGCGAGCGTGCCCGGCGCAGTAGGGTTCTTACACGTGCAACCAGCTCCGTAAAATCAAAGGGCTTAATCAGGTAGTCATCTGCGCCAAGCTCCAGTCCTTTCACTTTGTCCCGCACGTTGTCCTTTGCGGTTAAAAACAGGACCGGTTCTTCGTGCCCGGACTCCCTCAGTGCGCTGATGATTTGCCACCCGTCGAGGAAAGGCAGCATCACGTCCAGTATTATCAAATCATACTGTCCCTTCGACGCGGCCCCGAGACCATCGCGGCCATTATTAAAGAGATCGGCCTGATAGCCTTCCTCAACCAGTCCCTGCTGCAGGTAACGACCTGTTTTTTGTTCGTCTTCAACGATTAAAATACGCTGCATGGTCAACTCGCTGATATGAAAGTAAAAATCTCACGCATGAGCTTTGGCTGTCCCCTAGCTGATCTGAGACGGAGCAAGCATTCCAAGCCACGCTACGGCGCCCAGAATGATAATCGCAACAACGAATTCTGTCAGGATGCTGTTTCGCATCAGGGCAACGCTGCGATCATAATTCCCTTCCCTGACCATAACTTCAAGCCGGGGACCCAGGTGAAACCGGTTTGCTGCAGCCAGAAGAAGCATCAGAACAAACAGAGCCGTCTTGGCAAGCAATATCCTCCCCCAGGAACTGTTGAATAAGGGAGTTAAGTTACCCTCAGCAATATACAGATAGTTGACCAGCGCACTCAGGATCAGGGCTACAACAATCACCGTTCCTGCCGTGGCAAATTTTGCCAGGGAGTCAGATATCACAATGACGCTCTGTGCATTATGCTCGTTTCTGCGCATCAGCAGGATAGCAAATGCAACCAGAGCACCTGTCCAGGCACCTGCAGCGCCGAGATGGGTCAGATCGCTCAGTAAATGGAGATAGTAATGCAGACCGTCATGCATAACGGCGTGTCCTCCCCAGGCAAGTGTAGCCAGCGCCACGCCCCCACTCATCGTCATCAGCAGGCAGGACAATACTCTCTTATTAGTGTAAAGGAACAAAGCACCGAGTGTGGTAAACAGGGCACAGAGCCTGACAATCCAGCTAATACCCACATCAGTTTCTTCTATCACCATCTCGATAACATGGATGGATAATTCTCTGAGGTCAGTTACTCCACTCATGGCATTAGATACCAGGAGCATATTAATGCCAGTAAGAATGATGCCTGTAACAACAGCAAAGGTTATAAACGACCTGAAATTAGTCAGGTTATAGGTTTCATGTCTGACACCGCTTATTCCATATATCTGAAAAAATGGCAATCCAAATATTACCATCAAATCCAGATAAAGAAGAAAACGAATAACAATCATAATCAGGTCGTTCATAATATTACTTCACTGTAAAGGTGTAATTACCGGTAATAGGGTGCGTATCTGAAGAAACCGCGCGCCAGTCAACACGATAAGTGCCAGCGGGTAAAGGCTCTCGCGGAATAATGACCATCGATTTAGGGTCAGCGCCTGGCGCCACTTTTGCCGCGACCGGCATCGGAGAATGTGATGACATGCCTTTCATACCCGTCATCGTTAATTTTGCACCTGAGAATTTCACGGTCAGATTTTCCGAGAAATTAAGCTGAATCTTTTCCGGGGCCGCTACGGCTGAATCAGCCTGTGGCACAGAGCTTTTTAATTCCGGATGGGCCATAGCAGAGAAAGCAACGCCCATAACGAGGCCACCTGTAAGAATGGCTTTATTTAAAATCGACATTTTATTTACCTGTTTAGTTGAGTGTTTTATATCAGTGCGTTAAAACCAGATTCTGGCTCCCGCCAGGAATACTACCTGATGGTCTTTCTCACCTTCTCTTTTCGCCATATCGGATGTTTTCCCGTAAAGTTGATTCCAGGAAACGCCTATATAGGGTGCAAACTCACGGCGTATTTCATAGCGCAGCCGGAGCCCCAGCTCTGTGTCAGTCAGTCCCCTGCCGCGACCCCGCGATTCATCATCCTGACTGTAGAAATTCACCTCATAGGATGGCTGGAGTATGAGCCGGTTAGTCAGTAAAACGTCGTATTCTCCTCCCAGACGAAGGGCTGCTTTTCCGCCATTACTGACAAAACCCGTAATTTCAGACTCAAAATTATAGAGTGCCAGCCCCTGAAAACCGACAGCAGCCCAGGTCCGGGCAGAAGCAGGTCTGAAATCCTGCCTGACACCCGCAACCAAATCCCACCATGGGCCAACCGCATGTCCCCAGAGTAACTGCGCTTCAGCCGCCTCCGTTTCCCCATTGCTTCGTTCACCTTCACTCTTTAGCCAAATCCGATCTGTGTCGCCTCCAATCCAGCTGTTAACACTCCAGCTGAAATTGTTGGTGTTATCCGACCGTTGCCATTCCAGTTGATCCAGCAGAACCAGATAATTAATCGCACTGTCGTGAATCGCATGCCCCTGTAAATTGCCGAATGCAGCCTTCCGGTCGGCATCGGTAACAGGCGGAATTGGCGTTCTGCTCTCAGTTACAATGGGCTCCATTGACGTCATCTCAGTGAAATTCTCATCTGCTGGCATCTGCATGGCAGACATGTCGTGCCCGGCGTGGGGATCTGCAGAGACGGAGCCCGCCGCAATAGAAAGCTGTGAGGTAAACAAACCGGCGACCAGAACAGGTATGGCCTTCAAATTTCTCTTCATTCGCATCATTCCTCCACCCGGACTTCACGAAACATTCCCATTTCCATGTGATAGAGCAAATGGCAGTGATACGCCCAGCGGCCAAGCGCATCTGCTGTCACTCTGTAACTGCGTTTTGTACCAGGGGGAACATCTATTGTGTGTTTACGAACCATGAAATTACCGTTTTCATCTTCCAGATCGCTCCACATACCATGCAGGTGAATGGGGTGAGTCATCATGGTATCGTTGATCAGCGTGATCCTGAGCCGCTCACCGTATTTCAGCAGCACCGGTGCGGCATCTGAAAACTTGATTCCGTTAAATGACCAGGCAAACTTTTCCATGTGGCCGGTTAAATGCAGTTCTATGGTACGGCCAGGTTCACGTCCGTCAGGATCCTCAAAGCGGCTTTTCAAATCCGCGTACGTGAGAACCTTTCTTCCGTTATTTCGAAGACCAATACCCGGATCATTTAATTTCGGAGAGACGCTCATCGCCTGCATATCAACCAGTGGGTTATCCGTTTCTGACGCAGGATGACTTTGCATACCCGGCATTCCGGCCATCCGGGAATGATCCATACCGGCCATGCTGCTGTGATCCATGGGCGCGGAGGATGTCCCGCTATCCGGAAGGTCAGCACCGTCCATAGACATCATCTCTCCGCTGTTATCCATGCCTCCCATCTGGCTGTGGTCCATTCCTGCCATATCATGTCCCATTCCCCCCATACCCATATCTTCCATGGTCAACAGAGGACGGGGATCGAGGGGGGGAACGGCAGCACTTAACCCCTCTCTCGTGGCCAGTGTCCCTCGAGCGTAACCGGTCCTGTCCATGGATTGTGCGAAGATGGTATAGGCCTCACCCTGAGGCTCCACAATGACATCATAGGTTTCGGCAACGGCAATCCTGAATTCGTCAACGGTAACCGGGTTTACATACTGGCCATCTGCAGCCACGACCGTCATTTTCAGCCCGGGGATACGGATATCGAAATAGGTCATTGCCGAGCCGTTGATAAACCGTAAGCGTATCTTTTCACCGGGACGGAACAGTCCGGTCCAGTTTTTCAGCGGGGCCTGCCCGTTCATGAGATAGGTGTAGGTGTAGCCACTGACATCCGCGAGGTCAGTCGGATTCATTTTCATTTCAGCCCACATTTTCCGATCGGCAATGGTGGCTGACAGCCCCCTGGTATTCACGTCGCGGAAAAAAGAGCCAACGGTTGGTTTATTGAAATTGTAGTAATCCGACTGTTTTTTTAATTTTTTCAGCAGGCTGTGAGGATTTTCATCGGTCCAGTCAGACAACATGACCACATGCTCACGATCGTAAGCAAACGGTTCTGGCTCCCTGGCATCGATGATAATGGCACCGTATACCCCCTCCTGTTCCTGCAGACCGGAATGGCTGTGGTACCAGTAAGTCCCGTTCTGCTTAACCTTAAAGGTGTAAACGTAGGTATCATCAGGCTCTATGCCCATAAAACTCAGCCCCGGAACACCATCCATATTGGCCGGAAGAATAATGCCGTGCCAGTGAATGGACGTCTGTTCATTAAGACGGTTTTTGACCTTCAGGGTAATGGTGTCACCTTCTTTCCAGCGAAGAACGGGCCCCGGCAGGCCTCCATTGATTGTTTTGGCCTGACGCTCACTGCCCGTGATATTGACGGCCGTTTCACCAATGGTCAGGTCAAACTGAGTACCCTGCAGGGACGCGGCAACTGGCAGGCTCAGACTGGAACGCGCATTGAAACTCCATACGCCAAGACTTCCGGCTACGCCAGAGAGGGTTAACCCCTTCAGGAAAGTTCGTCGAGACGTTTTCAACAGCATGCGCATTCCCTTATTTAAAGTATGGTTACTGACAGAATTCGAGAACCGATTTAAATTAAATTACTGGTTCATCCACTTACAATGAAATGAATCTAGCACACCTTAAGAAACAAATTCATTACAATCGTGTAATGTACGTGGCTGTATTACATTTACGTCATCTTCCCCACAGGTTGATTTTTTTATATATGATCATAAGGACATCTTTTATGTACCTCAGAAGGTAATTACACATGAATATATTAATCACGACCACTGCGTTTACAGCTTTATTTTGTGGGGCAGCTTTTGCTCAGTCCAGTGATATTGCCCATGAAGCACATCGATTTGTTAATAATGCCTCAGCCGTCAGTCATGTGAACTCCTCGACGCATGAAAACTTACCGGACAGGGTTAATAAAAACAACACGCCCTCATTCTCTGAAATGAATGAACATGAAAGGGCCATTGTTGCTCATTCATTTATGAACAACAGCGCGTCCTATGCGCATCAGAAAATGATTGAGGAACATAAAAAAATGCTGTCCGGCAGTGATGCAAATTCAAAGACCTCGTCTTCTTCTTTTAACGAACTGAATGCCGGAGAAAAAGCCGCTCTCGTGCATGAGCAGGTCAATAATGCCGGTGCGGAAGCACATCAGACGCAGGCAAGAAAGCTTCGCGGGCTGTATTCGACCAGGTAACTGCAGGCGGGTTAGTGCTTAGCGTCAGGTGCGCAGCAGGGCTTTACTGACGGGTTACGTAGCAGGACATGAGCCCCATATTGCTCTGCCGTAACCTGTTTCAGTCCCGTTAATCATCACCGTCGGGCTGGTCATACAGTTCCCAGAGCTTCAGGAGCAAACGGGAAACAAGATATGTTACAAAAATGACGACCATCAACGGTGCTCCCGATTAACTGACAGATGACACGCCTCCTGAAAACCCCTAGCATACGCCGCAGTGTTCATGCTAACGGCGAATTCCAGTAAATGTATTCTACCGATGTCGTAAAAGAAAATGCCTACCTTTCAGCCACCCGCTCGGGGCTGGAATCGAACGAGATCGCTACTCTTCAGCGCTCCTTGCCTTCCCGGTTTAATCTGCGGCATTTGAAAAAAAATGAATCATTAAAACTCGTACTGCAAAAGAAAGCGGGAAAATCACGTGTCGTGGCCTATAAATTTACGTCCGGTTCATTTAATTACACGGCGTATCGTATATCAGATAAAAAGTTCTATAACCTTTCCGATACTTCCGGGAAAGGCAGTCTCGATTATCCGTTACCGGCCACAGCAAGACTCAGTTCGCCTTTCAATCCTGCAAGACTTAACCCGGTATCGGGAAAAGTGAGTCCCCATAATGGCATTGATTATTCCATGCCCATGAACACGAAAATAGTCAGCGTCATCGACGGAAAAATCACCCGGGCCGAATACAACAGCACCATGGGATATTTTGTTGAAGTAACAGGAAAAGCCGGTGTTAAAACTCGCTATCTCCACCTCAATAAAATACTCGTTACTAAAGGGGCCAGGGTTACCCGGGGAGGCGCTATTGCGTTATCCGGTAACAGCGGACGTTCATCCGGTCCTCATCTGCATTACGAGCTGGTCATCAATAACAATCCTGTTAACTCACTGGCGTTCCGGGCAGCGGCACCCGCTGATAACAAACTTGAACAGCATGCCTTTGCGCATGCCAGAGACTACGAACGATACCTGGACTGATAACGGGGCCGCGACGCGGCCCCGTCTGCCGGATTAATTTTTTTTATCGTTTTCACTTCCTTGATGTTGATGATCTCCATGCCCTCCGTGGCCGTGGAAAAGATGCATTAGCGGGCAGACCAGCAATAACAGATATGGCCAGTAACCTGCCACATGTGACCAGTGTTCGCGCAGGAGGGCAAATGCCGCGATCGCGGCGACAGCAATAAGCGCATAGGTGGTACTTTTCATACTGGACTCCTTCTGTTCGTAACAGCCCCTTCACTCAGTGTTATTTCCCGAGCCTGACACTTTTCAGACGCAACGCATTCACAATGACGCTGACGGAGGAAAGAGCCATGGCCGCCGCCGCAATAACTGGCGACAGCAGTATTCCATACACAGGATAAAGCAGGCCTGCAGCCACAGGCACGCCAAGTGCGTTGTAGATAAATGCAAAAAACAGATTCTGTCGGATATTTTTCATGGTGATTTCTGACAGATGACGGGCCCTGTTCAGTATCATCAAGTCGCCTTTGAGAAGGGTGACTCCGGCACTTTCAATTGCCACATCTGTACCCGTTCCCATGGCTATTCCCACGTCAGCCGCTGCCAGCGCCGGGGCATCATTCACACCGTCTCCGGCCATCGCAACCACATGGCCAGACGCTTTCAGTCGGGTTATCACTGCTTTTTTGCCATCCGGCAGAATCCCGGCTTCAACCTCATCTATTCCCAGTTTCCGTGCGACTGCTTCAGCAGTAAGCTGGTTATCCCCGGTGAGCATAACAATGCGGATCCCCGCCTGACGCAAAGCTTTAAGCGCATCCGGCGTGGTTGCTTTCACGGGATCCGAGATAGCTATCAGGCCTGCAAGGTTCCCGTCTGTGGCCACATAGATAACGGTAGCGCCTTCCATCCGCAACGTATCCGCAACGGCCTTTTGATTATCAATAACGATACTGTTTTCCTGCATAGCCAGTTCATTACCAATAACAACCCGTTGACCTTCGACATCGCCTGAGACACCTTTCCCCGACGGGGCATTGAAATTACTGACGGCAGGTATCACGATCCCCTTTTCATGCGCGGCTCTGACAACAGCCATACCCAACGGATGCTGCGAACCTTTTTCCACTGCAGCTGTTACACGTAAAAGAGATATTTCCCCACCCGGACTGAGACTGATAATCCCTGTCACCGTAGGCGAACCTTCCGTGAGCGTGCCTGTTTTGTCGACAACCAGCGTGTCCACTTTTTCAAGACGCTCAAGGGCTTCGGCATTCTTGATTAACACCCCGGCCTGGGCGCCTTTGCCCACCCCCACCATTATCGACATCGGCGTGGCCAGTCCCAGCGCGCAGGGACAGGCAATAATCAGGACCGACACAGCCGCAATGAGACCGTGCGCCATCCTGGGCTCGGGCCCCCAGACAGACCAGATCAAGAAAGCAACAACCGCGATAAGTATCACCAGAGGAACAAACCAGCCTGAAACGCTGTCTGCCATTCTCTGGATGGGGGCACGCGAACGCTGTGCATCAGCGACCATCTGAACAATTCGTGAGAGCATCGTTTCATCACCGACTTTCTCTGCACGGATGATAAGACTACCTGTCTGATTAATCGTCCCCCCAATGACAGGGTCACCCTTCGTTTTGGTAACCGGCATAGACTCCCCGGTCACCATCGATTCATCAACGGTTGTTTTGCCTTCGATCACGATACCGTCGACCGGAATACTCTCTCCAGGTCTGATGCGGAGCTTATCGCCAGGCAGGACATCTTCCGCATTAATATCCGTTTCATGACCGTCATGATCCAGCCGTCTGGCGGTTTTGGGGGCAAGGTTCAGAAGCGCAGTAATGGCGCCTGAGGTTTGTTCCCGTGCCCGCAGCTCAAGAACCTGTCCCAGCAGAACAAGCACCGTAATAACTGCTGCGGCTTCAAAATAAACGGCCACCAGGCCATCCATGTTTCTGAACGATGCAGGAAACCAGGAGGGGAAGACGGTTGCAATGACGCTGTAAACCCAGGCTACGCCGGTCCCCATTGCAACAAGGGTAAACATATTCAGGGAGCGGTTACGTAACGACATTCCGGCCCGGGCGAAGAATGGCCAGCCACACCACAACACGACAGGGGAGGCCAGAAGCAACTGCAGCCATGTGTTGTACTGTGGCGGTACTGTATTCCTCAAGTCGGGAAACAGATGAGATCCCATTTCGAGTACCAGAACCGGAAACGCCAGCAACAACCCCAGCCAGAAGCGTCTTGTCATGTCGTGAAGTTCATCACTCGGCCCCGTGGATGCCGTAGCTACGAGCGGCTCCAGTGCCATTCCACAGACAGGACAGCTTCCGGGACCACTGCGGCGTATCTCCGGGTGCATCGGACATGTCCACACACCTTCAGAATTCTCTTTTTCCGCCTGGTTGTGAGGCTGTTTTATCTGATCAGGGCTGACTTCGTGATGATCGTGGTGATGGTGATGGGAATGTTCACTGGCATCTTCGGTAAGATAACGATCGGGATGGGCTTTAAATTTACTCTCACAGCTGGCGGAGCAGAAATAAAGTTGGTGGTCCTGGTATCGAATGCTGCTGTGCGCCCTGTCGGGCAGGATGGCCATCCCGCACACGGGATCTCTCACCTTATGCAATACGTGGCCCTCGTCCGGGGATAATGTCTGCTCAGAAGCAGTCTGGTTGTTGTGTTGCACTGCATTGTCATTTTTCACAGTAACTCTCCTTATGCATACCGAAGCATCTTCTGTCTTCAGGGTATGTCATGGATGCGATTACCACGAATATCGCCGGCACAGGAGTGCCTGCTACCGGCGTCCCGTTATCAGCCGTTCCGCTGACTATTCGATTCGCTGGAAGACTTTTTTACTTCCATCCGGTGAGAATGCGATAACATCGTAAGCCTCTTTTCGGGCTCCCATCTCCATTCCAGGACTTCCTGCTGGCATACCGGGGGTGGCGAGACCGTATATACCCGAACCAGACTGCATTGCCTTATGTATCGTTGTCGCAGGCACATGGCCTTCAATGATCAAATTACCGGCAACCGCGGTATGACAACTTCGTAGTCCTGCAGGAATAGCATGCTTTTCTTTCAGGGCTGACAGCGCCTGATCATTCATGACGTGAGTTCGTACTTCAAACCCGTCTTTTTCCATCGCTTTGCCCCACAGGGAACAACAGCCACAGTTTTCAGATTTGTACATATCAATGACTTTTTCACTCGCCATCGCGGGTAGTGAAAGGCCGAGAGCCAGCGCCATTAGAACCACTTTTTTCATACTCACCTCTGTATATTATCGATATAAACCCTGACGTCAGGGTGAATCAGTAAAGAAGGACACCCACAGGGGGTGCCCTTTCAGGTTCAGGACACGCTTTTTTTATGTCTGCGCAGCCAGATTAATTTGTAGGCGGCAGGAATAATGAACAGGGACAGCAGCGGAGCCGTGATCATCCCACCAATCATGGGTGCCGCGATACGGCTCATGACTTCTGAACCTGCACCGGTTCCCCAGAGTATTGGCAGCAGACCCGCAATGATCACCGCCACGGTCATGGCTTTCGGCCGGACACGCAGTACGGCACCATGATAGAGGGCTTCATCAAGGCCTTCCGGTGTGAACGTCTCTTTACGGGACAATTCCGGGTGCGCTTCAATGGCATGACGCAGATACATCAGCATGACCACGCCAAACTCTGCTGCCACCCCGGCCAGGGCGATAAACCCGGTTCCGGTCGCCACTGACATATGGAAGCCCTGCCAGTACAGGAACCATATCCCGCCAACCAGGGCAAACGGCAGGCTCATCAGAATAAGTAAGGCCTCATCAGCCCGGCGGAATGCCAGATATAACAGGATGAAGATGATCATCACCGTCATCGGTACCATCAGTTTTAATTTCTTATTGGCGTGCTCGAGTAATTCAAACTGTCCTGAGAATGCCACACTGGTCCCCGGTCTCAGTTTCACTTTCTCACTGATGGCCGTCTTAATATCGTTCACCACCGACACCATGTCCCTGCCGCGGGCATCAACATAAATCCAGCTGGCTGGCCGGGCATTTTCGGTTTTCAGCATGGTTGGTCCGGAAACGACCTTAATATCGGCAACATCGCCCAGCGTAATTTGCTGCTTCATTGGGGTCAGGATTGGCATCTCTCTCAACGCCTGCGGACTGTTACGGTAATCCTGCGGATAGCGAATGTTAATAGGGTACCGGGCCACGCCTTCAACCGTCTCACCCACCATAGCCCCACCGATTGCTGAAGAGACGAACAGCTGGACGTCGCCCACAGTCATCCCGTACCGGGAAGCTTTCTCCCGGTTGATATCGATATCGATGTAGCGCCCGCCCTCAAGTCGCTCAGCCAGGACAGACACCACGCCAGGCACGGTTTTGGCTACCGCCTCGATACTCTGCGCCGTCGCGTCGATATCGGACAGAACAGTCCCGGACACTTTGATACCTATCGGGCTTTTGATCCCGGTTGAGAGCATATCAATACGGTTACGGATAGGCGGCACCCAGAGGTTTGCCAGACCCGGTAAACGGACTGTCCTGTCGAGTTCATCAATAATCTTGTCAATTGTCATGCCGGGACGCCACTGATCCTCAGGTTTGAGCTGGATCGTGGTTTCCACCATTTCGAGCGGCGCGGAATCCGTTGCGGTCTCTGCTTTACCGGTCTTGCCAAATACAGAAGCCACTTCAGGAACGCTTTTGATTAACTTGTCTGTTGTCTGCAGGAGCGCTGCAGCTTCTGCCGGAGAGACGCCAGGCAAGGTCGACGGCATATACAGCAGATCGCCCTCGTTAATCTTCGGCAGAAATTCACCGCCCACCTGACTCAGTGGCCAGATAACCGTGAAAATGGACAAGGCCGCAACCAGCAGGGTTGTTTTTGGCCAGTGGAGGACCCGCAGCAGCAAAGGATGATACGCTTTGATCAGCACCCGGTTCAGGGGGTTACTTGTCTCGGCAGGAATTTTCCCCCGGATCCAGAATCCCATCAGAATAGGAATGACGATGATGGCCAGTGCGGCCGCTCCCGCCATGGAGTACGTTTTCGTGAATGCCAGCGGGCCAAACAGACGACCTTCCTGCCCTTCCAGGGTAAAGATAGGAATAAAGGACAGGGTGATGATCAGCAGGCTAATGAACAACGCGGGTCCCACTTCCACGGAGGCGTCGGTAATCACCTTCCAGCGGGTGGCGTTGTCAATCTGCTCACCCGGATGCTGATGATCCCACTCCTCAAGCCGTTTGTGCGCATTTTCAATCATCACAATGGCGGCATCCACCATCGCACCGACGGCAATCGCTATCCCTCCCAGCGACATGATATTGGCGTTCAGTCCCTGGAAGTGCATGACGATAAAGGCGATACACAGGCCAAGTGGCAGAGAAATAATCGCCACCAGGGCAGAACGGACATGCCAGAGGAACAGTGCGCAAACGACAGCAACAACGATAAACTCTTCAAGAAGCTTGTAACTGAGGTTATCAATCGCCCGGTCGATTAACTGGCTGCGATCGTAGGTGGTCACGATTTCAACGCCTTCCGGCAGGCTGGCCTTCAGCGTCTCCAGTTTATCCCTCACTGCCGTGATAACGTCGCGCGCATTTTTACCCGACCGCAGGATCACCACGCCGCCAGCGACTTCTCCCTGGCCGTTCAGCTCGGCAATACCACGCCTCATTTCGGGCCCGGTCTGCACGCGGGCAACATCCCGCAGATAAACCGGCACGCCGTTCTCACCTGTTTTCAGGACGATGTTATTAAAATCATCAATGCTCTGAAGATAACCGCTGGCACGGACCATATACTCCGCTTCGGCCATTTCAACGGATGAGCCACCGGCCTCCTGGTTAGACGATTCAAGTGCCTGTTTCACTTCGGGCAGGCTGATACCGTACTGGGACAGTTTTACCGGATTGACCTGAATCTGGTACTGTTTCACCACGCCGCCAACCGAAGCGACCTCAGCCACGTTCGGGATGGTTTTCAGCTCAAATTTCAGGAACCAGTCCTGCAGAGAGCGCAGTTCTGAAAGGTCGTGTTTTCCGTTGCGATCGACAAGGGCATATTCAAAAATCCAGCCCACACCCGTGGCATCAGGACCGATTTCAGAGCTCACACCGGCAGGCAGTTTTCCCTGAACCTGATTCAGATATTCCAGCACGCGGGAACGGGCCCAGTACAGATCGGTGCCGTCTTCAAAAATGACATACACATACGAATCCCCGAACTGTGAAAAACCACGCACGGTTTTTGCGCCAGGTACGGACAGCATGGTGGTGGTAAGTGGATAGGTGACCTGGTTTTCTACAATCTGCGGGGCCTGGCCGGGATAGCTGGTTTTGATAATGACCTGCACATCTGACAGGTCAGGCAAGGCATCGACCGGCGTGTTAATAATCGTCCATGTACCCCAGATGCTGAGAAACAGTGCGCCCATCATGACCAGGAAACGGTTGGCGACAGAGCGCCGGATAATCCATTCAATCATCGTCGTCTCCTCAGTGCCCTGAATGCATATTTACAGGCTGGTCAGACATTGCTGGCATACTGCTTTCTGTTTTTTCAGGGTGGCGCATACGTTCCAGCGCGCCCGTAATATTGGCTTCGGAGTCAATGAGGAACAGGCCACTGACCACCACGGTATCGCCTTCATTCAGGCCGGAACCGATGCCGGACTGTTGCTGTGATTCATGCAGAACGTGGATCTGTTTCGGCACAAACTTGCCTTCATCATCAACAGTAATCACGCGCTGTTCTTTGCCGGTATCGATAACGGCCTGGCTTGGTATCAGCAGCATCTCCTGGCTCTTGGTATTCAGTTTCAGATAGGCATTCATGCCCGGCTTGAGAAACTCATCCTTATTAGAAACCTGGAGACGGACCTGAAGCGTACGGGTTGTCTGATCCACGCTGGGAAGAATGTTCCATTTTTCGACATGGAATGTTTTATCCGGATAAGCCGGTACCGAAATTTCAAACTGCGACGTATCTTTCAGCAGATATGCGATAGATTCTGGCACTGCAGCGCTGATCCAGACCGGGTCCATCCCCTGAATCTGAGCCACTACTTTATCTTTCGAAATATTCATTCCGGTGCGCAGGTCAAACGCAGTAATGACACCATCAATAGGTGCTTTAATGGTAAAACGGGTCTGGATTGTGCGGGTTGAACGCAGCCTTTGAATATCCTCTTCCGGCATACCAGCCAGACGAAGTCGCTCCAGAACCCCTTTTATCTGGGTTGACGTACCGCCTGTACCGGATAACAGCAGGAACTCACTTTGTGCCTCAACCCATTCAGGAATGGTGATATCGATAAGCGGAGTGCCTTTCTTCACATGATCGCCAATCGTCAGGGGATACACTTTTTCGACGAAACCGTCAGAGCGCGCCTGCACAATGACAAACTGATACTCGTTGTAACTGACATTAGCCGGGATTGTCTGAGAATAATTCAGCATTCCTCGCGTGACTTTTTGCGTTTTTAATCCCAGATTCTGAACCTGCGTTGGATCGATACGGATCCCGCCACTGCTTTTATCGCCGCTTTCATCAGCATATTTTGGCACCAGGTCCATATCCATAAAGGGAGATTTTCCGGGTTTATCAAATTTGGTATCCGGTTTCATCGGGTCATACCAGAAAAGTACCTTTCGCTCCGGTGCCTTTTGTTCGGTTTGTACTGTTTTTTGTGATGAGTTTACATACTGCCAGGCAGTAACCGATATCAGCCCCCCTGCTATGAGGCTGCTGATAATTATTGCAGCATATTTTATCTTTAAAGAAGCCATACAATTTCTCGCTGAAAAATCAAAACACCTGGCATATGCGCCCGATCATTCATTCACAGTAATCCCTTAATGAATGTTCAGGCGCACTGGATGTATTCGCTCCGGACTGATAATCAGGATTGCGTAACGTTAATGCTTTTGAGTAAGGAGATATTGCCCTGCTGAATAAACGAGAAATCGACATGGTTGCCGGTTTTCAGGGCATTGATAGCGTCGTCTGCATTAACAAAAGTGAAGCGCATGGTCATTGCAGGCCAGCCCACCGCAGGGATTGCTTCGTGCGAAATGGTAATCTTTTTACTATTCATATCAATGTCTTTAACGACACCGGTGCCCTTGATAACCTGCTGTACCGAAGCATCACTGGCAGCATTCATATCGCCATGCTGATGTGTTTCAGCATGAAGACCGGCAGAAAACATGACAGAGAAGGCACCAAATAAAACGGCTTTAAGTGAATTACGCATTTTTAATTTCCTGATTAATTAAATAAATTTACTCTACCCAACCGCCACCCAGCGCGGTAAACAGATTAATTTCGTTAACCTGTCGGGAATAGGTAAGATCGAGAATGGTTTGCTGCGTAGCGAAGAGGGAACGTTCTGCATCCAGCACTTCGATGTAACTGACAGCACCACTTGCATATAATCCTCTGGCACGCTGGAGAGTTATCTGAAGTGAATCAAGATAACGCTGCTGTGACTCAAGTTGCTGGCTAAGGCTGTCGCGCAGCGCAAGCGTGTCGGAAACATCCTTAAAGGCTGACTGAATTTTTTGTTCGTAATTAACCACCGATTGTTGCTGGCGAATTTCAGCCAGCTTCAGATTGGCTTTATTCCTGCCAGCATTAAAAATAGGAATTTCAATTTTAGGGATAAAATTCCACATTCCACTTCCTGACGTAAACAGGCTTGACAGCTCCGTACTGCTTGCGGAAAGACCACTGGTCAGGGTAATGGAGGGGAAAAAGGCCGCTCGCGCTGCGCCAATATTGGCATCAGCCGCTTTCAGCTGATATTCCGCTTCCATAATATCCGGTCGCTGCAGCAAAATTTGTGAAGATAGATTTGGTGGCAATTTTACTGGTGCGATCTCCCCGCCTTTCATCCCTTTTTCTGACGGAAGTGCGCGGTACGTTCCCAGCACCAGTTGCAGGGCATTGTTTGCCTGAGCCAGATCGCCTTCTCGTTTGGCTATTTCGGCGCGGGTACTTTCGATTTGTCCTCTCGCCTGTTCAAGTGCCAGAACGTTCGTACTCCCGGTCACGAGCTGTTGCTCAACGAAAGCATAGGACTGTTCATAATTTTTCAGCGTTTCCCGCGCAATACGGAGTTGTTCGTACGCCAGTTGCTGGCTGAAATAGCTCTGTGAAACGTTGGAGACCAGCAGGATGTGTACGGCCCGACGGGCTTCTTCGCTGGCAAAGTAGTTCTGGCGGTCAGCATCACTCATGTTCTTAAGTTTGCCGAAAAAATCGAGCTCATAGCTGAGCTCCAGTCTCGCGTCGTACTCCTGTGTGGTCGGCTTGTCACCTTTCAGACCACCGCTGTATGTTATCCCGGATGAGGCATTCAGCTGGGGATAACGATCTGCATCCGTGACGTTGAACTGGGCTCGGGCCTCTTCAACCTTCAGGGCAGCCATTCTCAAATCACGGTTATTAGTCAGAGCTTCACCGATCAACCGGGTAACCTGGGGATCGACAAAAAAGTTACGCCAGCCCGTATCCTGATAGCCATTTACCGCTGGCGTCAGGCTGTTATGGGACAGTGAAAACTGCTGGGGTACCGGTGCTGCGGGCCGCTGATATTCAGGCGCAAGCGACACGCAGCCTGCCAGGATGAATATCGTGCTAATGCTGAGTAATTTTAATTTGAACATAACGCTTCTCGTCCAGGCAGACCTGGTAAATGGTTCAAATGAAGTCCAGAGTATTGATAGGGGTACTTTACCTAACGCTCTCTGTTTGCCGGGTGACAGGATAATGACAATGTTGTCATTTTTGCTGTAATCCGTTGATAACGATCGTGGGCGCAATAGAATGACATTAGCAGCCAGCCGGGGAGCAAGATGAAAATATTGATCGTCGAAGACGAAATTAAAACAGGTGAATATCTCAGCAAAGGGCTTACAGAGGCAGGGTTCGTAGTGGATCACGCTGATAATGGTCTTACCGGATATCATCTCGCCATGACAGCCGAGTATGATTTAGTCATTCTGGATATCATGCTACCTGATGTGAACGGCTGGGATATCATCCGCATGCTGCGCACTGCCGGAAAGGGTATGCCGGTCTTACTGCTGACAGCCCTCGGCACGATCGAACATAGGGTCAAAGGACTGGAACTGGGTGCGGACGATTATCTGGTTAAACCCTTTGCGTTTGCCGAACTGCTCGCCCGGGTGAGAACCCTTCTGAGGCGGGGAAACACGATGATCACGGAAAGCCAGTTTAAGGTGGCTGACCTCTCGATTGATCTCGTATCCAGAAAAGTCAGTCGCGCCGGAAACCGCATTGTGCTCACCAGTAAAGAGTTCAGCCTGCTGGAATTCTTCATTCGCCATCAGGGAGAGGTTCTTCCCCGCTCCCTGATTGCCTCTCAGGTCTGGGACATGAATTTTGACAGCGACACTAATGCGATCGATGTCGCAGTAAAGCGACTCCGCGCTAAAATAGACAACGATTACGGGACAAAGCTGATCCAGACAGTCCGGGGCGTGGGCTACATGCTGGAGGTCCCGGATGCATAGCAAACCTTCCAGACGCCCTTTCTCACTCGCTCTGCGGCTGACCTTTTTTATCAGCCTGTCCACGATACTGGCTTTTATCGCCTTCACCTGGTTTATGCTGCATTCTGTTGAAAATCATTTTGCCGAGCAGGATGTCAGCGATCTTCAACAAATCAGCACCACACTGAACCGTATACTGCAGTCCCCGGTGGATCCGGATGATAAAAAAATAAGCAAAATAAAGGAATCAATTGCCAGCTACCGCAACGTTGCCCTTTTGCTCCTCAATCCCAGGGGTGAAGTGCTCTTTAGCTCAGCTCAGGGGGCGGCACTACGCCCGGCAGTGAATTCAGCAGATTTTAGCGAGCACAGCCGCGCACGGGATGTCTTTCTCTGGACGGTGGAGGATCCTGCGGGACCGATGGATACCGGGTCCGAAATGAAGATGGAAACATACAGGATTATCGCCTCCTCTGGTCAGGCGATATTTCAGGGCAAACAGCAGAACTATGTCATGCTGACTGGCCTATCCATTAATTTCCATCTCCATTACCTCGATGCGCTGAAAAAGAACCTGATTGCGATTGCCGTCGTGATAAGCCTGTTGATTGTTCTGATCATTCGAATCGCTGTCCGTCAGGGGCACCTGCCCCTTCGTAATGTCAGCAATGCCATTAAAAACATCACCTCCGAGAATCTTGATGCGCGACTGGAACCGACACGCGTTCCCATTGAGCTGGAGCAACTGGTTATCTCGTTCAATCATATGATTGGAAAAATTGAGGATGTCTTTACCCGCCAGGCCAATTTCTCTGCCGATATCGCGCATGAGATCAGAACGCCCATCACCAATCTGGTGACGCAGACTGAAATCGCACTGAGTCAGGATCGAACACAGAGGGAACTTGAGGATGTCCTCTATTCCAGTCTTGAAGAGTATAACCGGATGACCAAAATGGTCAGCGATATGCTGTTCCTGGCACAGGCAGATAATAATCAGCTGATACCTGACAGGGTCATGTTTGACCTCAGAGCGGAAGTCATGAAAGTCTTCGAGTTTTTCGAAGCCTGGGCCGAAGAACGCAATATCACGCTCAAATTTAACGGGATGCCCTGCCTGGTTGAGGGAGATCCACAAATGTTCAGAAGGGCGATCAATAATCTGTTATCCAATGCCCTGCGTTATACCCCGGAGGGACAGGCAATCACCGTCTCAATAAGAGAGCAGGAGAGCTTTTTTGACCTTGTGATTGAAAATCCGGGGAAACCGATCCCTGAAGAACATTTATCAAGGCTGTTTGACCGTTTTTATCGGGTGGATCCATCCAGACAACGAAAAGGAGAAGGCAGCGGCATCGGCCTTGCGATTGTGAAGTCAATCGTGGAAGCACATCACGGAAGAGTGCAGGTGGAATCAGACGTACGCTCCACGCGTTTTATCTTATCCGTGCCCAGACTGGAGAAAATGATCCCGGAAACCCAATGCTGAAAATAAAGATGTAAATGACAAAGATGTCATTAGCCTGTCATGCAGCAAACAGAAGCCATTCAATATAATTAGTGCAACTTATCAGGAAGGCTGGATTGCTTCATCAATACCCGGCGTCAGAGTACGCCAGGAAATGAATATCCAGCCCTCTTCCGGAGAAATAAACGCTGCCGAACTTGTTTCAGTTATGGAACTGAAAACACCGGTTGTACTTCCCCGGACATCACTAATTCAGAAATGGAGAGTTATCATGAAAAATATCGTATTAGCATCTTTGCTGGGCTTTGGTTTAATTTCATCGGCCTGGGCCACTGAAACCGTGAATATCCATGATCGCGTCAACAATGCACAGGCTCCTGCTCACCAGATGCAGTCTGCTGCGGCTCCTGTCGGGATCCAGGGGACTGCTCCTCGTATGACCGGTATGGACCAGCATGAACAGGCCATTATTGCTCATGAGACCATGACGAACGGCTCGGCGGATGCGCACCAGAAAATGGTGGAAAGTCATCAGAAGATGATGGGAAATAACACGGTATCCACGACCGTCCCGTCAACGTCTTACGCGGCGATGAATGAGCATGAAAGAGCAGCGGTTGCCCATGAATTCATGAATAACGGGCAATCCGGCCCACATCAGGCCATGGCCGAAGCGCACCGCCGCATGATCAATGCAGGCTGAATGCGACGGTAGTATCCGTGCTGTTACCTTTTCCCTGATAGATTTTCCTGAAACAACGTTGCTACATTTTTGCCCCCCGTCAGGGGGCTTTTTTGTCTGACTCAGCTACACTTAACCGGTACCTGTCTGAAAGGAATTATTATATGAAAATCAAAAACACCCTTTTTGTAATATTAATGTTATCCCTGCCAGCCATTTCTGCTGAACATTCGGAAATGAAAATGTCAGATATGCACTCATCGGCATCATCACAGGAATATATGGCTGGCATGAAAAATATGCATGAAAAAATGATGGCCGCCGTTAATGAATCCAATCCCGATAAGGCCTTTGCAAAAGGTATGATCGCACACCATGAAGGGGCAATCGCAATGGCTGAGACCGAGCTCAAATACGGAAAAGATCCCGAAATGAGAAAGCTTGCGCAGGACATCATTAAAGCTCAAAAAGGTGAAATTGAGCAGATGAATAAATGGCTTGACAGTCATAAATAATGAACATTGGAGTGTTGTCTTGCGCACCCTCTTAGGGTACCCCCGGACACGAAAATATATAGCACTTAACTAATTAAAAACCCGAACAATTTCGGGTTTTTAATGTAACTTTCTTTTCTGAACGGAAATAATAGTCATACAATTTAATTTTCTTGTAATTACCCCTACTTTTAATCAGGTACTGGACGATGGATAACGACTCCCGCCTGAGAGGGAAAATCCGTCTGGTTACCTGGCGCTATACTTAACCGATTGATCGACATGCCATGCTGGTAAAATATTAAAACCCTCCCCCATAAATCTGAACCACATGACAGGATTGATAGTCAGGCAGTATTTCACATTCATTGCTAAAAAAATAAAAATAAGCATGCATCTTCTCGAAGATTAATTACCTTCCATCTTGTAAAAAAGAATCAAATCCTCTAATAATATCTCGATTCCCGCTTTTTTTAATACATCTTTCCGCTCGGCATATATTTTCCTCAACATATCTTCAAACCCCTTGCCAAGATGAATTTGTTTATGGCAGTTGCAACATAGTGATATGATATTCTCTTCCACATCCAGTGAATTCTCAAAATAGTCTTGCTTTGACATCGGGACAATGTGATGAGGTTCTGTGTAATTTAGAGGAGAGTTTCGCCTTCTGAACGTTGGATGGTCGCAATTAATTTCACATTTATAATCAGCTTTGTTAAGCGCATTTTTTGAAACAGATTTACTTCTTGGGTATGAGAGTCCATTTTTGACTTCTATTGCAGCTTTCTTAGGTTTCGCTTTTTCGCTATACTCAAATGTCTGAGTAACGTCAAAGTGATTACTTTCTTCTAGAGCAGTGATCAAATCATTATCTGAGTAAAAATCAATGCTTGAGCTTTCGTTCGTACTAAAAAAATCTAGTTCTTTTATTGCCTGAACAAGTTCTTCACGGATAGTCCATAAATTTCGCTTTGGGTTTCCTTTAATTTCTCTACTTTTCATGACTGTAATGAATTTTGTCCCGGAAGCAATCTTTCCGACTCCTTTAACCTCGAATCGGCCAAGCTGCTTCTGAACTCTTCCACCCAACCCATTGATTACACCATTAGCACTCATACTGTGCAGGTCGTACTTCTTGCCGATATCGAAACATGTACAGGAATGGTCTGGCTCAATGAACCATTTTTTTAACGCTGCAATACTTTTGTCATCAAAAACTTTTTTATCCCTTAATAAAATCTTCCATTCTTCAACGCTAATATCTATATCACAGACGTATTCACCATCAATTACTTCACATATTTTTTCAATCATGTCCATAACTCTCTTGTAACACAGGATTTGTAATAATGTAAAATCCGTTACACGGCGTTGTATGTAAAGTCATTGTCTCTTGGACTCCTACAGTCCAAAACAACTTTGTGTTTTGTTGTCCAAAAACTTTTTGTTGCCGTGAGTTCTCACTGAGATAAATCTCGCCTTGAGCGTATCACATCAGCAGACTTCCTCTCAACCTTATGGACTTAACCCGGTCATTCTTCACGACAAAGAAAGTACGGCATTTTACATGACGAAGAGACGGTCTCAGCTTCACATGACCGGATAACGTTTTTAATGTACTTCATTATTACGGCACGGGTGCTCAACGAGTATTTTTAAATATTAATCATTTTGTTTAACGGGTGGATACCTACAAATTTTAACATTTACTAATCAAGATAGCAGTTATACGTACTTTCCCGGCAAAAATCCTGAGGTTTACAGATTCCCTCACCGTAACAGACCCGGTCATTCCCCTGGTCCTCCGGAGAGTCTGGTACGAGTGATAAACGTGAATTCCTGTACCTGAAGTTCAGCCGCTGGCAGATAAGTCGTGAACTATAATTACACTCAGTCAGATCCAAACACCTTTTCATCTGCATATATACTTTGTACATACCAGGAGATTACGGCTTTGTTGAATAAATCAGATTTCGGGTAAGTCTCCCCC
>ULSN01016122.1_pt1 | contig 32534 bp, 24 predicted proteins | sample 1956771 | NCBI WGS metagenome assembly ULSN01 (sample SAMEA4835709, study PRJEB28245) | human gut metagenome | biome: gut microbiome; material: fecal sample | place: Denmark | collected 2008
TAGCCGATAGTGAGCAGAAGCTGGGTGAGCGCCATCAGCACGATGGACGGGACGATGGCCGCATCTTGGAAGAAATAATAGAGCGGAATGGTAAGCAAAAGAGCGAGGAGAACATTCCAAATCGACACTTTAGCCAAATCGCGCAACCGCCTGACACCCTTTAGGATGGCAAGCTCACCTCCAGTAATGGTTGTAAGAAATACGGCTGGCGAAAGGAAGATAAAATGGAGCGTATGACCATCCCAAGAAAAGGTGAAGCGACTCAGCCAAGGACTGAGCAACGCACAGAGCAACATGCCAAAGATGGCGGTGATCATACACCACGATCGCACCATGAGGACATTGGCGTTGAGGCGCTGGGCGTCGCCCGCGTCATAGGCCTCGGAGATGTTGCGCACACCACTCATGGCAATACCGAAGTTGGTACTGTCGCCTACGAGCTTCGTCGTAGAGTTGAAGAGCGACATCAAACCCATACCCTGAGGCCCAAGGATGAGGGCCACAAGCTTATTGCGCACGACACCTACGAGGATATTCAGCGCCTGAACACCCCCAAAAAGCCCCGTGTTTTTGAGTATATTACCGTAACTTGAAGATCTTCCCGATTTTTTCATCTATAAAGTAAACGTAGATTAAAACTTTTTATTATTTTTGCAGCGTAATTTCATCTATGATATTAAGCATCATCATACCCGTCTATCATGTGGAACGCACGCTCGACCGCTGTGTGGAGGGGATTCTACGGCAAGATTTGGACGACTTCGAGGTCATTCTCGTCGATGACGGAGGCGACGACAACTGCCCGCGGATATGCGACGAATGGGCACGACGTGACGCTCATGTGCGGGTTGTCCACCAAAGCAATGCGGGACTCTCTGCTGCTCGCAATGCGGGCATAGAACTGGCGCAAGGCGACTACCTGACCTTTGTCGATTCGGACGACTACCTCGACGAGGGCCTCTATGCGCGTCTGTTGTCCATCCTACAGGCGCAACCCGACATCGACCTGCTCGAATACTCGGTGGTAGTGCGCGAGGGAGGCAGCGAACAGCACCCTCTTCTCCTCCCCCAACGACGCTACGACGCCCCCTCCCGCTACTGGCTCGAAGGACGCGCCTATGCTCACACCTACGCATGGAACAAGATCTACCGGCGCCGACTGTTCGACACGGTACGCTTCCCCGTGGGACGGCTCTTTGAGGATGTCCACACGCTGCCACCCTTGATGCGATCGGCCAAGGTCATCGTCACTACCCCAGAGGGATTCTACCACTATACGGACAACCCCAATGGAATCACCCGAAAGGCCACGGGGCGCGAACTGCAGGACTTGCTCGACGCACACCTCGCCTACATCGGAGAAGGCAACGAGGTCGATGCGGCCTATTATGCGCATGTGCTCAACATTCAACTGTCGGTCTATGACCTGACGGGGGAAGAGCCTCAACTGCCGCGCCGCTGCTTCCTCGGCAGCCTCAAACTATTATTGTTGCAACTATTAGGAATGAAACGCTTATGCCAACTCATCCATCTTACACACCAGCTCATGGGGCGCAACCGCTCGTGAGCTTCATCGTCCCGACCTATAACTTGCCGGTCGATATGCTTCGGGAATCGCTCGACAGCATCATGGACCTCTCGCTCACACAGGAGGAACGGGAGATAATCGTCGTCGACGACGGATCCACTGATTCGCCGCTGGCGGCACTGGCCGACGTGATAGACCAAATCATCTATATACGCCAACCAAACAAGGGAGCGGCTGCGGCACGCAACACGGGACTGGGCATCGCCAAGGGACGATACATCCAGTTTGTCGATGGCGACGACCGTCTGATTCGCAGTGGCTACGAACACTGTCTGGACACCATCCGCTTCCAACAGGCGGACATGGTCGTCTTCCGTTCGTCGGCGAAGGAACAGGAGAGCATGGGGACCGCCTCTGACCAGGGCCCCATGAGTGGCAGCGACTATCTGCGCCACAACAACCTGCGGTCCTGCGTCTGGGGTTATCTCTTCCGTCGCTCGCTGCTCGGCAACCTCCGCTTCCACGAGGGCATCACAAGGGAGGACGAGGAGTTTACGCCGCAACTGATGCTCCGTGCCGAACAGTTGGTCGATACGGACGCAGTGGCCTACTACTACCGCAAGCGCGAAGGATCCGTGATGGAGGCCGACGACAACCGGGCGAAGGCAAGGAGGTTGGACGACCTGCTGACGGTTCTAGACACGCTCACAGAGCGACTCGACCGACTGCCTGCCGACGACCGTGCGGCCCTGCAGCGAAGGGTAGATCAACTGACGATGGATTATCTCATCAACATCATCACCTACACGCGGAGTGCTCGCCACCTGGAGCGCGGACTCCTGCGACTGCGCCGACGGGGGCTCTACCCGCTTCCCACGAAGCACTACACCAACAAGTATCGCCTCTTTGCCACGATGATGAACAACAAGGCTGGACGCAAGGTGCTACTCTATTCTATTCCATTGGTTGTCAGATGAAGATTCTATTACTAGGCGAATATAGCAATGTCCACGCTACGCTGGCAGAAGGCCTCCATGCGCTGGGCCACGATGTGGTGGTTTGCTCCAATGGCGACTTCTGGAAGAACTACCCACGGGACATCGACGTGGCGCGCCCCACGGGACGGTTGGCTGGCTTGCGCCTCTACGCCCGCATCCTCAGTCTCCTGCCACGACTGAGAGGCTTCGACGTGGTGCAACTCATCAACCCGATGTTCTTCGAACTGAAGGCCGAACGCTTGTTCTTCCTCTATCGATATCTCCGAAAGCACAACAAGCGAGTGGTGCTTGGAGCTTTCGGCATGGACTACTACTGGGTGGAAGTCAACTCCACCAAGATGCCCTTGCGGTATAGCGACTTCAACATCGGAAAGAAGCTGCGCAACAACGCCGACGCCGTCAAGGAGCGACGCGACTGGATAGGAACGGCCAAGGGACGACTAAACCAGTTCATAGCGGCTGACTGCGATGCGATCGTGGCTGGTCTCTACGAATACTGGGCCTGCTACCATCCGCTCTTCCCCGACAAGACTACGTTCATTCCCTTCCCCATCCACATCCGAGAGTCAATGCCCAGTTCTGACTTTACGCCGCCACTCAAACTCTTCATCGGCATCAGCAAGGGCAGGAGCGAATACAAGGGTACGGACATCATGCTACGGGCTGCCGAAGAGATCTGCCGCAAATTCCCCGACAAAGTGGTGCTTCGCAAGGCAGAGGGCGTTCCCTTCGACGAGTATGTGAAGATGATGAACGGGTGCGACGTGATCCTCGACCAGCTCTATAGCTACACACCATCCATGAACCCCCTGGAGGCGATGGCACACGGTCTGATCTGCGTGGGAGGTGGCGAACCCGAAAACTACGAGATTATCAACGAGGAGGTTTACCGACCTATCATGAATGTCGAACCCTACTATGATAGCGTGTACGATACGCTCGAATGGTTGGTATTCAGTCCTGAACTGATCGGCCTGTTGAAACAGGATAGCTGGACGTACGTCCTCCGCCACCACGACTTCGTCAATGTAGCGAGAAAATATGTGCAACTGTACAAGGGGCTGTAAGGATGGCATGGAAAAAGCAATTTCGTTGCAAGCAATGTGGCTACGAGGCCGACGTCTATGAGGGACGCGGCTTCATGGGACAGCATATCTCCACGATGACCTGCCCCGACTGCCACAGCCTCCAGCCCCTGGTCGTTGGGGGCGTCATAGGCGACGCAGCCCCGTCTTTCCGTTCCGAGGTAGGACGCCTGTGCCTTCAGTGTGGATCAGACCGCATCCGTATCTGGGACGGCCATACCTGCCCTTGTTGTGGAGGCAGGATGGAGGAGACAGGACAACGGGATTTTTGGACTTGACAAGGGATTGGAACCCTGCTAACGCTTGGATTTCAACTAGACTCTTGGATTTCAACTAGACTCCAGAGGTGCAACTAGACTCCAGAGGTGCAAAAACGTTTGGATCTTCCCCCCTATATAACAATAAGGCTCAGACCTCACAAGATACTTATTCTACCTTGTTTCTCAACCACTTACATCCGGACCCCAACTATATCATTTCTTGCGATCAGACGGTTTTGAGTTGGCCCGCCTTGCGCTTTTTCCAGATTTCGATACTGTTGATGGTGTTTTGCCAAAGAATGTAGCAACCCGGTCCTACTGAGGCCAGGGGCGTGAGGTACATGAAGGCGATCCAAATGGCAAAGCCTGTGTTCTTCTGTCCCAAGGCCTGCCCCGCCTCAATGGATCGGTCAAAGAGACGGCCGACAGAACGGCCCACTGCAAACTGAACGACGCAGACGAGGAGGCCCGAGAAAGCGATGGCGAGGAGAAAGGGCAAAGTGGTATGAGCATGAACGATATTCTTGACCGTTGCTCCCGAGAGGATCATTAACTGCACTGCCCAGAGATAGAAACTCAGGTCCTTGACATTGATTACCCATTGGTGGAAACCGTGGAGGGGCTTGAAATGCTTCACGAAGAAAGCCAATCCCATCGGCAAGACCAAGACGATACACACCTGGTAGAGGATGCGGAGGAAAGCGGCAAGAAAGGAGACGTGGGCCGACGACTGCTCGATAAGCGGAAAGCAGACCGGGATGAGAATAGCACAAAGGAAATTGGAGAGGAAGCCATAGGTGGTGATTTCCTCCAGTCGTCCCCCGAGTTTGGCCGTCACCACGGGTGCAGCCGCGGCACAAGGCGCGATAACACAAGTCAAGACCGACTCGACAAACGTAAGTTCGTTGCCCTTCAGGCGGAAGAAGAGAATGGCCCCAACCAAGATCCACACGAAGGCCACCTGAAAAAGACTCACACAGTAGTTCCACTTCACAGGCACGAGTTTTCGAAAATCCACTTTGCAGAAAGTGACAAAGAGCACCAAAAACATAAAGAGCGGCAAGATGGCGTCGAAGAATGCGCCCAAGGATGGCGAGACCCCGTCGAAAGCAGGAATGAAGGCAAACAACAAATAAAGCGCCGCTCCCGAAAGCATCGACAACGGCAAAGTCCAGTTTTTGATAAAAGCGAATAATTTCATAGATTGCAGATCAAAACGCCCCGTCCCTATCGTCCGTATTAACAGACCCTAACTATTTTTAGGCCCAGAGGATTATTTTCCCAAAACAGTTATTAAACCCCAAGCGGATATTACCCCTGAGCAGTTATTAAACCTTGAACGGTGATTAAACCCCTAAGCACTTATTAGGTTCAGACGGTCGGAACACAGCAATCCACCCCACCTCCCCCAAGCTGGGAGAGGAAGGGTGGACGAATGATTCATATCAGAGCGGTTTATATTCCACAAAAGCCTCCATGGCCTCGTAGCAAGCCAGTCCGAGACGGTCGTAGAGTTCTGCCGTGGCCCGGTTGCGGTCCTCGGCTCGCTGCCAGAAGAGGCGCTCGTCGTTGCCCAGGTAGGGCGCACTCTCCATCTGACTCTGGTGCTTGAGGATGGCGTTGCGCTTGGCACGAAGTTCCTCCGGGCTCATCGGGACACACATCTCGATGTTCTCGATCTCCCATTCCGCCCAGGCTCCACGATACATCCAGATGCGGCACTCTTCGAGCCAGGGAGCTCCCTCCTGTTTCTCAAGGTCGATGGCAGCCAGGACAGCATCCGTACACTTGCGATGGGTGCCGTGGGGATCCGCCAAGTCGCCAGCCACATAGATCTGATGAGGCTGCACCTCGCGCAGTAGGTCGCGGACGATCTCCACATCCTTCTCCGTCATGGGGAACTTCTCCACCCTACCCGACTCATAGAACGGGAGGTCGAGGAAGTGGACATGGTCGAGAGGTATCTGGTTGTAGGTGCTCGCCGTGCGCGCCTCGCCACGACGGATCAATCCCTTGATGGTCAGGATGTCGCGCGTATCAATGTCACCATCCTTCTTGGTGGCGAGGAAATGCTTGATCTCCTGATACTTGTCCTTAATGACCTCGTCCTTGTTATGATCGAACAACTGGTTGAAACCGTTGATGAAGTGCATGAAGCGCGTCACCTCCTCGTCACCGACGGCAATATTGCCCGAGGTCTCATAGACCACATGGACGTCGTGGTTCTGCTGCACCAGTCGGCGAATCGTGCCACCCATGGAGATCACGTCGTCGTCGGGATGTGGCGAGAAGACCACCACCCGCTTCGGATAGGGCAATGCACGCTCCGGACGGTTGCTGTCGTCCGCATTAGGTTTGCCACCAGGCCATCCCGTGATGGTATGCTGCAGGTCGTTGAAGATCTTGATATTGGCATTGTAAGCCGACCCATAGAGCGCCAAGAGCTCAGAGAGGCCGTTCTCGTTGTAGTCCTTGTTAGTGAGTTTAAGGATTGGCTTATTTGTCTTCTGACAGAGCCAGACGAGCGCCGATCGCACGAGTTTGTCGGTCCAGTCACACGAAGTGACGAGCCACGGGTGGACGATGCGCGTCAGTTTCGAAGCCGCGGCCAGGTCCATGACGAAATGGGTGTCGTTGTGCGTCTGGAGGAACGAAGCCGGTATGGAGTCGCTCACATGCTCCTCTACCGTCTTTTGGATAATGTCGGCCTTGCTCTCTCCCCAGGCCGTGAGATAGATCTTGCGCGCCTTGAGGATGGTGGCAATACCCATCGTGATACAACAGGGCGGCACCAAGTCCTGCGAGGCAAAGCTCATCGACATCTCCTCTCGTGCCACTGGGTCGAGCAGGATCAAGCGCGAGGTGGACGTGACAGTAGATCCCGGCTCGTTGGTAGCAATATTGCCCATACGTCCGATTCCCAGCAGCATCACGTCGATGCCACCACAGGAGTTGATGCGCTGCTCATACTGGCGACAGTAGTTGAGCACATAGTTTTGGTTGATGGTCGAGTCGGGCGAGAAGATATTCTGCGGGGCGATGTCCACCTGGTCAAGCAGCCGCGCGTGGAGCTGCCGGATACAACTGTTCTTGTCGTCCGGCTTCAACGGATAGTATTCATAGGCGTTGAAGACGATGACGTTGTGGAAACTGAGTTGTCCCGCCTCGTAGCGTCTCACCATCTCCTCGTAGATAGGAGTGAGCGAGGTACCTGTTCCCAGTCCGAGCACACACATTCTTCCGTCGCTGTCTTTCTGCTTGATGAGTTTCTCTACCGCATCGACGATAGCCTGGGCACCTTCTTCCATCTTCGGGAAGATGTCCGTAGGGATCTTCTCGCGACGTGTCAACTCGGAGCGCTCCACGGCAGAGCGCGGATGGTAGTACTCCTCCGGCACTTTGTTGAATGCAATCTGTGAGCTAAGATTCAATCTCATTTTCTTTTTCCTTTCTCTATATTGTCTGTCAGGGATTCAGCCTAAGCGGCCTATCCCATCCTACTTTCCTTCTTCTCCTCCCTCAGTCTCCTACGGCAAAGGCGAGCCATCACCCCCTGTCAGGGGCAAGCCCGCTTTGCTGTTGCCATAGTAGTTGTTGTCGACAAGTCCGTGAGCCCATGAAAACAAAGGACTAAGTCCCAACTTCAAAGTTCATGGGCCCGCAGGCTTACAGGTTGTTCTTCTCTATATCCTTGAAGTAGCGGTAGGTGCCCACCTTCAGTTCCTCGCAGGCAGCCTCGTCGGCCACGATGATGCCGTGCTGGTGCATCTGCAGGGCGGAGATGGTCCACCATTGCGTCACTGGTCCCTCGACAGCAGCCTGAAGCGCACGCGACTTATGGTGTCCGTTGACGAGGATCATCACCTCGCGGGCGTCCATGACCGTACCCACACCGACCGTCAGAGCATAGTGAGGCACCTTCTCGACGTCGTTGTCAAAGAAGCGGGAGTTGGCGATGATCGTATCGGTGGTCAACGTCTTCTGGCGCGTGCGGCTGGTGAGGCTCGATCCCGGCTCATTGAAGGCGATATGACCGTCAGGGCCTATGCCACCGATGAAAAGGTCGATGCCTCCCGCGGCCTTGATCATCTCCTCGTAGTGGGCACACTCTGCCTCCAGGTCCTCGGCATTGCCGTTGAGGATATGGATGTTCTCGGGCAGGATATCGATATGATCGAAGAGGTTGCGGCGCATGAACGAGTGGTAACTCTCCGGATGATCCTCGGGGAGCCCGACATACTCATCCATATTGAACGTGATGACGTGGCGGAAAGACACACGTCCCTCGCGGTTGGCCTTGACCAGCTCGGCATACATACCCTCCGGCGACGAGCCGGTAGGAAGTCCGAGCACGAAGGGACGCTCCTCGGTAGGTCCAAAGGCGTTGATACGCTCCACCACATGGCGGGCTGCCCAGGCGGACAACTTCTTGTAATCGCTTTCGATGATTAATCTCATACTTTCCTGATTTAGCTAAGTAAAATTGACTCTGTTTCTGTCGCTGCAAAAGTACAACAAAAAGTGCAGACTTCATGTTTAGCCCCCAACAATTTATAAAAAATAACAGTAAGGGGACTAAAAAAGGCCGTCGCGACGGGAGATAGGTCTCAAGTTTTTTGTAACTTTGCACGGTATTATAAACAGTAACTAAGCTGGATGAAAGAATTTGTCATATCCGAGGCCAAGGCCGAATCCGCCATTTTGGTCGGACTGATCACCAAGGACCAGGACGAGGCCAAGACCAAAGAATATCTTGACGAGCTGGAATTTCTCGCCGACACGGCAGGCGCCGTGACCGTGAAGCGCTACACCCAACGCGTGGGAGGCCCCAGCCAGACGACCTATGTCGGCAAGGGTAAGCTCGAAGAGATCAGAAACTATATCAAGGAAAGAGAAGACGCGGAGGAGCCCGTAGGCATGGTCATCTTCGATGATGAGCTGTCGGCACGCCAGATCCGCAACATAGAGAAGGAACTGGGCGTGAAGATCCTCGACCGCACCAGCCTCATCCTCGACATCTTTGCCATGCGCGCCCAGACGGCCAACGCCAAGACGCAGGTGGAGCTGGCGCAGTATCGCTACATGCTGCCGCGCCTCCAGCGCCTCTGGACCCACCTGGAGCGTCAAGGCGGTGGATCGGGAAGCGGTGGCGGCAAGGGTAGTGTCGGTCTGCGCGGACCGGGCGAGACGCAGCTGGAGATGGACCGCCGTATCATCCTCCAGCGCATCACCCTCCTGAAACAACGCCTCGTGGAGATCGAGAAGCAGAAGACCACCCAGCGCAAGAACCGCGGCCGCCTGATCCGCGTGGCCCTCGTGGGCTATACCAATGTCGGCAAATCGACCATCATGAACCTCCTGGCCAAGAGCGAGATCTTTGCCGAGAACAAACTCTTCGCCACGCTTGACACGACCGTGCGCAAGGTGGTCATCGAGAACCTTCCCTTCCTCCTCGCCGATACTGTCGGCTTTATCCGCAAGTTGCCTACCGACCTGGTCGATTCCTTCAAATCGACCCTCGACGAGGTGCGCGAGGCCGACCTTCTGGTCCATGTCGTGGATATCTCCCATCCCGACTTCGAGGAGCAGATAGAGGTAGTCAACACCACGCTCAAGGAACTCGGGGCGAGCGACAAGCCGATGATGATGATCTTCAACAAGATCGACAACTATAGCTGGGTGGAGAAGGAGGAGGACGACCTCACCCCCGCCACACGCGAAAACATCACCCTCGACGAACTGCGACGCACGTGGATGGCAAAGCTCGGCGACAGTTGCCTCTTCATCAGCGCCAAGGAGCGCGAGAACATCGACGAGATGCGCGACGTGCTCTACAAGCGGGTGCGCGAGCTTCATGTACAGAAATACCCATACAATGACTTCCTCTACCCCACAGAGGACTAATCCCCCAACGAATTATGGAATATAGAAAATTGACCACAGACGAGATTGCTGTCCTGGAGTCCAACTGCTGCTGGGCCGAGGACTGGCAACGGGTGACGGTAGCCGTAGAAGGCTGGGCACCTAAGTTTTTCCACCGCGTGATGTTCTATGGCGACATCCGACTGGGCAAGGTGGAGAAGAACATCGAGATAAGCGCCGGCTTCGAGAAACACTCGGGCATCAACGACGCCACGCTCCGCAATGTCTCCGTCGGCGACAACTGCCTCATCGAGAAGACAGGCAATTATATCAACAACTACACCATCGGCAACGACTGCTATATCGCCAACATCTCGCAGATGGAAACGACCGAGGGAGCCACCTTCGGCGAGGGCAACCTCATCGCCGTGCTCAACGAGGTGGGCGACGGCAACGTCATCCTCTTCCACGACCTCAACAGCCAGTTTGCCGCCTTCATGGTGAAGCACTTCCGCGACAAGGCGCTCAAGGACGCCATCAGGCGACTCGTCAACGAAGAGATAGAGCGCACGCTCCCCGACCGCGGCACCATCGGCAACGGAGTGAAAATCGTCAACACCAAGGAGATCACCAATACCGTAGTGGACGACGACTGCGAGATCTGTGGCGCCTCACGACTGAGCGACTGCACGATCCTCTCCTCGGCCAACGCCCCGGTCTATATCGGCACGGGCGTCATTGCCGAGAACAGCATCATCTCCGACGGCAGTTCCATCATCAATAGCGTGAAGATCCAAGACTGCTTCGTGGGCGAGGCCTGCCAGTTGGCCAACGGCTTCACGGCCTCCCAGAGTGTCTTCTTCGCCAATAGCTACATGAGCAATGGCGAGGCCTGCGCAGCCTTCTGCGGTCCGTTCTCGGCCTCCCACCACAAGAGCAGCCTTCTGATTGGATCGATGTTCTCGTTCTACAATGCGGGATCGGCCACCAACTTCTCCAACCATGCCTACAAGATGGGTCCCATGCACTGGGGTGTACTTGAGAGAGGCACCAAGACGGCCAGCGGCGCCTACCTGCTCATGCCGGCCACGATCGGATCGTTCTCGGTCTGCTTCGGCAAACTGATGCACCATCCCAACACCCAGGCGCTGCCCTTCTCCTACCTCATCGCCTATGGCGACAAGATGACGCTCTCGCCAGGCCGCAACATCACGACCGTGGGTCTCTACCGCGACATACGCAAATGGCCGAAGCGCGACCGCAGATCGCCCAAATGCCATAAGAGCATCGTCAACTTCGACTGGCTCTCGCCCTTCTCCGTGGGAGAAATCCTGCGTGGCAAGCGCATCCTGGAGAACCTCCGCCAGGCCTCCGGCGACAACGTCACCTCGTACAACTACCACGAGTATGTCATCAATGCCTCGTCGCTCAAGAAGGGCATCAAATACTACGACATTGCCCTGCGCATCTATATGGGAGCGGTTCTGAAGCGTGCCCACAAATGGGGATTCTTCGGCAAGCCCGAGACCGACACGGGACTGGGTCGCTGGAACGACCTCAGCGGACTCCTGCTCCCCGCCACGGAGGAGCACCGCCTCATCGAGGACATCAAGGACGGCACGCTCGACACGATCCACGACGTCATCGAGCGGTTTGAGCAGATCCATCGCAACTACCGCGTTTATCAATGGACCTGGACCTACCGCCTCATCCTCGACTACTACGGCATCAAGGAGATCTCGGAGCAGGACGACCGCCGCATCAAGAACGACTACGTGGAGGCGCGTCGCGCCTGGGTGGCCGAGATCAAGAAAGATGCCGAGAAGGAATACGCCATGGGCGACGTGGAGCGCGAGGTCTATGAGCAGTTCGTCAACCAGCTCGACCACGAGGTGGATTACGAGGGCAACGGCGCCCTGTAGCATCCGAAGGCGGGAGCATACAGCAGAGGAGGCAATTTATAAATGGCACGAGTGTACTAATTAAATAATAGAAAACCTTGCCACCATAATAAACCTCTGCCAAAAGAATGGCACTTTCCCTGTAAAAAGTGAAGGTATGCCCTCTGCTATAAGGAACGGACAACCCAATAATTATTTAAATAAAAACTTATGATTTTAAGCAAAGCTATCAACCGAATGCGCAGCTCCCTGCTCACCGCAGGACTGCTGACGCTGGCTACGGCAGCCTCGGCCCAGGGCTACACCTACAAGAGTGTGCCCAACGACCCGATGCAAACCCGTATCTACACGTTGAAAAACGGTCTGACGGTCTATCTGAGCGTCAACAACGAGAAGCCTCGCATCCAGACGTACATCGCCGTGCGCACCGGATCGCGCAACGACCCGCCCGAGACGACAGGACTGGCCCATTATCTGGAGCACCTGATGTTCAAGGGCACTACCCACTTCGGCACCTCCAACCTGGAGGCCGAGCGCCCCTACCTCGACTCCATCGAGGCACGCTACGAGTACTACCGCACGCTCACCGACCCGGCTCAGCGCAAGGCTTGCTATCACGCCATCGACTCCCTGTCGCAGCTCGCAGCCCAATACAACATCCCCAACGAGTACGACAAGATGATGGCGAGCATCGGAGCTGAGGGCACCAATGCCTATACGAGCAACGATGTCACCTGCTACGTGGAGAACATCCCGAGCAACGAGATCGACAACTGGGTCAAGGTGGAGAGCGACCGCTTCCAGAACATGGTCATCCGCGGTTTCCACACGGAGCTGGAGGCCGTCTATGAGGAGTACAACATGGGTCTCGCCAAGGACGGCAACAAACTCTTCACGGCCTTGATGGCGAAACTCTTCCCCACCCACCCCTATGGCACACAGACGACCATCGGACGCGGTGAGCACCTGAAGAATCCGTCCATCACCAACATCAAAAACTACTTCAATCGCTACTACGCACCCAACAACGTGGCCATCTGTATGGCGGGCGACTTCAATCCCGACGAGGTGATCACCAAGATCGACCACTACTTCGGCCAGTGGAAGCCGAACCCCAACCTCTCCAGCCCGCAGTATGCGCCCATGGCTCCTATCACCTCGCCGCAGGACACTACCGTTATCGGCCAGGAGCAGGCCATGGTCTATCTGGGCTGGCGCTTCCCTGAGGGCCGCGCCCTGTCGAGCGACACGCTGGCCGTGATCGGCGAACTGCTCAACAACGGCCGCGCCGGTCTCATGGACCTTGACATCAACCAGCAGATGAAGGCGCTGGGCGTCTTTGCCGGAGCCAACACGATGAACGAATACTCGATGTTCATCGCTGGCGGTGTGCCCCTGGAGGGCCAGACCCTTCCCGAGCTGCGCCAGTTGCTGCTCGACGAGATCGCCAAGCTCAAGCGTGGCGAGTTCTCCGACGACCTGCTGCCCTCGGTGGTCAACAACATGAAGCGCGACTTCTACAAGCAGTTGGAGAGCAACCAGTTCCGTGCCAACGCCTACGTCGATGCCTTCATCAACCGCCAGGACTGGGAGCAGGCCGTGGGCCAGATCGACCGCATCTCCAAGATGACCAAGGCCGAGATCGTAGCCTTCGCCAACAAGTATCTCAACGACAACTACGTCTGCATCTATAAGGAGCAGGGTGTCGATACGTCTATCAAGAAGGTAGAGAAGCCGGCCATCACGCCGATCCCCACCAACAACGACAAGCACTCCGCCTTCCTCCAGGAGGTGATCAACGACACGCCGGAGCCCATCCAGCCCGTCTTCGTGGACTACGAGAAGGACATGACACAGGCCACAACGAAGAAGCAGACTCCCGTGCTCTACAAGCAGAACACGGAGAACGGCCTCTTCACCCTTCAGCTCCGCTACCCGGGCCTGGGCACGGAGACCTGCCCGATGTACGACTACGCCTATGAGTATCTCGACTATGTTGGCACGAAGAAGATGACCAACGAGCAGATCAAGCAGCAGCTCTACAAGCTCGCCTGCGACTATAGCGTCTCTCAGAGCGACGACGAGTTCGTCGTCACGCTCCAGGGTCTGAGCGAAAACATGATGCCCGCCCTGCGCATCGTCAAGGACCTCATCGACAACGGACAGGCCGACGAGGAGGCTTGGAAGAGCTATGTGGCCCTCGTGCTCAAGTCTCGCGCTGACAACAAGGCCAACCAGGAGGCCAACTTCTCTGCCCTCTTCAACTACGGCCGTTATGGCGAGTACAACCCCAACCGCAATACCGTCGTGAGCGAGAGCACGCTCAAGTCGATGTCTGCCCAGACGGTGCTCGACTACGCCAAGGCCATCTACAACCAGATGCCCAACGTGCTCTACTACGGTCCCATGTCTCTCGCCGACCTCAGCACGCAGATCGACAAGATGAAGTTCTACACACCCGGCAAGGTGAAGTTCAAAATGCCGCGCCTGGTGCGCCCCTACAAGACGCAGGAGACGCCCAAGAACGAGGTGTATATCGCCCCCTACGACGCGAAGAACATCTACATGATCCAGTACCACAACGCCAACCAGAAGTGGACGCCCGAGCGCGCCCCCATCATCTCCCTCTTCAACGAGTATTTCGGTGGCTCCATGAATGCCATCGTCTTCCAGGAGATGCGTGAGGCCCGTGGTCTCGCCTATAGCGCCAGCGCCTTCTACGCTTCGCCCTCTCGCACGGACGATCCGGAGTACTTCTACACCTACATCATCACGCAGAACGACAAGATGGGCGACTGCATCCGCCAGTTCAACCTCCTGCTCGACTCTGTCCCCGAGCGCGAGGCTGCCGTCGATGTGGCACGCCAGAGCCTGATGAAGAGCATTGCCTCTTCCCGCACTACGAAGTTTGGCATCCTCACCAGCTACTGGTACAACCAGAAGCGCGGCCTCAATTACGACCTTCGCCGCACCATCTACGAGCAGCTTCCGAAGATCACGCTCCGCGACCTCGTGGAGTTTGAAAAGGAGTACATGGCCGAGAAGCCTTACCGCTACATCATCCTTGGCGACGAGAAGGAACTCGACATGGACCTGCTGCAGAAGTTCGGACCGATCAAGCGCCTCTCTACCGAGGAGATCTTCGGCTACTAATTTCGAGCGTTGAACTCGTCCGGGGCGCATCCTCCCCTGTGCGTCCCGGATAAGTCTCCATACAGTAAATTGTTATACAGAAACATTGATAAGACATTTATGGCTAAAGAACCAGATTTCAAGTATGCGCCCATGTTCCAGTTGGGCAAGGACACAACCGAGTATCGTCTCCTCTCCAAGGAGGGAGTTTCGGTAGGCGAGTTTGAGGGCAAGCGTATCCTCAAGGTCTCCAAGGAGGCCCTGACACTTCTCGCCCAGCAGGCTTTCCACGACTGCGAGTTTATGCTTCGCCGCGCCCACAACGAGCAGGTGGCTAAGATCCTCACCGATCCTGAGGCATCAGAGAACGACAAGTATGTCGCCCTCCAGTTCCTCCGCAATGCCGAGACCTCCGTCAAGGGCGTGCTGCCCTTCTGCCAGGACACCGGCACGGCCATCATTCACGGCGAGAAGGGCCAGCAGGTATGGACAGGCTTCGAGGACGAGGAAGCCCTCTCCCTCGGTGTCTATAACACCTATACGCAGGACAACCTCCGCTACTCCCAGAACGCCCCGCTCAACATGTACGACGAGGTCAACACGCGCTGCAACCTGCCCGCACAGATCGACATCGAGGCCGTGGAGGGCGACGAGTATCGCTTCATCATGGTCGCCAAGGGCGGCGGATCCGCCAACAAGACCTACTTCTACCCCATGACCAAGGCCACCATCCAGAACGAGGGCACGCTCCTGCCGTTCCTGGTGGAGAAGATGAAGAGCCTCGGCACGGCAGCCTGCCCGCCCTACCACATCTGCTTCGTCATCGGTGGCACGTCGGCCGAGAAGAACCTCCTCACCGTCAAGCTCGGCAGCATCAAGTACTATGACAACCTGCCCACCACGGGCGACGAGACAGGCCGCGCCTTCCGCGATATCGACCTGGAGGAAAAGCTCCTCAAGGAAGCCCACAAGATCGGCCTCGGCGCCCAGTTTGGTGGCAAGTACCTGGCTCACGACATCCGCGTGATCCGTCTGCCGCGCCACGGTGCCAGCTGCCCCATCGGTATGGGTGTGAGTTGCTCCGCCGACCGCAACATCAAGGCCAAGATCAACGCCGACGGTATCTGGCTGGAGAAATTGGACGAGAACCCCACGGAGCTCATCCCCGAGGAGCTGCGCAACCCCGGTGAGGGTGGCGAGGGCATCGTCATCGACCTCGACAAGGGCATCGATGCCGTGCGCGCCGAACTGACGAAGTATCCCGTCTCCACCCGCGTGAGCCTCAATGGCACGATCATCGTGGCCCGCGACATCGCCCACGCCAAGCTCAAGGCCGCCCTCGACAAGGGCGAGGAACTCCCGCAGTACTTCAAGGACCATCCTATCCTCTATGCCGGCCCCGCCAAGACTCCGGAGGGCTTCCCCTGCGGTTCCATGGGCCCGACGACGGCCAACCGCATGGATCCCTACGTGGATGAGTTCCAGGCCCACGGCGCCTCGCTCGTCATGATCGCCAAGGGCAACCGTACCGACATGGTCACGGAGGCCTGCAAGAAGCATGGAGGCTTCTACCTCGGCACCATCGGTGGCGTGGCAGCCGTCCTCTCCAAGGAGTGCATCACGAGCATCGACTGCGTGGCCTATCCCGAGCTCGGTATGGAGGCCATCTGGAAGATCACGGTCAAGGACTTCCCCGCCTTCATCCTCGTCGATGACAAGGGCCACGACTTCTTCAAGGAGTTAAAGCCCTGCAAGTGCCAGGGATAATACGCTGTACTGGATAAGTAAAACCACAATAGATTATTAGTAGGGGCGGTCGCTGACCGCCCTTATTTTTTTGCCCCTGCCAACTTCCGATGTTTTCGCCTTTGTTGTATTGGTTTTCCCTCCAAGCAGGCCGTATAGCCTCGATACGATCTACCCTATCACTCCATTTTGCGTATGAACCATAAGTTCCAAGGAAAGTTTTGTATGGCAACGTTTGGTAGTTTGGGGGAAAATATGTAAATTTGCGCCTTAAATATCACAAAAAAGTAAGAAAAGCAGAACAGGCTTATGGCAAAGAGATTTCCGGAGTACAAAGGTTTAGACCTTGTAGGCACCAACAGACGGGTGCTCGAAGCGTGGGAGAAGGACGATATTTTCCACAAAAGTATCGACGAGCGTGAAGGCGAGCCGAAGTTTATTTTCTTCGAAGGCCCTCCCTCGGCCAATGGCCATCCCGGCATCCACCACGTCCTGGGCCGCTCCATCAAGGACACATTCAACCGCTACAAGACGATGTGCGGATTCCAGGTGCGCCGCAAGGCCGGCTGGGATACCCACGGACTGCCCGTTGAGCTCAACGTAGAGAAGGAGCTGGGCATCACGAAGAAGGATATTGACAACAAAGCCTCAGACAAGTATATTTCCACCGTAGATTACAACCGCCATTGCCGCGCCGACGTACTGAAGTTCACGGCCGAATGGAGCAAGCTGACCAAGGAGATGGGCTATTTCGTCGATTTGGAGCACCCCTATGTGACCTACGACAACAAGTTTATCGAGACCTTGTGGTGGCTTCTGAAGCAGCTCTACAACAAGAACCGCCTCTACAAGGGCTACACCATCCAGCCCTATTCCCCCGCCGCCGGTACGGGTCTTTCGAGCCATGAGCTCAACCTCCCTGGCTGCTACCGCGACGTCAAGGACACCTCGGTGACGGCCCAGTTCACCATCCGCGACCCGAAGGAGCGCTGGACACAGTGGGGCAAGGCCGTCTTCCTGGCCTGGACCACCACGCCCTGGACGCTGCCCTCCAACGTAGCCCTCTGTGTGGGCCCACGCATCGACTATGTCGCCGTGGAGACCTACAACCCCTATACGGCCGAGAAGATCACGGCCATCGTGGCCGAACCGCGCCTCGGAGCCTATCTGAAGCCCGAGGGCGAGGTGGCCGGGGGTGCCGACATGCCCGCCTACGAGCGTGGCGACAAAGTCGTGCCCTACCGCGTCATCGACCGCATGAAGGGCGCTGACCTCGTGGGCATCCACTACGACCAGCTCATGCCCTGGGTGAAGCCGACGGAGAAGCTCGACGACTACGCCTCGGAGCAGGTGAAGGCCTACGCCGCCGCCCATCCCGACCAGGTCTTCACGGGCGAGAACGGCAAGGACCGCTTCGTGGAGATGACCTCCGCCGCCTTTGTCGTCATCCCTGGCGACTACGTCACTACCGAGGACGGTACGGGCATCGTCCACACCGCCTCCACCTTTGGTGCCGACGACGCCAAGGTCTGCCGCGACGCTGGCGTCCCGGGCCTCTACCTCGTCAACAAGCAGGGCGAGACGCGCCCGATGGTCGATCTCCTGGGCAAGTACTACGCCATCGAGGACCTCGACGCCCACTTCATCGATCGCTGCGTCGATAAGGCCGCCTACGGCCACCATGCTGGCGACTACGTGAAGAACGCCTACGACCCGCGCTTCAACGAAGGCGGCAAGTGGGACAAGGAGGCTTCGGAGAAAGCCGAGGACCTCAATATCGTGATCAGCCTGGAGATGAAGATGGAGGGCACGGCCTACAAGATCGAGAAGTTCACCCACAACTATCCCCACTGCTGGCGCACCGACAAGCCCATCCTCTATTATCCGCTCGACAGTTGGTTCATCCGCGATACCCTCGACAAGGAGCGCATGGTGGAACTCAACAAGACCATCAACTGGCAGCCTGCCTCCACGGGTACGGGCCGCTTCGGCAACTGGCTCGAGAACCTCAACGACTGGAACCTATCGCGCTCCCGCTTCTGGGGCACACCGCTCCCGATTTGGCGCGACGAGGACCGCAACGAGAAGTGCATCGGCTCCGTCGAGGAACTCTACAACGAGATAGAAAAAGCCGTCGAGGCAGGCATGATGAAGGAGAACCCGCTCAAGGCCCGCGGTTTCGTGGTTGGCGACAACGCCCAGGAGAACTACGACCGCATCGACCTCCATCGCCCCTACGTGGACGACATCGTGCTCGTGAGCGACGCTGGCAAGCCCATGCACCGCGAGAGCGACCTCATCGACGTGTGGTTCGATAGCGGTTCCATGCCCTACGCCCAGCTCCACTACCCCTTCGAGGGCGAGCTCAACGCCGAGAAACTCGCTGCCACGGGCAAGAGCGAGGCCGAATACCGCGACCAGCTCATCCACTCCTGCTACGAGGGCATCCCCGTGCCGCCCGCCTTCTTCCCCGCCGAGTTTATCAACGAGGGTGTCGATCAGACCCGCGGCTGGTTCTTCACGCTCCACGCCATCGGTACGATGGTCTTCGACAGCGTGGCCTTCCGCAACGTCATCTCCACCGGCCTCGTCCTCGACGCCAAGGGCAACAAGATGTCGAAGCACGTGGGCAATGTCGTTCCGCCCTTTGAGATGATCGAGAAGTATGGCGCCGACGCGGTCCGCTTCTATATGATGACCAACTCCGAGCCTTGGGACAACCTCAAGTTTGACGAGAATGACGTCGATGAGTGTCGCCGCCGCTTCTTCGGCACGCTCTACAACACATACAGTTTCTTCGCCCGCTACGCCAACGTGGACGGCTACGATCCCACGGACGCCCAGCTTCGCGCCGACGCTCCCGAGATCGACCGCTGGATCATCTCCTGCCTCAACACGCTCGTCAAGGGCGTAAGCCGCGAACTCGACGGCTACGATCCCACGCGCGCCGGACGCCTCATTGAGCAGTTTGTCAACGACGAACTCTCCAACTGGTATGTGCGCCTCAACCGCAAGCGCTTCTGGGCCAAGGACATGAGCGACGACAAGCGCTCTGCCTACGACACGCTCTACACCTGCCTCATGACCGTGGCCCACCTGCTCGCCCCGTTTGCCCCGTTCGTGAGTGACGAGCTCTACCACGACCTCGGCGGCCAACTGGAGAGCATCCACCTCGACCGCTGGCCGAAGGCCGACGAGGCCCGCATCGACGCCGACCTCGAGGCCCGCATGGACATGGCCCAGAAGATCACCTCGATGGTGCTCGCCCTGCGCCGCAAGGTCAATATCAAGGTGCGCCAACCGCTGGCCCAGATCATGGTGCCCGCCATCGACGAGGAGCAGCGCCGCCATATCGAGACCGTGGCCGCACTCATCTTGAGCGAGGTCGACGTGAAGGAACTCAACTTCGTTGAGGGTGAGGGACTTCTGGTCAAGAAGGTGAAGTGTAACTTCCGCGTCATGGGCAAAAAGTTTGGCAAGTTGATGAAGGGTGTCGCCGCCAAGATGAACACCCTCTCCCAGGCCGAGATCGCCCAGCTGGAGCGTGAGGGCAGCATCGGCTTCGAGGTCGAGGGACAGCCCATTAGCGTGGATGCCACCGACGTGAAGATCATCTCCGAGGACATGCCGGGCTGGCTCGTCAGCAACGAGGGCAACCTGACCGTGGCCCTGGATGTGGAGCTCACCGACGACCTGCGCCGCGAAGGTATGGCCCGCGAGCTGATCAACCGCATCCAGAACCTCCGCAAGGAGAGCGGCCTGGAGATCACGGACCGTATCGTCGTCAGCATCGATCCCCACAAGGAGACCGACGAGGCCCTGGAGACCTTCGGCGACCTGGTGCGCCAGCAGGTCCTCGCCAACGAGATCGTCGTCAAGCCCACGGACGGCGACGAGATCGACCTCGGCGACTTCACGACCCATATCGCAATATCGAAGGCATAAGAGCCTTCACAATATAAAATGGATACGATCAAAAGACGTTATAGTGACGCGGAACTGGAAGAGTTCCGCGCCATTATCCTCGGCCGCCTCGAGACGGCCAAGGCCGACTATGCTGAGACCATGAAGGTGCTCACCAACCAGGACACCAACGACGTGGACGACACCTCGCCCACCTACAAGGCCCTGGAGGAGGGAAGCTGCTCACAGACCAAGGAGGAACTGGTCCACATGGCCATGCGCCAGCAGAAGTTTATCCAAGGACTGCAGGCAGCCCTGCTGCGTATTGACAACAAGACGTACGGCATCGACCGCATCACGGGCGAGCTGATCCCCAAGGAGCGCCTCCGCGCCGTGCCTCATGCCACGCTCAGCGTGCAGTCGAAACAGAACTACAAAGATCATTAAAGCGTGAAAAGAAACGCATGGATAGCTATGGCAATGGGCATTTTGCTCATTGCCATTGACCAATGCATCAAAGTGGCCGTCAAGCTCCACATGGGGCTGGGCGAACAGATTGTCGTATTCGACTGGTTTCGAATCGACTTCATCGAGAACCGCGGCATGGCGTTTGGCATGGAGATCGGCAGCAAACTGCTGCTGAGCCTCTTCCGCATCGTGGCCGTCGGTTTCATCATCTGGTATATAGGCAAGAAGATACGACAAGGTCGCCCGCTGGGCTTCATCCTCATCCTGACGATGATCTGTGCCGGCGCCGCGGGCAACATCTTCGACTCTCTGTTCTACGGACAAATCTTCACGGAGTCGGTGCCCTATGGCGAACCCGCCCAGTTGGTGGCTTGGGGCGAGGGCTATGCGCCCATGCTCATGGGACGCGTGGTGGATATGTTCTACTTCCCGCTCTTCCATGGCACCTTCCCCACGTGGATGCCCTTCTGGGGTGGAGAACCGTTTATCTTCTTCTCGCCCGTGTTCAACTTCGCCGACGCTTGTATCAGTGTCGGTGTGGCGTTGTTTTTGATTTTCTATCGCAAAGAACTGGATGCCGAGACCCATCGCTCATAGACTGCTGCTGCCGATCGTCGCCCTGCTGCTCGCCGCCGTGGGGTGCAAACCGACCGTGCCCTCCGACTACCTCCAACCCTCGGAGTTGGAGGACATCCTCTACGACTACCACCTGGCCGTGGCCATGGCGCAAAACAACAATGCGAGCGACATGCAGCGCAAGTCGTGGCAACTGGCCGTGCTCAAGAAGCATGGCGTCAGCGAGCAGGAGTTTGATCGCTCCATGGCCTACTACATGCGCCACACCGAGCGCATGCAGGCCATCTACGAGCACCTCGCCGACCGCATGGGCCAGGAGGCCCGCGCCCTGGGCGCTTCCGACGCCGAACTGAGCCAGTATGGTTCCATCGCCTCGCGGGGCGACACAACCAACGTATGGCCCGGTCGCAAGACGCTCATGCTCAGTACCTTTGCGCCCTACAACAAATACACATTCGAACTCAAAGTCGATACGGCCTACCACAAGGGCGACCGCCTCGTGCTGAGCTACGACGCGCTCTTCCTCCTCCAGGAAGGCATGCGCAACCTGACCGTCGGACTGATCGTGACCTTTGCCAACGACAGTACGGTGCAGCAGGTGCAGGAGGTGGCGAGCGATATGCGGCAGACGGTGAGCGTGGAGGACCGCGACAGTATCGGCATCAAGCGCGTGAGAGGTTTCTTCCTCCTGGGCCGCAACGCGCCGCCGCCCACGACGACGCTCACGCTCTTCTTTGCCGAGAACGTGAAGCTCGTGCGCATCCACCCGCAGAAGGGCCAGCCCCGGGAGGACAGTTCCAACCCGATGAATCCCTCCACGCCCATCCGCAACGTGGGATCTCCCTCGGCCCCCGACCGTCCTGGATCGCCCGACCAGCAACCTGGTGCACCCGAACTGGGAATTCCCCAGCCTACGGCCCCGCAACCCAGTGCGCCCCAGCCGCCCACACCCGTGCGCCAGTTGACCCCGCAGCCACAGAGCACGTCGAAGATGCGGCCGATGTCGGAGGCTGGACGGCCCATGAAATCGATGAGCTCGCCATGAGGAAGGTGGCAGCCCACAGGATCGTCACCCCGCGGGAGACGATCGTCCTCGGCCTCTGCACGATCCTGGGCGACGAAGTCGTCGAGACGCGTCCGCTGAGGGGCGAGGAGGCCATGGTGGAGTGGATGGACGGCAGCATCGTCTGCCGCGAGGAGGGCCCCCAGTCCACGCTCCACGCTTACCACAACGAAGTAATGTTGAAAGAAGATAGTTATATTTAAAACGAAGAATTTTTAAAAGACAAATAAGATATGCTGAGTGTAGAAGAATTGGAAGAGAGATTGATCGATTTGGCCTTTGCCGAGGATATTGGCGACGGTGACCACACCACCCTTTGCTGCATCCCCGAGGAGGCGATGGGCAAGAGCCAGCTCCTCGTCAAGGAGGAGGGCGTGCTCGCGGGCGTGGAGATTGCCCGCAAGGTGTTCGACCGCTTTGACCCGACGCTCCAGATGGAAGTCTTCATCCATGACGGCGCCCATGTCAAGCCGGGCGACGTGGCCTTCATCGTCACGGGCAAGGTGCGCTCGCTGCTGCAGACGGAGCGCCTGATGCTCAACATCATGCAGCGCATGAGCGGCATCGCCACGATGACGCGCCGCTACGTGGAGCGCCTGGAGGGCACGGGGGCCCACGTCCTCGACACGCGCAAGACGACTCCGGGCCTCCGCATCCTGGAGAAGCAGGCCGTCAAGATCGGCGGCGGCATGAACCACCGCATCGGCCTCTTCGACATGATTCTGCTGAAGGACAACCACATCGATTTTGCCGGCGGCATCGTCCAGGCCATCGACCGTTGCCACGCCTACCTCCAGGAGAAGGGCCTCGACCTGAAGATCGAGATCGAGGTGCGCAACTTCGTCGAGCTCCAGCAGGTGCTCGACCACGGCGGCGTCAACCGCATCATGCTCGACAACTTCACGCCTGCCGACACGCGCAAGGCCGTGGAGCTCATCGACCATCGCTACGAGGTGGAGTCCTCGGGCGGCATCACCTTCGACACCATCCGCGACTATGCCGAGCAGGGCGTCGATTTCATCTCCGTAGGCGCACTCACCCATAGCGTCAAGGGACTGGACATGTCCTTCAAGGCCATCTCGTAAGCCGATGCTCGCAAGTCTTTTGCTGGCCGCGCTCGCCTATGTCTCACCCGTCCACTACCCCATCGAGTTGGCGGGCAACTTCGGCGAGCCGCGACCGAACCATTTCCATGCCGGCATCGACGTCAAGACCGACCGCATGACGGGCAAGCCGCTCTACGCCATGGCCGACGGTTTCATCAGCAAGGTCTCCGTGGGCACGCATGGGTTTGGCAAGGCCGTCTATGTGCGTCATCCCGACGGCAACACCTCGGTCTATGTCCATCTCGACGACTTCGCCCCCCAGATCGAGGCCGCCGTGAAGCGCTACCAGTACGCCCACAAGGTCTATGCCACCGACATCACCTTCCCTGCGACGATGATGCCGGTCCACAAAGGACAGTTTATCGGCTTCAGCGGCAATACGGGTTCCTCCCAGGGCCCGCATCTCCACCTGGAGCTCCACCGCACGCAGACGGGCGACCTGCTCGATCCCCTGGCCTACCTCAAGGGCTACGTCCGCGACACCATCGCCCCGGCCGTCTATGCCTTCAAGGCCTACCCCGTGCCTGGCGAGGGCACGTTTCAGCACGGGTCCAGTCCGCGCGTCTTCACCTTCGACAAGGGCCATTTTTTGGCCTGGGGCAAGGTGGGATTCGGCGTGCGCACCCTGGACCACATGAATGGCGTCTATAATAGTTTTGGATCGCGCCTGATCCGTCTCTACTGCGACGGCAAACTGGTCTTCTCGGCCGATATCAACGGCCTGCCGCAGTCGATGCACCGGATGATGAACTCCTGGGGCGACTACGACCACTTCATGCAGAGCCGCGTCTGGTTTCTCAAGTCGTTCGTCGAACCCGGCAATCGCCTGCCCTTCCTCAAGACGGGAGGCAACAAGGGCTACCTCGTCTTCAACGAGCAGCGGGAGTATCACCTGCGCTACGTCGTGAGCGACGTCTTTGGCAATCAGACCGTCCGCGAGTTTACCGTCCTCGGCCAGCCCGAGGCCCTCGGTCCGAAACCCGCGATAGCGGGTCCTGAGGCCCTGCTCACCTCGCGCGACAACCACTGGCAGACCGACGGCATCCGCCTCGACGTGCCAGGACGGCTGATGGCTGTGGACCGACTGATGAAACCGCAGCTGCTCGCCTCCGCCCGCGGCCTCTCCCGGGCCGTGCGCTTCGTCCCGGGCAACGTGCCGCTGCTGGGCTGGGCCGACCTGGCCTTCCGCATCCCCGACGCCACCATCGACCCGCGCAAGCTCTATGTGGCGATGACGGGCACGGGCACGCCCCCGCGCTACTGCCGCAGCGAGGCCAAGAACGGCTGGGTCTATGGCAAGGTGCGCGAACTGGGCATGACCTACTACCTCGCCTCCGACCAGCAGGCGCCCACCATCAAGGCCACCAGCCGCGCCTACGACCACGTGACGCTCTCCATCACGGACAGCGGCAGCGGGACGGCAGGCTGGGAAGCCACGATCGACGGGCAGTTTGTGCTCTTCGAGCAACAGAAGAACCCGACCATCCTGGTCTGCGACCTCCGCCGGACGCCCGTGGGAAGACTCCAGAAGGAGCGCCAACTGCGCGTCACGGCATGGGACTTCTGCGGCAACCGTCAAACGTTTGAAACCTCTATTAATTACTAATCGATATGAAAATGAAAAAGCAACTGCTGCTGGCTGCAGCACTGGTGCTCGGTTCGGCTGCCAAGATGTCAGCCTGCACCGACTTCATCGCGGGCAAGGGAGCCACTACCGACGGTTCCGTGCTCTGCACGTACAATGCCGACGACTACGGCATGTTCACCAAACTCTGCCACTATGCGGCAGGCAAGCACGCCAAGGGCGCGATGCGCGAGATCATCGACTACGACACCCACGAGAGCCACGGCTTCATCCCCGAGGCACCCGTGACGTACAACGTCATCGGCAACATCAACGAGTGGCAGCTCTGCATCGGCGAATCGACCTATGGCGGCCGCGACGAGATGGTCAACAAGCAGGGACAGATCGACTACGGTTCGCTCATGTACCTCGGCCTGCAGCGTGCGAAGACGGCGCGCGAGGCCATCAAGGTGATGACGCAGCTGGTCGAGAAGTACGGCTACATCAGCGGTGGTGAGTCGTTCACGATCTGCGACCCCAACGAGGCCTGGATCATGGAGATGCAGGGCTGTGGCGATGACCCGAAGCAGAAGGTGGTATGGTGTGCGGTCCGCATCCCCGACAACGCCCTCTCGGGCCATGCCAACCAGAGCCGCATCGGCCTCGTCAGCAGCTACAACACGGACGTGATCTGCTCGAAGAACATGATCTCCTTCGCACGCCAGAAGGGTTGGTTCACGGGCAAGGACAATGAGTTCAACTGGAAGATGGCCTACGCCAAGCCCGACTTCAGCGGCCGCCGCATCTGCGACGCGCGCGTTTGGAGCTTCTTCCGCCGCTTCGACAAGGGCATGGACCGCTACCTGCCGTGGGCCCTGGGCAAGGATCCCAACGCCGAGGACATGCCGCTCTGGATCATCCCCGACCACAAGATCAGCCCGCTGGAGATGATGGCCTGCATGCGCGACCACTACGAGGGCACGCCGCTGGCCATGGACAACGACCTCGGCCAGGGTCTCTGGAACTCGCCCTACCGTCCCACCCCGCTCTATTATAAGGTGGACGGCAAGCAGTACTTCAACGAGCGCCCGACGAGCACGCAGCAGACGGGCTTCACCTATGTGGCACAGATGCGCTCCTGGCTCCCGCGCGAGGTGGGTGGCATCCTGTGGTTCGGCAACGACGACGGCAACATGGTGGCCTACGTGCCTATCTACTGTGGCAACACCGTGCAGCCCGAGTGCTTCAACACGCCGGGTGCCGACGCCGTGACCTTCTCCGACAAGAACGCCTTCTGGGTGTGCAACTGGGTGAGCAACATGGTCTATCCGCGCTACTCGATGATGTTCCCGGCCCTCCAGGCTGTCCGCGACTCGCTGGAGAACAGCTATTTCGCCCTGCAGAAGGAGGTCGAGGACAAGGCCGTGGCACTCTACAACACGGACAAGCAGGCCGCGCTCGACTACCTCAACCTCTACTCCAACCAGAAGGGTGCCGAGATGATCCAGCGCTGGCGCCAGTTGGCCACCTACCTCATCGTCAAGTACAACGACATGGCGGTGAAGCCGGAGAAGAACGGCCAGTTCCTCCGCACCAAGACGGGCCTCGGCGAGCGCGTGGAGCGCCCAGGATTTAGCGAGCACACCCAGCGCGCCATCGTCAAGGAGACGGGCGACAAGTTTGCCGCTCCGACCGAGTAAGCCGACCGCGACCAGCGGCTGCACACGAAGCAAGCCGCAAGTCGCTATGGCATAAGAAAATAGGAAGACAGTCCCCGACAAGCCGTCCCACGATGGTCTGCCGGGGACTCTTCTTACGGATCCCCTCCACTTGGTTTTTATGAAAAAAGTTGGACCGTTTTCTTTGTGTTTTCGCATTTTTCCACTACCTTTGCATCCGATAACAACCAACACAGTAGTAATGGACGACTATCACGCCGATAATTTCAATCTTTAAGCGTGAGGATTTCATCTTCGGATGCTAATCCCCACCTTATGAACCATTGGAGATTAGCGAAATGAAGACATACTGGAATTTCAACGGAAACTTGAATGCCATCTCAGAGTGGCAGCCCAATTGCTGGATACAAGTCACTTGCCCCACGGAGCAAGACCAACAGGAACTGCAGGATCGGTTCCAGATACCCGATTATTTCCTCTCCGACATCGCCGATACCGACGAGCGGGCCCGCTATGAGTATGACGACGGCTGGATGCTCATCATCCTCCGCATCCCCTACGTCAAGGAGGTGCGATCCCGCACGCCCTACACCACCGTCCCCCTCGGTATCATCCACAAGCGCGACGTCACCATCACGGTCTGCAACTTCGAGACCAACATGATGATCGACTTCGTCAGCTACCAGCAGAAGCGCGGCGAGGGCTTCACGGACTATGTGGACATGATCTTCCGCCTCTTCCTCTCCTCGGCCGTATGGTACCTGAAACGACTCAAGCAGATCAACGCCCTGATCGAGAAGTCGAAGAAGAACCTCGACAGGGAGGTCAACAACGAGAGCCTGATCGGACTCTCCAGGCTCCAAGACTCGCTCACCTACTTCGTCACCTCCATCCGCGGCAACGAAAACCTGCTGGCCAAACTGAAGTTCAAGCTCCAGGTCGATGAGCTCGACGCCGACCTCATCGAGGACGTCAACATCGAGATGAGCCAGGCGCGCGAGACCACCAGCATCTATTCCGACATCCTCGAATCGACGATGGACACCTATTCCAGCATCATCAACAACAATATGAACACCGTGATGCGTACGCTCACCTCCGTGAGTATCATCATGATGCTCCCCACCCTCGTCTCGTCGCTCTTCGGTATGAACCTCATCAACGGCATGGAGAACAGCCCCCTCGGCTTCCCCCTCGCCCTGCTCATATCCGTCATCGTTTCGGGCGCCACATGGTGGATTTTGCGCCACAAACGGCTTATTTAGCTGCAGAAAGGAAAAAACTTCGCATATTTTTAGGTGGTATCAATTATTTTGTCTAAGTTTGCACATTATTATGTGTAAGCACTGCCAAACTCCCCCCGATAACAAGGAGGGGAAGGGAGGTTTGTGCGTTGAGCTGATAACCATGTCATAAACAAAATGTGAAATGATGGATTCTCAAGAGAACGCCCTCACGCAGGGAACTGAAGAAGTAAAGCAGGCCGAAGAGGCCAACAAGGTGAACCCGCCGTCTGGCGAAGAGACCGCACCGATCGCAGCCGAAGCGGCTGAGGACGCGCAGCAGGCGCAAGAGGAAGAACTCGCCAAGAAGGTTTACACCTCCAAGAAGGAGATCGTGGACCGCCTGGGCGAGATCGCCAAGAGCGAGACCACCCCGGACAAAGCGGAGATAGAGCACTTGAAGACGACGTTCTACAAGTTGCACTTCGCAGAGCGTGAGGCCGAGCAGAAGGCGTTTGTCGAGGCGGGCGGAGACCCGGAGAAGTTTCAGATTCTGCCCGATGATGACGAGCAAGCCTTCAAGGCCGAGATGACCATCATCAAGGAGAAACGACAGAAGGCGTTTCAGGAGCTCGAGCAACTGAAGCAGGACAACCTCCAGAAGAAGCTGGAGATCATCGAGAAGATCAAGTCGATGGTCACCACGGCCGAGGAGGCCAATGCCAACTTCCAAAACTTCAAGGCCCTCCAGGCGGAGTGGAAGGAGATCAAGCCCGTGCCCGCAGAGAAGGCCAACGAGCTCTGGCGCAACTACCAGCTCTACGTGGAGCAGTTCTACGACCTCATCAACCTCAACCGCGAGGCCCGCGAATACGACTTCAAGAAGAACTTGGAGAAGAAGACGGCCCTCTGCGAGGCTGCCGAGAAACTGGCCGAGGAGAAGGACGTCATCAGCGCCTCGCGCAAGCTCCAGGACCTCCACGTGCAGTATCGCGAGACGGGACCCGTGGAGAAAGACCTGCGCGAGCAACTGTGGTCTCGCTTCAAGGCTGCCAGCACGGTGGTCAACAAGCGCCACCAGCAGTTCTTCGAGGACTTGCGCTCCCGCGAGAACGATAACCTGGAGAAGAAGACGGCCCTCTGCGAGAAGGTGGAGGCCATCGTGAAGGAGGAAAACAAGACCAACGCCGACTGGGAACGCCATACGCAGGAGATCCTCGACGTGCAGCAGGAATGGAAGAAGATCGGCTTTGCCGCCCCGAAGGTCAACCAGAAGATCTTCGACCGCTTCCGTGCCGCCTGCGACGACTTCTTCGGACGCAAGAACGCCCACTACAAGGAGCGCCGCGCGCAGTATTCGGAGAATGCCGACAAGAAGCGCGAGCTCATCGCCAAGGCCAAGGAGCTGATGGACAGCACGGAGTGGCGCAAGACGGCCGACAAGCTGATCGAGCTCCAGAAGGAGTGGAAGACCATCGGCCAGGTGCCCCACAAGCTGGGCGACGAGCTCTGGAAGGAGTTCCGCGAGGCCTGCGACCATTTCTTCGACGCGCGCACGGCAGCCTTTGCCGACGTCCACAAAGAGGAGGATGAGAACCTGAAGAAGAAGCAGGAAGTCATCGCCCGCCTCCAGGCGCTCCTCGACGAGGGCAAGGACGAGGGCGACCTCCACAAGAAGGTGCAGGCGCTCTCCGACGAGTTTTTCGCCATCGGCCATGTGCCCATGAAGCAAAAGGAGAAGACCTACCAGGCATTCCGCGCCCTGCTCGACAAGTTCTACAAGGAACTTCATGTCAACTCCTCACGCCGTCGCATGGACAACTTCCGATCCAACCTCCGTCAGGTGGCCACCCGCGGTGGCGACGCCCTCGACACGGAGCGTGGACGCCTCATGCGCCGCTACGAGCAACTCAAGAACGATATCAACACATACGAGAACAACCTCGGATTCCTCAACGTCAGCAGCAAGAAAGGCAATAGTCTCATCGAAGAGATGAAGCGCAAGGTGCAGCGACTGAGAGACGAACTGGAGGAGACGCGCCAGAAGATCAAGGCCGTCGATGCCGAAAACAAGGATCAGGAGGCTGTTCAGAGCAAAGAATAATACTTTATGGCATCACTCAGTGGAGTGATTATCGTACTTTAGTCATTTAGGTACGATAGCTTAGATTAATAGGGAGCGGATGGCTCGTGACGAGTCGTCCGCTTTATTTTTGATTATCCCAACGACGCTAATACGCTTATGAAGAAAACGATATTACTCTGTGCCATGGCCTTAGCAGCCCTTGGCGCACAGGCCCAAGGGAAGGAGAACCAACCGAAGCGAGGCTCCTTTTCTTTCACGCCCCAGGTGGGTGTGACGCTGGCCAAACAGGCGAACGTGGCGGCCTATAAGGCCACGGAGGCCGCCGGCTTCGGCGCGACGGGCTATGAGCCCGACGCAAGATACAACGCGGGATTCACGGGCGGACTGGAGGTAGCCTACCAGGCCACCACCGACTGGGCCTTCTCCCTGGGCCTGTTCTACACCCAGGCGGGATCCAAATACAAAGACTTCGAGGAGAAGATCTTTGCCGACGGCCAGCAGCACCCCGCGCTGGTGACGGGCCACGCCTTCACAAACCAGCACCACACCTTCGGCTACATCACCGTCCCCGTCATGGCCCACTACTATGTGGCGCAGGGCTTCGCCGTCAAGGCGGGTGTGGAACTGGGCTTTCTCACCACGGCAAAGCGCAAGTGGGATCAGACGGAGTTTACGGTCAACAGCGAGACCAACGTCACGACCTACGGCCAGCCCAAGAGCTACGAGATGGACCTGAAGGACGAAGCAAAAAGCGTGATGCTCGCCCTCCCCGTGGGCGTGAGCTACGAGTATGAGCAGGTAGTGCTCGACGCGCGCTACCACTTCCCCCTGACCAAGGCGATGGAGACGATCGACACGCGCAACCGTCTCTTCACCCTGACCGTGGGTTATCGGTTCTGACCCAATTTTAGACCGACGGATAGACCAGGTTTGCTTCCGTCATCTTCTCCAACACCTCCTCCAGATATTTGCGGGCCTCCCATCGGGCCATGGGGAGGTCGTGGAGGAGGTAGTTGCCGCAGTCCTGGGGAGCCGCCCCAGGCACCTCGCCCTCGAAGTCGGCCACGAAGCGAAACGTGCGCTGCATCAGGGCCACGATGTCGCGGCTCTGCAGGTCGCCCCTCATCAGCAGGTAGTTGCCCGTCAGGCAGCCCATCGGGCCCCAATAGACGATGCGGTCCTTCCATTCCGCGTCGTTGCGGAGATAGGTGGCGGCCAGATGCTCGATGGTGTGGAGGGCGCCGGGATGGAGCGCGGGCTCGCGGTTGGGCTCCTTCATGCGAATGTCAAACGTCGTGACGACATCGCCGCCCACCTCGTCCTTGCGGGAGACGTAGATGCCGCGAAGCAAACGATTGTGGTCAATCGTGAAACTGGGTATCTTTTCCATTTTTCTTTTTCTCTATTTTTCCTTTATTTTCTTTTGCTTGGTATGGAGCCGATGAGGATCGGCCTTCTCGCCCCTGTGCGTCCAATCAGAAGATGGACTCCACGAAGCGGAGCGTCACCTCGAAACTATCCTCCGCCACGCGGTCCCAGAAGTCGAAATACTGGCTGGCCTTGGTGTCTTTGAGCGGGATATCGCTGATGACGCGAAACGAGATGAAGGGGACGGCGTAGCGGTGGCAGACCTGGGCGATGGCACAACTCTCCATATCGACGGCCATGGCCTCGGGGAAATGGTCGAGTATCTCGCGCATCTTTTCCTTCGAATCGACAAACCAGTCGCCGCTGACGGTCAGTCCCGCCTTGACGCGCGGTATCTGCAGCGCCTTGTCTATCAACGCCTGCGGGGCCTCAAAGCGGGCGGGCATCCCGAGCACCTGGCCATAGGCCGCATTGTCTCCGCAATAGACGTCGTGGTAGGCGCAGGACGAGGCTGCCACCACGTCCATCACCTCCAGCGACGTATTCGCGCCTCCGGCGCAGCCGCTCGACACAATCAGGTCGGGCTGATGGTCGCGGAGCATCTCCGTGGCTCCGACGGCAGCATTCACCTTCCCTATCCCACACTTTTGGAGCACAATGTCTGTCCGGCCTTCAAAGACCTTCGCCAGCTGCTCATACTCCTTGTCCATCGCAACGATGATTCCTATCTTTTTCATGTATTCCAATATACGTTTTTGTTTAGATAAGGGGTTGCACTCTGATGGCAGCCCCTAATTCGTAATGCAAAGTTAGTGCAAATCGAAGACAATACAAAAAGAATCACATTCTTTTTTAGTTATTGCACAAAGCGTTGTTCATAGTCCGATCGTGTGGCGAAGTTCCTTTAGTGGGCGCCGTGGGCGGGTGGCCCGTGGCGAAGCCCCTGGGCTTCGCCCTCCCCTCTTACGCAGGGCGGGTGGCAGGGT
>ULSN01053025.1_pt1 | contig 32215 bp, 36 predicted proteins | sample 1956771 | NCBI WGS metagenome assembly ULSN01 (sample SAMEA4835709, study PRJEB28245) | human gut metagenome | biome: gut microbiome; material: fecal sample | place: Denmark | collected 2008
ATGGGAGGGGCGAGATAATTATTCTCCCTCTACCCTATTAAAAATGCCATAAAAAAAATAGTTGCATTTCTTTTTCATTGTGTTATACTTAGGTCGTTGCAATTTAATAGTTTAAAGCAGAGTAGACACATGTGCGTTAAGTGCCGGATGAACAGGGAGTTGTCACCCGGACGAAAAGAGAATCTTGCGGTACATGAGTCGCATCCCGCTGCATCCGAAGATAATATTATCTCCAGTTGTAGTACGGTGAGGTCTGCAAAGGAGGTAATTTTTTTATGAAAAAATTCGTTACTTTGTTCACCGATTCTTTCCGTGAATTAAAAGCGGTAAGAACCATCACTACCATGGCAATGCTTGCTGCAGTTGCTGTCATTCTAGGATTTTTCTCCATTGAATATGGGCAGTTTATTCGGATTGGTTTTTCCAGTATTCCAAATGGTATCATTGATTATCTGTTTGGACCGGTGGTTGGAGGAATTTTCCATGGTGCGTTGGATATTATCAAGTATATGATGAAGCCAACCGGACCATTTTGTCCACAGCTGACGCTGGTTGTTATACTGGCCGGAATCCTGTATGGATGCTTTTTTTATAAGAAAAAGCTTACGATCTGGCGTGTGCTGGCAGCTAAATTTGTAGTTATGCTGGTCTGTAACGTGATTCTGACAACACTTTGTCTGAATGTGTTATATGGACAGGCATTTATGGTGCTTCTTCCGGCGCGTGCGCTGAAGAACCTGATTATGTGGCCAATTGATTCGGTGATCTTTTTCGCAATCACAAAGGCCTTAGAACAGATTGGACTCTTTCGCATGTTCCAGAAGCCTGTACTTGCAAATTCTGCAAATATGCAGGGGAATTAAAAAATTTAATAAGTTATAGAACAAAAGCCGTCCGCAGAAAGAAAACTGCGGACGGTTTTTTATAAATTTATTTACGGATCGGATGGGGGGCAATATTTTTTAAAATGCGGACAGCTGTCTGCATGCCTTCCACAGAGATGTGTTCGTATGGTCCGTGAAAACCATAGCCACCAGTGCCGAGATTCGGGCACGGCAATCCCATAAAGGACAGTCTTGCGCCATCTGTACCGCCACGGATCGGACGGGAGAGCGGTGTCAGACCTTCGGAGGCAATTGCCTGTTTTGCCAGATCCACGATTTCCATTTTATCTTCAATGACAGAGAGCATATTCTCATACGAATGTTCGATGTCGAGCGTGACGGTTTCCGGTCCATATTTCTGATTCATGGATTGTGCAAGGTCACGCAGATTCTGCAGACGTTTCTTAAATGTGGTTTTATCATGGTCACGAATGATAAAGGAAAGGGTGGCGGAAGCCACATCTCCGGACATATCGGTCAGATGATAGAATCCTTCCCGGCCGCTGGTGTGTGCCGGCGTTTCCGCTTCCGGAAGCCGGGAAACAATTTCACATCCCACCAGTGCCGCATTGACCATAATGTCTTTTGCTTCGCCCGGATGAACATTTACACCTTTAATATGAAAGATGGCACTTGCGGCATTAAAATTTTCGTAAGCCACTTCGCCTTCGTAATCGCCGTCCACCGTGTATGCATAATCTGCCTGAAAGATAGCAAGATCAAACAGATTTGCACCTGCACCGACTTCTTCGTCCGGCGTAAATCCGATCCAGAGTTCTCCGTGAGGGGTGCCTTCTGCTATCAGTTCTTCGATGGCAGTCATGATTTCAGCAACGCCAGCCTTGTCATCCGCACCTAGAAGTGTGGTGCCGTCTGTAGTGATCAGTGTTCTTCCTTTTAAAGAAGTAAGGGATGGAAAATCGCTTACCTTTAAAACATTCTGACTGCCTTTTAACAGGACATCGCCACCGTCATAATTGGGAATGATCTGTGGTTTGACATCTTTTCCGGAAAAATCCGGGGCGGTATCCATATGAGCGATAAAGCCGATGGATTTACAGTTTTCCATGCCCGGTGTGGCAGGAAGCTTGGCATATACATAGCAGTGATCGGTGAGGAGTATATTGGTAAGACCGAGAGTTTCCAGTTCCTGCTTTAAGGCTTTTGCAAGCGTGAACTCACGCTCACTGCTTGGAATGTCACTGCAGGATTCATCGGAGGTTGTCCAATAGCTGACATATTTTAGTAATCTTTCTTCTACTTTCATGTTAAATTGTTCCTTTCAAATATGCTTTTAAAAAAATTTAAAAAAAATAAAAAAAGTGCTTGCTTTTTTAATACTCCTATTATATAATAACTCTTGTCTTAAGGAAAGACAAAAAACAAACAACTTAAAAATGCGCGATTAGCTCAGCTGGCAGAGCACCTGACTCTTAATCAGGGTGTCCAGGGTTCGAACCCCTGATCGCGCACTAAACGATTTCAGTAACATTTTTAGATAAATAAATGAAGTTGTGAAAAGAACTCTTGACGAACAATGTGATTCGTTGAGGGTTTTTTTATTGCAAAAAATAATGTATCTCAATTTCTCACCCGGGATCGAAGCCAGGAAAAGAAAATGAGATACACATAAAAAATGTATCTCAATTCTTGCAGCAGCTCCGGAACCAGGAAAAAGAATTGAGATACAATACGTTATACATGCAGAAGAGAAGCACGTAATGATTTATTCACTTTGAAAAAGAGATCAGCTTCAAACTTTGATTTCGACCAGAAATAACAAAAACCATCCACTGGATCAACAACCACATATTCATCAAGCATTACTGTAAATTCTTTTATATCCACAATTCCATCCCCCTTAATATCCAACTTCAAAAAATGAAGAATCTAATTTATAAATTTCACTATGCAACATTTTTACTTCCTGGGCGAGATGTAAATAAATTTTTGTAGTCTCATAATCTTCATGTCCCATCATAAGACGAAGAAATTCCATATTACCGCCACCAACCATAAAAGACGTTGCAAAAGTATGTCGAAGCAAGTGCGGATGTATACGCTCAATACCAGACATTCTTTTAAGTCGAGCAAAAAGCTGTTTTATAACATTAGAATTTATAGGAATATTAGTCCCAATCTGAACAAATACGGAAAAATCCTCTTTCTGTTCATAGTTCCGAAACTTGATCAAGTAATGCATAAGCATTTTTTTTAACTTTGGACAAAGAAATACAGTTCGATATTTTGAACCTTTACCTTTTACAGAAAGATAATTATTTGTAAAATTGATATTACTGCACATAAGATTCACAACATCAGAAGATCGGAAACCAGCATCAAGCATTAAATGTATAATACATAATTCACGCATACCAGATTCAGTTTTCCAACTAAAAAGACTATCTAACACATCAACTTCCCAATTAGTCAACGGAATAATTGGGGCACTATCATCTTTCAAAAATTTAATCTTTCTAAGACAATCAGAATCAGAATACCCTTCATCTATACAATAATTCAAAAATGTTTTCGTAGCCCGAAAATATGTATTAATCGTTGTATTCTTACAACCAGTAGCCCGCAAAACAATTAAATAGCCGAGCACAAGATCACGCGTCACATGCTGCATATCAATCTGATCAGGTGCAAGATCTAACTGATCTGATAAATAAGCAGCAAATTTAGGAACATTTTCACGGTAATAGGTCAATGTCTTATTAGAGCAATATGATTCACGATCAATAAGAAATAAATTAAAAGCTTTTTCAAAAACCATAATAACCTCCTTTTCCGGAGATAACACAACTTTGCAACAATCGCCTTTACTTTTCAGCTTCTATATGTTATAACAAAGTCAGGAAAAAATTATATCCCCAGTATCTTTATCTATCATCATTAAGTTATTGGAGCGTTTAACCGCGTTTTCCATCGTATCCGCTAATTCATCCTCATTGAATTGGCGGATTTTTTTGACCTTATAATTATAAGCATCATGCAAATCATTATCATTGAGCATACACAACGCTTCAATACAATCAGTCAAAGGATCAGCATTATTAATTCCACGAACATAAATACCATATGTAATAGCAGCCTTAACCGCCCGAGACTTAACCACTTCACTATTCAATTTTCGTGTATAGGTTCGAACTAAAGATCTATCCTCTTCCGGTATAAATGTATCTGTAAGTTTGCAGCTTCTAAGCGCTTTCCAAAATGCACACAGATCACGCCTAGATTTATTCGAATCGTTCTTTCCGGGTTCGTGAGGTTCAACCAACCGAAAAACTTTACTGGTCAAATAATCACAAATCAGTTTACGATTATCCAGAAAATCATAAATTCTTTTAGCTGTCAATTTATCCGAATTATCAAAAAAAGGGATTAACTCATAACTCTTTGTATGTTTACGCATAACCTGGTATTCTACATTCATTACAAGATTAACAGCCGGAGTAAGTTGATCAGCTAGAGCATGTAACGCATCAGGGGACATTGTTTCTTCCTCTGAAAGAATCCTTTTGCATTTTTCCACATATCTTTTATCACGCCCGTATTCCGCATAAAATTGTAAACGACCAAGATCTAAAGATTTCCAAGAATGTTTTAAAAAAGCAAACTCATAACAAAACATGTCGTAACGATTTATAAGTCCATTAAATAACCAAACTTTAAAAAAGAAAGGCTTGTATCCTTTTTCAATAACCTCTTTAGACTTCAAATAGATACGGATAAAAATCTTCTGCGAACGTTTACCCATTGCCAAATAGTCAATTTCAAAATTTTCACTACCTTTTTTAGAGGTATGAAGCAATGCATCACGGAACCGATCAACGCGCATTTTATAAAAATTTTCCGGAGTAAAAAACTTTTCCGGATTTTTTAAATAATTTGAATGCCAACAAAAGTCCACACGATTCTCTTGAACAAAATCGACTTCTAAACCAAAATGATCCGCTATAGCCTGCACATACTGAAAAGAACGTTCGTAAGCAAGTTTAACACCATACATCCAAAGCATATAACTCCGGATCTGTACAACACACTCACATGTATTCGAAGCACCATTATCCGCAGAATGAGGAACCTTAGCAGCAAGGAAAATATCGAATAAATCCGGACACTGTAAACAAATATTATAAAAAAATGCATAACTGAAAGGCATGTAATTTAAAGCGTCCGGCATTTCTGGTAAATAAAATGAGACTCCAGAAGAATAATCATTAAGCTTATCCCATTCCTGAGAAATTAAATCAAACTTCCTGCGAAATGCTTTTACCTTTAAATCAGTCGAGTCAGCAGTAAAATCTTGTTTAAATTTTACAGAATAATAAAAAGTATCAATGTTGTGTAAAAATTTTTTCTGTTTAAAATCAAACCAGTAATTATTTTCGACTTCATCGAACTCGTTGTATACATAGGTGTCTTTTATAAGACGAACATCAATCAAAGTATCACTTCCTTCATATAAATATTTTTTCGCGAGAAGCCCGTTTCGCGAAACGGCAAAATTGCCGTAAAACCCTGTAACCATCGGAAATAAAAGAGAATTAGTTATGTAATTAGAGACCACGTATTACAGCCCCGTGGTCACGCCCCGGGCAAGCCGCGCCGCGGGTCCCCCTTAATCCCCCGCGTCACAGCTTGTCCGGGGCGTGCCGTTCTTCGTTGTATCTCAACAAATTTTCCTGGCACCGGAAGCTGAAGGAAAAATGAGATACACAAAATAAATCAAGACAACTGTTTCTGATCTGGTGCAGAGAAAAGAGCATAAGTGTCATAAATTCCGCTATAGCGCTTCTTGAACATAAAAAACTCAGATCCGACCTTTTGCTTCATCGGGTACCAGACTTTCACAGCCACGAAGAGCTTCCCGCCAAAGAGCAGGGAAAAGATCTTCCCGGCCACACCGAAATTAGAAACCTTCCTGTGAATCCATTCATATTCGATCAGGGAGCGGATCTGACGGTCAAGCATCCGGTCAAACTGCGCGACAAGGATAACTTCATAACCCAATTTCCGGTGTTGCGTGAAAAATGCACACCAGGCAGCGCGGTTTTTCTGTCCCCAGTCCCGGGCATTGAACATAATCTGGCATTCGTCTATGACCAGCAGGATTTCTCCTTCTTTCACCCTGCGTCCGACATACTCGGAATAGTTTTTTGAAAAGTTAATAAGCCGATCAACCGTCAGATCGGAGTTATCTATGTACAGATAATGACCTTTCGGGTTCTGGATACAACTAAAATCCGTTTGAAAATTTCCAATGATTGGCGCGTTTTTATATTTCATCCAATTAAGGAGCCGGGATGCAAGGTGCAGGGACTTCCCAGCACCCGGAGTCCCACTATATAAAGAAATCATGTTTTCCCCTTTCTGTATCTCAAATCTTTCTGCAGCAATAAAGCCAGGAAAAGAAATTGAGATACAATCTATTTAAGTGAATGGAATCCATTCACCAAGAATCTTCACACCGGAAATAGCAAACTGCGACACTACCCAAGGAACCACAGCAAGAAGCCATGCAGAGCCGATAGTAACGAAAGCGTCAACTGGCACGAAGTAATTGATAGCAGATAAATAGTCATTGACTTCCTCCACCTGAATGAAAGCAAGGAAAGGACTCTCCGGAAGGATGCCGCAAAGAAAGCCAACTAGAACGATCACAACGACACCTGCTACAGATATGAAAAACGGTCTAAGCATAGAAACACTCATAGTCACACCCCCTAACCACCCATTCGTTGAACAAATGTAGTAAATTTAACAGTTAAAAAGAAAAGCCCGATGATAAAAAATATTGTCATTCCCCACCGGAAAATTTTAATATATTTCCAATAATCAGCCATATCCACCTTTACCACCCAGGTATAGTTGACTGCCTTAAACGTATACTTAAACTCAAACACAGGCGCTTTCTTATCCGCTTGCATGGATTTAATCAATTCCATCATGTCCCAAGGGATGCAAAACGGAAAGAGACGCTTCCAGTTTCCGGCTTTACCTGCAGTAGATGGAATATCCGGTTCAATAAGCTCTCCGGTGTCCGGGTCAATCAGCTTACCAGTATCGGGATCAATATCATATCCGGTATCCGGATCAATATAACGTCCGGTGTCAGGATTAATCATCGGATTTTTAGATGGATCTTTTCCAGGAACACCGGATTCTGTATCTTTTTCAGTGTCTTTTTCCGTAGAATCCGGTTTTTTGTTCGGGAAAACAATAGGAATTGCAACAGGAAGTTTATCTTTTTCGTTGTCTTTCTTCTTTTTTTCCTTATCATCCTTGTTATCCTTGTCAAAATTATAACGAGAATTCCAGGCTTCTTCCTCTGTGTCTGTTGTTGCTTTATCATTCACTATATCTTTCCATATATCCCAATTAGTCTTATAACCAACACCGGGAACATATACTGTATTATTATCAACTGTCTTAACTTTTGCATAATCTTTAACTGTAGTACCATCAGCCACAGTAAACTTGCCTTTTTTCATGATCCAAACAGGTTCAATATCTGATATACTATCTAAGTCTTGACTACTCAGTTCCAAAGTTGCAGAATTCGCTGTAAATCCAGTATGTCCATACCTACTATATGATTTTCCATCAGTTGAATAATATATAGCATACCCCCAAGCACCGGACATAATTTTGAGATACTTACAATAAGAGGACGATGTAAAAGCAAGCATATAGTTCCCATATTTAACAACATTTAAGTCATAACCATTTTTTAATTCAATTGATAAATCATACATACTATACGTGCCACCAGCCCAACAATATTCATCAGTTATCCCCATAATACCCCTAATAAAAGCATATGTTGCATCCTGATCACCATAATCACTCAATCCATCATCATCGGGAAACGTCGACAAAACCTTAGCTAACAGTTCCGACAGCTTTTCCGACATGGTAACCCCGGCAGACGTAACCTTATTCGGTAAATCCTTAAACTCGTCAAACACCGTCTTATTAACCACTTCCACAGGCAGAGCAAGCGTTTTTGCTTTATTCTCGACCCAAGTGCAAAAGTTATTCCAAACCTGTTTACCAGATACACGGTCTGGTTTAGTGTAAAACTCATCTTTCAAACTAAACTGTTGTCCAGTCTCCGCAAAAAGTCCACTGATCAAGTCAAAGTATGTATAGTAAAAGAATTCTTCCATACCCGTAGCATATGCACGATAAGCAGACCCAAACAGCACAGCGGATAGAACAGCAACGGAAAGCACCACAGGAACAACATGCCGCTTAAATATTTTTTTAACACGCTGCAATCTAGTTTTTTTCTTTTTAGAACTGGAAATCAATTGTTCCATATTTTATCCTTTCTTGTATCTCAAAAATTCCTGAAACAATTCCTGATCGGAAAAGCAGCAACGCGACATTGAGATACAAAAAAGGGCAAGGGCTCGAACCCTTACCCCTCCATGAGTGATAGCTATTAATTTGCAAACCAAAAAACACCGAGACCGAAAGGCTAAGCCTGAGCGGTCAGCTTCTTAAAGACTTTAATTCCGACCGTAACAGCCAGAACAGTTCCGATGATAACCAGCGCAAACGGAACGGCTGCAGTAATCATATCAGACGCGCCGGCCTGCACCTGCTTAAAAGCACTCGTCATTGCTGTCTGGATGCCAGAAAGATCCATAGTTGGTGCTGCTGCTAAAATTGTTGTCATAAGACACTCCTTTCTGATGGTCTATGCCATCTTAAAAAATTTAGTTAACGCGAAAATCGCGTAGCCAATCGCCCATGCGATAAAGCCCAATGTAAAACCAAGTGCTATTCCAACCAAGAGAGAACCTACATAACTGCCGAAAAGATAATCTGAAAAAATCATACGCACCTCTCAATCCCACTTCCGGGAAAGAATCGAAAAGAACAAAAGTCCTGCGATTATCCCGAGAGCAAATAACACTACAAAATTATATGTGACATCCTGCGACTGTTCCAGCTGGGTATCGTCTACCACCTGTGTAGATTCTTCTACTTCCGGAGTATCTTCCGGGGCATCTTCCGGAAAATGATCTTCCGGAAGTGCTGCTTCGGTCGAATCAACAGTTGCAAGGATATATTCAAACCCGTTATGACGGGCTATAACTAACATTACTTGTCACCCTTGCCGTTACCGTTTCCGCCATCTTTCAGCGAAATAACAGCAGCGCCAACAAAATCAACATCGACTAGCTTCAGCACAGGTTTTCCGTCTGATCCGATTGTCATTTCGAATGTTCCATCATAAATACCTGGAACGTAGCTAACCTTGTGCAGTTTGTCCTCCGATAAAAACGACTTACCACGTCTGGTTCCAGATATGCCGTCTGCGGAAACCGTAGGCTCTACCTGTTCCCCGTGCTCGCCGTAAAAAAGAAACTCCATGGATACACCCTTGACGGCATCCCTTGTTTCAGTTGCTTTCATGTCTACAAATCCCGAGTAATACAGAAAAATTCTAAATTTATTCATCTTTAATCCTCCATCTGTCCGTTTAAATCAGCAGCTTTTTCTATCTGGCTTTTAAGCCGTTCTAATGTATGCTGCACTGTTAAAAAATCTCTGAAAAAATAATTTAATGTACGATATTGGTCAAACAACAACGCTTCCTTTTTACGCTGTTTCTCAATTTCTTTATCCAGCCGTGCAAGTTCTTTCTTCCGTTCTGATTCACCTTTTTTTGCTTCGAGGATTATATTTTCAAATTTTTCGTTAAATCCATTCCCAGCCTGCTGTTCGATGTAATCATAAACTTCCTGCGTCAACCGCACGGATTTTGCTATACTTTTCTTTACCAGCGTTAAGACTCCTTTCTATATTTTGCGATCTGATCCAGAATCAACACCGTATGATCGGCTAAACCGTTCCGGATCTTACCGCCACTGTTTAAATACCAGGCCGCCTGCAAAATATCTATCAGGCGGCGGCTCTCATAGCCCGGCACCCAGACCGCGCGCAGGGTATGACCGCATCCTATAACCTTATCTATCAATACCAACCGATACCGATTGGGGGAGCATTTCTCGTAACTCCAACACAGATCCATCCCGCTACCTCTCAAAATCGCTATGCATATGTGCAAAAACTGCATTCCGTCTATGCATATCCTATGGATAAGCTGTTTATATCCCGGGATAACGCACCCCATCAAGTCCCCCGGGAGGTGAACTTGCTGGTGTGCTGTAGCGCGTTACCCCGGGATATAAACAAGCTTACCCACAAGGATACGCACAAGACTACAAAACTGCAGCTTTTACACATACACACAGCGACTACGGAGATCGCGAACATGTACCTTTGGTTGTCCTTCCTCGGCAATAAATCGGTATCAGTCGGTTAAAAAGACTTAAACCAAGGATGCGCAAAGAGAAGAACGCGCGTCAGGGTGCCGGTCCGTGAGAGCCGCCGCTTTTGAAAAAGTTATCCCAGGCAGGAGACTGACAAGGGAACTCACTGTCATAAACATCCGGGACGAAAAAACACCGACCATCTACGCAGGACGGGCAAAGTTTACATTTTGAGGACATCACAGGAATAATATCTTCCGAAACATCTTTCGGAGCGTCAGCCGGAACATCTTCCAAAACGTCTGTATTAGCTTCTAAAAATTTACAAAAAGCTACAGCACAATATTCCAAATCAAGACGAGCAATTTGTAATTTCTTTCGAACGGCTTTAAATTCATCCGAAGTACCATGATCAAGATCAAAATTAATAAATTCATGCTCAGCAGCCAAGTAAGCAGCATTCGCAGATTTAAAATCTTGTAACTTGTCAATAAAAATACTTTTTAAAATTTCCAGACTATTTTTCATGGTCAGCACCCCCATAAAATGTAATATAAAAATTTTCTGAAATATGTTATAATTGTAATAACTGCTTATTTTTGCATCACAATTTGCATATATCCTATAATTATAATAGACTACTTGTGATACAAAGTCAAGCAAAAAATATCACAAAATGCATATTTTTGACGAAAGGAGAAAAATGTTTTATCAAAAAATTGAACAAGAAATTGGTAAAAGAAAAATAAATCTAAACCAATTAGCTAAAGGTGCAGGCATTCCCCAATCTGGCACAAGTCGATGGAAAAAAGGAACAATGCCAAGTTGTGAAGCATTAATAAAAATTTGCCAATACCTAAATATATCCGCTGATTATTTACTTGATCTGGATGAAACACCACCGCCTCCAGCTTTAACTGATGAAGAAAAAGATCTACTGGATCATTTCCGACAATGCGACCCTGGAACACAAAAAAGTATTCATATGTTAGCAAATACTGGAGCAACGGAAAACCAAGCAAAAGAAACATCATTAAATTCGAAAAAAATAGGATAAAAAGGTAACGATTTTTAAACACCATATATTAGTAGAAACATTCGAACATAAATTTGAAAAAGGTAATGTTACCGTGAAATCGTAACGAAATTACATGAAAACAGCGCCAAAGAACTCTTAATCAGGGTGTCCAGGGTTCGAACCCCTGATCGCGCACTCGCAAAGCTTATTTTGATTGAATCAAATGGCAAAAGAACTCTTGACGAACAATGTGATTCGTTGGGGGTTTTTTTATTATATAAAATGCAAATAATTATAGAAAGAAACTATAGGGGGAAATATGGAGAAAGTATATGAGTATGCAGCCGCGGTTCTGGCAGAGGTCAAACGCGCGATTGCGGGGAAGGATGCCTGTATTACCAAAGCTTTTGCTACAATTCTTGCGGGAGGGCATATTCTGATTGAGGATGTACCGGGGGTGGGAAAGACAACACTTGCCATCGCCTTTTCGCGCGTCATGGGACTTTTGGATCACCGTGTACAGTTTACACCGGACGTGCTTCCGGCAGATATTGTAGGATTTAACATGTACCAGAAAGAGACGGGACAGTTTGTGTACCATCCGGGAACGATCATGTGTAATCTGTTTCTTGCGGATGAGATCAACCGGACTTCGCCAAAGACACAGTCCGCGCTTCTTGAGGTGATGGAGGAGGGCAAAGTAACGGTGGATGGTGTGAGCCGAAAAGTGCCGCAGCCGTTTGTTGTCATTGCAACACAGAATCCCAAAGGCAGTGCGGGAACGCAGCTTCTTCCGGAATCACAGCTGGACCGGTTCATGACCTGCATGAGCATGGGGTACCCGGATCTGCAGAGTGAGATGGAAATTGCCCAGGGAAAAACAATGACGAAAGCGGAGGATCTGCAGCCGGTTCTTCTTCCGGAGCAGCTGTGGGAGATGCAGCAGTATGTGGAACAGATTTATGTGCATGATAATGTTGCAAAATATATCGTACAGCTGATGGAGGCTACCAGAAAAAATGCTTACATTGAGCTGGGGGTAAGTCCCCGTGGCACGATCGCATGCGTGCGGCTGGCAAAAGCATGGGCATTTTTGCAGGGAAGAAATTATGTGATTCCGGATGATGTGACGGACATTTTTGCGGATGTGGCAAAACACCGTATTGTGCTCAACACAAAGGCACGGATTGGACATGTAACTGTCGATGCCACCCTGCAGGAAATTCTGTCGGATGTGGACAAACCAACAACATACAAAAGACTTAGGGGATAAATGTGGGCAGTTTTCTGATTGGAACAGGGGTGACGATTGTCACATTTTATATTGCGCTGATCTATGGAAGCATTGCGATTGGGCTGATTGGGTTTGCGGAACTGGTACTGATGCTGCTTGCATGTTTGTATCTGCTGATTTATTGCAGACATATCACGGCAGATATCAGGATTCCGCTTACCGTGGCGGAAAAAGGGAAAAAAGTTACGGTACAGCTTACGGTGGATCAGACCATGTTGTTTCCGGCAGCAAAAGTGCGTTACCGTGTGCGCTGTAGAAATACATTTGCCGGGTATGCCAGAAATTTCTGGTGGAACGGTGCCGGACTGATGCGCGGAATGCAGTGCATGGAAAAGCGTGTTGTGCTTTCTCATGTGGGAAGTTATGAGTATGAGCTTGTAAAAGTACGGATTTATGATCTGACCGGTCTGTTTTATGTGCATAAAAAAATAAAGAGATTTGCAGATATACAGGTGCTGCCGGAACTGGATGCTGTGGCAGTACAGGTGTCGGAGCGGGTACGCAGATATTTCGGAGAAGCGGAAAGCTACGATGATTTTCAGCCGGGAACAGATGTCAGCCAGATCTTTGATGTGCGGGAATATCGTCCGGGGGATCGCCTGCAGCGCATACACTGGAAACTCTCCGCCAAATCGGACGGGCTTCTGGTGCGGGAGGACAGTCAGCCGCTTGCCTGTGCGGTGGTATTTTTGCTGGACATGCTGCCACAGATGGCAGGAAAAGGCCGGCATATGAGGCGCAGCAGGGAAGCCTATGCGGAAACCTTTCTCACAATTGCGGCAGATCTGGTGTATTCGATGATGGATGCCGGCTGCCCGCATTATGTGGCATGGCAGGAGGAAACAGAAATCAAACGGTTGCGCGTCGAGGATGAGGAAAGCGTGTATCTGTTTTTGATGCAGTTTATGGAATGTCAGAAGGAAACGGCCGGTTCACTGCGACAGAGATATGAGCAGCAGTATCGCTGCGAGCATCCAGTACACAGGCTGGAACTGACACCGGAGCTTTTTCTTGTGCTGGATGGACAGACACTTGCGGATTTTGGTGGAGATAACTGGAGACAGAAGCTGGAAGAAATGGAGCTGGTATTGTGAACAGAAAGGACAGGAGAGGGAATAAAACCACATATTTGTCTGGCAATACCGGTATCCGGCTGATCTGTGAGGCGGTTGCTGTGGAACTGCTGTTTTATGCAATGCTTGCGATTTTCCGGAGTGCATTCGGATGGCAGCTGCCGATCCGTGCGCTTGGTAAACTGCAGGTGGCCATGCTGGTAAGTCTTGTGCTGTTTATCGTGGGAGTTCCTGCGACCGGAAAATATCAGAGGGTCTGCAAGGTTGTGCTTGAAATCGGATATCCGGCGGCACTCGTACTGTTTGGAATTTTTCATCGGAGAAAACTGACAGAGAGCGGAAAAATGCTGTTTCAGGCATATCTGTCATATTGGAATAAACAGTATGGAACAAATTATATGACCGGGGCCGGGACGGAGATGCGGTATACTTATATACTGGCGTTTTTATTGGCAGTTGTTGTGCTGTTAAGTCTGATGTTTCGATATGTGACCGGTGTGCGGCTGGTTTTGCTGCTTCCGGATATAACAGCGTTGTCGGTTGTTCTTCTGGTCAATGCCAGACTGGGCTGGAGTGGAATTGCACTTTTTTTCGTGGGAACCGTGCTGGTGTCTGCGGCACCATGGACGCACATGGATGTAAGGGTGGCTGACGGTCGTACCCATGTATGGATGCCGCTACTGTCCTATGCTGCAGCCGGTGTGTTTGCCGTGATTCTTGTCTCGGTGAGCAGCTATGCGTTTTCCGGTGTGGCAAAGCAGATTCCGAAAAAGTCACCGAAGTTTTATGCGTTTCAGAGACAGGTGGAAGAACGTGTGAAAAACCTGACGTTTTCGGGGATAACTTTGCAGGGATCGCGGGAACATGTGGATAATACAACACCGGATTATACCGGAAAAACCGTATTTTCGATAGAAGCATCGAAAGCCCCGGCGGGCAAACTGTATCTGAAATCATTTGCCAGTGGCACATATCAGAACGGTACATGGGTAAATGAAGGGAAAACGTTTGCGCACGAAGTGGATAAGGCGGGATACAATCGCAGTGATGTTGCAATGTTAATGCAGCAGAATGCCGGTGAACTTGTAAAATACATCCGTTCGAGTGAGCTGGCAGAGGATGAAACACAGACAGTTTCGTATCAGATTTCCTATCGGGCACTGGGGTTAAAAAACGCGTATATGCCTTATTTTTCAGATTTGCAGACAGCCGGTGGGAAGGTCTGGCTCAGGGATGATACGGTGGTATGTAAAAAGAGGGCAACGGGAAAGGTTTCTTTTGAGGGACTGGATGAAAATACGGATCTGCGCGATGTTTTTGACAGGTTTTGTATGGTCCACGGAGAAACAGATACGGATCTGCAGCAATGGTATGATGCCTATGCTGACAGTAGATACCGTAAGTTTGCCACGGATGTTCCGGCAGTGGGAGATTTTATTACACGAAGGCTGGCTCTGGAAAGTATCGGATATGGCGTGTATGAGGAAAACGGCACCTATGTGGCGGATCAGATGGAAACAGGCGGGTTATACGATGAGGATTGGCTGGCGGATACGGATGGAAACAATTCCGGACGGGCAGAAAGACAGATAACTACCAACAACATCCGGCAGAATCTTGCGACACAGGTTGCCAACTGGCTGGGGAACGAAAATACCTATAACTTATATCTGAATCACATCCCACAGGGGAAAGATACCATTGCTTATTTTCTGGAAACCGGACATGAGGGATATTGTATGCATTTTGCCAGCGCGGGTGCGCTGATTTTACAAAGTCTGGGAGTTCCGGCGCGTTATGCATCGGGATATGTGGTGGAACCATCGGCATTTCATAAAGAAAAGAAAGGCTATCAGGCAGATGTGCCGGACTACAATGCGCATGCATGGGTGGAAATTTATCTGGAAAATATCGGATGGGTGCCGGTGGAAATGACCCCGGGCTATACGAATGACAGTGCAAAGCTGCCGACGACTCCGGAATTGCGCGATACGTGGAAACAGCGGCATGAAGAGCACAAAGATGCGGCGGAGCAGAATCCGCAGACGCAAATGCAGACGAAAAACGAATCGCCGTCAGAAACACAGATGGAAACACAGCAGCAGACAGAAAGTCAGATGACGGAGAAGGAGACAAAGCGGCCGGTAAAAAATAATGAGAAAAAGAACAACAGGCGAAATCTGCAAGTATTTTCTGCGGTGAGTCTGACGCTGCTTGCTGTTGTTCTGATGCTGGTTCTGGTGACAAAATGGTTGCGCATTTACCGGGAACAATTGCTTATGGAGTTGCGCAACCGGCAGAATCGTCATGCGGTATACCGGATCAACCGGCGGATTTACCGGGGATTACATCAGCGAAGTTTTGGCATGAAGACCGATGCGGACTATCTGGAAAAGCTGATGACAACCTATCCGTCCGTTCCGGCGGAGGATTGGAAGAAGTATCTGTGCATTGTGCAGAAAGCGGTCTTTTCCGAAGAAGAGATTTCACAGGAAGAAGCACGGTTTTGTTACCGGCTGTACCGGAAGTATAGAAACAGGCGGATTTTGGGAAAGTAGGATAACGGAAAAACCGCCTCCTTAGCGGGAGGCGATCAGTTTACATATCGGGTTGCCCTTAGAAGAAAATTTTTCTTCGTATTCGGTCATGATATTTCCTTCATTCATGGATGGATCATGGTGCAGATCACGGGTGGAGGCATTAAGATGCCAGCGGTCGGAAGTTTCGATTTCCTCGAGTGAAAACGTAAACAGATCCTGATTGTCCGTTTTAAATTCCAGCCGTCCGTCGGCTGCAAGAAACTGGTCATAGCGGTCTAAAAATTCATGGGAAGTCAGTCGGCGTCTGGCATGGCGGTCCTTTGGCCACGGGTCGGAAAAATTCAGATAGATCCGGTCAACTTCTTCCGGTGCAAAAATTTCCGGAAGTTTTGCGGCGTCTTCACACAGAAAATGAACATTTGGAAGCTGCAGGGTATCCATTTTCTGGACTGCGCGCAGCAGTACACTGGTGTAACGTTCGATGCCGATATAATTGATTTCGGGATGTAACGCAGCAAGATCCATCAGAAATTTGCCTTTTCCCATGCCGATTTCGATATGGATCGGATGGTCATTTTCAAAAAAGGCATGCCATTGTCCGCGGTGTTCTGCTGCATTCTGTATACAATATGGGCTGGCTGCCACAGCTTCATTGGCGCCCGGTATATTTCTTAGTCTCATAGTAATTTCTCCTTGGAAAAGATAAATTCAGTTTTGCTAACTGTAAGAATACTATTACTATATACAAATTTCGTCCGTTCGGCAAATAAAAATTGAACGATTATGGAAATAATGGTATTATAAATATAAGAAAATCAAGAATTGGGGAGCCTTATGAAAATAAAAAAATACACCCGTGTAACAGCATTTTTTCTTGCCGTATGCACGGTTTTACTCATGTTACCGTTGTCTGTGCGTGCAGATGAGTACTGGCCGGACGGGGTAAAAACGCAGTCCAAAAGTGCCATTGTGATGGAAGTCAATACCGGCACCGTTTTATATGAAAAGAAGAGTCACGAGAAACATTATCCGGCGAGTATCACAAAGATCATGACGGTTCTTCTGGCAATCGAAAACTGTGATATGGATGAGGTCGTTACGTTTTCTGCGGATGCGGTATTTAAAAATGAGGGAGATACTTCCCATATTGCCCGGAATCTTGGAGAAAAACTGACGATGGAGCAGTGTCTGTATGCGGTTATGCTGGAGTCTGCCAATGAATGTGCTTATGCGGTTGCGGAGCATGTGGGGCAGAAACTGGGTGGCGATTACCGGACGTTTATCGATCGGATGAATAAGCGCGCAAAGGAACTGGGATGTACGGATACGCATTTCAATAACTGTAATGGTCTGCCGGATGAAGATCACTGGGTCAGCGCGTATGATATGGCACTGATTTCCGCAGAGGCATACAAAAACGAGACGTTCCGGATGATCGCAGGCAGTCCAAGCTATACACTTCCGAAGACAAATAAATGCAAGGCAGAATATCCGTGTCACAATCACCATAAAATGATCTACCCGTTTCGCGGGGACAGCTCTCATTTGTACAAATACTGTACTGGCGGAAAAACCGGCTACACGACAGTGGCGAATAATACCCTGGTGTCTTTTGCGGAGAAAGACGGAATTACTCTGGTGTGTGTGGTGATGGATGCGGCAACACCGGATCATTATACGGATACCAGAAAATTATTTGATTACTGCTTTGAAAATTTCCAGGCGCTGAATATTTCGGAAAACGATGCGGGTCTGGCAAAGGACAACGGAAAAAATTACGGGGTTTTGAACAACAGTGAACCTTATGTAAAGCTGGACGAGGATGCTTATATCATTATGCCAAAAGGAGCACAGTTTTCCGATGTATCCTATAAAAAGACAGAATCTGCAAAAGGAAAAAAGAAAGTTGCAAGGCTTGCATACACATATGCCGGTCATGAGGTCGGCAGTGTGGATATAGTAAAAACCGGAGCAAAGGTAAAAGATAATTATTACGTCAATACCGATAGCGGGCAGAAGAAAAATGAACGTGTCATACGGATCGATCCTGCATGGCTCATTGTTGCGGGAGTGGTTATTGTCGCAGCAGTGGTTCTGTTGTTTCTGGCAAAACGGGCATATGATAATTTTTATGTGATCCGTCATCAGAGAAAAACGAAAAAAAATGATAAAATGCGTTTTCGTGAGAAGAAACGAAAGAAATACAATCGCAGGAAGGACAGGTTTTTTTAAATCGTTCAAATAAAGCGAAAATGCTTGCGTATTTGCCGCAAACAGGTATAATTACAATTGATGAATTTCATTTTAATAATGAAATTGGAGGTTACCATGTCACAATCTGTTACGATAAAAAGTAATAAATACGGAATTAATCTTGTCTTAGACCCGGAGATTGGGTTTGATGAGTTATTGAAGGATGTTGTCGAAAAGTTCAAAGCATCCAGTACATTTTTTAAAAATGCAAAACTGGCATTGTCCTTTGAAGGAAGAAAACTTTCGGAAGAGGAAGAACAGCAGATCATCTCAGCAATTGAAAGCAACACATCGATTGAAATCCTGTGTATCGTTGAAAATGGAACAAGACAGGAAGCTGTCATGAAAGAACAGGTCGAGGCGTTTTACGATGCCGTACAGCAGCAGTATGAGAATGCCGCAGCAGGAAACGGGCCGGAGCAGTTTTATCGTGGCACTTTAAGGTCGGGACAGGTGATTTCGAGTGAATCGAGTGTCACGATCATTGGCGATGTCAATCCGGGAGCCAAAATTATTTCCCAGGGAAACATTGTGATTCTTGGGGCATTAAAAGGTAACGCACAGGCAGGATGTATGGGGGATCGTAACTGTTTTATTTTTGCGCTGGATATGCAGCCGATTCAGATTCAGATTGGGGATCTGATCGCAAAGAGTCCGGACAAGCCGGAACCGAAACGTCGTACACTCCGTCGGTCAAAGACACCGGAAGTGGAAGCACAGATCGCCATTGCAAGAGATGGAAATATCTATATTGAGCCAATCACCAAAAATATATTAAATAACATTTAGGGACGTAGGAGGAATAAGTTTCATGAGCGAAGTAATCGTTATCACATCAGGAAAGGGTGGTGTAGGTAAGACCACAACCACAGCAAACATTGGTACAGGTCTTGCACAGTTAAACAAGAAAGTTGTAATGATTGATACCGATATCGGACTGCGTAACCTGGATGTGGTTATGGGTCTGGAAAATCGTATTGTATATAATCTGGTAGATGTTATAGAAGGAAAGTGCCGTATCCGTCAGGCTTTGATCAAGGATAAGAGATATCCGGAATTATGCCTGCTTCCTTCCGCACAGACCAGAGATAAGGATGCTGTCACACCGGAGCAGATGGTTGCGCTGATCAATGAGCTTCGCGAAGAGTTTGATTATATTTTATTGGACTGCCCGGCCGGTATCGAGCAGGGATTTAAGAATGCGGTAGCAGGTGCGGACCGTGCACTGGTTGTTACGACACCGGAAGTATCTGCGATCCGTGATGCGGATCGTATCGTAGGACTCCTTGAGGCAAACGAGATGAAACGGATCGATCTGATTGTAAACCGTCTGCGTGTAGACATGGTAAAGCGCGGTGAGATGATGACGGTAGATGATGTAACCGATATTCTGGCAGTAAACCTGATCGGGGCCGTGCCGGATGATGAGCAGATCGTTATTTCCACAAACCGTGGTGAGCCACTGGTTGGAACCAACTGTCTGGCAGGGAAAGCATATTCCAATATTTGCCACCGTATTATGGGAGAAGAAGTTCCATTCCTGAATCTGAATGAGAAGCAGGGAGTACTTGAGAAGCTGAAGGACATTTTTAAGAAGAATTAGAGGGGGTACTTATTGTGGGAATAATGGATTTATTTAAGAAGAAGACTTCCGGCAATGTCGCAAAGGACCGCCTGAAGCTGGTGCTGGTTTCTGACCGTGCCAACTGTTCTTCCGAGATGATGGAGATGATGAAGAATGACATTATTGAAGTGATCTCACGTTACATGGATATTGATGCGGAGGCGCTTGATGTAAAAATCACCGAGACAGAGTCCGATTCCAATAACGGAACGGTACCGGCACTTGTCGCTAATATTCCGATCCGTGATATGAAGCATCGTCCGGACCCGAGATAGAAATTACAGAGTACATAAGAAAATGCCCGGCAGGTTCCTACTTGCCGGGCGTTTTTTACAACAGGGGTTTATATGATACGAACAATGTTCAGATCGGAATCAAGGAGAAGGACATCAGCTCTTGCACCAGGCGCAAGAGTGCCGATGGTATGTTCTAACCCGATACTTTTTGCCGGATTGTAGGTGGCAGCTTTGACAGCGACAGCAAGTGGAATGCCAAAATTTACTGCATTTTTCATACAGTCAAAAAGGTTTGTTGCTGAACCGGCAATAGTTCCGTCTTTTAAGGTGGCGAGCCGTCCCTTTTTCGTTACAGGTTGTCCTCCAAGTTCATATGTTCCATCGTCCATACCTGTGGCACGCATGGCATCACTGATCAATATCATGCGGTCTTCGCCAAACATACGAAAGGTATTCCGGATAACAGATGGGTGGATATGTATGCCGTCACAAATTATTTCGGCCATGGCATGTGGGCAGTCAGTGGCTGCACCGATAATACCTGGATTCCGGTGATGCAATGGTGGCATGGCATTAAATAAATGCGTGACATGACTGGCTCCCGCAGCAAAAGCGTTTTGGGCAATTTCATAGGATGCCGTGGAATGACCGAGGGAGATGGTCAGCTGGGAATGAAATTCCCGGATAAAAGCATCCGCGCCTGAAAGTTCCGGTGCAATCGTAATGATGCGGATTTTGTTATCGCATGCCTGGGAAAGACGTCGGAACATATCGATATCCGGTGCGCGAAGATAGCTTGCTTTTTGTGCACCTTTTTTTTCAGGAGAGAGAAATGGTCCTTCCATGTGGATTCCTGCGATAAAAGCATGGCTATTGTCATCTGGAATTTCGCGCGTCGATGCAAAGGCTGTCAGCAACTGGTTTTCCGGTAAAGTCATGGAGGTTGGACAAAAAGCTGTTACGCCGCAGGAACGAAGATATTTTGCAATTTTTAAAAGTCCTTCCGCGCTGCCGTCACTGAAATCACATCCCATAGCACCGTGAATATGGATATCGACAAGTCCTGGAATTACATACAGACCGGATGCATCAATAATGGTGTCATCTGTCGTATCAGCAGAATCCATTGCGATGCGATGGGTATCGCTATCAATATGCAAATCTTTTGTCAGGAAAGATTCGTTTTCTTCCCAGACAAGTCCGTTTTTTATAATCATAAGGAACTCCTTTACAAAAGCAATATATTAAATAAGATTTTTTTCAATGATACGTGATAGTGCAGCTTCATCGGCAACAATGGAAACATCATCGTGCAGCTGCAGTATGGATGCGGGCACCTGGGGAGTAATTGGACCAAACAGGGACTGATACAGGGCATCTGCTTTTCCTTCTCCATTTGCGATTAACAGGATATGTTTTGCCTCCATAATATTTTTGATTCCGGTTGTATATGCGTGAGTAGGAACTTCATCAATGGAATCAAAAAAACGGGCATTTGCCTGAATGGTTGTTTTTGTCAGTTCTACACAGTGGGTTTCTTTTGCAAATGTATCGGATGGTTCATTAAAGCCAATATGTCCATTGTTACCAATACCAAGAAGTTGTAAATCAATGCCGCCAAGCTGGTGGATAATGGAATTGTAACGGGTACATTCTTTATCAACATCTTCTTCCATACCATTTGGAATATAGGTATTTTCCGGTTTGATATTTACATGATCAAAAAGATTGTGACGCATGAAATAAGCGTAGCTTTCCGAATTGGATGCGTCAAGTCCTTTGTATTCATCCAGATTGATGCTGTGGATCTGCGAGAAATCCAGATCCCCTTTTTTATACCAATTGATGAGCTGTTTATAAGTTCCAATTGGCGAGGAACCTGTGGCGAGACCAAGTACTGATTCTGGTTTCAAAATCATCTGTGCGGAGATAATATTTGCTGCCTTGCGGCTCATTTCATCATAATTTTTTGTTTTGTAGATTCTCATAAATGTCCTCCTTGTTATGGTTCTCGTTTATTTGAGAATGATTATAGAATTAAAAAGCCAAAAAAGCTATATCTTTGAAGAAAACGGAAAGAACTATCAAAAAATGGAGTGAAAACACAAATATAAGGAAGTATAGGAACTGTTGCGGAAACTACTTTCAGAAATTATGACTAAAGATTGTATTTTATAGGTAGATTCGCTATAATTGCATGTAAAATAAAAAAGGCAGGCATAAGTGGAGAAAATGGTATGGTGGGAACAAGTGAGAATATTGGGAATTACAAACAAAGAAACGTCAGGGTTACACCTTTGCTGGTCTGCATCTGGGATTGCATTTGTAACGGCAGCAAGCGTTGTTACCGTGGAAATGGCGGCACAAAGCATTGCACCACAGGAAGATGCATTTATGGGGGTTTTTATAAATGACGAAAAGCAGTTCCGGCAAAAAATCCGGGCAGTGCCGGGTAAGAGAAAATATATAATTTACCAGCAGGAAGCAGCCGAAACCGTCAGGATCCGATTGGTGAAACTGACGGAAGAACAATATGGCAATGTGTGGATCACAAATCTTATTACGGATGCCCCGGTTACAAGAGATGCAATTCCATCCCGCCATTTGCTTTTCATAGGAGATTCGCTTACCGCTGGATATGGAGTGGATGGAATAAATGGGATTAGTGCATTCCGGACAGCGGATGAAGATGTGACTAAAACTTATGCATATCAGGCAGCAGAGATGCTTCATGCAGACAGCAGGATTGTTGCATATAGTGGGAATGGGGTATTATCCCGCTGGATTGCCCCGGAGCAGGATACACCTTATACGAAAAACATTCTTCCCGAAATTTTTCCCTATATACAAAACGAAGTTCCAGATCTGATCGTGTGTAATCTGGGGACGAATGATGCAAGTTATGTGAGGCAGATTCCTTCCCGCGAGCGTGCGTTTGTAGAAAAATATACGGATTTTATACAGCAGCTGAAGAAGGTTTTTGCTGATGCGAAAATACTTCTGCTTTATGGTCTGATGGAACAGACATTATGTGAAAAAGTACAGGAAACCGCGCAGCGATGTGGCACAGAGTTTCTGAAGCTTCCGTTGCAGAATCCGGTCAATGGCATGGGAACAGATGGGCATCCGGGTGCCAGGACGCAGCAGGAAATTGCGTTATATGTGGAAAGATATATGGAACAGATGATGATGTGGAGAACAGATGAACGATGATTATATGATCTCATTTCAAAATGAGACAAAACAGACAATAGAAGCATCCTATAAAAAAATGACAGCGGTTGAACGCAGTGTGGCAGATTTTTTTATTGGTAATAAAGATGATATGGATTTTTCTTCTAAAAATATATCCCGTGTGCTGTATGTATCTGAGGCTACTTTGTCAAGGTTTTCCCAGAAGTGCGGATACAAAGGATATCGGGAATTTATTTTTTCTTATGAAAGAGACTTAAAATTTGAACAAAAAAGCGAGGGAACAGAAAAGGATGTCGGATTGTTTGCGCGTCGCGTACAAAATTCGTACCAGAAACTGTTACAGGAAAATTTTCGGATTCTTGATGAGGAGCAGGTCCGGCGGGTGGCGGGAATGCTTAACATCAGTAAACGTGTACTGATTTTTGGAATCGGAAATTCCGGTTATGCAGCGGAAGAATTCCAGCTGCGTTTCATGCGTATCGGGATGGATGTTAATGCAGTTACAGATTCCCATATGATGAAGATAGGTGCAGCACTGGCGGGGGAGGAAACACTTGTGATTGCCATTACGTTAAGTGGGGAGACGGCAGAAGTGTTAGAAAGTATTCGGATCGCCAAAAGCAGAGGTGCAAGTATTATATGCATGACAGCAGTTTCCGGGTCATCCGTTGCAAAGGAATCGCAGGAAGTAATTCAGGTAGCAACATTAAAAAATCTGGATACAGGAACAAAAATTTCACCGCAATTTTCGATTTTAGCAATTATGGATGTTTTATACTCTTATTATTTTGCAAATGATTCTTACTTTAAAACACAAAAATATAAGGCAACCCTGTCTGCTATTCGTGCAAAAGGGGAACACACGGAGGATAAAGATGAATAAAAAAAAGTATATTGGAATTGATATTGGAGGAACGGCAGTAAAGATTGGAAGTGTAGATGAAGATGGCACGATTCATGCAACAGAAACTTATGCCGTAAATTTTGATGGATATGAAACACCTATTTTGCAGACGGTAGTGAAGAGCTGCCATAATTTTTTGGAAAAATATCGTGAGAATGCTTCTGAATATGCAGGAATCGGGGTGTCAGCAACGGGAGCAATCTCTACAAAAAAAGGAGTGGTCGAAGGAACCGCAGGACATATTAAAAACTGGATCAACAGCCCGATTCGACAGGTGATGGAGCAGGAATTCCATATTCCGACAGAAGTGCTTAATGATGCGAATGCAGCGGCTCTTGGGGAAGCGTGGATTGGTGCTGCAAAGGGCAAAAAAGATGTTGTCGTTGTCACGATTGGAACAGGTGTAGGTGGCGGCATTCTCATGAATGGAAAGATTTTGCTCGGAGCAAGTGGATTTGCGGGTGAACTTGGACATATTCCGGTGCAGTATGAAGGGGAAATGTGCACTTGCGGAAATCGGGGATGTCTTGAGCATTATGGATCGACTTCAGCACTGGTACGAAAAGTCCGTTGGGCAATACAGGAAGGTGCGATTGCAGGGGCAGCAGATACACCAGTTGATGGGCGATGGATTTTTGCACAGGCAGCGACAGGAAATGTGGTGGTGCAGAAAATCCTGCAGGAATGGATAGAGGTGATTGCTTCAGCGCTTGTTGGATTTGTGCATATGTTTAATCCAGAGCAGATATTAATTGGCGGAGGAGTTTCTGCACAGGAAGATCTTTTTATTGCTCCTGTCAGATCATATGTGATGAAACATGTGATGCCAAATTTTGCAAAAGATCTTGAAATCTGTGCAGCTGCATTGAAGAATGAGGCAGGTATGGTAGGAGCCGTATATTATTGCATACAGCAGGAAAGAGCGTGTGATTGTTGAAAGTAGTTTCCGTGGATGGGAAGATGCCCGGATTGTACTTTCAGAAAGGGGCGATTTTGAATGGGGAATATTATTCTTCTTCAGGACCGGAAATATATGACTGGAAGGTGGAAAATAACCAGTTTGTCGTTAATTGCAGTGCAGTAGAACGCATCAATATGATTGTTGGCGGACCAGTAGCTTTGGGTGTGACCCGGTTGGCGGAACATGGAGTCCCTCTGACAGAAGCATTTTATCCGTTAACAGGAAAAGAAACATATATTCGTGCAGAATGTATAGATGAACATGGGCACACGGCATGGACAAATCCTATCTGGTTGTCAGAATTTGCAAAAAGGAGGAAATAAGAGATGAATGTATTTGATAAAATAAAAGGCGGTTTGATCGTCTCCTGTCAGGCATTGGAGACAGAGCCTCTTTACAGTTCAAAAATTATGGCGAGGATGGCATTTGCAGCAAAAGAAGGCGGTGCCGTTGGAATTCGCGCAAATACACCGGAAGACATTATTGCGATTAAAAAGGAAGTGAATCTTCCAGTGATCGGTTTATATAAAGTAGACTATGATAATTCGGAAATTTATATCACACCAACCATGAAAGAAATTGATGCTATCATGACAGCCGCACCGGATATTATTGCATTGGATGCAACAAACCGAAAAAGACCGGATGGAAGCACCATAGAAACATTTTTCCCGGAAGTGCGTAAAAAGTATCCGGATATGATCTTTATGGCAGATTGTGCGTCTTATGAAGATGGCATGCGTGCACAGAAACTTGGGTTTGACATTGTTGGAACCACACTTTGTGGTTATACGCCGGATACTAAAGGTACAGAAATTCCGTGCTTTCCAATGTTAGAAAAGCTGGCACAGGATTTGACAATTCCGCTGATTGCAGAGGGTGGAATCTGGGAGCCGCAGCAGTTACAGAAAGCATTTGCGTGTGGTGCATATGCGGCAGTGATTGGTACCGCAATCACAAGACCACGGGAAATTACAAAAAGATTTGTAAATGCAATTACAAAATAAAAGCGATTCACGAATACGAAAAGGAAGCTGTTTAAAATCGGCTTCCTTTTTGGTAAAACGGTGCGCAGATTTTATAGGATATACTATTTTCTTGACTAATATTACTGGGAAATGTAAAATATGAAGTAAAATACCACGTTGATTTTTACAGAGCGGAAAATGTCGACAAATACAGAAAATGCCCGGCAGCTTCCGACTGCCGGGCGTTTTTAAAAAGCAGGTAACCAGGAGAATTTGAAATTGCATGACAAATCGTTAAAGGAGTTATGTGAGCAGTTATCCATATCGATTGCTACCGGTCGTAACTGGGTAAAACTTGGAAAGATAACTCCACAATATATAAAAAACGGGGTGCCCTATTTTGATAAAAAGCATATTGCAATCATAGAAAATGAAATCCGGTCAGGAAAAAATGTGGCATTAAAAAGCCGCAGAAATAAAAAATATGTTTCCGGAAATGCGTTATATCGTTCTTATGTTTCCCAAAACTGCAAGAACCTTACCGTTTTGCAGAAACTGCTCTCCGAGATAACGCGGGAACAAATTTTGCTGACCTCTGATGTGATATCCTATTTTGTGGCAGACTGTGCGTTGCAGTTATTCGGGCAGAAACCATTGTTTTTCCAATATCTGCAGGGAAAAATTTCTATAGGGAAATATGACATCTTACTGGATGCATTGATCGGTGACAGACAAAGGGCAATGGATTTCTGTCGGAAATATCCGGCATTTTTTTCGCATGTATATGTCTGTGAGCCGGATGAAGACATTCTGGGACTTATATATCTTTCCTGTAAAAATATGGGAAGCCGGAAAGCGCGCGGTTCGTATTATACACCCACAAAAGTTGTAAAAAAGCTGATTTCTCATCTGGATATCGAACATATAGGAAAAGTGTTAGATCCGTGTTGCGGTACCGGAAATTTTTTACTTCAGCTGCCGGGAAGTGTGGATCTGGCAGATATTTATGGCACGGATACCGATGCGGTGAGTATCTGTATCGCACGACTCAATATGGCTCTGAAATATCCGGACGCGGATGTTGAGGAGATCTGCGAACATATTACAGAGAAGAATTTTCTCACAGAATATGACAGAACAGGATTTGATACCATCATTGGAAATCCGCCGTGGGGCTATGCTTTTTCCAATGAAGACAAAGCAGTGTTAAAGACCAGATATGCCACGGCTTCCGGAAGAAATACCGAGTCCTATGATGTTTTTATCGAACGGGCTCTGGAGATTCTTGTTCCGGATGGAACGCTGGCATTTGTGCTGCCGGAAGCGGTCTTAAATGTAAAGGCACATATGCGCATCCGCACAATTCTGCTTCAGGGAAGTTCTGTAAAATCCCTTACGTTTCTGGGAGATATGTTTGACGGGGTACAGTGTCCCTGCATCCTGTTGCAGCTTATTGCGACCGGAAAGCCTTTGTCAACGGCAGGTATGATGATAGAAGACCGGATATGTACATATACCATTGCTATGGAGCGGACGGTAGTGCCGGAAAATTTCAGTTTTCGGATGACAGATGAAGAGTATCGTGTGCTGGAGAAAATAAAAAATTCCATTCCCGTCTGTTATCTGGCCGATCATGCAGATTTTGCACTTGGCATTGTTACCGGAAACAACAAAAAGTTTCTCTCCGCAGAGAAAACGGAACATTCGGAGATGGTACTGAAAGGGACAGATATTTGCAAATACCACATAAATCCGGTAAAACAGTATCTGCGGTTTGAACCGGAACAGTTTCAGCAGGTTGCACCTCTGGAGATATACCGGGCACCGGAAAAACTGTTGTACCGTTTTATCAGCAATCAGCTGGTGGTGGCTTATGATGACCGGCAGATGCTTTCTTTGAATAGCTGCAACATTGTGATCCCAAAGATCGACGGAATGCAGATCAAATATATTCTGGCAATTTTAAATTCCAGTGTTTCTCAGTTTGTTTATCAGAAGGAATTCCATTCCATAAAAGTATTGCGGGCGCATATGGAGCATATTCCGATTCCGCGTGTTGGGAAAGCGATACAGAATGAAATTATAGCGATGACCGAGCCGCTGATTTGTGGAATGGGAAAAGAGGCAGCAGAGACTTGCCAGAAACGGTTGGATTGCAGAATCATGGATTTGTTCCGGTTCTCCGCGGAGGAACAGTGGATCATCCGGCATGCTTTACATTAACCAATAAAGGACAGAAATGTACAAAAAGACAAAAATAAAGGTACTAAACCGAAATAAAGACAAATTAAAGGCATTAAACTATAAAATTGACGCATAAACGACATTACAAAATTACTGCTGATTTATCAGACGATTTAATAATGAAAGCAGCTGTTTTTTGTCTTCGGTGTAAATTAACAGACCATTACAGGTGCGAACGATGGTAAGAATCTGCCCGGCAAAGAGATCACTCTGTTCGAATGTATGCAGCAGAAGTTCCTGCATATGGGAGGGTACGGACAGGAAAACGGTCTCTACCTGTTCCATTGGATGGAGGGAGACATTTGCATCTGCAAATAATTTCCCAAGGCATTGTTCCTGTTCCACCTGTGCAGCTGTCTTGTCCACAATAAAAAATCCATTGGCATCCTTTGGCATATGCAAAGACTGGACGGCGCGCTGCACCTGTTTGGTCAGGGCATCCGATGCCGGATACAGAGATTCAAAATAACTCATAAAATCGGCAGCTTTTCGAAAGTGCCGGTTTTTTCCGTTTTGGGTAAGTTCGGTCATGAGAATCCGGCGAATGATGCTTTCGCATGTCTCGCGGGAAGGATTTTTTCGCAGCTGGTTTTTCTGATTCAAAATGGGATCTCCTTTGTTACAGTTTCAGATTATCTTTACTATATACTATTTTCTTGACGAATTCCACAGGAAAAGGTAGAATACGAAGTGAAATACCACGTTAATTTTTATGGAGCGGAAAATGTCGACAAATACGAAAAAGAGTAAATCATCAGAAGAAACATTGGAAAAACTGCGCGCTTTCATTAATGAAAAAGGCGGCATCGTAAAAAAGGAAGAATTTGCGGCACTTGATGTGGATTACCGCAAGATTCTGGAATTTGTGGAAGCCGGGACACTGGTGCGGATAAAAAACGGTTATTATACCGACCGGATCGACCGCTTTTCCGAGGAAGAACTGATCGCACGGCTGTTTCCGGATGCGCGTCTGTGCATGGAAAGTGCGCTCTATGCGTATGGATATATCCGGGAAAAGCCGTATGGATGGCATCTGGCGGTGGATAAAAATACATCCAAGTCGCGGTTTAAGATGGATTATCCGAAAGTAATCCCATACTATACAGAGCCGGAAGCTTTGGAACTTGGTTCCACAACGATTGAACAGAATGGACTGACGTTTCAGATTTATGATAAGGAACGTATGATCTGTGACTGCCTGAAATATGAGGCAAAGCTTGACCGGGCGATTTTCCGGGAGGCGATCCAGTCCTATATCCGGGACAATGATAAAGACATTTCCATGCTGATGGAATATGCCAGAGCGCGAAAAGTAACAGGAAAGGTACAGAGTCTGATCGGAGTGTGGCTGTAATGAAAGTCGGTGTATGTGAGGCAACAGAACTGAAAAAGAGAAGCGAAATGCTCTCCATTCCATTTGCGGATCTCCTGTGGGGATATGCGGTGGAAGATCTGATGCTGCGTGTCAGTACGTCTGCATACCGTGAATTTTTATGGCTGATGAGCCTGCCGCTTCTGGGAGAAGAAGCATACCGGCAGCGCGCCAAGAAGCGCATCCGCTTTTTTTATAAGGGAAGTGAGGAAGAACTCACGCCGGACAAACTGCAGCCCGGTCAGCGATTATCCATCGCAATGGGCGAACATATCAAAACAACACTGTTTGCAAAAGAAAATGCACAGAAAATCCATTGGGAAGGTACGGTGACGGCATTGAGCGGCGGAATCCGGCTTAGCATGACCGCCGGGTATTTTGATATGAAAGTTCCGCTAAATATTGAGATCTACAGTTTTGGTGCGGTCAGCCAGATTCCGGGAACAAGAGAAGAAGAACTGATTGCAGTGGGCGGAGGCAGAAAAATTTCCTATCTGGTGTATTCGCCGGAGAGTGAACTGAGCTATGATCTGTTTGCGATCATGGACAAGCTGGAACTGATCGGCAGCATGGGAAGTTATTATGATGCATACCGGCTGCTCCGGACACAGCCGCTCAGCGGGCGTTATGTGCTGGAGGAACTGACGGTGCTTACCGCTGCATCTCCGAAGATGCGAAAAGAGCAGAGATTAAAGCAGCTGGACGAATACCGGGCTTACACATATATGCGCAAGCGCTGGGAAAAGTATCTGCGTAACCATGGGCTGGCAGAGGTTCCCTGGGAAGACGCAATCGATCTGATTCTGGTGTTTGTGTCCCCGATCTGGGAGAGTCTTTGCCGCAATGAGATCTTTTTTGATGACTGGATGCCGGAACTTGGCCGGTTCTTGGGATAGGGAGGAAATATGCTGGAACAAAAACTGAATGAACTGGAACAATCGGACATCTATCCGTTTCATATGCCAGGGCATAAACGTGCATTCCTGCCTTTTGCCAATCCCTATGCCATTGACATTACGGAAATTGAGGGATTTGACAATCTTCACCATGCAACCGGAATCCTGCAGGAGGCGCAGCAGAAAGCGGCAGATCTGTATGGTGCAAAAAAAACGTATTATCTGGTAAACGGAAGTACCTGCGGACTTCTTGCGGCGATCAGTGCAGCAGTCCCACGGGGCGAAAAAATCCTTATGGCGAGAAACTGTCACAAAGCAGTATATCACGCGATGTATCTGCGGCAGCTGGTTCCTGTTTATCTGTATCCGGAAGATACCGCCTACGGCATCCAGGGGCAGGTAACACCACAGATGGTGCAAAAGCAGCTAAAACAGACACCGGATATCCGGGCCGTTGTCATTACTTCCCCGACATACGACGGGGTCGTATCGGATATCAAAAACATTGCGGATACCGTGCATGCATATGGGATTCCGCTGATCGTGGATGAAGCGCATGGAGCGCATTTCGGGTTTTCCCCGGAGTTTCCGGAAAATGCCACAAGGCTTGGTGCGGATGCCGTGATTATGAGTGTACACAAAACACTTCCCGCATTTACACAGACCGCATTGCTGCATCTGTGTTCCGACCGGATCGCGGAGAAAAAGGTCGCACAATTTCTGGGGATTTATGAGACAAGTTCTCCGTCGTACCTTCTGATGGCGGGGATTGAAAAAAGTCTGCAGATCATAGAAAAAGACCGGGAAATGCTGTTTGCTGCATACAGCAGAAGGCTTGCAGAGTTTCGGGATAAGACCAAAAATCTGAAAACACTGCAGGTATTACAGCCCTCCGATTTTTCAAAACAGGAGGCGTTCTCATTTGATCCGGGAAAACTTCTGATTCTGACCGGAAACAGCATGAGCGGACAGGCCCTTCAGGAGATATTGCTGCAGGAATATGGTCTGCAGATGGAGATGGCAAGTGGAAACTATGTGGTTGCCATGACTTCCATTATGGATACGGACGAAGGGTTTGCGCGACTTTCGGACGCACTGGAATGTATTGATGGAACGGTTCATAAGAAGGAAGAGACCAGCGAGATTTCACCGCGGGAGATTTACCGGGAACAAAAAACCGTCATGACGATAGATCAGGCACTGGACGCAGAACAAAAAACGGTCCGGCTGGAGGAAGCCACAGGAGAGGTGAGCGGGGATTATGTGTATCTGTATCCACCCGGAATTCCGATTCTTGTGCCTGGCGAAGCGATTGACGTGCAGACCGCAGAAACGATCCGGCATTGTATCCGGCTGGGCCTGGAGGTAGAGGGACTGCCGGATTTGACGTGTATAAACGTTGTGAAATGACGGCAAATATATTATACTAGAGGAAAGAGATCAATGGGCAAAATTTA
>ULSN01015701.1_pt1 | contig 31863 bp, 25 predicted proteins | sample 1956771 | NCBI WGS metagenome assembly ULSN01 (sample SAMEA4835709, study PRJEB28245) | human gut metagenome | biome: gut microbiome; material: fecal sample | place: Denmark | collected 2008
ATCAGAGAGTTATGCGCCTAAAGGCTGCAAGTTGGGTTAATGTCCTTATTCTCTGTCTTGAGAGTTTCTGATTTTTTCAACAGTGGTTCCATTTCATGTAGATAGTGGGTGCGCTCAATGGCACGTTCAGACTTTTCCTTGTCCCCGACACATTTATGCAGCAACTTGCACGCAGCACATACTTCATTGTCTGGTGCGAATGCCAGTTTCAACTTTCCCTTTGCGATGTCGCAGTCACGGCACCGACGAATAGTGTAGGGGTTGTAGTCGGGTACGGTTTTATTCTGCTTCCCTGGATTGAAATGGAAGATACCCTTTGTGTCGCGCTGCAGAGCTTCCTCGCCCAGTGCCATCGCCTCCTCGTGGGGTGTGGCAGGATATTTGGACTTGCGAACCTGCACAACGGTGCAACGGCAGTTCCATCCGTTGGGTGGATAGTATTCCTCCCAAAACGGGTCTGACGGCGGAAGCGTCACGCCATTAAGCGCAGCATGCTCCGGACGCACCTTGCTATCGTTTGCCGTGCGGTACTGGAGGTTGTAGCGGTCGCCGTCCTCCGAGAACCGTTCCCACTTGGCTGCCATCTCCGCAGACGACTGTACGAAGTTGTACTCCGCACGGAGATAGTTGGAGTTGTAGGTCTTGTCGATCTTACGAACATCATTCAAGAAGGCTTCGAACGTCTTTCTGTTGCCGTTAGAATCCAGCAAGGACGGGAACGCCTCGTTGAGTTCGTGGTACGTTTTCATGCCCGAGAAGATATAGTCAGACCGCTGGAGGCGCTTGCGCATGACGCCAGACATCTCCACTTGCTTGAAAGAGGAATCCAAAGCGCCGGCATGGGCGTTGATGAACTCCTGAACCTTCGGTTCTGCCAGCACCTCGATGCGGAACTCCGACCCTTTCTGGGAATAGAGCGTGTGCATCATGCCGTCGAACAGTTCAGAGAGCTGCTTGAGTACCTGCTCCTGCTCTTTCGACAGCGACAAGGTTTGTGGAGTATCGCCTAACAGACGGGCATAGCGTTGGTGCAGCCCCAGGTAATCACTGGGGCTCAATATCTTCTTGTTCCTACATCAAACCACAACCAATCTGCTCCTATCGTGATTAATGAGAACGTTGTATATCATCTTGTTCCTACATCAAACCACAACTGATCCGATATTCCAGGTAAACTGGGTTCAGTTGTATATCATCTTGTTCCTACATCAAACCACAACTGACGAACAACGCCGGATGCGCGATGTTATGTTGTATATCATCTTGTTCCTACATCAAACCACAACAGTAGCGCAAGGCGCAAACGGCAAGAATGGGTTGTATATCATCTTGTTCCTACATCAAACCACAACTGGGACTTAGGTGACAATAAGTCTCAACGGTTGTATATCATCTTGTTCCTACATCAAACCACAACCTGCTCGGGGTGTAGGAGCATGAGGAGACGGTTGTATATCATCTTGTTCCTACATCAAACCACAACGTGCGCGTCCTTGCCGAACAAAAGCCAAATGGTTGTATATCATCTTGTTCCTACATCAAACCACAACTTGCAGTTCTTCCGGGGTGTACGCTTTCAGTTGTATATCATCTTGTTCCTACATCAAACCACAACCAGCAACCTCTGTCAAGAGTTTCGGTGCTGGTTGTATATCATCTTGTTCCTACATCAAACCACAACACCTACAAAACTGCTCTCTTCTCAGTTCCCGTTGTATATCATCTTGTTCCTACATCAAACCACAACTCGACACGAAGGCTGTCATACTGCCACATCGTTGTATATCATCTTGTTCCTACATCAAACCACAACCCGTAGCCTGCGAGGGTGGTGGCCTTGACGGTTGTATATCATCTTGTTCCTACATCAAACCACAACTCAGCGAGATAGCTAACTCCCAGGTTACAGTTGTATATCATCTTGTTCCTACATCAAACCACAACTGGCGAGTTGTCTTTTCCATCCGTCTTCCGGTTGTATATCATCTTGTTCCTACATCAAACCACAACCTCGTCAATGCCAAGCTGATTACGCTCTCTGTTGTATATCATCTTGTTCCTACATCAAACCATAACTTTTCCGGTCGTTTTTCGGTCGTTTCGCAGTTGTATATCATCTTGTTCCTACATCAAACCACAACATATTAGTTGCCTATCTGCTAGTATTAACTGTTGTATATCATCTTGTTCCTACATCAAACCACAACTGAACCGTCAGTTTGTCGTCTGAGGCCGTGGTTGTATATCATCTTGTTCCTACATCAAACCACAACCACGTCAATGTCAAGCTGATTACGCTCTTTGTTGTATATCATCTTGTTCCTACATCAAACCACAACTCAGTTCCCGATTCTGATGACTGCTCTCGCGTTGTATATCATCTTGTTCCTACATCAAACCACAACCAATCTTCGGTCTATACTTTGCCATAATTTGTTGTATATCATCTTGTTCCTACATCAAACCACAACCTATAGCTGTAAATCTACTGGCAATCAGTAAGATACTTTGTTTTAAGCTTCTAAGAAATGGCCGTGCAGAACGAATTCTACTGCAAAAGTATTAAAAAAATTCTAATTGTATAGGCTCACTGATGACTTTATTGTGGATTTTACTTTGATTGGCGTGTTTTGGTTTCCCCCAAAAGTTGTAGATGTCTCCAAATTGTTTGTCAGTTACGGCCAAGATGGAGACTTTGCCAGTCTCGGGAAGCAAGGACCTGACACGCTTTAGGTGAACCGCAAGGCTCTCTCGCGACGCGCAATGGCGGATATAGACAGAAAACTGCATCATGGAGAATCCATCTTTCTCCAAGTTCTTACGAAAGAGCGCAGCGGCTTTTCTCTCTTTTTTTGTTGTGACGGGCAAGTCGAAAAATACAAACATCCACATTATATGGTAGGCATTGAGACGGTATTCGGTCATGTCATGATAGGAAGAGTTAGTTTTTTGATATCTCCAGCATACAGTTTGGCCAAAGAGGCAGTGGTGAAAGTCAAAGCAATTTGTAGTGGGCGCGTGACTTTTCCCATGTCCACGTCGCACGTCAACAAGCGGAGTATAGCGGATTTGGACTCTTTGTTGAGTTCGTAAACTCCACCTTCGTAAAGCGAATAAACAATTTCGTCCACATAAGGACGATAGGGTTCCATCACGTCGTCGGCCAATGGAAAGGCGTTGTATCTGCTTTTGTGGAAGATACCCAAGTTGGGTAGCAGTCCTGAGCCTATTAATGCACGGGTGGTTGCCGCTCGCAAAATAGCGTAGCCATAATTGAGCAAGTCGTTAGGGGAACCTCCTTCCCGATCCCGTCTGAAGCATCCACCGAACAGTTCTGTCCAATACTGTTTGGCCGCAAGACCCTCGCGGTTGTCCGTGTCGCCACTCTTCACGTTTTTATAATATGGTGTCAGTAGCTCGCTCCGTTTTCCGCAATGGCGAAGTACAACTGCCTGATTCTTGATTTTAGCCTCGATGATTTGCTTCCAAGCCTGTTTCTTTGTTGCTTCTCCGACGGCCAGTTGATATTTGAGGCTTTCCGCTTGTGTCGTATTTCCGTCCAAACATTGAAGCATGGCCGTCGGCATCTGCTTGTTGTCGCATAGAACGACGGCCACGTTGTTTTTCACCAGCTCGTTTAGGAGCGGCAAGGTGACGCTAATTTGTTGGTTTTCCAACACGACGCATCCCATGTCCTCTATGGGGCGCGTCACCTTGTCTGCTCTGTCTTTCCAGGAAATGACCATTTGGTAGTTCTTTAAGGAAAGTGACACTGGCGTGGAGAAGAAGAGGGTCTGCTTAATCATATCGCGCAAGCCATTTGATCTCACCTAACTCGTTGATGCGGAAGTGAACGCCTTGTACCGCCGCTTTTATCTGGGTGTGAAGCATTCTAATGACAGGACGCAGTTCCTCACCAGTTTGATAGGCACCGTTCTTGCCTTTCAGGTCCTTGCTTTGTCGGGCTTCCGTGTGGTATTTCATTGCTATTTCCCCATACTTGTAGCCACTAACGTTCTTGGAAGAGAGTCCTGTCACCTTATACAGGCGTCTGTTCAGTTCTGCTTGCGAGGCTTCGTAAAGCTCGGCAGGCGAGTTCTCGTAAAGCAAGACCATCGTGCCGATCTTCAATGTATAGGCCAACGGATAGTCATGGCTACTCTTGACAGGGACCATCGGATCGCCAGAGCCCGTCCTATCGTTGCTCGTCCGGTAGTATCTGGCCGCCTGGAGGTTGTTGACCAACTCAAAGTCTCGTTTCTCTTTTCCTTTCTTGTCTGCCCCTATATAGATGGCGAGGAGATAGTTTTTGTCATTTACTACATGATATTTGCGCTTGTGCTCTTTATCAGAGACATCCCGCTGGTAGCGGATATGAAGTGGTTGGGTGACTTGTGGCGTATAGCAGCGTACCTTTTTGATGGGTATCTGCTTCTCCTTGTTCATCCAAAGGGTGGAAGCCATGGCTTCTGTGAAGCCCAAGCGATCGACGGCCTCTTGGACGATTTGCCTCACGGTGTCATCCACGATGTACTTGATGTTCTTTTCTTCCAGTTGTGACAACTCTACACGTTTCACATATTTGACCTCACCTTCGCGCTCTATTGCGCCATAGTAAGTCTCCTTGTGGAGCGAGCCACGCACGGCGTCTCCCTTTGCCAGGACCTTTTTCCCATTGATGATGATTCTGCGACGGCCCTGCTTGGCCATGTTGTCGGGAGTGTGGTGATAAACGAGCAGTTCGTTTTGCATCCGCCTCACGTCCTCGACGAATGACGGCCAAGGCTTGGCAAAAGTGGCTTTGGACGCACCGTACCACTCATGCTTTTCCTCGTCGTGATAGTATTCGGCCAGTTTGCCATATTCGTCCAGTCCGATACAGGCTACGACGATGGCGTCTATGCAGTGGTGGACATGGTTCACGCGCTCCTTGGCGCTGTAAATGTCCTGAAGTCCCCATATCTTTCGGAAATCGGATGTGGCGAGGCCCTTTACAGGATACACTCGCTTGAAGACCGACTTCAGATAGAGCCGCGCGTATTTTGAGATGATGCCGATATCCACTCCCTGTCGCCTGTTGAATCCTTCGGGCACGCTTTCCATCGTGAAACGCTCATGTTTTCCGCGCCAATAGTCACGCTGGAGTTCCAGGTAATGGCGGTAGCTGATGGCTTTGTCTTTTTGCTCCTTGGTCGTCGCAGCCTGTGATTTGCGTTTCTGTTTACGAATCTGTTGGCTCAGCTCCTCGTATTTTTCCTGCCATATAGCTATGCGGGCCATGATTTCATCGTGGTTGGCTAGTTCGGTAGGCAGATGTGTCTTTTTCACATCGCGGTTGAAGCGGCTATCACAAAGAGTCAGGTTCATCTTGGTGCTGTCTCCGCCTCTGCTTCGAGGCAAGGTGTGCTCGATGTCAAACTTCGGATTGGGTCCGACAAAATCAGATATGCGAATCTGCTGACCTGTGTATAAGCAAATATGCTGCTGCTCTTCCCACAGTTCATATTTCAAAATGTCCGTGGATGTCGGTTCTATTGTTTTGCCTGTTTCTGCCTTGTAGTCCTCGACGATGTGCTTTCGCGCTGTGTCGTGTGCCTTTTGGTTGTCCCTGCCATACCGCTTGAGGGCGCTCCGCTTGTTGGCATCGTTCAGCTCACGCGAAAACTCGATGTGAATCTCCGTCTCATGGTCTATCTTTCCCTCTTTCAAGAGACGGTTGACGAGCTTGCGAAGACAGAAAAGGGACCGCATGGCCATCGGGTTGCGAACGCTGTCGGTGCGTGGAGATCCGAGTTGATATATTCCGTTTTGACCAGGGCGCACACGAGGGTAAGTCTCTAACATCGAGGGATGGTAGAGCTTTTTGAGATTTTCGTCTGAGACATGATATCTTTCTTTTAGATACTCTTTGATGCACGTCTCTAGAGTGCGTCCGTCAGTTTTGGGATCATAGCTGTTTATCTCTTTGATGATGCAGTCAATGGCAGCTTGGCGCATTTCCTCGATTCCCCATTCATAGGCAGGCATCACTTCGCAAAGATTGCCCAAAAAGACCGCATGGGAATAGACAAGTCCTCTTCTGAGGTAGGGGAGGATCTTGCAGATGGCTTTGAGGCTCAGCGAAGCATAGGCGGAGGGAAGGTTGATGTCGCTGAAGGCCTGGGCTTGTTCGTCGTCAAGCTGTAGGCGCACCTTGGCAAACTCAGCCAGCTTGTCTTGGTCGGAATAGAAGAAAAGTGCATGCCAGATATCGTTGAGGATCTCAAGCCGGCTTTTGCCATCGCCCAGCGTATAGACCTCGCAGATGGAGTCGAGCCAATCGGCGCCGAATATATCTTGAAGCGCCGCCGTGACGGGACAACCAGAGACGGAAGTATCCATCGGATAGTTGAAGAGATACGGCATTTCCGCATCAGCGGCCTTTTTGTAGAATCCGTAGAGCTTTTTAGGAGCCAACTTCTTGGCAATATCCTCGAAATTAAAGGTTTTCTTGCTCTTCCTAAAGAAAAGCGGAAGAATCTTCTCGCGCTCCTCGTGGTTCAACGGTCGGAGATCATCTTCCTTTGGTGTTTTTATTTTGATATGGTTGATGAAAGACAGCATCCTAAACTCCTCGTACAAAGGGTGGGAGGCTGGACATTTGGCTCTGTTTTTCTCAAATACGCACTTGCCCACTTGTCTTTTTTGAGATTTCAAAGGCCGCTGGGTAAAAATGGCCTTCTCCAACTCCGACACGAGCGTGGCGTCCAATTGCTGCTTTTCGCAGATGGCATGAAATTCTTTGAGGTAGTGTTCGTTGCGTGCGGTGTAGTGTTTGCGTATCTTTTTGCCTTTCTCATAGAGCTGGTAGAAATAATCGCCAAGGTATTCGCATCCCGCTTCCTGCATTTCTTCGGAGAGGGCACTGATACCGTCCTTCACGACGCCCACGTCCTCACCACTCTGATCCTTGCGGTTGCTGAGAAAGCCACGGCACTGGGCAAAGTGATAGAAAACGCGACCGAGGATGTAGCGGTTCGCAACCTGGGTCAAATCCAGTTTCTCATGCAGGCATAGATGTCGATAGGCGTATGGGTTTTGCCCTTTTTCCTCGTCCGTGCGCTGCCATTGCATGAACAACTCATCGGTGGGGTATATGCTCTTCAGTCGCCATTGGCGCAGCTCCCAGGAGGAGAGTGGGGGACAAAGGTGGTGCTGGGTCAAGATGTGCAGCAGCCTGATTTTGCGTAGCTTTATGCGATAGTAGCGCACTCGGATAGCACGGTAGCCCGTCCTTTCTGCCGCTTTGGAAGACTCGTTGTCCTTGTCGATGTTGACTCCCTCTTGGAAAATATTCACTCCCTTATCAAGCAGGCAGTACTGCTCTGCCTTCTTTTCTACGATAGCCCATCCAAGGCTGTTCGTGCCTGTGTCAATGCCAAGTATTTTAGTCATTTTTGATGCGGTTTTTAATTTTTCGGTAAAATTACAATAAAAAATTTGTTTAAACAAAAATAAAGTGGTATTTTTGCATCCAGAATAAGATTTCCTACATCTTATCACAATAAGGCCAGCAATGGCCGAAGGGTAAAACCTATACTCCCGCTTCGGTGGGAGTTTTCCTTTTTATAGCTTGGCGTGAGGGTTGTTTCGCATATTTGAGATGATAAAAGATGAGGCGTCCCAATTTCAAGTGTCCCAATTGTAGTTGAGCTTAAACTATCCACGGCTCCATTTTTCAAGAAAAAGCCCCGAGTAATCCTCGGGGCCTGCGTCCGTAGGCGCGGACGACTTCTGTCATAAGAGGTGCAACGAAGAACCTGCCTAAATGGTCTCTGCCGCACGGCGGATGCGCTCGCTCAAATCGAAGAGCGCGCCACGCAGTAGCTCTTTCTCCTTTTCGGTGAAACCACCGTTGTCGTCGATTCCGTTGAGCTTGTTATAGAGCCATGATGCGGGGCGGTCGAAATAGGTGTTGGCAATCTCTCTCCATGATACGCAGAGGAGAATGTCCTGCATGCGCTGTTTTACGGTGTTGTCTTTTTCTGCTTTTTCCATGATGTTGATGGCAATGTGGCAACCCTTTTGCAGGTCGCCGTGTTGGCTACTTGATGGAGGTTTTCTCGAAAAAACTCCCTATAGTCGTTGATGTCTGGGGCGAAAAGATGACGGCAAAGGAGTCATCAGACCAAATGGATTGATCCGATACGAAGGCTGATATCCAGCATTGCGTCGTTGCTTATTAGAACCGTTCTCCGGTTAATTTGCGAATCCTGGATTGTATAGCGCCACGATTTCTAAGAAACATTTGTGCGAGTTCGCTAATAGATTTGCCTTCGTTGTATAGGGCAACTAATCTCTCGTCATCTGACTCTGTCCATGGCTTATAAGCATTAGGATAAACTGATCTTTGCAGCTCCATGTATGTAGAGTCGTCTATGATGGTACTTGGACTCTTGATACCAAATATTTCTATCAGATCCTGTATGACTCTTTCTTGATTTTCCTTCACGGTTTCAGGTGTCCATGCGTTAGGATATGTTTGGTATATTTTTTGTGAGCTTGCAAAGGATCCGATATTCTTCTCGAAATATTTTTTTAGTTTCTCCTGATAATCAAGATTGCCAAGGGAAGAATTCTTTCTGCGCCCAATCAGGCACAGGTTTCCTATCCTATGTGTATAATAGTTTCTCTGTTCTTCACTAAAATCCTTCACCCATTGGCTGGTCGCTTTAGGATTCTGTGGAAGAATATGCTCAATGGATATCGTTCCGAAATCTTTCCATTCAGACTTGTCCTTGTATTTGTATTCAAGAAGCATCAGGAGCGCATAGGTGTATCGTCTGCCGTATATCTCTGATTGGATATTTGCCATAAATACATGTTCATTAAATGAATAATAGCCTTGAGCGTCAAGTACATCGGAGGGTTTTCCAGAGTCTTCTATCAAGTTGATGATACTATTCAAGTTGTCGATGCGATACGATGGGCTTTTACCACATACTGCATCTGCAATGTTTTTACAGGCTACCTTCTGTGAAAATTCAAGAAGCCCATTGTCTCCAAATTTTCTTCCATACGCCAAAATGACAGGAATCCAATCGGTCGAAGGCATACACTCGATGAGGGTTCTTATCAGCGTACAATACTCGGTATCTTCATTGCCTGCCAAGTTGATCAACTTGTTATAATCCTCATACGCCCTAAAGACATAGTTGAAAAAATCTTTTCCCTGTTTGATTTTTCCTGCTTTAAAAATCTGTTTCTCATATTCGTCAAGCAGATTCGTCTTTTGGCGCTTTTTGAGTAGCATCGTTCGCACATAGGCAAGGAAACGGTCAAAATCATTACCCAAATCCTCCTGCATGTTTTCCCATTCGCGCGCATACTCGTTCATTTCGCTGCCATCCTCGATTTTTTCAAGATTGGACGACTTTAGAATATCAGCATTGCTCAGTTTTTGGCCACGATCATTCATCACGGAGAATAGGCGAAATGCATCCTCTAACGAGTCTGCCGATATATAGATCATCACAACATTGTTGAGGATGAATATGAGAAAGGAATCTAAATCTATTTCTTTATGATTGGTAAAAAACTCGTTGTAGCAAACCAATGCGTTGCACATTCTTTGAATAGACGTGCATTCTTTTTTGTCATTGGCTTTCTTGACAATAGCGTCCCAATGCTGCGTAATACTTCCAGGCGTCATTAAGTATTCCTCAATGAACTTCCTCACATTGCCACGAATCTCATAAGAAAGACGTATCCGTTCAGGAATTTGCTTGATCTTATTGGCCTTTTGGAATATCAAGTCAACGCAGTTGACCTTGACATCCTCTGAAGAACCAGCATAGTCGCGCAAGAAAGCAAACAAGAGAAACAAGGTGGTGATACGCTGCTGTCCATCAAGCAGGTCATTGTTGTTGCTTTTACTTTGAATAATGTAGGAACCGAGGAAATATTCCTCTTTGGCATGTTCTATATAATTAGACGCAAAGTCATCCAACATGTCATTCACATTATCGCTTTCCCATACGTAATGTCTTTGATATGAAGGAACAGTGTACCACTCCTCGAAAACCTTAGCAATAGTTTGTTTGCCAAATCCTATTTCTTTATTTGCGGATTTCATAATTTGATGTGATTCTTTTTATACTTTAATTTCCGCAGTACTATGAGTTAGTAATTCTTATAAGTACCTGAGCAACTATAGGGTGCTCGGGATTATGCCATGTCAGATTTTTCACCTACCTTAGTGCTGCAAACAAGTATAGCAAAATCTCCGAATGACATGGCAAATGTACAAATAAAATCCGAGAAACTCACTTCTTTTGGAGGAATATTTCCGATCATGGAGCAATTTGATGCTCTTTTGGCTCAAACCATAGATTCCACCTTGGAATGAGATGTACATGGTATGGTTTCTTAGAAAATGGGATTTAAAGCTAATTAATTGCTCCCCCTCTAAGATGTGAATCCTGGAGGGGGAGTCTTGATCACTTTCAGTCCGCAGCTCCACATCCATGCCGAAGGGCGCGGGCAAAAGGCCAGTCATTTTGAAAGGCTGTTTCCCAAGGAATGGCAACAATCGCTGCAGATCGGTCTAAGCCGAAGATTGGTTCTAAGAAACAGAATTACGTATCGATATTCTTTGAAATTCAAAACGATTATGTAACTTTGCAACCGAAATGAAAAAAGTGTATCACATAGGGAGGTGAGATCTATGCAGACATTCTTCCACGGTTCGTCCGTTCTCTTTTCAAGGTTTGACCTTGCCCATGCGCTCGAAGGCGATGGCAAGGTGAAGTTTGGCTATGGCGTTTACGTCTCTTCCCACTATCGTTCAGCCGCTCACTACGCAGGTGCCAATCCTGCTGCTGAACATTTTTACGTATATACCGTGGAAGTACCCGAAAAGAGGGAGGACAACTATATTGCCTTCAAGCAGTCGGTTCATCCCTCCATTGTCAGCCGGGCTGTAGAAAGGTTGGGCGAAGCAATACCCGATCAATTTACCACCGACGGCAAGGATTTCCGCAAGTTCCTTGCCAAGAAACTGACGGGCAAGGTTGACTTGGAGGGCGAGAAAGCGGCTTCGGCTTTTCTCCTCGCCATCGGTGTGGACTTCATCGTCTGGCCATACAACTGGAGGAATCCGTCGCTTGGTACCAACCGTGCCATTCTGGACGATTCAAAAGTCCACATCGTCCGCATCGATGAAGTCTCTCTCGACAATAAGAAGCAGATGATAGAAGGCTCTCAGCAACCAGTAAAAGGATGAATTTCTATAGCATAGCTCCGTTTATACAACAGTATTACCCTCAATACTATTCCATTGAGCGTTATCCTGCTGGCCGATGTGCCTGCATCAGAAAGGTTGCGGACGAATGGGGTATATTGGGCAATTTTGCGCGTACTCCTTTGGCTCTTGGCAATGTCGTGTTCAAGAACAGCGAACAACTTTTCCAACTGATGAAGTTCAAGGACAAGGATGCGGTAGAAGCAGTTTATGCGGCTGCCAATCCCAAATTTACTGCCAAGCATTGGGAGAAGTCCTTTCGTCGAAGCGACTGGGGAAGCATCATAGTCGATGCCATGAAGTTCTGCTTGCAAGCCAAATACGAGCAATGTGCGTCGTTTCGTGATGCGCTTGCAAAGACGGCCGAACGCTTCATAGTAGAAGACCAGACATCTTTCCCCAAGAAGACGGCCGACACATGGGGCGTAAAGCTTGTGCAAGACGAATACGTAGGCCCCAATCTTTTGGGAAGGTTGTTGATGGAACTGCGTGACAATGGCAATTTGTCATACTGGCTTCCTGATGATGCGTTTCTGTTTACTCAATATCTATAGTGTGAGCCACGCTGAGCCTCCTGCGGAATGAGACACAAAAAAGTCCAATCACGAATGACTGGACTTTTTTGTACACCCTTAGGGATTCGAACCCTAGACCCACTGATTAAGAGTCAGTTGCTCTACCAACTGAGCTAAGGGTGCATTGTTGGCGTATGATCGCAAAAACAGACTGTGTACACCCTTAGGGATTCGAACCCTAGACCCACTGATTAAGAGTCAGTTGCTCTACCAACTGAGCTAAGGGTGCCTGCATTTCTGTTTTGCGGGTGCAAAGGTAGTAACTTTCTCAGACCCCACCAAATATTTGGCCAACTTTTTTTTGTTTTTCTGCACTTTTTTTGTTTTTCCCTTGCCGTGCGAAGCAGCAGCATTGCGCTTTGAAAGCGGGCAGGATAGGGGACGGGCGAGGCTAACGACCGATGTATCAAGCCGATAGAACGACGGAGGCCAGTCCTCCGCGGGCCTCACGCCCTTCTCAGCGGGAGAGGGGTGGACCGGCGAGGGACTGGCCTCTATAGACAGGTGCGGCCGAGGGCTTAGTAGGCCTTGGCGATGATGACGCGCTGTGTGGCGGGCTTGCCGCTCACCATATCGACGCCCGGGGTCTGCTCGAACATGTAGGGCACGCAGCGGATCGTGGCCTGGGTGTCCTCCTTGATCTTGGCCTCGGTCTCGGCCGTGCCGTCCCAGTGGCAGAGGAAGAAGCCGCCGTCCTTGATGCGCTCCTTGAACTCGTCGTAGTTGTCGCACTCGTAGATGTGGGCGTCGCGGAAGGCCACCGCCTTGCGGTAGATGTTCTCCTGGATCTCCTCCAGAAGGCGCTTGACGCGGTCGGCGATGCCGTCGAAGCTCACCTCCTCTTTCTCCAGCGTGTCGCGGCGCATCAGCTCCACGGTGTTGTTCTCGAGGTCGCGGCCACCCATGACGAGGCGCACGGGCACGCCGCGCAGCTCGTAGTCGGCAAACTTGAAGCCGGGGCGCTTGTTGTCGGCGTCGTCATACTTCACGGAGATGCCCATCTGGCGGAGCTGGTCGATGACGGGCTGCATCTTGGCCGTGATGGCGTCGAGCTGCTCCTTGCCGCGGTTGATCGGGATGATGACCACCTGGATCGGGGCGATATGGGGCGGCAGCACGAGGCCGTTGTCGTCGGAGTGGGTCATGATGAGGGCGCCGATGAGGCGGGTGCTCACACCCCAGGACGTGGCCCAGACATACTCGGGCTTGTTGTCCTTGTTGAGGAAGGTGACGCCGAAGCTCTTGGCGAAGTTTTGTCCGAGGAAGTGGGACGTGCCGCTCTGCAGCGCCTTGCCGTCCTGCATCATGGCCTCGATGGTATAGGTGTTGAGGGCGCCGGCGAAGCGCTCCGTCTCGCTCTTCACGCCCTGGACGACGGGGATGGCGAGCCACTTCTCGCAAAACTCCGCATAGACGTGGAGCATCTTCTTGGCCTCCTCCTCGGCCTCCTCCTTGGTGGCGTGGGCGGTATGGCCCTCCTGCCACAGAAACTCGCTCGTGCGCAGGAAGGGGCGCGTGCGCATCTCCCAGCGCATCACGTTGCACCACTGGTTGCACATCAGGGGCAGGTCGCGGTAGGAGTGGATCCAGTTCTTATAAGTGTTCCAGATGATGGTCTCGGAGGTGGGGCGGATGATCAGCTCCTCCTCGAGTTTGGCGGCAGGGTCCACCTCGATGTCGCTGCCGTCCTCGGTGGTACGGAGGCGGTAGTGGGTGACGACGGCACACTCCTTGGCGAAGCCCTTGACGTGCTCGGCCTCGCGGGCGAAGAAGTTTTTGGGAATGAGCAGGGGGAAGTAGGCGTTCTGCACACCCGTCTCCTTGAACATCGTGTCGAGCTGATGCTGCATCTTCTCCCAGATAGCATAGCCGTAGGGCTTGATCGTCATGCAGCCTCTCACGGCGGACTGCTCGGCCAGGTCGGCCTTCATCACCAAGTCGTTGAACCACTGAGAGTAGTTCTCACTGCGCTTGGTGAGATTCTTAAGTTCTTTTGCCATATTCTTTAGTCGAATTTTGTTGTTGTCTTCCGAAATCCCCATCGCGATTAGTACTATTCCTATATAGAAATAGGAGAAATCCCTTGCTCGGATGGGTGCAAATTTCTAATTTTGCCGCAAAAGTACAAAAAATAACTCGCAATAGGCCCTTTTTAGGGGAAATTGTTATAACTTTGCGTGAAGAAACGAATGTGAAAACAATATAAAGAACAATATAAACAGAACGATTATGAAGAAGTTACAGATGTTTACGGCAGGCCTTTGCCTGCTCACCGTAGTGAGTTGCCAAACGAAGCAGGGCACGGGTACGTTGGTAGGAACGGGTGCTGGCGCCGTCGTCGGCGGCATTGTCGGCAACCTGATCGGCAAGAACACCAAGGGCACGGCCATCGGTGCCGCCGTGGGTGCCGCCGTGGGTGCTGGTGCCGGTACGCTGATCGGTCGCCACATGGACAAGGTGGCCGAGCAGGCTGCCTCCAACGTGAACAACGCCAAGGTGGAGACCGTGACGGACGCCAACGGACTGCCCTGTGTGAAACTGACCTTCGACTCGGGTCTGCTCTTCGCCACCAACAAGTCTGACCTCTCGTCGGGCGCCATGAGCGACCTCTCGCGCTTTGCCACCGTGCTGAAGGGCAACACCGACTGCGACGTGGCGGTCATCGGCCACACCGACAAGTCGGGCAACGACAACATCAACATCCCGCTGTCGCAGCGCCGTGCAGAGAGCGTGGCCAACTACCTGAAGGCGCAGGGCGTCTCCTACGGTCAGATCCGCTCCATCCAGGGCATGGGTAGCTCGCAGCCTGTGGCAGGTCACGAGAACAATGTGAAGGATGCTGCCAACCGCCGCGTGGAGGTCTATCTCTACGCCAGCGAGGCGATGATCAAGAAGGCCGAGGCCGGCACGCTCAACTAATCCTCAAGCTCCCGCCTGGGGCCCCAAAGGCCCTGGGCCTTGCCAGGGGCTGAGGACAGAGAAAAAACAAGCCACCCGATCGCTGCTCAAAGGAGCGGAGGTCGGGTGGCTTTTTTAGTTGGTGGCGCTTGGCAAGGGCCTTCTGAGGATGGCAGGGCGCTACGGCTGCACGGGGCCGCACTCCACGCGGTCCATCGCCACGTCGGTGGCTTCGCAGGGCACGGCCTCGACCAACTGGAAGGGGAAGCAGAGGCCCACCTTATAGACATCGGCGGCCTGGGCGAGGAAGCGGTCGTAGTAGCCACGGCCGCGCCCGAGGCGGTGGCCCTGGGCGTCGAAGGCCATGCCGGGGATGATGGCACAATCGACGGAGGCGTAGTCGGTGAAGGCGGCGCCCTGGGGCTCAAGGATGTGGAAGTCGTCGCTGAGCGCCATCTCCGTGGTGGGCAGATATTCCCTGATCTCCATCTCCGTCCTGCTGATGACCACGGGCAGCAGCACGCGCTTGCCCATCCTCAGCGCGGCGGCGATGAGCCCCGGGGTATAGACCTCGTCGGGCAGCGAGTGGTAGAGCAGCACGGTCTGTGCCTCCTGGAAACGAGGGTCGGCCAGCACGGCCTCGACGATGGGTTGCGACAGGGCCACCAGTTCCTCGTCGGTATGGCGCGCCTTGCGCTGGCGGATGCGCTGGCGCAGCGACTTCTTGGACAGGGCGCTGGTCTCCCTCTCTTTCCCCTCTATGTTTTGATCTTCCATGCTTTTGTAATCTATGCTTTTGTCCTCTGTTTTTCAGTCCTATACACTCTTCTATCTCCTGGGCCCCATCGCGCTCTTGTCGTTGCGGCGGGAATTGGCCGCGACGGGCTTCTTGGGGAAGGCCTCGTGGCGCTTGATGACGCCGATGGCGGCCTCGACCACGGGGTCGTCCTGGTTGAGATACTCCATGAGGGCCTGCTCGTCGAGCATGTTGTAGATGACGCGGCTGCTGATGAAGCGGTCGAGCAGGTGGTAGGAGCGACGGATCATGAGGTTGCGCCGCGGCAGGCCGTTGTGGGTGCCGAAGGTGGCAAACTGATCGACGAGGCCCTGGCCCTGCAGATACTTGGCCAGGTCGATGACCTCGGTGAGCGTGCGCAGGTGGGGGCGGTTGGCGTCGGTGTAGTTGAAGGCAAACTGGAGGATCAGTCCGCTCATGACGGCCTGCTTGTAGTAGGAGGTGATGTCGGTCGTGTCCTCGGCCACGAAGATGTCGGGCGTGATGCCGCCACCGCCATAGACGGGCCGTCCGAGCGTGGTGTGGTAGGCGGGACCCGTATGGTGGATACTGTCGCCGGAGAAGAGCTCGCCCCGCTCGTAGCGCTGGAGGAGATCCTGGTCGTAGTCGGCTTCGTCTCCCAGCTTGTAGGGCTTCTGTATGCAGCGGCCCGAGGGCGTGTAGTAGCGGGCAATGGTGAGGCGGATCTCGCTGCCGTCGGGGAATCCGATCTGCTGCTGCACGAGGCCCTTGCCGAAGGATCGGCGGCCGACGATGGTGCCGCGGTCGTTGTCCTGGATGGCACCGGCGAAGATCTCGGCCGAGGAGGCCGAGGCCTCGTTGATGAGGACGACCAGCGGGATGGTCTGATAGGCGCCGCGCCCGCTGCTGCGGTAGTCGCGGCGGGGACTCTTGCGGCCCTGCGTATAGACGATGAGACGGTCCTTGGGCAGAAACTCGTCGGCCATCTGTATGGCGCTCTCAAGGTAGCCGCCGTTGTTGTCGCGCAGGTCGATGACGAGGCTCGAAAAGCCCTGCTGCGAGAGCGAGGCCAGCGAGGCCAGCATCTCCATGTAGGTCTTCTGGCCGAAGGACTTGATGCGGATGTAGCCCGTGCTGTCGTTGAGCATGTAGGTGGCGGCGATGCTCGGCGTGACGATGTCGGCGCGGGTGATGGTGAAGCGCTTCACGGTCTTCGTGCCATAGCGCACCACGCCCACCTCCACCTTCGTGCCCTTGGGGCCCATCAGGCGGCGGCGTGCCTCGGTGTCGGTGACGACCTGGCCGACGAAGGGCTTGCCATCGACCTCGACGATCTTGTCGCCGGCCAGCAGGCCCATTTTCTCGGCGGGTCCGCCCTTGATGACGTTGCCCACGTTGATGGTGTCGCGCTGGATGGTAAATTCTATGCCCACGCCGGAGAACGACCCCTTGAGCTCGCTATTGACCTTCTGCACGTCCTCGGCGGAGATGTAGGTGGAGTGGGGATCGAGCTGGGCAAGGATCTGGGGGATGGCCTTGTCCACGAGGTCGTCGATATTGACCGAATCGACATACTGGTCGTCGATGATGCGCAGCAGGTTGTTGAGGCGGTTGCTGCCGTTGTTGATGATGCTGAGGCGGTTGCCCGAGAAGTGGTTGGCGTAGAACGTGCCGACAAGGATGCCGAAAACGACGCTCACGGCCATGAGCAAGGGGGTAAACCGGTTGGATTTTTTCTTTGACATAACGATCGATGACAAGAGCCGCGCCGACCGGGGTGTCCGGACTGGGGCGCCTGGGTGCTTGCAGCGCTTGGAATGCTATATACTACATATGATGATGATTAGACAGGGGTGTCGAGGGGCAGGTGCTCCACCTCCACGCCAGCGCGCCGCAGCAGGTCGATGCCGTCGGTGAGCCGGTACTGCTCGGCATAGACCACGCGCCGTATGCCCGCCTGGATGATGAGTTTGGCACACTCGATGCAGGGCGAGGCGGTGACGTAGAGCGTGGCCTGGTCGCTGTTGTTGCCGCTGCGCGCCAGTTTGGTGATGGCGTTGGCCTCGGCGTGGAGCACGTAGGGGTGGGTCACGCCGTGGGCGTCCTCGCAGACGTTCTCAAATCCGCTCGGCGTGCCGTTGTAGCCGTCGCTGATGATCATCTTCTCCTTCACCACCAGCGCACCCACCTTGCGGCGCTGACAGTAGGAGTTTTCGGCCCAGATGGCTGCCATGCGCAGGTAGCGCAGGTCGAGAAGCCGTTGCTTGCCTGTATCTTTCATCTTGTCTTGCTTTTTCTCTGTCTATATTTTGGAAATCTCTCTGATTGCGCGGGGAAATGCTCCCTCGGCGCAGGGGAATGTCATTGCTTCTTGATGCCGTCGCGGCGCAGCATGGCGTCGATGGTCGGCTCGTGGCCGCGGAAGCGCTTGTAGAGCGTCATGGGGTGCTCCGTGCCGCCCTTGGAGAGCACGCAGTCGCGGAAGCGCTGCGCCGTGGCCTGGTCGAAGATGCCGTGCTCCTGGAAGGCTCCGAAGGCGTCGGTCTCCAGCACCTCGGCCCACTTGTAGCTGTAGTAGCCCGCGGCGTAGCCTCCCGCCATGATGTGGGAGAACTGGGTCGTCATGCAGGTCTGCGGCAGTTGCTGGCCGATGATGGCCTTCTGCCAGGCCGCTTTCTCAAAGGGGATGATGTCGGCCTCGAAGGGCTCCTTCTGCGTGTAGTAGGCCATGTCGAGCAGGCCGAAACTCACCTGGCGCAGGCAGGCCGAGGCCACATTGTAGTTGCGGCTCTGGCGGATGCGGTCGATGAGGTCGTCGGGGATGGGCTCGCCCGTCTCGTAGTGGAAGGCGAAGGTGCGGAGAAAGTCGCGCTCCGTGGCGTAGTTTTCCATAAACTGCGAGGGCAGCTCGACGAAGTCCCACCAGACGTTGGTGCCGGAGAGCGACTCGAAACGCGTGTTGGCGAACATGCCGTGGAGGGCGTGGCCAAACTCGTGGAGGAAGGTCTCCACCTCGCCCAGGCGCAGCAGGGCGGGCCGGTCGTCGGTGGGCTTGCTGAGGTTCATCACCAGCGAGACGTGGGGGCGCACGTTGGTGCCGTCCTTCTCGATCCACTGGCCCTGATACTCCGTCATCCAGGCGCCGCCGCGCTTGCCCTTGCGCGGATAGAAATCGACGAAGAGCACGGCCAGGTAGCTGCCGTCGCGGTCATAGACCTCGTAGGGGCGCACGTCGGGGTGATAGACGGGGATCTCCTTGTTCTCGCGGAAGGTGATGCCGTAGAGGCGCGTGGCCAGTCCGAAGACGCCCTTGATGACGTTTTTCACCTCAAAATAGGGGCGGAGCATCTCGGGGTCGAGGTTGTAGCGGCGCATCTGCAGCTTGAAGGAGTAGTAGGCCGTGTCCCAGGGCTGGAAGTCGAAGTCGTCGCCCTCCAGTTCCTTGGCCAGGGCCACGACCTCGGCGCGCTCCTGGACGGCCGTGGGCTTGTAGGCCTCGATGAGGTCGTCGAGCAGTCGATAGACGTTCTGGGCCGAGGAGGCCATGCGATACGCCATCACGTAGTCGGCGTAGGTCTCGTAGCCCAGGAGCTGGGCCAGTTCGCGCCGCAGGTTGACCAGTCGCTTGCAGATGTCGAGGTTGCACTCCTCGCCCTCGGTGCAGAGCGTGCCGTGGGCCATGAAGACCTGCTGGCGCAGGTCGCGGCGGTCGGCGTACATCATGAAGGGACCGTAGCTCGGGGCGTCGAGGGTGATGATCCAGCCCTCCTTGCCCTCCTCGCGGGCAGCCGTGGCAGCAGCCTCGCGCACGGTCTCGGGCAGTCCGCTGAGGTCGGCCTCGTCGCAGAGGTGGAGCTTGAAGGCCTTGGTGGCCTTGCGCAGGTTTTGAGAGAACTGCAGCGACAGGCGGCTGGCCTCCTCCGTCAACTGGCGGAAGCGGTCCTTGCCCGCCTCGTCGAGCAGCGCGCCACTGCGGACGAAGGCCTCGTAGCTCTCGCGCAGCAGCGTCTCCTCCTCGGCGGTGAGGGGACGGTGGTGGGCCTTCACCTTCTGCAGGCGCTCGAAGACGCGGGGATTGAGACTGATGTCGTTGGCGTGCTTGGTCAGCAGCGGACTCATCTTCTGCGCCAGCGCCTCCATCTCCTCGTTGCCCTCGGCGGAGAGGAGGTTGAAGAACACGCCACTGACGCGTCCGAGGAGGTTGTAGTAGTCCTTCGGATGGTCGTCGTGGTCGCGCACGAGGGTGTTGTCGAATGTGGGCTCGGCAGGGTCGGCGAGCATCTGCTCCACCTCCTCGTCCTCACGGCGCATGCCCTCCAGCATCGCCTCCTCCACGTCCTGGAGGGTGAAGCGGCCGAAGGGCGGCGTGTTGTGGGGCGTGCCGTAGGGCAGGAGGAAGGGATTCTCGTGCTTCGGTTGCGTCGCTATATCTTTTTTCTCTTCTGTGCTCATTGCTAATTCTCTCTTGTGCTTGGTGTCGGGGTGGGGCGGGGCACGTCGGCCGTGGCCGCTTCCACCTTAATAATATATTCTATTAACGATAATGCAAAATTACGGAGTTTTCCCGAAGTACGCAAGTGGGGATGGGAAAAAATGCTTTTCGGAGTGGGAAATAGGCGTCCTCCCGACGCTCTCGCCGCCTCGCCCCCCGATTTTTCCAGCAATCGGAAAGAAAAATCGGGGCACATTTTGCTTTTCGAGAGAAAATGCGTAACTTTGCAAATCATATAACCAGCAAACAAAAGGATATTCAACAAGACAGATAGCGACAGTCATGGAATTAGCTACGAAATATGACCCCAGGGAAGTGGAGTCGAAATGGTATCAGTATTGGTTGGACCACAAGCTCTTCAGCAGCCGGCCCGACGGGCGCGAGCCCTACACGGTGGTCATCCCGCCGCCCAACGTGACGGGTGTGCTCCACATGGGCCACATGCTCAACAACACCATCCAGGACATCCTCGTGCGCCGCGCGCGCATGGAGGGAAAGAACGCCTGCTGGGTGCCGGGCACAGACCATGCGAGCATCGCCACGGAGGCCAAGGTCGTCGCACGACTGGCCGAGGAGGGCATCAAGAAGAGCGACCTCACCCGTGAGGAGTTTCTTCGCCATGCCTGGGACTGGACCCACGAGCACGGTGGCATCATCCTCAAGCAGCTGCGCCGTCTCGGCGCCTCCTGCGACTGGGACCGCACGGCCTTCACGATGGACGAGGAGCGGTCGCAGAGCGTCATCCATGTCTTTGTCGATCTCTACAAGAAGGGACTCATCTATCGCGGCGTGCGCATGGTCAACTGGGATCCGAAGGCCAAGACGGCCCTCTCCGACGAGGAGGTGGTCTATAAGGAGGAGCACAGCAAGCTCTACTATCTGAAATACTACGTGGCGCCCGAGGACCAGGCGAGCGTGGAGCGCAAGGACGAGGCCAACGTCATGCACCGCGACGACCGCGGATGGTACGCCGTTGTGGCCACCACGCGCCCCGAGACCATCATGGGCGACACGGCCATGTGTATCAACCCCGACGACGCCAAGAACACGTGGCTCAAGGGCAAGCACGTCGTCGTGCCAAAGGTGGGACGCACGATCCCCGTCATCGAGGACGGCTACGTCGATATCGAGTTTGGTACGGGCTGCCTCAAGGTGACGCCGGCCCACGACATCAACGACCACGCCCTCGGACTGAAGCACAACCTGGAGACCATCGACATCTTCAACGACGACGGCACCATCTCGGAGGCCGCCGGACTCTATGTCGGACTCGACCGCATGGACGTGCGCAAGCAGATCAGCCGCGACCTCAACGAGGCGGGACTGATGGAGAAGATGGAGGACTACACCAACAAGGTGGGATTCTCCGAGCGTACCAACGTGGCCATCGAGCCCAAGCTCTCCACACAGTGGTTCCTCAGCATGCAGCATTTTGCCGACATCGCCCTCGCACCGGTGATGGACGACGAGATAGAGTTCTATCCCAAGAAGTATAAGAACACCTACCGCCACTGGCTGGAGAACATCAAGGACTGGTGTATCTCGCGTCAGCTCTGGTGGGGCCACCGCATCCCGGCCTGGTACTACCGCCCGCAGGGCGAAGCAGCAGCCGAGGGCCCGAAGGTGGGCGAGGTCTTCGTCGATGAGGACCTGAAGGGCGTGATGGCGCAGGCCACGGAGAAGTATCCGCAGGCGCAGTTGCAGGAGGCCGACTTCCAGCAGGACGACGACGCGCTCGACACGTGGTTCTCCTCATGGCTGTGGCCGATCTCCCTCTTCGACGGCATCAACAAGCCCGACAACGAGGAGATCAACTACTATTTCCCGACCTCCGACCTCGTGACGGGTCCGGATATCATCTTCTTCTGGGTGGCGCGCATGATCATGGCGGGCTACGAGTATCGCAACGACAAGCCCTTCAAGCACGTCTATTTCACGGGTATCGTGCGCGACAAACTGGGCCGCAAGATGTCGAAGAGCCTCGGCAACTCGCCCGATCCCATCGAGCTCATCGAGAAGTATGGCGCCGACGGCGTGCGCATGGGCATGATGCTGAGTGCGCCCGCGGGCAACGACATTCTCTTCGACGAGACGCTCTGCGAGCAGGGACGCAACTTCAACAACAAGATATGGAACGCCTTCCGACTGGTGAAGGGCTGGGAGGTGTCGGCAGACGCCGAGCAGGACGAGGCGAGCCGCATCGCCACGCGCTGGTTTGAGAGCAAGCTCCGCGAGGCCTATGCCGAGATGGACGCCCACTTCGCACAGTATCGCATCTCCGACGCGCTCATGACGGTCTATCGACTCTTCTGGGACGAGTTCTCCAGCTGGTATCTGGAGATGGTGAAGCCAGCCTACAAGGACGGCAAGGCCCAGCCCGTGGCCCAGGCCACCTACGACGCCACGCAGCGCTTCTTCGACGCGCTGCTGCGCATGCTCCATCCTTTCATGCCGTTTATCACCGAGGAGCTCTGGCAGCACCTCGCCGACCGCAAGGAGGGCGAGAGCATCATGGTGGAGTGTCAGACGGTGGAGAAGCCGACGGAGGCCGACGCGCGTCTCTGTGAGGAGTTTGAGGCGGTCAAGCAGGTAGTGGCAGGCGTCCGCGCCGTGCGCAACCAAAAGAACATCGCTCCGCGCCAGCAGCTCGTCCTCCAGGCCGTGGGCACCAACGAGGTGGCTGCCTACGACGCGGCCATCCTGAAGATGGCCAACCTGGAGAAGATAGAGGTGGTGGAGGCCAAGGCCGCCGACGCTTCCGGATTCATGGTCGGCAAGTCGGAGTGGGCCGTGCCCGTGGGAAGCCTCATCGACGTAGAGGCCGAACTGGAGAAGGCGAAGAAGGAGCTCGCCCACCTGGAGGGATTCCTCGCGGGGGTGACGAAGAAGCTCTCCAACGAGAACTTCGTGGCTCACGCGCCGGCAGCGGTCGTGGAGAAGGAACGAAAGAAACAAGCTGACGCCATGGAGAAGATCGCCATGGTGAAGGCAATGATCAAAGCGTTAAAGTGAAGCAAGTAGCGACTTGCTAGCACATAAAAGGTTAATTTTTGTTTTAACAATGAAAGGCCGCCGAGATGTGAATCTAGGCGGCCTTTTTTAGTATGCTCGGCACGAGCGTAGGAGGAAAATAGTGTGACTATATGGTCAAAGCGCAAGTGAAAAAACTATTCTCCCAGCTTTTCCCTCACGCGATCCATGAGCCACGCGTCCTGCTGGGCAATGGTCAGGTGGCTATTGTCGAGGACGATGGCGTCGTCGGCCTGGCGCAGCGGCGAGACTTCGCGGTGGCTGTCCATATAGTCGCGGTCCTGGACGTTCTTCAGGATGCTCTCGTAGTCGGCGGGCTGGCCCTTGGCCTGCAGCTCCTTGTAGCGCCGCTCAGCCCGCACCTCGGCCGAAGCGGTGACGAAGATCTTGAGCTCGGCCTTCGGGAAGACGACGGTGCCGATATCGCGGCCATCCATCACGATGCCCTTGCTCTCACCCATGGCTTGCTGCTGGCGCACCAGCATCTCGCGGACGAAAGGCTGGGCCGCCACGATGCTCACCCGGCTCGACACTTCGAGGCCACGGATCTTCTGTTCCACGTTCTCCCCATTGAGGCAGGCGTCGGCATGGCCCGTCTCGGGGTTGAGGCGGAAGTCGATGCGTACCTGGGGCAGCAGCGCGCTCAGGCGATCGGCGTCGAGCGTGTCCTCGGCGTCGAAAAGATGTTCGCGAAGGGCAAACAACGTGACGGACCGGTACATGGCACCTGTATCCACATAGACGTAGCCCAGTCGGTGGGCCAGTTCCTTGGCCATCGTGCTCTTTCCGCAGGAGCTGTAACCGTCGATGGCTATCACAATCTTCTTCATATCAAAATATACTACAAATGGTCTGATGTAAAACGAATGGTGGGGGGTAGGAGGAAAAGCCTTCTGCCGGGATGACAGGTCAGAAGGTGTAACCCACGTTGAGGATCAGCGAATGGCTGCTGACATGATACTTGCCGTAGGCCACATTGAGGCGGAAGCGCTCCAGGTTGAGTCCGGCGCCAAAACTCAGTCCGGCTCCGTGGGCGCTCTCCTCGTCGCCTTCGCCCGTCTTCATCTCCTCGGCGCGGCGGAAGTTGTAGCCCAAGCCCGCCCAGATGCTCTCCGAGAAGAGGATGTCGGCACCCAGGCAGAGGTGGTTGGCGAAGCGGTAGTCGTAGTGGGTCATGTCGATCAGCGTGGCCGAGACGCGCACGGGCAGTCCCTGGAAGGTCTTGCTCACGCCCAGCTGGAGGTCGAAGGGCATCTTGCCAAAGTCGTCGTTGTAGGCCTTCACCTCGCCACCAAGGTTCTTGGCGACGACGCTGATCGACCATTCGCGCTCCGGCATATACCAGTTGAGTCCGAGATCGACGGCCACACCCATGGAGCTATAGTCGGCGATGTGGGAATAGACATACTTGGCCGTGATGCCGCCCACGACATTGCGCGCCAACTGGTAGGCCAGCGTGCCCTCTATGGCAAACTCGTTGGCAGAGAACGTGCCCACCTGCGTGCCCGTGGCATCGGTCTCCTTCATCGAGCCGTAGTTGATATACTTGACGCCGCCCACCACCGTGGCCTTGGGCGCAAGCACCTTGGTGTAGGACGCGCTCGCATAGCTCACGCCGCTCATGTAGTTCATGTAGTTGAGCCCGGCCGTGCGGTCGCTCACAGAGGCTGCCAGGGCGGGGTTGGAGAAGACGAGCGAGGGGTCGTCCTCGATGATGGTGATATTCTCGCCACCCAACGCGGCAGCATGCGCACTCACGGGGAGGCGCAGGAAGTTGTATTCAGTTTGGCTCTCCTGTCCCCATGCCAGCGAGGGCAGAAATGCTAATAGGAGGGCATAAATGGCTTTTTTCATTTAACGTTTTCTAATTTCAGCACAAAGATACGGCTTTTTTCAAATATCTTCGCTATTTTTGCATGCGTAAAAGCGATACAGAGTCCGTCTTCACCCTAATATAACGGCAAAAGGCGGCATTTAGTGTTTAAGCGGTTTGGAAAACGAGAAAACAAAACGTGCGGATTTGGAGCGACATCACCTGACAGGGTTTCTGTTGGGGCTGGTGGTGGCCTCGTCGTTGGTCTATACGGCGCTGGAATATACCACGGGGGGCGATCTCCTCGACATTCCTACGAAGATGGATCTCGACAAACTGCATCGCGACACCACGATGATGGTGGCCATCGACCGCGAGGATGACGCCTCGGCACAGAAGCCGGACCGCCACCAGGACGTGAAGGACCGCCTCAACATCAAGGTGGCGGATCTCAACCGGGTGGATGGCGCCAGAAAAGGGGCGGACCATACCGACGCGAGCGAGGCGCCAAGTGGAGGCGAGGCCGTGCTGGACGACGTCATCCCTGTGGAGAAACCCGTCGAGGAGCAGCCCACGCTCATGCCGCCACTGCCTCTGGCCATCAAGGAGCCTCCTCCCGTCCCCGTCTCGGAGCCACAGGACAAGAAGACGCTGCGCGTGCTGGCCGACACGCCGACACCGCCTGGAGGCTGGGTGGAGTTTATGAAGTGGATCACGAAGACGCTGGTCTATCCCAAGCAGGCTGCGGCCAGCAAGAAGGAGGGCATGGTCGGCGTGACCTTCATGGTGGAGGCCGACGGTACGGTCACGAATATCCGCATCAAGACGTCTGCGGGCAAACCGCTGGACAACGAGGTGATGCGCGTGATGCGGATGATGGGGAAGTGGAAACCGGGCATCGACCACGGCAAACCCTGTCGGTCGATGGTGGAGCTACCCGTGGTCTTCCGACTATAGAGAGAAAGAACTATCCCCCAAATACAAGGAATAGTATTTCCTCCCAATACAAGAAATAGTATTTTTTTTTCCCCCCCCCCCCCAAAAAAAAACAAGAAATAGTATTCCTCCCAATACAAGAAATAATAATCCAAAAATATTAGAAGCAATGCTTACTGCCGATGAAATTCTGAAACTGGTCAACGAGCGACTGACCGTGGTCGCCACGGGACGCACTCCCGAGGGACTGTACGAGCCCATACGCTATGTACTCTCTCTGGGTGGCAAGCGCATCCGCCCGACGCTGATGCTGCTGGCCTACAACCTCTTCCGCGAGGATCCGGAGCGCATACTGACTCCTGCCTGCGCGCTGGAGACCTATCACAACTACACCTTGCTCCACGACGACTTGATGGACAATGCTGACAAGCGTCGCGGCAAACCGACGGTGCACGTGCAGTGGAACGACAACCAGGCCATCCTCTCGGGCGACACGATGCTGGTACTGGCCTATCAGATGATGGCGGAGAGTCCGGCAGAAAGGCTGAAACCCGTGCTCGACCTCTTCACGGAGACGGCGCTGGAGATAGGCGACGGTCAGCAGTTGGACATGGAGTTTGAGAAGCGCACGGACGTGACCGAGGACGAGTATATCGAGATGATCCGTCTGAAGACCAGCGTGCTGCTGGCTTGTGCGTTGAAGATCGGTGCCATCCTCGCAGGGGCCTCGGAGGAGGACGCCGACAATCTCTATCGCTTTGGTGAGAAGATAGGACTGGCCTTCCAGTTGCAGGACGACTATCTCGACGTCTATGGCGACGAGAAGGTGTTTGGCAAGGCCATCGGCGGCGACATCACCTCCAACAAGAAAACCTACATGCTCATCAACGCCTTCCTCCGTGCCGATGCGTCGCAGCGCCAGGAACTGGAGCGCTGGATGGAGATGGAGGACTTTGACCGCCAGGAGAAGGTCAGCGCCGTCACAAGTCTCTACGACGCGCTCCATATCGACGAACTGGCCAAGGAGAAGATCAACCAGTATTTCAAGGAGAGCAAGGCTTATCTCGACGCAGTGAGTGTGGCGGAGGATCGCAAGAAGGAACTGCGGGCCTATGCGGACCGGATGATGCGGAGAAACAAATGACGTTTATTGACACACATGCCCATTTGGACGGCGAGGAGTTTTGCGAAGACCTCCCCGCCGTCATTGAACGGGCCCGCGAGGCTGGGGTGGGGAAGATCATCGTGCCGGCCATCAACCTGGACAACGTGCCGGCGGTGCTGGCGCTCTGCCGTCAATATCCTGGCTACTGCTACCCGTTGGTAGGGCTGCAGCCCGAGGAGGTGGACGCCAGTTGGGAGGAGGCGTTGCGCCGGATGAGAGACTATTTGTCGCCGGAGGTGATCGGTATCGGCGAGTGTGGACTCGACTTCTATTGGTCGCGGGAGCACGAGCAGGAACAACTGAAGGCGTTTGAGGAGCAGGTGAGGTGGAGCGTGGAGACGCGCCTCCCACTGATGATCCACTGCCGGAAGGCGCAGCAGGAGATGATCTCTATCTTGCGAAAATACGAAGAGGACTTGCCTGGCGGCGTCTTCCATTGCTTCACAGGCAACCAGCAAGAGGCGGAGGCCTTCCTCCGCTTCCCGCGCTTCGTACTGGGCGTGGGTGGCGTCTCAACGTTCAAGAGTAGCCATCTGCGCGAAGACCTGCCTGCCGCCGTTCCCTTGGACCGTATCGTCCTGGAGACGGACTGCCCGTACATGGCGCCCGTGCCTCATCGGGGCAAACGCAACGAGAGTGCCTTCGTGGCCCAGGTGCTCACCACGCTGGCTGCGGCCTATGGCGTGAGCGAGGAGGAGATGGCGCGGCGGACCAATGAGAATGTTGCCCGCGTCTTCGGCATATAGCAAACTGTCAACTTAGCAAATTGCTAACTTGGCAAGTTACAAAAAAAAGTCCATTTCCCCATAGGTCGTGAACTGCCTTTGCGTTCGAAGAGCATGTGGAAATGGACTAAACTATATGATCTTGTACTTAATGATTTTGCTCTAAATCATCTTGTAGTCAAAATCAACCCTGTGCCTGCATCTGGCGGACCAAGTTCTCTTGCTCAGGCGTCAGATGGTCGGGCAACTTGATATTGTAGGTGATGATCAGATCGCCCATCGTGCCGTCGGATCGGCGGTTGCCCTTGCCACGAAGTCTTACCTTCGTGCCATTCTGCGTGACGGGTTTCAACCTCAGACGGAGTTTGCTGCCCGACGGCAAACGGATGATGATGTCGCCGCCCAGCAAGGCCGTGTAGAGGTCGATGTTCACCGTGGAGGAAACTTGTCCCTCGTCAGGGCGTGGCGCCGCGCTGCCCCAATGCATAGTGCGACCCTGCGATCTGCCACCAAACAAATCCTGAAAGAAACTACTGAAACCTCCGCCACCACTACCGCTAAACTGGCTAAAGTCGAAGCCGCCAAAGGGGTTGCCGCCACCGGCACCGCCTCCGCCGAAGCCACCAGCGCCCCCTTGGAACGCATCAGCCTCACGCCACTTCTCGCCATACTGGTCATATTTGGCCCGCTTGTCGGGGTCGCCTATGACTTCGTATGCCTCGTTGAGCGCCTGAAACTTTGCTTTGGCCTTCGGATCGTTGGGGTGAAGGTCGGGGTGGAAGAGCTTGGCCCGTTTCCTGTAAGCCGCACGCACATCCTTTTGCGGAATATTGCGATCGACACCTAAAATCTTATAATAATCTATGAAAGCCATAATCTTATCCTCCTTGTTTTATCTCATGAGGAGGACAACAAAATGTATGCCAAACTGTCACACGACGCAACGCCTACTTGAGTTTTTTCTCCACTTTCCCCTTGGAATTGATGCGAAGGGCTATGACGTAGGTCGTGGAAGCGTCGGGAATGCCAATACTGACATCATAGTAGAGCGCGTCGCCAGCGGCATGGCTGAACGTGATGCCACGCAGAATACATTTCTCCAGAAAGTCGGCAGGCACCAGCTCCGAAAACTCCGCCTTGCGGAAGTCGTGGCTATAGACCAGTTTGCCATGATTGTAGGTCGTGATGCGTGCCACATTGTCAAGGTACATGTTGTCTACCTCGATGCCCTGTCCGTTGTAGGAAGACCGTATCACCTGGTCGGAGGTGGTCTCCACATGGATGCGCGTGTCGAAGAAGCCCATGTCGTTGCTCACAACGGTGTCGGAGTCGAACGTCCTGAAAGTGTTGAGCGCATAGGGCCTTGCTTGCAGAAAATCGGCACGAAGCGCGTTGTTGCTGGTCTTCGTCACCTTGATCTCGTCGCCCGAGGGGTTGGCTATCTTGAAAAGATGGGCCGCCTGGGCCGTGATCTTGTAGTGGCAGACATGGTTGCCCTTCAGATAGATGGAGTCGTTGGCTATCCAAAACTGGACGGGCAGGCTGGTCGTGTCGGGGAAGAAGATGCTGTCGCCGTTGGCCATAAAAGCCGTCTCGCCATCCTCATAGAGCCAAATGCCCTGCAAGAGTTTCTTGGCCTCTTGGTCCTCTTGCTTTCGCGTAGCCTCTCCGCCCTGGTTCTTGCAGGCAGCGAGTGAGAGGATGGCAAGCAACAAAAGAAAGAAACTTGATTTCTGCATGATAGAAGATACTTAGAAAGTCGCGTTTTAGTCGAAGAGCTCAGCTTCCTGCAGACTCTTGCCGTGGAGATCCTTCTCCGACGTGAGGACGTCCTTGGGGTCGATGGGCCATTGGATGGCGATGGTGGGATCGTCCCAACGGATGCTGGCCTCCTGCTGGGGGGCGTAGCCGTTGTCCACCTTGTAGGTGAAGACGGCCTCCTCGCTCAGGACAACGAATCCATGGGCGAATCCGCGCGGGATGAACAGTTGGCGCTTGTTGTCCTCGCTCAGTTCTACCGCCACATACTGTCCGAAGGTGGGCGAGCTGCGACGGATGTCCACGGCCACATCTACTACCGTTCCGCGTATGACGCGCACGAGCTTCGCCTGGCTATAGTCGCCCTTCTGATAGTGGAGACCACGCAGCACGCCATAGCTCGACTTCGACTCGTTGTCCTGCACAAATTCCACATGGTGGCCGACATGATCGTCAAACTCCTGCTGCTTCCATGCTTCGAAGAAGTAGCCGCGCGCGTCTTTGAACACTTTCGGCTCTATAATCCATACGCCCTCAATGGCCGTTTTGATGTATTCCATAACAATTGGATGCTTTTTATTTATTTGGCACAAAGGTAGTCATTTTCCCGCAAAGAATAGGTTAAAAACTTGGAAAACCTAAGGTCATTGCACAAAAAACCGTCGGACTCGTGAGGAGTCCGACGGTCAATCTCTCTTTTTAGTTCGAGCGATTACTTCACAGCGGGAGTGTCAACCGTGTTGGTGTCAACCGTGTTGGTGTCAACCGTGTTGGTGTCAACCGCGTTGGTGTCAACCGTCGTGGTGTCAGCGTTCTGAGCAGCCTTGTCATTGTTACCGCAAGATGCGAAAGAGATAGCTGCCATAGCTACGAACATAAAAACTAATTTCTTCATTTCTTTGCTTATTTAAATCTGTAAAACAATCATTTGGTTCTTATAACCGAGTGCAAAGGTATAGCTTTTTTTGATACGGCGATACTTTTTTTTCGATTATTTTTGAGGGTTTGCTGTAACATTGTTTATATGTGCTGAAAATCAAGTGTTTACAATAAACAAACAAACGTTAAACTACTCTTCCCTTATTCAAACCCCCTTTCTTGTGACGTCTCATCCACCCTTTCTGTAGCTCTTTTCTGCCTCATCATGGGCAAGGAAAGAGGCTCTGAACGGGTGGATAACTCGCTGACAATCGTCTGCTGGATGAAAAATACGCAGTCAAAGTTTGTGGCTTTAGCTTCTTCTTCGTACCTTTGCACGATAAGACGGATGGGGACGACTCCCATCCATGCGTTTCAGAACAGAGAAAGAACGAATGACAGACACTTCCGTCTTCCACGGGAAGACAGCCAAATACATGACATTGGGTTGCAAACTCAATTTCTCGGAGACTGCCACCTTCGCGCGTACCTTATATAATATGGGTGTCGGCGAGGCGAACGCGGGCGAAGCTGCAGACATCTGCTTGATCAACACTTGTTCGGTGACGGAGATGGCGGACCATAAATGTCGCCAGCAGATCCACAAGATGGTGCGGGAGAATCCTGGCGCCGTCGTGGTTGTGACGGGCTGCTACGCCCAGTTGAAAAGCGAGGAGATCGCCCAAATCCCTGGCGTCTCCCTCGTGCTGGGCAGCAACGAGAAGGCTCACCTCGTCGAATACCTCCTCCAGGCCATGCAGGCCCGCGAGGCCGACCCCATCGCCTTTGCCACGTCCTGCGAGGGCCATCCGGCCTTCCACCATGCGGAGAAGACGAAGGACATCCATAGTTTCCAGCTCTCTTGCTCGCGGGGCAACCGCACGCGCTATTTTCTGAAGGTGCAGGACGGTTGCAACTACTTCTGCACCTACTGCACGATTCCCTATGCGCGCGGCTTCTCGCGCAATCCCTCCATCGCCACGCTCGTGGAGCAGGTCAAGCAGGCCGCTGTCGATGGAGGCAAGGAGGTGGTGATCACGGGCGTGAACATAGGCGACTTCGGACGAACCACCGGCGAGCGATTCATCGACCTGGTGAAAGCGCTCGACGAGATAGAGGACATCCGCCGCTATCGCATCTCGTCGCTAGAGCCCGACCTCTGCAGCGACGAACTGATAGACTACTGCGCCCACAGCCGTGCCTTTATGCCCCATTTCCACATTCCCCTGCAGAGTGGGTCGGACACGGTGTTGCGCCTCATGCACCGTCGCTACGACGCGGCCCTCTTCGCCCACAAGGTGGAGCTGATCAAGGAGAAGATGCCCCACGCCTTCATCGGTGTGGACGTGATGGTGGGCTGCAGGGGTGAGACCCCCGACTGCTTCGAGGAGTGTCGCAGCTTCATCGAGGGCCTGGACGTCACGCAGCTCCATGTCTTCCCCTATTCCGAGCGCCCAGGTACGGCGGCCCTCAGCATCCCCTATGTCGTCGATGACAAGGAGAAGAAGCGTCGTG
>ULSN01007356.1_pt1 | contig 31622 bp, 20 predicted proteins | sample 1956771 | NCBI WGS metagenome assembly ULSN01 (sample SAMEA4835709, study PRJEB28245) | human gut metagenome | biome: gut microbiome; material: fecal sample | place: Denmark | collected 2008
ACATTATGAATGTTCTTGATACAAGGATGTTTTCATTTAAGAATAAAAGAAGATGAAAAATCAGAAGATGTATGAAGCTGACGACAAGATGATCAGCATCATTAGAGACAATTACAACATCTTGCAGAGCCTCGGTAGCTTCGGTATCAACCTGGGCTTTGGCGACAAGACTGTGCGTGAGGTTTGCGACGAGCAGAAGGTGGATACTTATACTTTCCTGTCCGTGGTAAACTTGACGATTAATGGTTACAAGGAGTATGACAATGCTGACCGCCTGTCGCTGCCGACCCTATTGCATTATCTCAAGGCATCGCATGCCTATTACATAGATTTCCAGTTGCCGTTTATCCGTAAGGAACTGGTTGAAGCGCTGGATGAAAAGGATAATCTGGCACGCCTTATCCTCAAGCTTTATGATGACTATGCCCATAGCATCACCAATCACATGAAGTATGAGGAAAAGATGGTATTCCCTTATGTTCAGGCACTTATCGATGGTAATGCTAATGTAAATTTCGATATCGAAACCTTCTCGAAGCATCATGCGCAGGTGGATATGAAACTGAAGGAGTTGAAGAGCATCATCATCAAGTATCTGCCTTCGGATGGATTGCATAACAACCAGCTGAGTGCCACCCTCTATGACATCTACAACAATGAGGAATGGCTCAAGCATCACTCAGAGGTGGAGGAAGAAATCTTTATTCCTGCGGTAAGAAATGCAGAGATGAAACTGAAGCAGAATGATGTGAGTGCCAAGATTTCGAGCATGATCAATCAGACACCGATGAGCGATGAACAGTTGAGCGACCGCGAGAAAGATGTGATTGTTGCCTTGGTTCAGGGTATGACCAACAAGGAGATAGCAGAACATCTTTATATCTCCATCAATACGGTGATTACCCACCGCAGAAACATCGCCCGAAAGCTGCAGATTCATTCTCCTGCGGGCTTGACAATTTATGCCATTGTGAACAATCTGGTTGACATTTCAACGGTGAAACTCTAGTTTTTCTGAGGAAAAGTCATCAATGAAATGTTATTTTTTATAAAATGATAATGCCTTCCCTGCTGCTTGCGGGGAAGGCATTATCATTATATGTAGGTATCTGAAAACTGGGTATCACCATTTTGGGGGATACTCAGCCTCCTTTAAATCCTGTTGATATCCACATATCCATGCATCACGGCATAGATGGTGAGTGAAGAAACGCTTTTAATTCCTAATTTTTCCTGGATATTCTTGCGATGAGTGATTACCGTGGTGAGTCCGATGCAGAGCTGATCGGCAATTTCTTTGTTGATTTTGCCTTGTGCCACCAGCGAAAGCACCTCGATTTCTCTATCCGACAGGGCTTTCTCCTTGGAATCAGCTGAATTCATCATTGGGAGATGTTCTCCATGAGGATGTCCCGAACGCTGCAGGCTCATCAGTTGCTTGATGAGCTGTGTTTCCGGAACATTGGTGCAGATGCAATGGAAACCTTGCAGTTGTGAATTGAGGTCATTGCAGGGGGTGAGCACGATGGTATGAGGACGATGGCGGTTCTCGATGAAGAAATTGCGGTGGGCAAGAAGCACCTGCATCGACACGAAATAGTGCATGAACCGGTCGGGTGCATTCGATTCAAATTCACCGAATGTACCAAAAATCTGGATACTTACCATGGGGATGGCGCTTTCGAGCAACCCCTTGAGTCCTAGTGCTGCCAGCGTGTTGTTATCTACAATGGCTAGTTCAGGCATCGCCTTTCCTGCCATCGCCTTCTTCATTTCTTCATTCATATCTTGTCTCTCTTTTTAATTATTTACAGTAATGGGGTGTGGAACCCTTCAGATTCTGCCGTCTTATAGGAATAGGGTGAGGAATGTTGCCGCAAACCAACCCTTGAATCTCTGCCAGCCTGTGCGCCACTCCCGCCAGTTTTTCTCGTTGAGCAGAAAACTGTCTTTCTTCTCTTTGTTGAAGAGCTGGTCCAGTTGGTCGGTGGTGCATGAATCTACAATCACTGCATTCTCTTCGTAATCCCATCTCAGACTTCGGGCATTGAGGTTGGCGCTTCCCACGGTGCAGAACTTGCCATCTACCATGATAATCTTGGTGTGGTGGAAGCCCGGTGTGTACATCCATACATCGCATCCCGCCTTCATCAGTTTGTGAGCATTGTAAAAGCCGCAATCTGGTGTCAAAGGAATATCGCTTCGGGTAGAGAGCATGATCTCCACCTTTACGCCCCTTTTTGCTGCATTCTTCAGTGCCTTCTTCAGCTTGTGGCTCAGGGTGAAGTAGGGACTGATGATTTTGATGCTATCCTGTGCGTCGTTGATGGCGTTCACGTAGAAATAGCGGATGATATCCTTTGAGATATGTGGCTCTCTGTTGATGATACCCACCGTCTTGCGATAAGCCGTGGCGGTAGTATCGGGTTTGAGATTCTCTACCAGATAGTCCTTCTTCTCCTTGCGATAGTATTCTTCACCATCAATATGCTGTCCGCTTACCTTGTTCCACATCTTGAGGAATATTTTCTGCATGGTATTCACCTCGCTTCCGTCGATGCGGCAGTGCATATCGTGCCATTCTCCTACCACCTTCGTACCTTTTATATAATAGTCGGCTACGTTCATACCGCCTGTATAGGCTATCTGTCCGTCGATGACTACGATTTTCCGGTGGTCACGGTTGAAAACGGCATGCACCCAAGGAAACTTCAGGGGTTTGTATTCATAAATCTCGATACCGTTGGCACGGATTTCCTTGAGATGTCGCATTCTCAAAGGTTTGTTGTTGGATGAGTTTCCGAATCCGTCATACAATGCCCTTACCTTGACGCCTTCCTTCACCTTCTGTGCAAGAAGGTCGAAGAGGAGGGAGGCGATGCTGTCGTTGCGGAAGTTGAAATATTCCAAGTGAACGCTGTGCTTGGCTTGGCGAATCGCCTGAAACATGTCGTCGAACTTCTCCTGTCCGCTCATCAGGAGCGTAACAGAATTGTCGTGGGAAAAACTGATGCCTTTCCCACGAAGCTGGTTGACTATTAATGAATCGCTGGTCTGTGCGCTGCACAGCGAACTGGCCAGCATCAGTGTTATCGTTGTTATTATCTCTCTGAGTCTCATGTCAACTCCTAATAATCTATTTGCTATAAATTATTAATTATAAATTATAAATTAAAATCACACCATGCAGGCATAGTGATCTACGATGCCTTTCAAATGATTATCCTTATCTACTACGAGCACCGTATGCACCTTGTATTTGTGCATAATGCGCTGAATCTCCGAAATCTTGGTCTTCGGAGTCACCATCTTCGGCGTGGTGGTCATGATGTCGCTCACCGTCTTGTTGAAGAACTCTGCCTGCCACTTCTCCATGGCACGGCGGATATCGCCATCGGTAATCAGGCCGATGACACGCTGGTCTTCATCAAGCGAGATACCCAGTCCCAGTTTGCCCTTGCTCACGTGGATGATAGCCTCGCCCAGGTGCATATCCTTTGGAATGATAGGCATATCGTCGCTGCGCATCACATCTTCGGCGGTGGTAAGGAGTCGCTTACCCAATTCGCCGCCCGGATGGAACTGGGCAAAGTCGCGAGGCTTGAAGTGGCGTACCTGCATCAGGGCTATTGCCAGGGCATCGCCCATTGCCAAAGCCGCTGTGGTACTGCTGGTTGGGGCAAGGTTCAGCGGACAAGCCTCCTTCTTCACCTTCACGGTGATATGATGGTTGGAATATTTCGCCAGCAGGGAATCCGGATTTCCCGTAATCGAAATAATCGGTACATTCATGTGGAGCACCATCGGGATGAAACGGAGCAGTTCATCGGTCTGGCCGCTGTTGCTCAGTGCCAGCACCACATCCTTATCGGTCATCACACCGAGGTCGCCATGATATACATCCAGCGGATTGATATAGAAAGCAGGCGTACCTGTTGAGGCTAGGGTAGCGGCAATCTTGGCACCCACGTGTCCACTCTTGCCCACACCGGTAACGATAATCTTGCCTTGGCAATGGTACATCATATCCACAGCCTTCTCAAAATTGTCATCCAGATAAGGTATCTGGTCGAGGATGGCCTGCGCCTCATCGCGGAGAGCCTGTTCGCCATAGCCACGTACCACCTTGTCATCTATCTTATTATTCTTATCGGTCATTTCTATAACATTTGAATTCTTAGTTCTTTACTTTTCCTCTTCACTTATAAAAGTTCCTGGATAAGAGATTCTAATTTGTCTAATTTCAGCATGTTGGCTGCATCTGATAATCCCTGGTCTGGGTCTGGATGTACCTCGAAGAAGTAACCCGTAGCACCGAATGCCTTGGCTGCCAATGCCATCGCCGGAACGAACTTGCGGTCGCCTACGGTCTTGCCGTCACCGGCACTAGGGCGCTGCACGCTGTGGGTGCAGTCCATGATCACATTAGGTACAATCTCCTTCATGTCAGGGATGTTGCGGAAGTCAACCACCAGGTTGTTGTAGCCGAAACAGTTGCCACGTTCGGTGAGCCAAACTTCCTTGGCTCCACTTTCCAATGCTTTCTCCACAGGATACTTCATGTCTCTTCCACTCAGGAACTGTGCCTTCTTGATATTGACAATCTTGCCTGTCTTGGCGGCAGATACGAGCAAGTCGGTTTGGCGGCAGAGGAAAGCTGGAATCTGGAGAATATCGCATACTTCGCCCGCAGCCTCAGCCTGATAACTCTCATGAATATCAGTAGTGATGCGCAGACCATACTTTGACTTGGTGTCGCTGAGCATCTGGAGTCCCTTTTCCAGGCCTGGACCACGGAAAGAGTGGATGCTGGTACGGTTGGCCTTGTCGAAAGAAGCCTTGAATATGATGTCTGTCCCTAATTTATGGTTGATGCGCACGAGTTCCTGAGCCACTGTATCCAACAGCTTCTTCGACTCGATGACGCATGGTCCTGCTATAAATGTTGCCATATTTTTTAAAGTTTATAGTTTATAGTTTATAGTTAATAGGGGGCTATCCTGCTATCAACTATAAACTATAAACTGTTAATTATTAACTTGTTTAATTGTAATCTCACGCTGTGGGAATGGAATCTCGATATTGTGCTCGTTCAGCGTATCGTAGATGCACTCCATGATGGTGGCGTCGTCGAGGGCTTGGGTAAGCACGTTGACCCATACCACAATCTTAAGGGTGATGCAGCTGTCGTCGAAACTCTTGAGCAATACCTTTACGCCCTTTTCCTTATTGATGCACTCGAGCTTCTGCAGTTCCGTGATGAGTATCTGCTTCACCTCCTTGATGTTGCTTCCGTATGCCACGCCTACTTCCAGCACATCCAGCTCGTAACCATGATTCTTGGTCATGTTCTTATAGTTCTTGGAGAACAGCTGCGAGTTCTGGAAGGCGATGACTGAACCGTCGATAGCCTCCAGCATGGTAGAGGTGTAGCTGATACTGCTCACCTTACCACGGGTGCCGTCGCAGATGATATAGTCACCCACCTTCACACGGCCCATCATCAGGGATACGCCGTAGTAGATGTTCTCGAGAATATCCTTGGATGCAAAACCCAGACCGGTTGACAAACCGGCGAAGATGGCAAGCAGCCATGACTTTCCTACCTCGAATACGCTCAGGGCTATCATCAGCCAGATACCCCATACGATGACCTGCAACACATTCTTGAACATCACAATCTTGGAAGCTGCCGATGCCGGATCGGTCTTCTCGAATTGATGGCGCATCAAATCTACCGTGGTGATATTGATGTAGTTAAACAGAAAGTAGAGGCAAGCCACCCACGAAATGCTATAGAGCGAAGCCGTGAAGTTGGTGGTATGGATATAGTTCTTGTTGAAGATTTCCCAGGTGGTGTCGCTCATGTTAAACACATCTGCTGCCCAATAGATGGAGACGATGAAGGAGAGCACGCCCGAGATAGGCAGCAACACCTTATATACGAAGCGATAGCCCCATTTCTCGGTGATAGCCTTGCTGCGCAGGTTTCTGCGCTTGGCATATACGCTGAGCCATCCCTTGCAGCAGGTGATGGTGAGCACGCAGGTGAGCTGCATGGTCCACCAGATAATAATCTGTACGGCGAGCAGAGTGAAACCTACCCAAGCACTGACGGTAGTTACCGCAAAGACGGCAAGCGAGATGTAGGCGTATGTCTTGTCAGTACGCAGCACCTGATTGCGCTTTCTGGCTATCACATTCCACTGCCACAGGGAGCAGAATAGAAGGATAGGAGGGAAGATGAAGTTCACCAAATCGTTTGGTATCAGGATGATACGGAAAACGATGACGATGAAGCCTATCAGCATCAGTGGAGAATAGATGCGGAAGGTGTTCTTAATCTTGTCATTATCCACACGTAGCAGGATAGATACCAGAATGACGCCAATCAGCCATGCAAACTCCACCAGCAACTGGCTTGCCATTACCACAAAGTTCTGGGTAACCGTCATGCGTACGATGCCCAGGATGGCAGCGAAGGTCACCACCGTCATTGCCATGATGAGGCAAGGGCGTTTTGCCATGAAACTCTCCTTTCTGTTCTGGAACATACCGTGCTTCATCAGTTGGGTGAGCACGATGCGGATGGCAAAAAGATTGAGGAAGACGGAGATGAGACCATAGAATGCAATGATGCCGAAGAGGATGAAGATGATGCGTACATCCCATTGCGACATCATGCCTGGTGCCCGCTTGTATTTCTCTGCTACAGAGGTCTTTGCCTCGTTGTAGTTCATGCCGATATTGCATAGGATATGCAGATAGTTGTCGCCTCCATTGTTGAAGATGCTGTTCTGGATATCGCTGTATCGCTTGTTGGCATAGTCGTTGAGAGCCTTCAGTTTCTTGTCGGTCCTGTCGTATGCCATCACGTATAGCTGCAACTGTTCCTGCTTTTCTACCAGTTGTCGGCGGATGTTCACGGCAAGGGTCAGGTCTACGTTGCGGTTTACCTGTGCCTCGTCGCTCAGGAACATGCTGTTCATGCCGTAGAGATAATTGATGAGGGAGTCGTATCGCGCCACTTCCATGTTCGTTTCCTTAATCATGTCGCGGAAGGGAACCGCCTTCGACTTGAACTTTCTGAACTGTTCGGTAGCCTCATGGCAGGCGTAGGTCATGTCGAATACGTATCCGTTTCGCTGGGAATAGAGCATGATGGAGTTCTGGTCAGCTTGTCTTACGATGCTGATCAGTTCGGCGATAACCTGCTGCTGTTGTGCCTTTGCCACCTTGTTCTGCTTTTCCAGGTCGATGTGGTAGTTGGTCAACTCGGTGCGCAGCATATAGAGCGTTGTATCCAGGTTGGCTTCCTTGAGCACAGCATTGCTTGGCAGCACGAAAGCCACCATCAGCAAGATGAGAATATATAGTTTCTTTTTCATATTAAGTCTATTTGTCTGCAAAGTTATTAATAATTCGTGAAAAATCAAAGAATAAGATGCGTTTTTTAAGATAATCAGCCAGATGAAGCATCTTTTTACCCATATCTTTGCGTTATTTCATCGAAATTCCGTACTTTTGCAGTGTATTTAAAAAGATAAAACAATGAACATACTCATAGCAGACAGCGGCAGTACCAAGACCGATTGGTCGTTGACCGACGGGCAGGGCAATGTAGTGATGACTTGCAAGACACAGGGCATCAATCCTATTCACATGCAGGATGACGAGGTGCTTCAGATTCTGAAGTCGGAACTCATCTTGCCGGAATCACCACAGAAAGTATATTTCTATGGCAGCGGTGTAACCGAGGCGATGAAGCCCCGGATGGCCTCACTCCTGCAGCAGGCCTTTCCTGGAGCCAAGGTGGAAGCCGAGGGGGATATGATTGGAGCGGCAAGAGCCCTCTTCGGCAACAAGCCAGGCATCGCCTGCATCTTGGGAACGGGAGCCAACAGTTGTCTCTACGACGGTCATCGCATGGTGATGAATACGCCACCGCTGGGTTACATCCTGGGCGATGAGGGTAGTGGTGCCGTTCTGGGTAAGCTCTTCTTGAACGGTATTTTCAAGGGCGCCTTATCTACTACGATGAAGAAGAAGTTCCTGGAGTGGTCGGGATTGGATTATCCTACTATTATTAATAAGGTGTATCGCGAACCGCTTGCCAACCGTTTCCTGGCTTCCCTCTGTCCTTTCATCTCGCAGCAGATAGCCGAGGGAGAAAAGCATGAGAATGGTACCGACGAACTGAACGAGGCGATGGCGCTCTATCGGGTGGTGCTTGGCAACTTCAACGATTTCTACGAAAAGAATCTCCTTCCTTATATCGAATATGTGAAGGCGAGCGCCGAAGACATCTCTCAGTTGGAGTCTGGTGTAAAGGCATGGGATTTGTCTTTGGGCGAAGATGTGCCAGCCGTGGGCTTTGTGGGAAGCATCGCCCATTACTTCGAGTCGCCATTGAGGAATGTGATGTGCGATGAGCATCATCTCACCATCCAGAAGGTAATGCAGGCACCTATGCCGGGACTGATTCAGTATCATTCCCAGCCCCAAAAACAGGTTTAGCTTTTTTTATGAAAAGTATCAGAATTTAAGAAAATACTGCACCAAAACAGATAAAAAACTCTGTTTTGGTGCTTTTTTGTTAAGAAAGGAGGATAATGCAACATTTTATACGTATCTTTTTAACAATAATGCCCCCATGCGTATTTGTTTTTTTCTTATCTTTGCCCCATCAAAAACAAATTTCACAACGATAAATCAAGGAGTGTCGCTCTTCGGAGCGGCTCCACCTTATTTATATAGGGCAATATGAACCTACCCAATGATAGGAACAATATTAAACCAAAAATGAACAATTATTAATTTAAACCTAACGTAATTATGAGAAAAACATCTCAGAAATTCTCGCAGAGCCGAATGCTCTGTAAGGTTGCTCTGGTAGCCCTCATGTTGGCAATCCAGGCAATGCTAGGAATCGGAGCAGGTGTCCTAAATGCTCAGACGGTTAAGGGTACTGTTATCTCTGGCAGTGACAATGAACCACTGATTGGTGCAAGTGTCATGGTCGAGGGAACAAGAAACGGTGCAGTAACCGACCTGGATGGTAACTTTACCATCACAGCAAAGAACGGACAGACGCTCGAAGTTTCTTACCTGGGCTTTATCACCCAAAAGGTGAAGGTCACTGGTTCGGTCATCAACGTAACTCTCCTCGAAGACAAGCAGTCGCTCGACGAGGTGGTTGTCGTTGGTTATGGTGTTCAGAAGAAAAAGCTGGTGACAGGTGCTACCGTTCAGTTGAAGGGTGACGACATCGCCAAGCTCAACACCACCAACCCTCTTTCTGCCATGCAGGGACAGACTCCTGGTGTTAACATCGTTTCAACTTCTGGACAGCCTGGTGCTTCCATGAGTGTTACCATCCGTGGTTTGGGTACTGTAGGTAATTCGCAGCCTCTTTATCTGATTGATGGTGTGGGTGGTGATATCACAACCTTGAACCCTGCCGACATCGAGAGCATCGACGTCTTGAAGGATGCTGCTTCTGCTGCTATCTATGGTGCACAGGCTGCCAATGGTGTAGTCCTTGTTACTACCAAGAGCGGTAAGGAGGGTGTATCTAAGATTACATACGATGGCTATGTAGGTTGGCAGACTTTGGGCCGTAAGTTTGAAATGCTCAATGCTAACCAGTACATGCAGATTATGGATGAGGCGTTGCTGAACTCATACATGTCGCCTATCGACTGGACTTCTCTCAGTGCTATCCGTGATGCAAATGGTAATGTTTATAATACAGACTGGATTGACCAGGCTGTAGACAATGGTGCCTTGACCACTAGCCACAGTTTGGCTTTTACCGGTGGTAGCAAGACATCTACTTATTCTATATCTGGTGGTTATACAGGACAGGACGGTCTTATCGGCGGTTCTGACGTTTCTTATTATAAGAGGTATAACCTTCGTGCCAATTCAGAACACAAGATGTGGAATGGATTGGTAACTATCGGTGAGCACGTAGGTTTTGTTTATAAGGATAGCCGTGGCATGGGTACCGGCAATATCTACAACAACAACCTCCGCAGCGCATTCTCTACTTCTCCTCTGGTTCCTGTTTATGATGCCAATGGTAACTATTATTCTACCGTTGATTCCGACTGGAACAAGAATGATGGTAACCCTTATGGTACTATGATGATGAATCGCTACAACCAGAGCAAGAATACTTCGGTTGATGCGAATGTATATGTGCAGATTGAACCTGTCAAGAACCTGAAGTTCAAAACCGTATTCGGTTTGAGCTATGGTGGCTCTAACTATCGTTCATTTACTCCTATTTATAAGTTTACTCCTCAGAGCGGTAATGGTATCACCAAGGTGAACCAGAGCAATGGCAATGGTACTTCCCTGGTTTGGACCAATACCCTGACTTACGACTTCGATATCAAGGATCATCATATCAGTGCCTTGCTGGGTAGTGAGACTACTAAGTATGATGGTGAGTCAACAGGTAGTTATGGTGTGAACCTGACTGCAGGTTTTGATGACTGGGAGCATGCTTATGTTGAGAATACCGAGAAGGGACATGCCGACCGCAAGGTTAGTGGTGGTCCTTACGATGCTACCCGTGGTCAGTCTTTCTTCGCCCGTTTGGGTTGGTCTTGGAAGGATCGCTACATGGTGAATGCTACCATGCGTGCCGATGGTTCTTCTAAGTTTGCCAAGGGACATCGTTGGGGTTATTTCCCATCAGTTTCTGCCGGTTGGACTTTGACAGAGGAAGATTTCATGAAGTCAGCCGCTTCCTGGTTGGATTTCCTGAAGCTTCGTCTCTCTTGGGGTCAGGTTGGTAATGCCAATATCAACTGCTATCAGTATCTGGCTCCTGTTACAACATCTAATACCAACTACAACTTTGGTGCTACTGGTGGTACCGATGCTTGGGTGATGGGTGCTTATACCGAGCGCCTGGCTAATGAGAAGGTGAAGTGGGAGACTTCAGAGCAGTATAACGTAGGTTTGGATGCCCGTTTCCTCCGTCAGCGCCTTTCCTTGACTCTCGATGGTTATATCAAGAGCACCAAGGACTGGTTGGTTCAGGCTCCTATCCGGGCTACAGCTGGTACCGGTGGTCCAGTCATCAATGGTGGTGACGTGAAGAACAAGGGTATCGAGGTTGGACTTTCATGGAATGACAACATCGGAAGAGACTTCACTTACAGTGTAGGTGCCAACTTCGCCTACAACCACAATGAAGTAGGTAATATCCCTACACTTGACGGTATCATCCATGGTAAGGATAATCAGATTTTTCAGAATGCCGAGGAGTTCTATCGTGCAGAGAATGGTCACGCCATCGGTTACTTCTGGGGGTACAAGACAGCCGGACTCTTCCAGAACCAGAAGGAAATCAACGATTGGATTGCTGCCGGTAACGGTATTTATCAGGCAGATGTAAAGCCTGGTGACGTGAAGTATGTGGATATAAATCATGATGGCGTTATCAATGCCAGCGATAAGGTTGACTTGGGTAATGGCCTTCCTAAATATACTTTCGGTTTCAATGTCAACCTGGCATGGAAGGGCTTTGACCTGAGTGCTAACTTCACAGGTGCAGCCGGTTTCCAGATTGCACAGTCTTACCGTGACCCTAGCTCTTCTCAAGCTAACTACAGCCGCAGAATCCTGAAGCGTTGGACAGGTGAGGGTACCAGCAATGAGATTCCTCGTGTTACATACGGTGACGTTGGTAACTGGTTGTTCTCAGACCTCTACTTGCAGGATGGCGACTACATACGCTTGCAGAACCTGACCATGGGTTATGATTTCAAGAAGCTCATCTCTTGGAAGGGACTCTCTAAGATGCGCCTCTATTTCCAGGTGCAGAATCTCTTTACTCTGACCAAGTATGATGGTATGGATCCGGAAATCGGTTCCTTCAATGGTACAGATGGCAACAGCAGCGATGCCTGGGTATCAGGTGTTGATATGGGTTACTATCCACATCCACGTACTTTCATCGTTGGTTTAAATCTTGCATTCTAACTCTTTAACAGAAAGTAATATGAATAAGAAACATATATTGATGAGTGCCCTGATTCTCTCTTCCCTGGCTTTGACGTCATGCGATGACTTCCTGGACACTTCATCTAAGACAAAGATGAATTCCGAGACTGCTTACAGCACACCAGCTGCAGCAGACATGGATCTTATAGGCTGCTACGATGGATGGCAGCGTACATTGAGCGATGAAGGTATCGGCATGTACCTGACGGCAGAGTTTGCCTCTGAGCAGGCTTTCGCTGGCTTGGGACTTTCTGATGCCAAGAACAATAATGCCATCGACCAGTTTGATTTGTCCATCGCACCATCTTATAATGACCTCTACAATACGGATTGGAAGAATTATTATAAGGCCATCTACCGTTGCAATCAGCTGATTCAGGCTGATGCTATCATCAAGTGGAATGGCGATACCAAGACCGAGGGCCGTATCATGGGTGAGGCTCGTGCTCTTCGTGGCATCCTCTATTTCGATTTGGCTCGTTTGTTTGGTGATGTGCCTTTGTTGCTCGAACCTTCTGAGGCAAACATCCCACGTACTCCAGTGAAGGAAGTATATCAGGCTATCTTCGATGACTTGAAGTTTGCTGCAGCCAATATTCCTGCTGATGCTTATCCTTTGAAGGACCGTGATTCCAATGATGGTCGCATCACCAAGTATGCTGCTGAGGCTTTGCTGGCTCGTGCGTACCTTTATTATACAGGTTATTATGGCGAGGAGCATCCTGCCTGTTCCAAGGCTGAGGCAACTGCTGCCATCAATGATGTGGTAGAAAACGGTGGCTATGAGTTGGAGAAGAACTATGCTGATTTCTGGATGCCTTCCTGTACCAAGGATGCTTCTTCTGCAGGCAACTATGCCTGGGAAACAACCTATGCAGGCAAGTGGTATGATGGAAAAACCTGGAAGGCTGGACAGGGTAGCCTTTCTAAGGAGATTGTCTTGAACCTGAAGCTGAACTCTACCCACGATTACAATGGCAATGGAGATGGTAATACCTTTTCTGTATATCTTGGTCCTCGTAACCGTTGTGCTACTGATATATGCATCGCCAGTGGTTGGGGAGCTTGCTCGGTTACTCCTTATTTCGTAGAGCAGTTCAGAAACGATCCTCGTTTCAGTGCCTGTGTTTGGAGCTGCAAGGATGCCGGTTTCACGGCAGATGAGTCTGACTCTTATGAATATACAGGTTATTATACCCGCAAGTATGCCCCAATGTGCTTTGCCGATGGTACTCGTCAGGAGGTGGGCTTCAAGTTGGGTGAGCAGCACCAGAACATCACTTACTATCAGGATTATACCATCATGCGTTATGCCGATGTACTCTTGATGCACTCTGAGCTGAATGGCACAGCCGATGGTCTGAACAAGGTACGTGCCCGTGTGGGACTCGATCCTGAAGACTACAGCATAGAGAATATCCGTAAGGAGCGTGCCATCGAATTGGCTTTCGAAGGTGTTCACTACTGGGATCTGATGCGTTACGGCAAGGATGGTTCTTATGCTGCACAGGAGATTGCCAAGGCTCAGAATGGTGCTAAGGTAAAGAATGGTGGAGTGGAGACTGCAACCAAGTTTGCTGTTGACAACTTTACCAGCAAGAAGGGTCTGATGCAGATTCCTAATACTCAGATTACGCTTTCCGGTAACGTTCTTACTCAGAATGCCGGATGGTAAAGCGGGGTAGGTAATATAATAAACATTTAATAATAAGAAGATATGAAAATACATAATCTTATATATACGCTTCTTGTTGCCATGGCAGTCTTCTTGTTGGCATCTTGCTCTCCAGAAGATTTCGGATTTGGCAAGAAGACATACTCTCCAGAAGATTTGGTGGAGGGTAAGGCTTATACGGTTACCATCGAGGGTAACATCGTGAAGCTGGAATCCAAGATTCCTGATGCCACTCCGCTTTGGATAACTCCTGTGGGACGTAAGTCGCAGCAGACTTTGGATGTTGAGTTGCCTTTTGCCGGTGATTATGATGTAACTTTCGGCGTGGAAACTCCAGGTGGTATCGTTTATGGTGAACCTTATCAGTTCAATTTGGCAAAGAACGACTTCTCTCTCCTGAGCGATGACAAGTGGTTCCTCCTGGCTGACAAGGATTACAAGACGGGCGAGGCTTTCCCATCTGCCGAGACGCTTGCTGCGGGTGTCAGCAAGAAATGGTATCCTTGCGATGGTAATTACAATATCGGCCGCTGTACGGGTCCTGTAATGTATTGCTCTCCTTACGATCCTGATGGTGACGGAAAGGGCTATACTGCTGACGACGAGGCTAATGCCGTTTACAAGGACATCCTCTTCGGTTCTGACAACTGGAAACCAAACTGGGATCCAGGCTTCCAGAGCTGGCTGATTCCTGAGACTGATCCTTACATGGATTCTTACATGACCTTCAGCATGGATGCTAAGAATGGTTGTGTGGCTACCATGTATCGTGGTGAGTCGGGTGAGAAGGGTGCCAGCACAGGTAGCAACATGGTGGGTAAGTTCAATCTGGGATTGGGCGACAAGACCAAGCCTACCATCACTTTCAACGACTGTTATGCCATGCACAATACAGGTTTCGATGCTGTTTGCTCTAACTATACTCAGGACATTCAGATTGTTGAGTTGACTCCATATCTCCTTCAGTTGGTGACAAAACGTACCAATTCAGAGGGCAACTGGTATCTTGTATGGAACTTCGTTTCAGAGGATGTAATTGCTACCAAGGGTGCCTGCATCCCTAAGGCAGAGCAGAATCTGATTGAGACAGTGAAGCCAATTCTTCCTACTTTCGAGAATATCCATACCGACTTGTTCACTGCCGATATCAATGGCGACAAGTATGTAGGTAGCAAGATGACTTTCACTTTGGATTCAGAGACTCCATACGACTTCCTTTGGTGGAACGGTTCACCTAATGTGAAGGCATGGGAGAGCGTAACCGGTGGTAAGTACAATACTACTTGGGCTCCTGCTCTTGACGACAAGGCACTCGATAACTTCGAGTTGACTATCAGTAAGGCTTCTGACGGCTCTTACAATTATGAATGTGGTGAGGTAGATGGTAAGGTGAAAATCACCGAGAATACCATGACCTTCGATAAGGAAATCTCTGTATTTGCCGTGGCTGGCGATAAGCGCACCATCGAATTGAAGGGCAAGCAGTTCTATATCCTCGGTAACTCTGCCGATGATCAGTATCTCACCATCGGTGTTCCTGAGACAAAGGATGAGAATGGATTGGTTAACTCTTACCTCGTGGCTAAGTTGGCTTACAAGAAGATTGCTACGGGTCCGGTAGGTCCTACTAAGGTGGCTATCGACAATTCCATCATCCACAACGAGGGTATCATGTGGATTGAGAATGGTTGTCTCCGCGTCGGCTTCCACCATTATGGTGAAACAGGAAAGGGACTCTTCAAGGATGTGAAGTCTGTGAAGCTGAAGAAGAACCAGACCATCACAGTTACCTTTAAGATTAAGGGTGGCGTGACATGGAGCAAGACTCCTAAGTGTGCCTTGATTGATAACAATATCAAGACCACATGGGAACCAGATGCATTCGACCTCGCTGATGCTGTTGCTGTAGATACCAATGGCGGTGAGACTACGGTTTCACTTACCAATACCACAGGTTCTACACAGACCTTCACTGCAACCTGTCTCGACCTCTCTGTCCAGTTGAATGGTTTTGGTGACTACGGTGGCTCAGCCAACAACATCGACATTGAGATTGTTTCCTGCACAATTCAATAACTTTAATAGCGCAAACTTATGAAGAATAAAATATTATACGGAATTATGGCCTTCGTCATGGGTATCTTCATGGCAGGCTGTAGCGATGATGATTATTCTATCAGCAATACTCCGCTGCTCACCGACGAGTCGGTGACAACAGGTTCTGCTGACGTGACCGTGACATCCGCTACATTCCATGGCACGGTAAAGGGTCTCGAAGAGCAGAATGCCAGTGCCTATGCATTAGGCTTCTACTATGGTAAGAGCGAAGATAACTTGAGTGAGAAGGTAGCTGCTTCCGGTAGCAGTGAGTTCCAGGCTACGGTTTCCGGTATGCCAGGTGATGTAGTCTACTATCAGGCTTATGTTACCTTGCAGGGTAGGGTAACCTACAAGGGTTCTGTACAGAGTGCCATCATGACCGATGCCAAGGCTATCACTGGCGATCCGAAGGATTTGACAGCCAATTCTGTTATCCTGACCGGTAAGTTGGAGAAGGCTCCTCAGGAGGCTACCAGCGGTATCGTGATTTCTGGTGTCGAGGGTTCTGAGAATGTTCGTGCCGGTGTTCGCATCGTTGCTGCCGGCATCAATGACAATTACGAAATCAAGGCAGAGGGTTTGTTGCCTAATACAACTTACCACTATACTGCCTATCTCGACCTCGGCAATGGTACAGTGTATGGTGAAGACCGTACCTTTACAACTGCTCCTGCTGACTTCAATCCTGATACAGACCTCGTTGACTTGGGTCTTTCTACCAAGTGGGCTAAGTATAATGTAGGTGCTTCTGATGAGAAGCAGTTGGGTGGTCTCTTCGGATTTGGTGATATGACTGGTTTCCAGACATCTATCAATCTGGAAGATTATGCATCTGCTGATATCTATAAGACCGACCGCGATGTTGCCAACAAGGTATATGGTTCATGGGTTACCATGCCAACCATCGATGAGTTTGAGGAACTCTTCACAGAGTGTAAGAAAGAATGGGTAGAGGATACCCAGAACCATGTTGCCGGTTATAAGTTTACCGGTCCTAATGGTAATTCTATCTTCTTGCCTGCAGCCGGTACCCGTACTCAGGGCAATGTCTCCGGCGAGGGCTTGAACGGTTACTATCTCTCTGGTTCTATCAATGCCACCGACAACCGATTTGCCATGGCATACAGCTTCGATCAGAATTCTGCACGCCGTACTACCACTCCTGTTTATCAGGCATTGGCTATCCGTCCTGTGTCTGTGGCTAAGAACGTGAAGTTTGTTAAGGAGAAGTTGTATAATACTTGGGAGTTTGACTTGAAACCAGATGGATCTCATTATAAGTTTGTTGGTCCTGTATTCTTCTATGGCAAGGATGCATGTTGGGCTTCTTATACCAATAATCAGCCGGTTGTGGGTGAAACCACAGGCTGGGATGCCGATTTCGCTTCAATTTCCTGGGCTATCAGTAGTGCAGACCACTGTCAGGGAACCATGACATTCTATCAGGATGAAGATGGCAATGATAAGGTAAAGGTTCATCAGGTTCAGGCTGATGGTTCTTATAAGGATTCTGAAGGTACATTTACCGTTGATGAGAAGAATAAGACAATCACAATGACCATTGACCCTCTGAATGCAGTAGAGTATATCGGTGGTATCACCCGTACTGCTGAAACCAAGATCAAGGTGATGTCTCTTTCTGATGAGGCACTTCAGTTGGGTGTAATCCGTTCTGGTGATGGTCAGCTGATGATTTATAACTATGTAACCTCTGATGTCAAGAATGGCTATGTTGCCAAGTTGACTGCTTGGGGTGATGGAGGCAACTGGGATGGCGCTTCAACTGTCGTTTCTGGTGGCTCAAAGGCTGTTGGTCAATATACAGTTAAACTTGAAACAACAGAAGCCCGTACCAATGGTAAGGTTTACGTTCTTGATTTGGAAGGCTTTGCTGCAAAATATCCTAAAGCGTTGGTTCGTATTGATGCTATCAAGGCTGATGGACAGGATTTGAAGTTTGATGCCAACAAGTTCCATTATGGTGCCCTCGAGCCTAACGGCAACTATCGTATAGAGTTGTTCAATATCTGGGGTACTGGTACTGCTCAGAATTCCCCATTCCGCGCTAGTGGCGGTCCTGGTGACGCTGGTGAACCTGCTCTTGCCTTCAATAAAACCTTGGAGGTAACATTCACTGTAGTTTCTACAACAAGTGATGGTACTGGTGTCTATACTCCTACATTCAATGCCGTTCGTGGCTGGGGTGAAGGTGAGGCTCAGTTGTGGGGATATAACGATGGTTCTACCTTGAAAGTTGTCAAGAGTGACAAGGGTCAATACTCTCTAGAGAACAATCAGTTTGATATGACTTATGAAGGTTCTGGCTTTGAAGGTGGTACTATCATGACCTTTATCGAGTTTGCTGACCTTTATGGTTTCTTCCCAGGCACACACAGTACTTTGGATGAGTTCTATCTTGACGGTAAGGCTGTTTCTTACGATAAGTCTAAGGTGATTGATTCCAATGAGAATCCTAAGTATCGTTTGGAATTGTTTAATTGCTATGGTGCTACAAAGGATAATTGTGCATTTGGTGTCAAGGATGGTGATTTGATGCGAGAGCTGGGCTTTAATAAGTCTATGCGCGCTAAGTTCACTGTTCATAGCCTCTTCGCTGTTCCACAGTGGTAATAGTTGATAAATTATAATAAGGAGAATCCGATAGTCTCGGTACTTATCGGATTCTCTCTCTAAAACGAAAAGAATTATGATGAAATTCAAATATCTGTTTTTGTTGCTCATGGGCGTCGTTTGCGGATTGGCTTGCTCGGCATGCTCCTATGAAGACGATGATTATGATGAGCCTAGCTTCAAGGTTCTCAACCCAGAGCTTTCTTTTGATGGCGCAGGCGGAGTGCAGACCATCAATGTGCAGGCTGATGCTCAGCCTACAGCTTCCGTGATAGAAGGTGCCGACTGGTGTTCTGTTGCCTATAAGGATCAGGCAGGCGGTACTTACAACTTCGATGTAACAGTTGCTGCCTCTCTGGAAGATGAAGCTACTACTGCCGTCGTTCGCATCATTCAGGGCTATAGCCGCAAGGATGTTACGATTACCCGTGCCAAGAAGGGAACTGTTGTTGTTCCTGATGAGCCTACTGCTGATATGAACAAGACTGCCATGGAAGTGGCACAGTTGATGTATCCGGGCTGGAACCTCGGTAATACGTTGGAAGGTGGCGACTCCAAGAATCTTTGGAAGAATGCTGGCGTTGAAACAGAGACCGCATGGCAGAATACCAAAACTTCTCAGGCTCTCATCGATGCAGTGAAGGCAGCCGGTTTCAAGAGTGTCCGTATTCCTTGCTCTTGGGTAATGGGTCATATTACTGATGCAGAAAAATGCACCATCGACCCAGCTTGGATGAAGCGAGTAAAAGAGGTGGTTGATTACTGTATCAAGGATGGTCTCTATGTCATCATCAACCAGCATTGGGATGGTGGATGGATTGAGCACAATGGTTTGACAGCCAATACTGACATCAAGACTACCAAGGCTCAGCTCACCAAGATCTGGACTCAGATTGCCAATGAATTCAAGGCATACGATGAGCATCTTCTCTTTGCCGGCATGAATGAGCCGGGTGTAGGTTCTGGTGATGGCGACATCATTTCTCTGGCTGAGGCTTCGGCTCGCATTGCTGAGTTCGAGCAGACTTTCATTGAAGCGGTTCGTGCCACGGGTGGCAACAATGCCAAGCGAATCTTGATTGTTCAGGGTCCTAATACCAATATCGACAACTTCGTTGGCAACAACTACATGTCGAAGATTCAGGATTCAGCAACCGACCGATTGATGGTAGAGGTTCACTTCTACGATCCATATCAGTTTACTGACTTGGGCGAAGACAAGGATTGGGGCAAGTACTATCTCTATTGGGGTAAGAACAACAAGGGTGGTGATGCCGACCGCACAGCTGATGCCAAATACAACGAGGATTATGTAGAAGCTCAGATGAAGAAGATGAAGACCAATTTCTTCGACAAGGGCTATCCTGTATTGATTGGTGAGTTTGGTGCCAACCAGCGTATGGCTATCGGTAAGGATGCGGTGCATGATGCATCCGTAAAGGATTACTACAAGGCAGTTGTTACCAGTGCCATCAACAATGGTTGTGTGCCTGTGGCATGGGATACCAATGGTAATTTCCCTAGCATGACTATCTTCAATCGTGCCAGTGCTACAGTTAGCAACGCCAATATGTTGGAGGGCATCCAGGAAGCTGTGAAGACAGCTGTTTGGCCTGCGAAATAATTTTTTAATAAAGCCTCACTTGAGGTTGGAATAAGCCTCATTTGGAGTTGGAGTGAGCCTTACGTAACGTTCGTTTGGGGCTCAAACCAACTTCAAGTGAGGCTTACTTGTTTTTCTTTTTCTTTTGCTTTTCTTGCCAATTCGGCTGTTTCTGTTTTTATTTATCTTGTTGTTTTCTCCTTTCATATTTATCTTATTGATTTGTAGATGAATAGGTTAGGTGTGAAAGGAAAATGGTATCAAAGAAATAAAAAAACAAAGATAAGTAAAATAGTATCAGTAATCAGCAAGATAATACCATATATTCTCGATATTTAGTTGTATCTTTGCAACTGAAAAAATGCTATATATAAGAATAAACAATAAATATAACCCTAATTTAATTAAGCAAAGCTTATGAAAAAGTTTTTTACTATTATGGTAGCAGCTTTTGCTGCAGTTAGTGCTTTTGCACAAAGTAGAACAACATTATGGGAAGGTGAGCAGGTAATGGATGGCTCATGGCCTAATGTGGGTGTGGAACTCAGCAACTTGGCAACAGCCAAAGCTGGCGATAACATAGTTGTTACTACCTCTAAGGTAGATGCTTCCATTAATGCATCTTGGCAGTGGGGCTCTCAGGTGTTCTTGAAAGTCAATAGCGGTGCCAATGGTGATTGGGAAGACATGGCAGGTACTTCTGCTGTAGGAATCAAGGAACCTGGTGAGGCGAAGTTTGAGATTACCGATAAGGTTCTGGAGCAGTTTAAGAACGCCTCAAGTATCTTCGTTCAAGGCATGTGCGTTGTTGTTTCTAAGATAGAGTTAGAGAGTGCTGTTGCTACAACTTCTACTCAGCTTTGGAGTGGTGAATGCGCATTTGGCAATTGGGCTGATGGTTTCAGCGTTCCTGCTGAGCAGTTTGCCAATGCTTCTGCTGGTGATGTCTTGGAGTTTGTTTATACTACTGATACTGAGACTACAGAGAAGTGGTGGCAGTTTAAGACCATCTTTGCTGGTACAGAAGATGTCTTGACTTCTAATAAGGCAGATTTGAATGAGTATGGTTGTGCTACTGTAGCAAGTGGCAGTACTTCATATAAGATTGTCTTGAATGCAGAGGATATTGCTAGATTGAAGGAAACAGGTTTGTTCGTCAATGGACATTTCAATATTGTTACAGCTGTTAATCTGATTCAGGCTGTCAAGGAACCTTCTACTGGCATCAGCAATGCATTTGTGGTTACTCCTGCCAAGGATTCCAAGACGTTCAATCTTGCAGGTCAGCAGGTGGGTGCATCTTATAAGGGTGTTGTAATCAAGAATGGCAAGAAGTTTGTTCAATAATCGTGAGTTTGAAACTCAGATGGTTTAGTTTTATAAGTATTTATCAAGAAAAGGGCTAGGTTGCTGGTTGCAATCTAGCCCTTTCGCTTTTAGTGCTCTAAATAGAGTCCGTTCAACTTTTCCAGGAAAACACTCACATCATCATTCACCAACTTCATAAAACCATGGGTCTTACTGTTGGCTACTCCCGGATATGGAGTATAATAATGTTCATTGATGGGCTCTCCCTGGTTTCTGCCAAACATCAGGTAGGCAATGTGATGCTGCTTCAATTCAGGAAGAAGAACTTCCGAGAAGATACTGGAATCACCAATCGATTCGATGCCTGTTGTCATGCCGAAAGTATTGTTATGCTCTTGTGCAAAAGGCAATGCCTGGGTGATGATTTCCTTCATGCTCTGCTGATAGAGGGGAAGACGGATGGCATTCCTGGTTTGCAGATAGGTGACGTTGATGACATCTATCTGATGGTCTGGATAACGTTCCATCAGCTTCTTGCCGGGCTGATAGGTTTCGGAATAGCCATAAACCACATTGGTTACGTCATGATCCTCTAACAGGTCCTGTAATTTCTTGTAAAGTTCGATGTATTCATCTTTACTCAACTGGCAATACCAGGCTTTTCCGTCGATAGGAAGAAGATTGAGCACCACGGGTGCTTTGATACCATAACCGTCTTGCAGGGTGTCGAGATACTTGGCCACTTGTTTGGTGTATTCCTCCAGCAGATCTGCGTTGCCGTTGTTATTCGGCATCGTCCAGTTCATGATGAGTAATCCTCCCTTGCGGAAGTGGTTGAGCACATCTTCCCGGATGGCCTTGAAAGGAACTCCATCTGCATTCTGCTGCTTTCCGCTCTCGATGCCGGCAAGTTCATAGCCATTGGCTGCCGGACGGTAACCGCAGAGTGCCTTCATGTCGCAGCGGTCGCTATCGCATTCCCATCTGTTCCAGCCCATTCCGCTCAGGGTACCATACATCTGTCCGATGAGGGTGCCCTTGTTGGCGAAAGCCTTGAGGTTGGTCTTCAGATTCTCCGTGCGGGTTGTAAGACCGCTCATGGCTATCTCATCATACGATTTCTTTTTCTTTTCACCGCAGGATGAGAAAGCCACGAGTGCTGCAAAAATCAATATAAAATATCTGATTCTCATGTCTTTTATTCGTTATAAGCCTTCTTCATAGCTTCTACCACGGTAGGCAAAGTCCACTGTGGTACACTTCTGTCTGTACCATCGAAGATGCTCATCCAGTAGAAGGTAGCTACGCCGTATGCTTTTGCCTGCTTCACAATGTCGGCAGCCTGGTCGGCAGCAGCCTGAATTTCGCTGGCAGAACTGTTCTTGCTGACGCTCTTGCTTCCGTGAGTACCGTATTCGCCGATGATGCAAGGGATGCCCTTGCTGATGAACTTATTGTTCAGGCGGGTGAACATATCTGCGATTTCCTTGCTGCAGGAAGCATCCCATTTGCCTTTCTGTGCAAACCAGTCCCATGGAGCATAGGTGTGAACTTCTACGGCGATATGGCCATCCACCTTGTCGGTAGGGATAGTGAGGTTGTTTAATACTTCATCACCGCAGGCTGCAGCATAAGTGTTGACGATGAGGTTGCGGGTCTCGTTGTTGCCGCCGGTAGCACGCACTGCATTCACAAAGCTCTGGGCATAACCGTTCAAACCTTTATAGCTGTTTGTATTCTTTGGAGCATTCCAGGTGTTGTCAGCATCGAGCATTTCGTTGTATCCTTCGAACACCAGATGCTGGTCGTAGTTCTTGAAACGGGTGGCAATTTGAGTCCAGAGATTCTCGAATTTCTCCTTATTCTCCTGATAGTTGGCTTCATCAGCCTTGATCCAGTGCTTCACATTCTCATCGTCGGCACCTGTATCATGGTGAACATTCAGAATGCAGTACATTCCGTTATCAATCACGTAATCAACGATTTCCTGTATTCTGTTCATCCAGGCTTCATCCACGGTTCCGTCTTCCTTCATGTGCTGAAACCAGGTAACTGGGATGCGGACAGAATTAAAACCGTTCTTCTTCAGAAAATCTACCATCGGTTTGGTGGTAGGAACCTGTCCCCATGCTTTCTCGAAATCAGTAACAGAGTTGCTGCCCATGTTCATCCACATGGCAACCACATCTGTGCAGTTGCCGAAATTGGTACCGATGCCCATGTTCTTCACTGCATCCACAGCACTTTCCTCTACATAGTTTGCGTTCAGGTTTACCTGGTCGCGGGTAATCACGTACTTACTGTTCATCGCAGCCTTCCACCAGTCGTTGGATGGCATATTGCTTCCATACCAAGGCATGAAGAAACTCCATTTTGCACCGGCGTTCCATGCCTCATCAATGCCGGCAGTAGCTGTGTTGCTGTTGGCGTCAGTACCGCATTCTGCCAGGGTGACGAGTTTTTCAGGATAGCGTGCCTGAATCTCCTTGAACTCCTGTGCCTGCTTGGTAGCATCATAACCGTAGAGGTCGCGACCGATGATATCTACATACTTATCGCCAGGATACCAGTCGGCATCATTATTATAGGTATTGGCATCGCCATTGTAGTTCTGTGTAGTCCAAGCCCAAATCAGGTTGTGGATTCCCTTGCTCTGGAAGTAATCAAACATGGTCTGCCAAAGCTTCTTGTAAGTTTCAGCTCCATCATATCCCCACCAGAACCAGGATTTGCCCCAGCTGGCACCTGATTTCAGACAGGCATTGCCGGCTGCCTCGTGGAAAGGACGCCAAACGGCAACAACGCCTGCATCCTGCAACTTCTGCAAGACTTCTACCACCTTGTCCATCTCCTGATAGAACCATTTGTTCTCCCAAGAGCCTGCAGTAAATACGTTGGCTGCCTTGAAGGTGGTTTCAGATGGGGTGCAGGTTACACCGCTACCATCTGTTCCTGGAGTAGTGCTTTCAGTCTTAGGAACGTTGAAATGCCACATCAGCGATACCAGTCCGCCCTGGTCAGCCCAGTTGGTGACAGGGGTGATGTCGTTGTAGTTGATCCATCTGTTGGAACCCTGCTTAGGTACATAGATATGGATGAAATCATAGCAGTTCATGGCAGGATACTTGCCGGTTGCTTGATAGATTTTATCAGCCTCCTGGGTATTCCAGTTAATGTGTGCCATGATTGAAGATATGGTTTTGCTGCCATAATTCAACTGCAGATACTTGTAGAGTCGCTTGGTCTTGTCTGTAGCGGCTGGGTCAGCGAGATTCACATCGCCCACTTCGCTTTCGTGATAGATAGAGAAGACGACATTGTTAATCTTGTTGATGTCATAGGTCTCCCATGCTCCGAAGTCCTCCAGACCTTTCAGATAAATTTCCAGTTGATTGTTGGCATTGTGCTTCATACTGCTGATGGTATTGCTTTCGCCAGTCAGATTCCATTCAGCTTGCTTTCCTTCCGAATTGTTGATGGTAATCTTGTCACCATCAGTTTGTGCCAAGGCAGTGAATGAAATCATTACTGCCAGAAGTGAGAGTAATATCTTTTTCATTGTCTTGCTATTTTGATGGATTTGTTATTGATTTTGATGATGTATACGCCGTGGGTCAGCTCATCCAGCGGGATGATGGTCTTGTCTCCGGCGAGGATAGGGGAGAGGCTTACTGCCTTTCCGTCGAGGGCGAAGGCGCTTACCTGGTTGTGGGTTCCGTCCACGATGATGCGGTCACCTTCGAAGGCAAACTTGCTGTTGGCTTCAATTTGCTGGATGCCCGTAGTGGTGCCATAGGTGAAGGTGGAAACCTTCCACAGTTCGTAACTGGCAGTAGTGGCTGTAGATGTTACGGTCATCTTGTCATTTCCGAAGGTCACTTCCGGTAGAGTGCTCAGTGCAAACTCTATCTTGCTTCCATCGTTGAATGATACGAACAGCGACTTGCCGTCGGCAGCTTTGGCTGAGATGCAGCTCAGAGCCACCAGTAAGGATAATGCTATTTTCTTCATATCGGGTTGATGTTTTGGTTAAAATTAAAAATGTGGCGCAGTTGTTGTAACTACGCCACAAATTTACGAATTATATTTCACATAAATGCGTTTTTTATGTTAAATATTCTAGCTTATGGAAGGATAGCAATCTTGGTTACATTCTTCAGGTCGCCCTGGAGGATGAAGGCTGTATCACTCCAACCGTCAGAGATGCTGTTTACGGCTTCCATCATGGCTGCATCGAATACCTTCACAATGCAATCCTTATTACCATCCCAGTCTGCTGGAGAATCAATGGTACCCCAGTTGGCATTATTAATCTGTACCTGTCCAGTAGCACTTGTCTCCTTGTAGAAGAGCATCTTGGAACCTATCTTGACACCCAACTTGATAAGGTCAGCCTTCATGATACGGAAACGACCGGTGTCATCCCATGTGAAGCTGTATGGATACTTGATGGCGCTGTTGTCCATATTGGTAGTGAGTGTTGCAATATCCTTTTCTGCAGGAACCACCTTGAACTCAGGACCTTCAAACTTGTTGCCGTCTGGGTCTTCCATTACGATCTTGTAAGTGCCAACTTCTGCATTGGCAGGAACCTGGCATACAATCTCTGTATTGGTACGAGATGTATAGCGGTTTACCTTGTAAGAACCGATATAGAGGTTCTGGATGTTCTGGAAGTTCTTACCTGTAATGGTGATGGTTGAACCTGCGATAGCTTCACCTGGAGTGACAGAAGCAATAGCTGGATCTGTAGCTGCCTTGATGCTCAATTCATCCTTCACCTCTATGGTCGTACCATTCTTCAGGTTGAGTTTGAAGCCTGTACCAGCACAAGCTGCAGGAACTGTTACTGCGATGGCATTGGCATTCTGTGCTGCAAATTTCTCTACGGTCTGCTCAACATCGCCAGGGAAGGTGATGCTCTTCACGAGGTCGAGGTCTGTACCCTTGATGATGGTCTGGTCGCCAGCTGTGATGGCTGATGGTGTGCAAGAAGCTACGGTTGGCTTCACCAATGTATAGGCTACTGTAACAGTCTTGCCGTTGGCGAGACTCAGGATGATGCCATTGGCGTCCTTGGTGCTTTCCTGTGCATCCTCAGGAACAGTGGCAGTTACCTTGGTTGTCTCTACTTTGTTGAGCTGAGATATAGCTGCATTAGGGAATGCAATGCCTGTAATCAGATCCATATCCTTACCGGTGATGGTGATTTCTGCACCATTCTTCACTGGGTTAGGAGTGGCAACGAGCTGGGTTGGAACCACGGTAATGATGTTGCCCACTGGAACTTCGATGCCGCTCTTGGTTACTACATAGAAGGTACCATCGGTAGCCTTGGCAGGAACCTTTACGGTAATCTCTGCTGCACTCTGTGACTCGAAGTCGGCTGCATCTACTGTAGCGCCCTCAAACTTCACGCTGACAATCTGGTCGAATGAAGAACCTTTGATGCTCAATACCTCACCAGCCTTGATGTTGCGGTCCTTGATAGGAGTAGCCTCAGGAGTATTGATGGTCAACTCTTCCTTGGTCTCCAGAGAAGTACCGTCCTTGATGGTATCTGTCAGTGTGATGACACCTGTACGAGCCTCTGCTGGAATCTTCACCTGGATGGTGTAGCGGTCGTGACCAACGAACTCAGCCTCCTTGATGGTATCGCTGCCGGCGAAGATAACGCCGTGCATCAGGTTGAGGTAATCACCCTTGATGGTTACTACATCACCTACATTACCTACCATAGAACCTTCGCTACCTACGAAGAACTTTGTGATTTCGATGTCCTCACGATAGGTGATAGGAGATACGGATGTAATCTCGCCACCCTTTTTAGTCTTCAGGACAATCTGACCCGGTTCGCATTTCTCGGCAGGAACCTGGATGGAAATCTTGCTGTTGTAGCCGCTCTGGAGAATCTCGTATGCGGTGATAGGGTCTGCACCAGGAAGGTTGACAGACTCAATCTGGTCCAGATTGGTACCATAGAGATATAAGGTACCGCCACGGAGCACTGGGCATGGACCGAATGACTGGAGGGAGATGTCGTTGCCGTACTGGTCGGTAGAGAGATCATCTCCGTCGCTGCACGCTGTCAGCGATAGCCCTACGAGGGCTACCACCAACATGGCGAATATTTTGCTTATCTTTTTCATATCAATTCAGATTATAAGTTTATTTGTTTGGAACCACACGGATGTTGTCAATCTTGATGATTGGGTTACAGTCTACACCGGTAGGCAATACGCTGGCATCATTGTATGCACCCTTGACAACAAAGATATTGAAGGCACTGAAGTCGTTCACACCTGAATAGCTCAATCCCTTGTTGCCATCGTAGTCATAGATGAAGTCTGCCAATGGGATGGTAACGGTTACCCACTTGTCCTCGGTGTTATATGTCTTGTCGTCTGTATTCTGCCAAGGCATGTAGAGGGCACGTGCCAGCTTACCCTGGTTGTGGAAGAAGGTGTTGTTAGCTCCACCCAATACGTTGCCGTAGATATCCTGTACACCTGCGTTGCCAAGGGAAACCTGGCTGACGCTACCGAAGTAAATCTGCATAGGAGCAGCTGACCAACCGTTGTCCTTAGGGATGCACATCTCGAACTTCAGACTCATGTTCTTCCAGTCGCTGAAGTCTGCGAGATCCTGCATACGTGGACGGCTAGAGTAGGTCTCTGGGTCCTGCCAGCTTCCTGGCCAGTACTCGAATGAGAAGTTACCGTCGTTCCAGCCACCGTCTGCACCCATGGCTGTCTCACCGAGAACCAGGTAGTTGCCGGAGAGTGATGTGCCATCAGAAGTGATGGTACGATTGTGCCAACCATTGTTGCCCAATACATCTCCACCTTCCTTCCAAGGAGTATCAAAGTCGAAGAGCATACCGCGGTTGTCCATATAGCGGAAGCCTGCCTTGGTAGTACCGTTGGTGGTAGTGATGGTGATAGGCTCGTGCTTAGGCATATCCTCTGGCATGTTGAAGCGGATGCTGTTCTGGGTGATCTTCAGGTCTTCATAAGGGATGGTGTAGTTATCACCCACCTTGATAGTCAGATGACTGTTGTCGTAATCCAGGAAGTAGTCACCCTTGATGGTTACTTCCTCGCCTGGAGCAGCCCACTCGTTGCTCATGCTGTTGATGGTTGGAGCTGGCACGATGGTCTTGAAATCGTATGCCACGGTGTCCTGCTTGCTGGTGATGAAGTAGATTTTATCACTTACCTCGTTAGGGATATCCTTTGGCACGGTTACGATGATGGTGTTGTCCGTCATGAAACTGGTGTTCAGGACTGCTGTCTGGTCGTTGAAGTTGATCTTGGTCACACTTCTCAGGTTTCTACCCACAATACAGATGGTATTGTTGAGAGATGCACCAGTAAGCAGTGAGTCCTTGCTGGCTGCATCCACAGGGCGAACATAATCGATGGTAGGAGTTCCGCCTGCAACTTCATACTTGTCTGGCTCGTCCTCGCAAGAAGTGAATCCTGCGCTGGCTGCAACAAGTGCCATGGCGAATAAAGCCCCATTTATATTCTTGATATTCATAATGAAATTCTCTTAATTGATTAATAACTATATGTATTACGTACATCCACATGGATTGGAGTAGCGTTGCTACCCAGGTTAGGGTTCAGGGCTACGTCCTCTGTAGGGTATGGCAATGTAAAGCTGCTGGCTGTTACATTAGGTGCAGGGGTATTCTCATCATACTGCATTTCAGAGCTGTCCCATGTGCCATTGTCGTAGTATGCCTTGTAAACTGCATCGCAGTTCCACATCTCATTACGGTGCTGTGCCTTCAATTCCTTGATGCAGCTGTCTACATCGTAGTATGCACGGCGTACGTAGTCGTACCAGCGGTCACCCTCACCGGCAAACTCCAGGCGGCGCTCCTTCCAGATATCATCGAATGTGAGAGTGGTCTTTCTTACGAATCCCTGCCACTCGTATGCACGTCCGCGTACCTCGTTGAAGCAATCCAGGGCAAGCTGGTCGGTAGGATTACCCATCAGTACCTGTGCCTCTGCATAAATCAGATAGATGTCTGACAGACGGAGGAGTGGAGTAGGGAGGGCGTTTGACATACTGGTTGGAGAGATGCCCAATTCTTCCTTGTGGTCATAGTTGTCACCATAGAGGTTCTTCACGTTGTTACCACCGCAAGGACCCTGGCACTGACCTGTTGCTGCTGAGTTGTAATCCTTGTTATACCAGAAATCCAGGAAAGAGAATCCCTTCTTCAGACCGTCCTTCTGTGCATTGGCAGGAAGATCGTGGTCTCTCCAGAAGTAAGAGTATACATCGCCTGGCATCATGATGGTTGCCTTACGACGGTGGTCTGGGTCTACACGGCTTGCTGGATCATCCTTAGGAGATACACCGAAGGCTTCCATCAAATCAACTGATGGACCGCGCCAACCGCCCCAGCAGTCACCATTCTCATCGAAACCTTCTGGAGCCAAGTCGCTCTGGAGGGTGTTCTGAGAAGTCCACTGAGTACCTACTGTCCAGCGCCATGCAATCAAGATCTCTTCGCAGAACTGGTTTGAGCCACGGAAGATGTCCTCGTAGTGCTCCATCAGTCCTCTGCCTGAGTTCTCGATGACATCCTTTGCATATTCGGCAGCCTTCTTCAAATCGTCCTGATTCAAGGAGCCTGAAACACCAGCCTTGGTCAGGTAAACCTTACTGAGCAGACCTTCTGCGCAATAGTAGTCGATGCGGCCTGAAGTGTTCTTTTCCTTAGGAAGAAGTTCCATTGCCTTTTCCAGGGTCATGATGATATACTCATATACATCAGCCTTCTCTACCTTGCTCAACTGGTTGTAGTCACCCTTGCCAAGCGTCTCTGAGTTGCTGTGGATGATAGGCACATCACCGAAGGTACGTACCAGATAGAAGTATGCCATTGCCTTCCAGGCAAGGCACTCGCCCATGCACTGGTTCTTCACCTTCTCAGAGGTGTTGACTGCCTTCTGCAATGACTCGTAAACGGTGCTACAGTGAGCAATCTCTGCCCAGAGAGAGTAAGACATGTTTACCAGGTCCTCATCGGTACCATTGGTACTGAAGCTCATGTAAGGGCTTGAACCCCAATACATATTACCCGACATAATCTCACCTATCTTGATGAAACCACGCTGAAAGTCATACCAAGGTGAGTTGTAGAGATAGTTTACGCCAGAGATGCAGGAAGCATCACCGTTGTAATAGTTCTCTGTGTTGTAATTGTCCTCTACAGGCTTGTCAAGGAAGTCTCCGCAAGAGGTCATTCCCATAGCGAGGAGCATTACAAATGCTGTATATTTAATGTTCTTAAATTTCATAACTGTTCGTTTTGGATATTAGAATGATAAATTCAAGCCAAATGTAACGGTGGTTGGAGATGGGTAGCGACCGAAGTCCAGACCATATACATTTGCACTCTGTGTAGAGAGACCTACCTCAGGGTCGTAACCGCTGTAACCGGTGATGGTGAAGAGATTAGACGCTGTGAGAGTCAGTCGGAGGTTGGTGAGGCCAATCTTCTGGATGAGCTTCCGGTCGAATGTGTATCCCAGAGCCATGCTCTTCAAGCGGAGGTAAGAACCATCCTCGATATAACGGTCGCTGAATGCGTCGTTATCGTTAGGGTCGCTGATGGAAGCACGTGGGTACATCGAGTTTGGATTGTCAACTGTCAAATTCGAGATGTTGTCATACCAGTTACCTGTCTGGTTACCATCCTTGGCTACGAAGTGAACTCGCTTGTTGACGTCCTTCAACTGGTTGGTCCATGGAGTGTTCATGTGAGTCATCTTCATGTTCAGATAGTTGGCTACCTTGGCGCCTACAGAACCGTTGATGAAGATATTCAGGTCGAAGTTCTTGTAGCGGAAGGTGTTGTTCCATCCGAAGGTCCACTTAGGGAGTGGAGAACCGATGTTGGTCTTATCATTCTCGTCGATGATACCATCGCCGTTAATATCCTTGTACTTCAAGTCACCTACGTAGGTGGTGTTGCTGCGGTCGAACAGAGATGGGTCGTCAATCCATGCATAGTGCTTGGTGCCATCTGCATCTGTTGTTATAGAGATAGGGTTGTTCGGCCCCAGGGTCTGTACTGGAGAATTGATGATGTCGTTGTAATCCTTATATACTCCCTCTACTACGTAACCGTAGAAGTTGAAGAGTGATTCGCCTGGTGCTGAACGGGATACAACGTCGCTCCACTGACCCTTACCGAGCAATGCGGTACTGCTGGAAAGACTCTTCAACTTGTTCTTGTTGATAGAGATGGTAACGTCT
>ULSN01033505.1_pt1 | contig 31598 bp, 24 predicted proteins | sample 1956771 | NCBI WGS metagenome assembly ULSN01 (sample SAMEA4835709, study PRJEB28245) | human gut metagenome | biome: gut microbiome; material: fecal sample | place: Denmark | collected 2008
CAGAGTGGACTGAATTGTGATTACTTTTTCAGTGCCCTCCCTTTCAGCAGCCTTTTCTAACCATGTCAACCACACTATTTCACCACTTTTATAACGTCACCATTGTTGAATACCAACAGATAAACACCGCGGGCAAAATCGGATGCCGGAACGAGGGATGTTCCGCTTTCTAACAATTGATAGTCGGCCAGTTTCAAACCTGACATATTGACTACGCTTACTGATTCGTATCCCTGCGGATAGCTGATTTGCCAACTGTCGCCGTTTCTGACAACACGGACAGCCTGCTGAGAAACGCTGGCAACACTGCTTTCAGAAGTCTGTACCACCTCCATTTTCAACGGGTCGGCACCCGGAACTGATACGTTGAATGCAAACCTGCGTTCCGTTTCGCCTGCCGGAAGAGGCGCAACCGTAGCTGTCAATTTCACCTTAGGCATATCCGTATCACTCACTTCAACGGATAGCCATTCCGGGAAAGGAACAGTATAATCATCAACTTCCACTAAAGCCGCTTCATACGGAACATCAATCAGGACATCCTTGCTGCCTCCTTCTTTATTTACATAAATCACCGATTCGTCAGCATGGATAAATGAATAGAAAGCATCGAAGTTAATCAAGAACGGACAATAGTAATTGACGAGCAAATCGGAAACATTGGTTCTGTATTTATAAACCGTTTGACCAAAAGTTTCCTTTTGGAGAACAAATGAACCGGTTTGTTTCACCGGACTGTTCTCTCCCTGATTTAACGGGCAATATTCTTTCACTCCTTCCTGATCAAAACCTTCCACTTCCACCATGATTTCGGAATCAATTTCCAGTTCGCTAAGAGCAAGTTCCATTCCTTCCATCTTAAAATCAGTGAATTCCATAATGTAAGGATCAATACCGGGCACAGATTCCTGCTTTACGTCGGCCATTTTGCATGTAGAAGTGGCCATCTTTTCCCAGTCACCGAATTCATCCTTCGTGTAAACGGAAAGAGTAAATTCCACATCGGGGTCTGCACTCAAGCGATAGAACGGAATCCAAACACTTTCAATGACATATTTTGAATACGGAGCTGAAACGACAGTACCCAAGCCATAGTTCGTCTTATAGAAAATATCATACGCTCCGCTGCCAAAGTAATAGGAACCTTCAGCTGCAGTCAATGCTGCCAATCCCAAATTAATGTCATATTCGCCGGCCCCCAGTTGCGTAGCACCGATATTCTGGAAATAAAACAGCGGACTTCCACCTGATAAAACATTTCCGTCAACGACATTTCCGTCACCATCCACACCCGAATATTTATAACTTGTCGTCTGTGAACCAACAGCCTTCGCCTGCAAGGTTGGAACAGAAACCAATCCAAACGGATAAGACACTTTCAAATCCCGTTCCGTAGTGGTTTCCACTTCGCCTTCTTCCGCGGTCTGATACTGCCATTCGAAATCCATTGCATATTGGCTGGACTTGTTCTGCCAAGTAACTTCCGCAAAAGCCGGACCAAAAATCATCGGAATCGAAGCCGAATAGAAATCACGGCTGGTTCCAACAAGGAATGTTCCGTCGGGACGCTGATATAGAGCGTCGGTTGCAGGCGTTGCCACCTTAACGGCATCCAAACAAACAGAATTTCCACAGAAATCACCGCCCGTGCGGATATAGCGGAAAGCTATCTTTATCTTTTTGCCTACATACTTGTCAAGTTCCAGTTTAAAGTTCTCATAGCTGAACCCTTTGTCGAACACTTCCATATCGCTCATTTTTGAAGCATAGTCCTGCTCCATATTGAGGATGCTTTCCCATTCCGAACTGCCTTCCACCTGAACAAGAACTTCCATGTTGCAGACGGTCACACGTTGACTATAAATCATCGTGCTCCAATCCAGATATTGCGAATCGTAGCAGCTGGAATAGTCGTAAGCCATTGCAAAGTAGAGGTCCTGATATTCTTCCACGGAAATAAGCGGAGTAATCAGCCATTCGTCCTGATCCACAGCAGCAATGACTTTATCAGGATCGTTGGGGTCATCCCTGTTGTAAGAGAAGTGAATAAACGCTTCCTTCTCTCCGTCGGGCGTCATGGGAAGGAAACCCATACCTCCCGAATAATACACATACCACGTATTGTTTACATTATGATCCAAATCCGTTGTATTGTCCGGCGCATTGATTTCCTGCCAACCTTCCGGAATCCAATCAAGGCCGTAACTATCCTGCCAGGATTCAAAATCCTCGCTGAATGCAACGCCATCCTGCGAAGCCGATACTTGAGCCGATATCCGTTTGTCGGTTTTCTGCAAGTTACGATTATTTGCATCCAGCAGACGTTTGTAGCGGAAACCCTGTTTCGTCTCAACAATCTGCATCACATAGCCGCCACCTACAGATTTTGTTTTCAAAATCTTGTCAGGCGCAAGTCTTACGTTTCTGTCTTGGGGCAATACCACTTTTACAGGATTGCAAGTAACCATATTTGCTTCCAACGGCAAATCCACTGATTTTAATTGCCGTACTTCAGCCTGAACGGCGAAAGGAACTGAAAAAACCGCGAACATTGTCGCAAAAAGTAATCTGTTTCGCATAATATAAAAATTTAAGTTTACAAATAGAGCCACATAGAAACAATATCAACAAAACCATTATGTGCTTTTGAATGATATCTGTCGCAACAAATATACAAATATTTTTTAATTATTCAATTTTTTGCAATAAATTTATTATAATCATCGAAATATTCTTAATTTCTGACACATCCACCTGTTTCCCCTTTTCCCATGGAAACGGGCAGTGCGAGGCTTAATTTTGCGGAAAAGACACGACTATGGAAAACACTTTTCTGACAGCCGGCATGACGGAACGGCTGCTATGGATACTTGCCACGGTAGTGGCGGAATACTTTTTGGTGCTGGCGGCTGCGCCAGCCGATTTGGCAAGCGGTCTGCACAAGGCCCGAAGGCGTGGCGAAACAACCCGAAGCCGGGCTTTGCGGCGCACGGTGGACAAACTGGCACGTTATTATAATGTGCTGATTGTACTGACGGTAGTCGATGCGATGCAAATCACAGCAGCGGTGTTCCTCCGCACAGTGGAAAGCTACGACGTACCCACCATTCCCATATTTACACTTATCGGTTCGCTGGGAATGGCGTTTATCGAAGTTAAAAGCATTTTCGAGAAAGGCGACGACAAGGAAAAGCAACAACTGGCGGAACTCGTTTCCCTACTTGAAACCATTGCCGACAACGACCGGCTGAAACGAATTATTGAAAAACTTAAATAAAAGTTTACCGTTTACGGTTTACAGTTTACGGCAAAGGTAAAAGTCATGCCCCCATTGCAGTAAACCCAAAACCGTAATCTGTAAACTGTAAACCCAAACCAGTAAACCGTAAACTGTAAACCTTATGTCCTACTTTACCATCTCTGAACTGACCCGCTCGGCCACTGCCGCACGCGAGGGCATCGACAACACGCCGCCACAAGCGGCTGTCGACAACATGAAACGACTTATCAATACCGTCCTCAATCCGGCACGGCAGCAACTGAATGCCCCCATCTATGTGAACAGCGGCTACCGCTGTCCGGAACTCAACCGCCGGGTGGGAGGCGCCCTACGTTCCTATCACCTGCAAGGCCGCGCCGCCGACCTCACCACCCGTCCCAACCGAAACGCCGAACTGATGGCCATTCTACGCCAACTTCCGCACACGGAACTTATCAACGAAGGCAACGGCACATGGATTCATGTGGCATTGTGAAAAACGGGAATCCAAATATTTTGTGTAGATTTTACGCAAAATATTTGGATTTCTCATTTTCATTTCATATCTTTGTGTAAAAATAACACATACCATGTCAGAGGAATTCAAATACCATTACAAATACCCCCACCCTTCGGTCACGACCGACTGTGTCGTATTCGGGTTTGACGGTGTCCGCCTCAACCTGCTGCTGATTCGTCGCGGACTTGAGCCGTTCAAAGGAAAATGGGCTTTTCCGGGCGGATTCATGCGCATTACGGAAACCGCCGAAGAATGTGCACGCCGCGAACTGGAAGAAGAGACCGGCGTTTCCAACATTTTTTTGGAGCAGATTCACGCTTTCAGCGGTGTGGACCGTGACCCGCGCGAACGCGTAGTGACCATCGCCTTCTTTGCGCTGATACGCCATTCCGACTATAAGGTGATTGGCGGCGACGATGCGGCCGAAGCCCACTGGTTTCCGCTTTCAGAAATTCCGCCACTGGCATTCGACCACGACCGTATTCTCCGCCATGCGCTGAAACACTTGCGGCTGAAAATCCATTTCGAACCGATAGGCTTCCGGCTTCTCGACAAAAAATTCTCGATGTCGGAACTGCAACGGCTCTACGAAAGCATTCTCGACGTGAAATTCGACCGCAGGAATTTCAACAAGAAAATCCTGTCGCTGGGCATTGTAGAGCCTACCAATGAAAAAATAGCCACCGGCGGCCGGGCCTCACAGCTCTACTCTTTCAATGAAGAAAAATACTGGGAACTGAAAGAAAAAGGGATGCGTTTGGAATTTTAACTTATTTTAATGATAGAACTCAATGAAAAATCTGCTCTATTCTACCATAATAGGTGATATATGCGGCTCTGTCTATGAATTTAGTCCGGAACGCAACTATAGCAAAATCAACCTGACCGACAGCCGTTCGGACTTCACCGACGATACGGTGTGTACGCTGGCCGTGGCCGACGCGCTGATGTCAGGAAAGACCATGGCCGACGCCACACTGGAATGGTGCCGGCGCTATCCGGGAAGAGGCTACGGAGGAATGTTCCTCCAATGGCTGCGAAACGGCGGCGGAGCGCCCTACAACAGCTTCGGCAACGGTTCCGCCATGCGCTGTTCGGCGGTGGGATTCAGTGCCCGTTCGGCCGACGAATGCATTCATCTGGCCACGGCATCCGCCCATTTCACCCACAATCACCCGGAAGGCATCAAGGGAGCTGTAGCGACAGCCCTCTGCATCTATTACTTGATGGAAGGAAAGGACAAGGAATTTGTCCGTGAAAATGTGCTGCGCACCTACTACCCGCACTATGCAGACGCAAAACTCGACAGCCTGCGTCCGTCCTACCGGTTTAACGAGACCTGCCAGGAAACGGTACCGCAGTCGATTCTCTGCTTTCTGGAGTCAAACAGTTTTGAGGACTGCCTGAAACTGTGCTATTCGATGGGTGGCGATGCCGACACGATGGGAGCCATAGCGGCACCGATGGCCTATGCCTTCTACCGCCACACCCCCGACTATCTGATGGCACTGGCATCCAATCGCCTTCCTGCCGAAATGACGGCCGCCTGCCGGAGGTTCGACCGCTTTGCCGACGAAGTCAAAGGCCGTCCGCGCGTTTCAAGGGCGAAAATCATCACGCTCGAACCCGACGAAGTGTTCGTGTTCGGCAGCAATCTGCGGGGAATGCACAACGGCGGCGCGGCACGCTACGCGATGGACCGCTTCGGGGCGGAACCGGGCACGGGAGTGGGAATGACAGGACGGTGCTATGCCATACCGACAATGCAGGGAGGCGTAGAAACAATCGTCCCCTATGTGAATGAATTTTTTGACTATGCACGGAACCATCCGGAACTGAAATTCCTTGTCACCCGTATCGGTTGCGGCATTGCAGGATTTAAGGATACAGAAATTGCTCCGCTTTTCAAAGCGGCTTACGATGTTACGAACGTACTGTTGCCAACGACGTTCTGGGACATTTTAGACTATATGACAATTCCGGGCAACGAACAATCAGCCGACTGACGGACCGGCGTCAGTCACATGGCGTGACCCACACGCAAAAAAGGCATTCTTTTCCGAGTGAGTCGGAGGAGAATGCCTATATCATTTCTGAAAGGCGGAACATTACCGGTCTCTGTCTTCCCGATTGATTCGTACGGAGCCCTTCGGGTCGTCGGTCTTTTCCGTATTCATCCATATACGGATAGCCGACATTTGCGGCAACAGACGGATGAAAGGATGACGATAGTGATGCACGCCGATGAGAAGCATCATGATAATGCCCACCAGGATAATATATCCGTAACATTCCTTAATCGAGAGCATGACGGCCTGTTTCGTCAGAATGGAATAAGTGTCGCTCCACGACGGCAGGTCGAACGACAGCATCGTGCCGTCGAGATTCTCAGACACGTTAACGCCGTTTTTGGCAATCGCCCAATTATACAGGCGCTGCACCACCGACGAACCGACAGCCGTTCCGATACCGCAACGGATATACCCGATGGCACTCAGCCCGAAAAAGAAGTGAGAGAAAGGAAGCGTCTGCGACAGGTAGACATTGGAAGCCGAGCCAATCATCACTTCCGACACGCCGAAGGCAAACAGCGGAATATAGAAAGCCTCCTTGTTGACACCGTCGTCTATCAGAAAATACATGGACGCTTCATAGAACACGAGCAATATCAGCGTCACCATAAAATATTTCTTAAATCCCCAGTTCCATTTGACGAAAGTGGAGAACGCCAGCAATGACCCGATAACGACACCGTAAAGAATCGGCCAGTTGAGAGATATCGTGTTCAGGGAATCGTATTTCAGTACCGACGACAGATAAATGGATTGCAGCAGTTTCGGGGCAGCCTGAAGGATTCCCACACCCAGCAACAGCAGCATCAGGTGGAGCACCGACCGATAGCGGAATATGGACAGGGGAAAATAGGGCTTCTCGCGGAATTTCGACCAACAGACGGCCACGGCAAGCAAAACGAGACACACTCCCGACATCATCCATATCGGACGGCTCCTCCACCAGTCGTAGTGTTCGCCGTAGGTAAACAGCCATACGCCCGATATGAGGAAAGCGCTCCAAAGCATAAAACCGACATAATCGATGCCCTTCAACGAAAGGAACGGCCCCGGACGATGGTCGGGCTTCATCATAAAATAGACAATGGCGCAGTGAATCATCAGCAACGTGATGACAAAGAGGTTCATCAGCCGCCAATTGCCGTAATAGGTCAGATAGGCGGTAGTAATTCCGGAAAGATACGTGCCTCCACACACCATAATGTACACAACCGGGAAGAAGACGGCATAGTTACGCGACGGAGTGACACACAGACGGAACACGCTCGTACAGCCGAACATGCCCAGCATCTTGAAAAATCCGGCAATGAAGGCAAGCCCCCAAATCACCCACGGAGTTGTGGCCGTCATCGTAATGGCATTACAGATAATCAATCCTATGCCGGACACGAAAAACAGCTGCCGCGTATACATAAAGAACTTCAGACGATACATCACGGGGAAGCACACCGTGATACCGGCCAACGTACAATAGCCGGCCATCTGTATATCCTCGTTGAGCAGCGAAATCTCGCTCACAATCTGATTGGAATACGACGTGTTGATACTGCCCACATACTGATAGAGGAACCCGAATGCCATATACAGCCAGAATCGCAGCCGCAGAGGCACCCAGTCCTTGAACATCAGAAGCTGGCGCGTCCGGATTACATTATTTGCAGTCTGATAAATTTTGGCCATTCCTAATCCATCATTTCACATTCCACATTCAAGCCGGCACGGAGCAGCCGGATATTTTCCGGTGAATTATCCTTCGTAAAACGAATCCTCACGGGAAGACGCTGTTCCACCTTCACAAAGTTGCCCGTAGCATTGTCCTGCGGAACAATAGAATATTGCGCACCCGTAGCGTTGGAAATCGCCTCTATTTCGCCGACATACTCAACGCCAGGAATAGCATCGACCGTTATCCGCACGCGGTCGCCTATCTTCATCTTCGCCGTCTGTGTTTCCTTGTAGTTGGCCACTACCCAGACATCATTTTCGTCGACAATCGACAGCAATGTCTGTCCCGGCTGAACGAACTGTCCTTCCTGCAAAGTCTTCTTGGAAGTATAGCCGTCGACCGGCGCAACGATAACCGTGTAGGACACGTTCAGCGCAGCCAAATCCTTGCGGGCTTCAGCCAGCTTGATATTGGCATCCTGCTGGTTGAGGCGTTCCACCTGCTCGTTTTTGGTCAATGCCGTGGAACGCTTCTGACGGCACAGCTTGTCGTATTCCGCCTTCAGGGATTCATAGCGGGTTTTTGCATCGCCATACTGCTTCGGCGTCACCGCCTTGTTTTCGAGCAGGGCCGCATAACGCTTGAAATCACGTTCCGCATTGTCCAGTTCCACTTTCGTGCCCGAAATCGATGCGTCGTTGACTTCCATATTGTTTTCAGTGGTGGTAATGGTCGAATTGATGACCGATTTTCCTTCGATGGAATTTTGCAGTTCGGCCTCCGCCTCAGCAAGTTTGAGCCGGTATTCACGGTCCTCGATGATAACCAGCGTGTCGCCTTTATGAACAAAGGAATATTCATCAAAACGAATTTCCTTGATATAGCCCTGCACACGCGAAGTCACCGGGACAATATGCCTGCGAACCTGGGCATTGTCCGTAAAAGTGGAGATATTGAATTTGATAAACTGTGTACAAATCCACCATATACCTATTGCCAATAAACACAGAACAACAATGTTCTGAATCAGTCGTCTTGTCTTGCGGTTCATATTAGAAAATTCCTGAAATATATTTTAGTTGATAATAGTTTAACATTACATTCACCTGCGCATTGACCAGTCTCACTTCGGCATCAAGTTTCGAAGTGGACGCGTCGAGCATGTCCGTCAGCAGCGACAAGTCGGCCGAATAGCGGTATTTTACAATTCTGTAGTTTTCCGATGCCAGTTCGACATTCTTTTTCTGCGTCTCTACTTGTTCGCACGATTCCACGAACGACTTGTACACCTGGTCCAACTGACGGTCAATCGCTTCCGCCTGCGCCTGCCGGTTGTCGACGATTCGGGCAGTTTCCAGTTTTGCCGCCTTCAGCGAATTGCGGTTCTTATAGAGCGACGACAAATTAAATGACAGCTTAAAGCCTACCCACCATGAGTTCAAGTTGTTGTCCAGAATCGGCAAGGTATTCGTAATCGGCGCTTCAAGATTGTTGGCCGCCTCCAGCCCGATATCAGGAAGCTGGCTGCTGCGCACGAGCTTTTCTTCGACTTTAGCCTGCTGATAGGCCAAATCCAACCGTTTCAGCTCCAACGAATTGTCGTTCGTTGTCTTCTTCCAATGCTCCAGACCGGCATCTGGCAGTTCGGCATTCTCCGTATTGACATCAGGCTCTATCACAGTGCCCTCGTCCAAACCGAGATAAACCAGCAGACTGTAGTTCAGGTGCTCAATCGCATTGACCACCGTCGTCCGATCGTAATTCAAATTCGACAGTTTCAGTTCATAGCGGGTGACGTCGTTTCCCAACACCAGTCCCTGCTGAACGCGTGCGTTCATCTCTGAAAGCAATTGCTCCGTCAATCGGATGTTTTCATCATACACAGTCAGCAAATTTTTGTATTTCAACAGATTAAGGAAACAATCGAGCACCTCCATCTTCATCTTGTCGGTCACGATGTTCAAATCTGTCGAAGCAATTTGTGTCTGATACTTTGATTTCTGTATGTCCGCAGTAATCTCACCGCCGGCATACAGCGGCTGATAGAGCGACAATAACAGAGAATTCCCCAAATGGGGCATTGGCGAACGGGTGGGATTCGTAAAATTACGGTCCAAAACAATACCGTCACCCAAATAATTCACGCCCAAATCCACTCCGATATCCGGCAAACGCTTGGCTTTCGCCTCCTTTTCCAGTTGCTTGGAAATCTCTACGCCTTTGCGCGCCGCCTTCACTTCAATGTTCGACTGCTCTATCCGAGCAAACAAATCATCAATCGTCATCTTCAAAGTGTTTTGGGCGGAAAGTTGACAAACCTCTAAAAAACAACCTGTTAAAACCCACAGGACAACCAATCTCCGTAATTTCATTTATTAACCACTTTTGGAGTGCGAAATTACAGCATTAACCTTAATTTATACTATTCTAAATATGCCTTAAATTTGTCAATTACGAAACAAATTAAGAAATTTTCTTGGGATATATGCGGCAAGAACTCGTCAAAAGCAACAGAATATCCGGCAGGACAGACCGGTTATTTATTGTTTCTCCGATAAATCGACGGAGAAACGCCCAACTGTTTTCTGAAAAATTTACCGAAAGAAGCCTGATCGGCAAAGCCCATTCTGTCAGCGATTTGTTTGATGGGCATATCGGTACAGTCGAGCATTCGGCGTATTTCCGTAATGAGCATATGGGCAATGTGGTCGTTGACCGTACGACCGGAAACTTGACGCACTATGCGCGACAGATAAGTGGTCGACACATTCAGCTGTGAGGCATAGAAAGCTATATAGTGTTCTTTCAGGCAATAGGTTTTCAGCAATTTTCGGAATTCCCGATAAATTTCCACGGGATGCGAAACTTTCACCGTGTCCGACACACCGCTGGAACGCAGTATTTCCACCACCCGCAACAACAAAAGATTGGACAAGTGCGCCAACAGCCCTGTCTGGTAGAACTGCGCCATGCTGATATCGGAATAAAGTCCCAGTATCGATGTCAGACTCTTCATTTCTTCCGCCGAAAGGCTTTGCACCGGCATTGTTTTCTCGTTGAGAAACGAAATCATCTGGGCATAGACAAGGGTGTAAACCGAAAGGTCGTCGAAATACGCAGGATAAAGACAAACGCCCTCCAAAGAGAAATCCGCATCCGCATCGCTCAACGACAGCACCATATTGGGAGTCAGAAACACCAGCGTATCGGGATGCAGCAATTCCGAACTGTAGTTCACCGACAAAGTTGCCGTCCCTCCCTTGACCAGCAGCACGCAAAAAGCGTCGCACATCATGGGAGAAATCCCGTTGCGGAAACCAGAATCCGGCTTTGTGCGAAACACAACGGCCTCATTGCTCAGCAGCACCGAATCGCACAGCCCCTCCTCCACTTCCTGAAAAACTGTCCTGTAGAAGCTGTTCATTTTTTCAATTATCTGGGAACAAAGATAGTGAAAGCCGAGAGCAGAGGCAAATCGAGAACGTAGTTTTCAGATTTGGCTATGCCAAGGCGCATCCTATCTTCTTCAAAAATAGTGAAAGGTTAATATTAGACAGAAGAACAGAAGAACAAAATTTCTATACTTATCAATTCATTTTCTATCCAATAAAATACTGTCCAGATGAATGATAGCGAAAACCAAACCTAATGAAGGAAAAGACTATGTAAAAAAGGAAACGGGAAATAGATAGTAACAGAAAAATTTATATTTTTGTATGCGGGCATAAAAAAACCCGGATTCATCACCAGTAACTGAAAGCTGGGAGAGGAACGCCCGGGACTGCGATACAAAAATACTGAAAATATGGAATATAACAAAGCATTCTTTGAAAAAGTTTTCTCGACCAAGCGAATGGAAAGATATTTCAAACTCTATCCAGAAGACGAGAACCGAGCTATCCTGCATTATCAGTGCAATTTGAAACTGGCAGAAGCATTCTATACAAGTTTGTCAGTATTTGAAGTCACACTCCGTAACGCATTGAGTCGTGAATTGGAGACAATGACAGGACGAAATGACTGGTATGCTGTATTCGCAAACACCCCCGGATTGTCAAGGCTAAACCATTATGTAACGCAAGCGAACAAACAGATAGCAGGCAGACATGAATCAATAACTCCATCAAAAGTAATCGCTGAACTGACACTTGGTTTTTGGGTTTCACTGCTTAACAGCGAGTACGAACGCCTTCTGTGAAAAGACCTACGTAGGGCATTTCCATTCATGCCAAAGCGAGACAGGCAAAGAAAGAATGTATCCGCTCCGCTAAATACCTTCCGAACATTTCGCAACAGAGTTTTCCATAATGAATCTATCTGCTGGAATCTAAAACGCGTGGAAGAAATACACCGAGAAATGGTCGTAGTCATGGGATGGATGAACAAAGATGTTCCCGGATGGTTGCAACTTATTGACAGATTTGATACGGTATGTGCCGATATCCGAAACGATATGGGCTGGCTATGAAACAGAGATTACGATGAGACACACGAAAAATGCTCCAAAGAGAAATCAGGTGATTATTGAAAAGTAGGATAAGAGAATAAAAAGCTGGAACCTTCGACTGTACCGAAGGCTCCATGCATTACTGTCAGACTCTTGACAGAAGTTTTTTTAGACAAAAAAACAGAAGGACAGGGCTAATCAGTACGGTATCAATATTTTGTCTTTTTATTCTTCTGTCCTCCAGAATTTTATTCAAATGCGTTTTCATGTTTGAACGCCGAAACGAATAACTGCCTCTACAGTTGACATCAACCATAGAGGCAGTCCATTTCAATATACTCCAAAAATATCAGTGATTAATGATCGTCAAATCAATTTTTCCAAATCCTTTGTATTTTCAGCTACCATTTTATCGGTCACTTCATAGTTCAACAGGTCGCCTGACAAGTACATGTCGTAGGACGCCATGTCGATAAGTCCGTGTCCCGAAAGATTGAACAGTATCACCTTGCTCTCGCCTGCTTCCTTTGCCTTCTTGGCTTCGCGGATAGCGGCGGCAATGGCATGCGACGATTCCGGAGCCGGAATGATGCCTTCCGTCTGTGCAAAAAGCGTACCTGCGGCAAATGTTTCCAACTGAGGAATATCGACGGCATCAATCAAGCCGTTTTCTTTCAACTGACTGACAATAGCACCTGCTCCGTGATAGCGCAGACCACCGGCATGAATATTGGCAGGTGCAAAATTATGCCCCAACGTACACATCGGAATCAGCGGTGTGTAGCCGGCTTCATCGCCGTAATCATACTGGAACACACCACGTGTCAGTTTCGGACAGGACGACGGTTCTGCGGCAATGAAACGTGTGTTACGTTCGCCGGTAAAGTTATGGCGCAGGAACGGGAACGAAATACCCGAGAAATTACTTCCGCCGCCAAAACAGCCGATAACCACATCGGGATATTCGCCGGTCATTGCCATCTGTTTTTCGGCCTCAAGACCAATAACCGTCTGGTGGAGCGCTACGTGATTCATCACCGACCCCAGCGTATACTTGCAGTTGGGAGTAGACATGGCCAACTCTACCGCTTCCGAAATGGCCGTTCCCAAAGAGCCCTGATAATTCGGATTATCGGTAATTATCTTCCGCCCGGCCTTAGTCGACATACTCGGCGAGGCAATGACCTCGGCACCATAAGTCTGCATGATAGAACGGCGGTAAGGCTTCTGATTGTAGGACACCTTTACCATATATACGGCAAGCGCCAGTCCGAAGTGCTTGGCTGCCAACGACAACGCCGCACCCCACTGTCCGGCACCCGTTTCCGTTGTAATGTTCGTCACGCCCTGCTTCTTGGCATAATAGGCCTGGGCGATAGCGGAATTCAACTTATGGGAGCCGACCGGGCTGACACTCTCGTTCTTGAAATAGATGTGAGCCGGAGTGTCCAAAGCTTTTTCCAGTCCGCGTGCACGAACCAAAGGTGTCGGACGCCAAATCTTGTACATGTCGCGCACTTCCTCCGGGATCTCAATCCAACGGTCGGTTGTGTTCATTTCCTGGTTTGCAACAGCCTCTGTAAACAAAGGATACAAGTCTTCAGCCTTCAACGGCTCTTTTGTGGCAGGATTCAACATCGGACGCGGTTTTACAGGCATATCTACCATGATGTTATACCATGCTTCCGGTATTTCCTTCTCCATCAACAAGAATTTCTTTGATTCGTCTTTCATAATTATACAGTTTTATTGTATACACTACACAAATATACAACATTTCTATAAATAACCAACTATTTTCAAAGAAAAATTTGTCGAATTGCCATAAAAAAGCGGAATATGCAGAAAAATTCCCACATATTCCGCTCAAATTATTTAAAGATGCCACCGGCAACAGCCATTCAGTGGCAATCCAACATTTCGCACTACAGGGAGCGCTCAACTGTCCAGCAGAAAGCACGCAATCCCAATTGAGGACTGTCGTCATCCACCTTCTTCAGTTCAGCAAATAAACTGTCAACCAGCTCGTCGGGCACCATCAACATATAGGCACTGTTGAGCGTCGGCCAGGCGTGCGAACCCAAATGCGGTTCTCCGCTGTTCGAGCCGGCACCGATAAGGGTTTCCCATCCGGTAAAGCCCTTCAAGCCCAATCGCAGCATTACCAAATTGACATCTTCAAGATGCGCCTGATTGAAAGATACAAAAACTGCTTTCATTGTTTCTTCACTTTTATTTGTTTGCTGAAATCTTCTTCAATTCCTTTTTACGTTTGCGTTTCACGCCACGGGCGGCAAACGAACTGTACATCGTAGGAATGATAATCAAGGTAATCAATGTGGAGAACGAAAGACCCCAAGCCACTGACAAACCTAACGAGCGCCACATTTCCGAACCTTCGCCCGTACCCATTGCCATAGGAATCATACCGAAGACAGTGGTAAGCGTAGTCATCAGGATAGGACGGAGACGCGATTTGCCGGAAGTGACAACAGCGTGCACAATACCCAATCCGCGCTCACGGCAAAGCATGATGTAGTCGATGAGCACAATACCGTTGTTCACCACAATACCCACCAGCATCAATACGCCCAACAATGCCATAACGCCCATAGGGGTTCCGGTTATAAAGAAACCGATAAACACACCCGTCAAGGCAAACGGGATAGAGAACATGATGACAAACGGATAGGTCAACGACTCAAACTGCGAAGCCATGATAATGAATACCAAAACGATAATCAACGCCATCAGCATAAAGAGGTCGGAGAATGTATCCTGCTGGTCCTCGAACGTACCGCCAAACTGCCAGTTGAAGCCTGTAGGCATTTCCACTTCGTCCATCACCTTACGCGCTGCCGTGACAATATCACTCATCGCATATCCGTGTCCTACGACACAGGAAACGGTGATGACACGCTGACGGTCCTTACGTTCGATTGTAGGAGGCGACTGCGCCTCAACTACCTGTCCAAGGTCGCGAATCTTCACGCCCTGTCCCGACGGAGTATAGATGGTGATGTTTTCAATATCTTCAATAGACTCGCGGAACTTACGGTCGTAACGGATACGGATATCGTATTCGTCACCGTCCTCACGATAGTAGGACGACACATTACCGTTAATACGGTTTCGCAGATAAGTGGCGGCCGTCGACATGTTCAGTCCGTGGAGCGCCAGCTTTTCACGGTCGAAATCCACACGGTATTCCGGCGTATATTCGTCACGGCTGATGTTCACTTCCGAACAGCCTTCCACTTTACGCATACGCTGTGCAATGTCGGCAACCAGCGCATCGCCCTTGGCAAAGTCGTAGCCATAAACTTCGATGTCGACCGCGGTCTGACCGCCGGCACCACCCTGACCACCGCCTTCCTGCACCTGGAATGTGCGGATTTCAGGATATTCGGCCAAATCCTTACGCATTTCGTCGCAGATTTCCGTCAGCGAACGGTCGCGCTGGGTTGACGTACAGGTACGGATATTGTATTTGATGATATTGTTACCATTGTCGGAAAGGTTACCGAACACGTTGTCCTCACCGGCCTGACCTTCCGAGAAGTTGATGTTCTCGATTTCCGGGTATTTTTTACGGAACTGTTCGGTAATGCGCATCGCCAGGTCACGTGTTATTTCCTGACGAGTTCCGGTCGGGAGTTTCACGGTCATACTGATACGAGCATTATCCTGTGTCGGGAAATATTCCGTTTTAATCAACGGGAAAAGAATGAATGTCGACACCACGAACAGCGTCAGCATGAATCCAATAGTCAGCGTACGGTGGCCTACACACCAGCGAAGCAAACGGCCATATGCATTGGTCACCTTCTTCAAGCCTCTGTCGAACGGGTCGGAAACCATTTTTTGGAAAAGGTTCCGCTTGTCGGACAAACGCAGCATCAACGAACAGAGTGTCGGAGTAAGCGTAATGGCACCGATTGTGGAGACAGTAAGGATAATCGTTACCATCCAACCCAACTGGCCGAACATCACGCCGGCCATACCTTCAATCATGGTCAACGGCAGGAACACGGCAATCGTGGTCAGCGTAGACGCCATAACGGAAATAGCCACCTCATTGGTTGCGAACATGGCAGCCTGCCGTGGCCGGCTACCCCGCTCTATATGGGTGGTAATGTTCTCCAACACCACAATCGCGTTGTCGACCACCATACCGATAGCGATTGACAAGGCACTCATGGACACGATATTCAGCGTGTTGCCCGATGCCAACAGATAAATCAATGCCGCCAGCAAAGAAATCGGGATAGTGAGCACAATCACAAACGTAGCACGCCATCGTCCGAGGAACAACAGCACCACAAGGCTCACAATCAACATGGTGGTAATGATGGTTTCCTTCAAGGACTCAATCGTAAGAATAATATTGTCAGAGGTATCGACAATCACGCCGATTTCCACATCGGAAGGCAATGTCTTCTGAATCTGCGGCAAACGGCGCTTCACTTCGTTGGCAATATCCACCGAGTTGGCACCGGCCTGCTTCTGAATGACAATCATACCGCCCTTCGAGCCGTTTGTATAGGATTCTTCCGCACGTTCTTCCGGAGCATCGATAATTCGGGCCACATCACGGAGATAAACCGACGCGCCGTTGGAATAACCCACTACAAGATTCAGCATTTCGTTGACATCGGTAAATTCCTTCTGCACACGCATGGAATAAACATTCGAACCGATATCAATGGAACCGGCCGGAACATTGCGGTTTTCGTTGGCAATCACCTGTCCGAGCGTTTCGATTGAAATGCCGTAGGCTTCCAGTTTGTACGGGTCGCACAGAATCTGAATCTCACGTTCCGGCAAACCGGAAATAGAAACCGTACCCACGCCGGAAACACGTGCCAGCGGAGTGGCGACGTTGTCGTCAAGGATTTTATACAATCCCGACATACTTTCGTCGGCCGTCACCGACAGGATAAGGATAGGAATATCCTCCGTTCCGAACTTGAACAGAATCGGAGTCGTTGCCCCGTCGGGCAAGGTCGTCACCTGGTCAAGCTTGTCGCGCACGTCGTTGGTGGCAACATCAATGTCAATACCATACTCGAATTCCAGAGTGATGAGCGAAATGTTTTCACGCGATTTGGAAGTAATGTGCTTCAAGTCGCTCACACCGTTCAGGACATTTTCCAACGGACGGGTCACGTTCGTTTCGATATCCTCCGCACTCGCACCCGAATAGGTGGTCATCACCATGATGGAGTTGGTCTCGATTTCCGGGAACAAGTCGATGGACAACTTGCTCAGCGAGAAAAGCCCCATAATGGCAATTCCCATGAAAATCAATATTGTGGTAATCGGCCTTTTTACGGCCGCCTGATATACACTCATAGCTATTTATTGTCTGTTTTGTCCTGAACTGTAGTAACTTCAATCGGCGAACCGTCCTTAAGTCGAGTCTGACCGGTAATAACCACGGTTTCGCCCTTGTTGACACCGCTAAGGATTTCATATTCGGTCCCTATACGCTGTCCAAGTTCCACTTTACGGTAAACAGCCTTACCACCTTCTACGACATAGACATAACGGTCGCCTGAGCCGGTCAGTTTCTGAACGGCACGGTCGGGCACAACGACACGGTCAACCACATCGTAGCAGAGCGTCACGCGGGCAAACATACCCGGACGCACACGTTCGTCAGCATTGGCAATCTTGAGTTCCACGGGGAATGTGCGTGTTGTCGGATCGATTGTTGGATATATGATGTTGACAGTGGCCTTGAATTTCTCGTCACCGTAGACATCAAACTGCACATCCACCTCCATCCCCTTGTGGATTTTGGTAAACAGCACCTCGGATACGTTGATTTTCAGTTTCACCGGACGGATTTTTTCTACGCGGTAAAGCGGGTTTCCGCCTGAATACATATCGCCGGAGTCATAGTTACGCTCAACAACGACACCGCTTATCGGACTGACCAACGCCGTATTTTCCAAAAGATTTTCATAATTGCGTTTGGCCACATCGTAGTTCATCTTCTTCAAATCCCATTCGGATTTGGAAGTTCCGCCGATTTTATACAATTCGTCGACACGCTTGAATTCCACTTCGTTGTTTTCCATCTGCAGCTTCACCTGGTCAAGATTGGCCGGGTCCATATCGGCCAACTTCTGACCGGCACGCACATGGTCGCCCACTTCCACATAAATTTTCTTGATACGCACGGGCGACTGTGGGGCAATGTTGTTGACCACTTCGGCCTCTACCGTACCACTAAAGACGTTCAACTGTTCCACCGGGCGGAAATCACTTTTGGCTACCTGAACCTTCACCGCTTCTTCCGCCTGCCCCTCCGTGGCTGCCTTATCGCCGCCGGAGCAAGCTGTCAACGCCGCCGACATGCACAAAACTGCCGACAACAGACCTTTACTGCTGATTGTTTGAAAAAATTTCATATCGTTTGTTTTATTATTTTTCTTGGATTGGGGAATAAATTATTCTGCGACATAGTCTGTGCCCAACGTTTCGTCGAGCGACGCCTTTGCCACCAGGAAAGAATAGATAGCCTGATTACGGTTGTTTTGCGAAACGGTCAATGCCAGCTGGGAATCATTGATTTCCAACAATGTTCCGGCACCCGTATCGTAACGCTTTAAGGCAATATCATAACCCTTTTGGGCCTCGCTCACACCTTCCGACGATGCCTGATACTGCTTGATGGACGTTTTCATCTGGTCGACATACTGACGGACAGCCACCATAAGGTTACGTTCCGTATCTATGCGGTTGAGTTCCAACTGTTCAAGCTGTATCTTCGACTGCTTCACATTGCTATAACGGCTGCCTCCCGAGAAGATAGGAATATTGAGGCTGACGCCCAATGTGGTATACGGGTTCCAGCGATAGTCACCGAATTTAAAATTGTCGGACATGGCCATCCACTGATGGGAAAACGACAAGTTCAAAGAAGGATAGTAGGCAGCCTGCGCTATTTTTTTCGACTTCACCAACTGACTGTGCTGAATATCCAACTGGCGCAAAGAACTGTTGCCGGCAATCATGGTCGTATCCACCGACATATAGTCGGCATACAGACGATCGACATAATCCATCAGATTTCCCTCACATTCAATCTGCATGTCCAAATCCACACCCATCAGGGCTTTCAGACGCCATTTTGCAAGCACGATGGAATTCTCAGCGTCGTACATGTTCGGTTCGGCATTCTTCACGCTCACGTTAGCACGAATCAAATCATACTCCGACACAAGTCCCTGGTCATATTTTTGCTTAACGTCAATGTAGTTTTCCATGGCGTTGTCGTAAGTTTCCTTGAACACTTTATAGGAATCATTGGCAAGCAACACACCATAGTAAGCCTGTTTCACTTGGCTGACCATGGAAAGTTTTGAAGAGCGCGACTGTTCTACAGCCAATTCAACCGCATCAGCAGAAACACTCAACTGCTGCCACAACGTAGCCGAAACGATAGGCATAGATGCCGAAAATCCGGCCGACCACGTATTGCTTCGACCTACTTCAAAACCAGCTTCCGTATTGCCGCCCATACCTCCTGACATACCTGCATCCATATACATCACCTGCTTTTTGATAGTACGGTTATAGTTGGCACTAAAATCTACGGTAGGAAACAAATTCGCCAACACTTCTTTTTTCGAATACTCCTGCTTGGTAATCTCCTTATCGGCAACTTTTACCACAGGGCTGGAAGCAAGAGCAATCTCAAGAGCCTTGTCCAGATTCAAATACACTGTAGAATCGCTGTTTGCCTGCCCGAAAGCGACTGCCGGCAACAGGACCGCCAGCAATGACACAGCCATCTTCCGCAAAAACATCTTATTCATTTACAAAAATATATATTACAGGTTTCCAATTTTACAATATTAGACATTATCATGAATAACGACAAGCAGAATAGACATGTTACAAACAAACGTCGACTATCAATTTTCTGTCATGATTTTTTAACACATATAAAGCCTACGCTTTCATAGCCCACACAGCATACAGTTATACTGCGCATATCCCGCAATCCAAACACGACAATGAAAAACAAAAAAAGGAGAACGGCAATGTCGTTCTCCTTAGTGTGGGCGTTGACGGATTCGAACCGCCGACCCTCTGCTTGTAAGGCAGATGCTCTGAACCAGCTGAGCTAAACGCCCGTTTCGTTCCCGAAAGCGATGCAAAGGTACAACGAATTTTTGATTCCGCAAATTTTTTCTCCACTTTTTTCAAAAAAAATCGCTTTTTCTCGTAGTTGCTATTATTGCATCCGGATTCCCGACATTGAATTACAAAGTAACAGCTAAGAATCATATATAAAAATGACATATATCATATTTTTTACATTCAAACCATGCCGGAAACTTAAAAAATACAAAAACCGGGCACAGGATACCCCTGCACCCGGTTTTTTTCAAACAGGCTAGCTTATAAAACAACTTTGCTTACACTGCTACCAACCACTACGACATACAAACCTTTATTTAAAGAATAGACTGCATCCTGACCGTCGACAAGACAATTCATCACGACACGGCCAGACAAATCATATACTACACATTGGCTGCCTGAAGCGCCACATATGCGCAATTCACCGTTTGAACCTGAAACGCGAACGGCATCAGCAGCAAAATTTTCAACCGAAGAACCTCCGGACTTTGAACCGACCTCAAACTCAAACGGCTTGGTTTCGGAAACACCGCCGGCGAACGGGAAACGGAAACGGATATTCAACTTCGTACCACGCGGATAGCTCCGGCTGTTTTCTCCTTCAAATATATTTACCGCATTTTCAGCTGCCGGCTGCTGCAAACCGAAGAATGGTTCGCCATCGATCCACACTTCCACACCCATACCGACACAAACGCGGTCGAGCGACAGGCGGAACTGCAAACGGTTTTCACGAGTTGTCACGATTTCATAGCTGACAGCAGGAGCAAACACTTCGGTCTCGCCTTCCGGAGTACCCGTTGAAGCCCATCCGTCAGCTGCGATGCTGCCAACAAAAGTAACGGCATCGGCCGGTTCCAATGTTAAGAATGTAACGGTCTTCACCTCACTCACATTTCCGGCAAGGTCAGAAACACGAACATACAATGTATAATCGGTCTGCGGCGACAAGTTGTCCAACGTGCAGACGCCGTCTTCGCCCGAATTTACGCGTGAAGTGCCCAAAACGGATTCAAACGCCTCGTCAGAAGCAATTTCAACGGTCAATGAAGTGGACTGGTTGTCGGTTGCATTGACTGTAATGTCGGCTGAATATCCGGTGATATTACCGGCTGAAACGGAATTCAAGACAGGAGCCTCAACATCTTCTGCCGGTTTTTCGTTGGCGCTGCCTACAACAAATGAAATAGGAAGTGTAGCAGAAGCGCCGCCACCGGCATAAACCAAACGGAAATTGAAGGGCACTGTTGCGCCACGTTCAAAAGAAGCCTCAGTAATACCGGTATAAGTCAACTCTTCACCAGTAGGTGCTGTTGCCGTATTCACACCGTTAACCCAAATTTCAGGGTTGACAAGGCCATCTGTTCCAGAATCCAAAGTCATTGTAAATTCCAACCGATTGTCGGCTGTCGTTTTTACTATATAATTGATAACAGGCCTATAATCCCCAGTATTTTCTTCCCATTCATCAGCAGAAGCGACAACACCATAATAATAGCTTTCAGCATCAGCATCAAGCGTAGAGAACGACAAAGTTTCTACTTCGCTGACATTGTCGGCATCATCAGTAGCACGCACAGCCAAAACATACGCAGTGGCCGGTGTCAAACCTGACAAGGTGCAGACTGTTTCCGTTCCTACAGCCACCTTTTGGCTTTGCAGCACAGAAGAAAAACCGTCAACAGAAAACTCCACCTTTACAGACGATGCCACATTATCATTGACAAGCAAACGCACATCAGCTTTCGTCGACGATTTGCCTTCCAACTCAAGCATTGAAACCACAGGAGCTTCGCTATCGTCCAATGTTTCATTTACACTGCCAACTACATAGTCAAACGGATTAGTGCCGGAAGCACCACCAGCATAGGCAAAATAAAAACTGATGCTCAATTTTTCTCCAATTTCGTATGCATCTGGTGTTGTGTTGGAAAACTGCGAAGCATTGCCGGCAACAGGTTCCAAGTTAGTATATTTATTACCATTAACTACCAACTGCGGCACAAGTCCGACACATGTTGCAGACAGATCAACCGTCACTTGCAACTTTTGCAACTTTCCATCTTCGACAACTGAAATCTGATAGCTGAAATCGGGAGCATAGCCCTCGGTAGCGCCTTGAGGCGTTCCAATTGTTTGCCAGTCATCAGCACCGATAAAACCTTCATACGTCTGCGCATTAACGACTCCATACAGGAAGGAGGCGCAAACAAAAACAAACATTAGTAATAGTTTCTTCTTCATAGTTTTAAATTTTAATAGTTTATTGAGGCAAATTTATACACGTTCTCTTCCAAAAGGCACCAAAAATGATTCACAGAAACTCACATACCCCTACAACAAAAACACAACATATCTCACTATATTATTATAAAACAATATATTACGTATAAAGCCATTCACTTATGCAACTCACAGAAACGAGATTATCCGTTGTCGCCCGGAAACGGCAAGAAGATTTAAAATCGTATTCTTTTGAATCAAATCAGAACTTAGATGTTCCTCATTTTCCTTAATTTTGCAGAAAACAACCTACATGAAAGCGTTACAATACATTTTCATTCTCTCGATTCTGGCCATCGCCTCTTGCACACCGGCAAAGACCGAACAGGATACTGAAACCCGGCAGGAAACGACAACCGAAGCCAGCCTGTCGGAAATTGAGCAGGCCATCAAAAAAGAAGAATGGGAAAAAGCCCGAATAAAGGCCGAAAATCTGTATGCAAGCCAAAAGCAACAAATGGGGGCCATAGAATCGGCAAAGCTTGCCATAGCCTATATCTCGCTGACGTCCGAACCTTTGCTGGACTTTGAACAGACCTACAACTATGCCCTGCGCATAAAGGATCTGTACGAACAGGCAAATCGCCTCGACAGCCAACTGACCAAAAACTATCTGGAAACTCTCGGTGTCACCACCCTCGTCAACGAAGCTTACGAAAACTGCCTCTACATCATACAGGCAAAAGAAAAAGCAGGCAAGGACAGCACCTATGTATATATACCTAATGTCAAGACAAAAACACTCAAAACAATATAGTAAATTCAGATTTAACGGTTTTTTACCATTCCATTCAAGGAATTTTGACATTTCTTTTTGTCCATTCACTACTAATCCCTATCTTTGTGCACGAAAATTCATTCTGAGATAGAGTGTTTTTTATGCAATTATTTAGTTACAAACACATTACATTACAAGCTAAGTCAATTTTCCTTGGTTTAGTGTCCCTCGGGTATGCACGCTGTCAAACAAAGCAAATTTTTAGGACATGATAAAAGAATTTAGAATAATCTGTTGCATCTTTTGCCTATTATGCATTACGTCCTGCAACACTTCAAAAGAAATCGTCTATCTCCAGGATATCCAAACTGGAGAGAAAGAAAAGGTCGACTCCAGCCACGGCATCGTCGTACAACCTAAAGACATGCTGTCGATTATCGTTTCTAGCAAAGATCCCCAACTGGCATCCATGTTCAACCTTCCTGTTGTCAGCTATCAAGCCGGTTCCGAAATTGTGTCGGGCGGACAGCAGCAACGGCTGTTAGGATATGTGGTCGACGAGCAAGGATTTATCAACTTCCCCATATTGGGAAAAATAGAAGCTGCCGGATATACGCGCTGGCAACTGCAGGAAAAAATCAAAAAAGAAATCATTGATCGTAATCTATTGAAGGATTTGGTTGTCACCGTGGAATTCATGAACTTTAAAATATCTATCCTCGGGGAAGTAACAAATCCCGGCTCCTATAAAATCGAAGGCGACAAGGTCACAATTCTGGAAGCCCTCAGTATGGCTAAAGACCTGACAATTTACGGACGCCGCGACCAAGTGTACGTCATTCGCGAAGAGAACAATACTCGCACAACTTATCACGTGGACTTACGATCAACCGACTTATTCAATTCGCCTGTCTATTATTTGAAACAGAACGACATCGTTTATGTACAGCCGAACAAAGTAAAAGCCGGACAATCAACAATTAACGAGAATAATATTAAATCAGTAGGGTTATGGATTTCAATTGCATCACTACTTTCATCAGTGGGTGTATTGGTTGTAAATCTGCTTAATTAATTTGTTAACAAAAAATCCACAAAAGAAATGGAAGACAATCACAACACTCACATTGAAGAATCAAAATCTGACATCCAGATTAGCGACGTTATTGAATGGGCTATTTCACATAAATTGTTTATTGCAATTTCTGTAATAGTATGTATGTTTATTGCTTTATTCTATTCATACAGAGCGCCATCTATTTATAAGCGTGAATCAAGCGTTATGCTTAGAACAAGCGTTAACGGTCAAGCTCAAATGGGGGAATTAGCCATATTCGAAGACATGGGCATGTTCAATACTGGCATGGACGTATACAATGAAATCGAAGCATTCCGCTCTCCAATCTTAATGGAAGAAGTGGTTGAACGATTAGGGCTAAACACTACATATCAAAGTAAGAATTGGATAGGTAGAACCACTGATTGGTATGACCAGACACCAGTTAAAGCAGAATTTTCAGAGTTAACTGAAAAAATAGAAGGAAAAAATGTTCAAAGTTTTTCTTTTACTGTTACAAAAGGTGAAAACAAACAAGAATTTATTCTTCAAAAATTTTATGCCAATGGCGACAAAATAGAGTCCGAGAAAATTGTCGCAAAAGCAAATATTCCAACCAAAACCCCGATTGGAAATGTAACTATCACTCCTACCGCTTTATTTGAAAACTTTAATGACCCGATAAGAATTAGCCATGCACCGATAGAAACAGTTGCCCAAAACTATTTAACGAAACTATCTGCAGAACTTGCGGATAAAAAGGCTACAGTAATCAACTTTTCCATAACGGACAATTCCGCTAAACGGGCTGAAGACATATTGAACACATTGCTGAAGGTTTACAATGAAGATTGGACAACATTCATGAACCAATCAACTCTCAACACTTCAAAATTCATTAAAGAACGTCTAGCTATTATCGAGCAAGAACTTGGAACTGTTGATAAAGATATCGAGAACTTTAAAAGTGAGAACAAGCTGCTCGATGTTACCGCAGAAATGACAATGGTAACTGAAGAATCCAGCAAATACTCTGACCAGGCATTTAAAATGAACAACCAGCTGTATATCGCTAAATTCATTCGCGAATATTTAGTTGACAACACAAAAGAGTACGAACTTCTTCCTTCAAACTCCGGCATAGAAAACGACAATGTTGAAAGCCTTATTGGCGAATACAACAAACTGCTACTCGACCGCCAACGTCTCGCAGATAACAGCAGCAACAACAACCCGCTTGTCACAGACCTCAACAACCAGCTCAAACTGATGAGGGCCACAATCCTGCAATCTGTTGACAACCTCATCAACACATTGCAAATTCAAGTTGACAAAATAGCAGAGCAAGAAAATAAAATTACGGATCGCATAACCGACAATCCAGGAAAAGTCAGAGAGCTTCTCTCCATTGAACGTCAACAGAAAATCAAGGAAGAACTCTACCTTTACTTGCTTCAGAAGCGAGAAGAAAACGAACTTTCCTCAAGTCTTGTCGTCGACAACACTCGTCTGCTGAAACCGGCAAGCGGCCCGCTGGCACCTATTTCTCCTAATAAACCGATGATTATGGCTGTTGGACTGATTTTAGGTTTAGCCATACCGTTCGGCTATATGTTCCTCACATCAATGATGAACACAACTGTCCGTGGGCGGAAAGATCTTGAATGCCTGACCGCTCCCATTATCGGAGAGATTCCACAAATAGGAAAATCAAAGCCTTACACCAAAATTAAAAAGATGTTGCAGCATAATAAATCGGACGACAGCGTGCCGACCCTATTGGTTAAAGAAAAGGGCCGAGATATTGTCAACGAAGCATTCCGTGTTGTCAGAACCAACCTCGACTTTATTCTCAGCTCAGCCGAGTCCGCACAAATCATGCTTGTCTCATCTTATCACGCCGGTAGCGGTAAGACGTTCTGCTGCATAAATTTAGCCGCGACTATGGCACTGAAAGGGAAAAGAGTGGCAGTCGTTGACCTTGATATCCGAAAAGGAACGCTGAGCAAATTTGTGAATTCACCACGCAAAGGCGTTGCCGCTTATCTGAACAGCCAAGCTACGCTTGAGAACATAACAATCACAAACGCTAATAGCGTTGAAGGTTTAGACATTATTCCTGTTGGGACATTACCACCGAACCCATCCGAACTCCTGCTTGACAAACGACTGGACGAACTGGCAACCGAGCTGAAAGCGAAATATGACTATATATTCCTCGACTGCCCGCCTGCCGGCATTATTGCTGATGCCTCCATCATCGCACGAATTGCCAACCGCACCATCTTTATCATCCGTGTTGGCGTTCTTGACCGCCGACAATTGCCCGAGATTCAAGAAATCCAAGACAGCAAGCAATACCCGAATATGACAATTCTGCTCAACAGCAGCAAGCAATCAAACTTTGGATATAGCCGTTACGGATATAGTCACGGTCGTTACAGTTATGGTAACGACAACGATTAAAAATGTTTTCGTTCTTCAATAAAAAATTATCCATCGCCGATTCCGGCCTACTAAATAACTTTGTCGACCGGCATACCCACATTCTGCCCGGAGTCGACGATGGGTTTAAGACTCTTTCCGATTCTCTTGATGCATTAACAAAAATGCAGGAACTCGGTGTAAAAGAAGTGTGGCTCACCCCACACATTATGACCGATTATCCAAACAAGCCGGAACAACTCAAAAAGAAATTCAAAGAACTGAAAGCAGCATACGACGGCAACATCCGGCTGAATCTGGCAGCAGAAAACATGCTCGACAACCTGTTCGTCCAGCGGTTTGAAGAAAACAACCTGCTGCTTATGAACGACAACCGGATTCTCGTTGAAACATCCTATTTCAATCCGCCGATGGAATTCGAGGGTATCATGGGCGATATTCTCAACAGCAAATACACCCCACTGCTGGCCCATCCTGAAAGATACAGATACATGGACAAAAAACAATACAAACAGCTAAAAGACAAAGGTGTATTGTTTCAGCTCAATTTAGGCTCACTGGTCGGTGGTTATGGAAAGACCACACAAGAAGTGGCAAGGGAAATACTGGCCAACGGATGGTACGACTATATCGGCAGCGACATCCACAGCTTAAAGCATCTGCAACAAATCACACAAACTCCCAGACTTTTGAAAAAAGAGATTTCTTTGCTACAAAATATTATTGACAAAATCTGACAAAATTAAATTTATATTATATGAAAAAAATCATGCTTGTGTTCGGAACCCGGCCGGAGGCCATCAAGATGGCGCCGCTTGTCAAGGAGTTCCAGAAACATCCCGATACATTCCAGACCATTGTCTGTGTCACCGGTCAGCACCGCGAGATGCTCGACCAAGTGCTCCACATCTTCGATATCCATCCCGACTTCGACCTCAACATCATGAAGCAGGGACAGGATCTCTACGATGTGACCGCCCGCGTGCTCACGGGCATGCGCGACGTGTTGCGTGAAGCACAGCCCGACGTTGTACTCGTCCACGGCGACACCACAACCAGCACAGCCGCTGCCCTCGCCGCGTTCTACCAGCAAATCCCCGTAGGACACGTCGAAGCCGGACTCCGCACGCACAATATCCTCAGCCCGTGGCCCGAAGAGATGAACCGACAGATTACCGGCCGCATCGCTTCCTACCACTTTGCCCCGACGGCACTCAGCCGCCAGAACCTGCTGCTGGAAAACGTCGACGATGCCAATATCACCGTTACGGGCAACACCGTCATCGATGCCCTCTACTGGGTTGTCGACCGTATCAAAAACGATCCCTCGCTCGATGCAGAGCTTGAAGAAGTGCTCCGCCGTGCCGGCTACGATGTCAACCGCCTTGCCAACGGCCGTCCGCTCGTGCTCATCACTGGTCACCGCCGCGAAAACTTCGGCGACGGCTTTATCAACATGTGCACCGCCATCAAGCAGCTCACCGAGCGCTACCCGAACGTCGACTTCGTCTACCCGATGCACCTCAACCCGAACGTGCGCCGTCCTATCCACGAAGTGTTTGGCGATGACCTCAGCAACCTCGGCAACATGCACTTCATTGAGCCGCTCGAATACCTCAGCTTCGTCTACCTCATGGAGAAATCCACCATCGTGCTCACCGACAGCGGTGGCATCCAGGAAGAAGCCCCAGGACTTGGCAAGCCCGTGCTCGTCATGCGCGACACCACCGAACGCCCCGAAGCCCTCGAAGCCGGCACAGTGAAACTCGTAGGCACCGACCGCGAAAAGATCATCAACGAAGTGTCAACCCTTCTCGACGACGCAGCCGCCTACGCCCGCATGTCGCAAGCCGTCAACCCCTACGGCGACGGCCTCGCCTGCTCCCGCATCGTAGAACGATTGAAATAAATCATTGGTTTACTGTTTACAGCAAACAGAAGAAGCCGTAAACTGTAAACCGTAAACTGTAAACACAATTCATGTCTGATAATTCAGCAAACAACAAACGCATCGCAAAAAACACCCTAATGCTCTACATTAGGATGCTCTTGATAATGGGAGTCAGCCTTTACACATCCCGAATTATCTTGCAGGCATTAGGCATTGACGACTATGGAATTTACAATGTAGTAGGTGGAGTTGTTGCTATGTTTGGCTTCATCAACAGTTCCCTTAGTGGAGCTTCATCACGATTCATAACTTACGCTATTGGCAAAGGAGAAAAACAAGAAGTACAAGCTACGTTCAACAGTATTGTTTCAATCCATTATTTAATAGCTGGTATCATTTTCATTCTCGCTGAAACTGTAGGACTTTGGTTTGTGATGAACAAGTTAGTAATCCCCGCAGACAGACTAACCGCATCTTTTTGGGTTTATCAAAGCGCTGTATTGTCATCCGTCATAATGATTGCATCCGTACCGTTCAATTCACTAATTATCGCTTACGAACGGATGGGTGCATTTGCCTATATTTCGATATATGAAACATTTGCAAAACTTGGCATTGTATTCCTATTGTTCGTATCCCCAATAGACAAACTAATATTATACGCATTACTGATTGTTACCGTACAAGTTTCGGTCAGAATTGCATATACCATTTACTGCAAACGGAATTTTGCTGAAAGTCATTATAAAATTTGTTGGGACAAAAAGCGGTCAAAGAAAATTTTCAGTTATGCTGGGTGGACCATGAACGGTTACCTTGCAATCATTGGATATACACAAGGGCTAAACATTTTATTAAATTTGTTTTTTGGCCCAGCAGTTAATGCCGCAAGAGGCATTGCTGTCCAAGTACAAAGTGCTGTATCGCAATTCTTCACGAATTTTCAAGTCGCTGTTAATCCACAAATCACAAAGTCATATGCACACGGCGACTTGAAATATATGCACACTTTAGTATTATCAAGTTCTCGATTGTCGTATTATCTTATGTTGCTGATATCCATTCCAATATTATTCCATACAGACTTAATTCTAAAGATCTGGCTAAAAGAAGTTCCAGTGCATACAGTGAAATTTGTTCAAATCATGTTGGTTGTCAGCATGATTTACACATTAAAAAATCCAACTACAGCAGCTATTCATGCAACAGGAGACATTAAAAAGTTTCAGATCATTGAAGGTTCTATGCTGCTTTCCATTGTACCAGTTGCATACATCCTACTCAAATTCTTTCACATAAGCCCTGAAACAGTTTTTTTTGTATATTTTATTATAGAAGCAATGACCCAATTAGTAAGAGTTTTTATCACTTATCCCCAAATAAAACTGCCTATTCATAACTTCTTTACTAATATTATTATTCCTATTACAATTGTAACGATTACATCACTAATCGTCCCTACAATAATTCATTACTATTGCGACATTAACAAATTCATAGAATTTATCGGAATTTCAATAATTTATCTGTTATCAAGTGTTTTATGCATATACTTGTTCGGACTACAAAAGACTGAGAAAGAAATGATACGAGATAAATTTATTAACAAAATATATAAGCGATGAATCCTCTAATATCAGTAATCGTTCCGGTCTACAATGCTGAAGCATATCTACACAGATGTGTTGACAGCCTATTGGCACAGACATTCCGCGATTTTGAAATTCTGCTCATCGATGATGGAAGCCCCGATAAATCTGGAGAAATTTGCGACCAATATGCTCGACAAGATGATCGCATCCGAGTATTCCACAAGGAAAATGGAGGAGTCAGCAGCGCACGGCAATTAGGAATCGAACAGGCAAAAGGAGAGTATAGCATTCATTGCGATCCTGATGACTGGGTAGAGCCAAATATGTTGGAAGAATTATACCATAAAGCAATTACGACAAAAGCAGACATGGTCATTTGTGATTTTTTTGTTGATTCCACGCAAAATACTACAATTTGCAAACAGCCTATCAAATCCAATTGTAGTAATGATGTTTTAATTCAGCTATTGGAAAATGAACTTCATGGCAGCACATGGAACAAACTTATAAAGCATTCATTATATAGTCAATACAACATAAATTTCCCAAAAGGCATTGACTATTGCGAAGATTTTTGTGTTATCACTCAACTATTGCTAAAAAACTTGCATATAGAGTATCTTCCCAAGGCATTCTATCACTATAATCAATTCGACAATGCTGAATCCATTACACGGAAAATGAATTTACAATTTATCAGACGAGTAATGGCATTTATTCAACTCTTGGAACAACTGATTATGCAAATTCCAAACAGTAAGGAATATATCATAATGCAAAAGGAATTTGTATTACTCACGGCTGCAACATATAAGATTTTACCATTTAGAGACATTATTAAACTGTATCCTGAAATAAAAGACACACGTTCTTCTGCAAAATGTCCTAAAAATAAAATCTATCTATTTTTAATCAAACATAAACTAAAATTCACTTTTGATTTCATCGAAACAATCCTAAAGCTAAAAAGGAAATTCATCTGAAATAAAATTTACAACTCATGATACCTAAAGTCATTCACTACTGCTGGTTCGGAAGAGGCAAAATGCCAAAGTTAGCAGAACAATGCATCGCATCTTGGAAAAAATATCTTCCTGATTACGAAATCAAAGAATGGAATGAAGACAACTTCGATTTAGACATGTACCCATATGTACGCGAAGCATACGACAATCGTAAATTTGCTTTCGTGACAGATGTTGTCCGCCTTTATGCACTATATAATGAAGGAGGGATCTACATGGACACTGATGTAGAAGTGTTAAAATCTCTTGACCCATTCCTTCATCATACGGCTTTTAGTGGATTTGAAAGTGATACTCTCATTCCAACAGGAATTATGGCAAGTGAAAAAGGTGGGAAATGGGCTAAAGAGAACCTTGACTACTATAACAACCGGCATTTTCTATTGCCGGACGGTAATTTTGACCTGACAACTAACGTGACGACCATCACTAATTATATGCTCAAACACGGGTTACAACAAAA
>ULSN01045272.1_pt1 | contig 31125 bp, 15 predicted proteins | sample 1956771 | NCBI WGS metagenome assembly ULSN01 (sample SAMEA4835709, study PRJEB28245) | human gut metagenome | biome: gut microbiome; material: fecal sample | place: Denmark | collected 2008
GAAGCACCACCACGAATACGAATCTGAGCACCTGCACCAGGTGTACCACCTGCAGTCTGTACATCTACACCCGCAATCTTACCAACCAACATATCTGATGCGTTGTTGGTGATACCCTTAGAAAGCTCATCTGGCTTGATGGCTGTAACAGAACCAGTCAAGTCGTTCTTCTTAGCGCGACCATAACCGATGACAACGACCTCGTTCAAAGACTTCTGGTCGTCAACCAAGGTAATCATCATGTTAGATGTTGCTTTGATTGTTTTTGGTGTCATTCCAAGATAGGTGAAAGTAAGATTGGCACCTGGCGCTGCATCAACTGAGAAGTTACCATCCATGTCGGTAATACCCACTGCCTTACCGTTAACTGTAATGGTAGCACCCATGATAGGCTCACCAGAAGCATCCTTCACATGTCCCTTAATTGCATTACTCTGCGCAAAGGAACTCACCGTCAGAAGCAGACCGCTTGCTAGGGTCAACGCTCTGAGAGGCAATTTAATTTTTACCTGCTTCATCATTTGCTTGATTTTTAAGTTAATGTATAATATTAAATTATTTACTTTTTCATTCTTTTTGGCTTAAGTTGTCATCGTTCCTACTCTAAAATACCGCTCTGGCTCTTTTCGGGGTCTTTCTGGCATCTTGCTTATATTATATAAGGTAGGAATGGGGCGTTTGCCCATAAACTTGTCGTTTCTGTGTGCAAAATTAAGTTCTTTTCTCTTATGTTGTACTATTTTTATGTTAATTCCGTTATTTATTTTGTGCAAACGTTTGCACAGAAATTACTTGATTTAAGTCAAGAACTTTGAACTGATATTAAGGATATTTCGTAATTTTGCAGCACAACTAATAGCAATGGGCGATAAAGAAACAATAACAATGAAAGATATAGCTCGCGACCTGGGCGTAAGTGTTGCCACGGTGAGCCGAGCATTGAAGGACAGTTCTCGTATCAGTACTGCCCAAAAGGAGCGTATTCAGAAATACGCGCGTGAACATAACTTCTTTCCTAATTTCCTGGGTGAAGCTTTAAGACATAATAAGGTGAAGCCGATGAAGGTGATTGGAGTTATTGTACCTCAGGTGGTACACTATTACTTCATGTCGGTGCTTTCGGGTATAGAGGAAGAGGCTAGAGCCAGAGGTTACCGTGTGATGGTGGCGCAGAGTAACGAGCGCTACGATAAGGAGGTGGCCATCTGTGAAGACTTCTATCAGAACAAGGTTTGTGGCATCATCGTTTCACAGGCGAAGGATACCAAGCAGTATGACCATTTCGAAAAACTGCTGCAGAATGGGGTGCCGCTCATCTTCTATGATAGAATATGTACGGGCGTGAACTGCTCGCGAGTGGTGGTAGATGACTATATGGGTGCCTTTACCGCCGTTACCCACATGATTGATACGGGCTGCAAGAAGATTGCCTTCTACGGCTCGCCGATGAATCTGGAAATCTCCAAGAACCGATATAACGGTTATCATGATGCGCTGGTAAAGCATGGTTTGACGGAGAACCCTGACTGGGTGAAGATCTGCGATGACCGTGCCAGTGCCGAAGCAATAACGCCGGATATTCTGATAGGGGAAGATCGTCCGGATGCGTTCTTCGCCATCAATGATGATACGGCAATCGGCATTCTCTATACCGCCAAGCGGATGGGGTTCAAGGTGCCTGAAGAAATCAGTATCTGCGGATTCACCAATGGTGACCGTGCCAAGGCGTGCGACCCGATGCTTACTACGGTTGAGCAGCGAGGTGTAGCCGTAGGCGAGGAAGCTGCCAATATCCTGATTGGTCAGGTGGAAGGCTCCATTCCTAGAGATGAGGTGGAGAAGAGAGTAGTGAGAACACGACTCGTGGTGAGAGGAACGACAAGATAATGTTGAATGTTAAATGTTGAATGTTAAATGTTGAATGTTGAATTGACATTCTTGCTGGCGCCTTTTAGAGGGGGTGCCTTAATTTCTGAATGAATATAAATAAAAGCATAACAATATGAAACAAAAACCTGATTTAAGTTTCTGGAAGCTCTGGAACTTGAGCTTCGGATTTTTCGGGGTACAGATTGCCTACGCTCTGCAGAGCGCCAACATCTCCCGAATCTTTGCAACGTTGGGTGCTGACCCACACAACTTGAGTTATTTCTGGATTCTCCCTCCTCTGATGGGAATCCTGGTACAGCCTATCGTGGGCACGTTGAGCGATAAGACGTGGTGCCGCTTTGGCCGCCGCATCCCTTATCTCTTTGTGGGTGCTACGATTGCCGTCCTGGTGATGTGCCTGTTGCCTAATGCCGGTTCGCTCGGACTGACCGTAAGCGGTGCGATGCTCTTCGGACTGATAGCGCTGATGTTCCTCGATACGAGTATCAACATGGCGATGCAGCCTTTCAAGATGCTGGTTGGCGATATGGTAAATGAAAAACAGAAGGCAAAGGCTTACTCTATCCAGAGTTTCCTCTGCAATGCCGGTTCTGTAGCCGGATATATCTTCCCGTTCCTCTTTACCTTCCTCGGTATCAAGAATTATGCTGAGAAGGGTGTGGTTCCTGATTCTGTCATCTGGTCGTTCTATATCGGTGCGGCTATCCTGATTCTCTGTGTTGTCTACACCACGATGAAGGTGAAGGAGTGGAATCCACAGCAGTATGCGGAGTATAATGAAGCGAAGAGTGAAGAGGGAGGAGTGAAGAATTCTAATGCTGAGGCTTCTGAAGACAAGGCTGGTTGGATTACTTTGCTGCGCAAGGCGCCATCTACCTTCTGGAAGGTGGGACTGGTTCAGTTCTTCTGCTGGGCTGGTTTCCTTTATCTCTGGAATTATTCTACGGGAGCCATCGCTGAAACCGTATGGAATACGACCGACCCTGCTTCTGAAGCATTCCAGGAGGCAGGCAACTGGGTGGGCATTCTCTTTGCCGTACAGGCGGTAGGTAGTGTTATCTGGGCTGTCGTTCTCCCTCAGTTTAAGAATACGAAGGTGGCATACGCTGTCAGCTTGATTATTGGTGGTGTGGGCTTTGCTCTCATTCCATTCCTGCATGACCAGTACTTGCAGTTTATCCCATTCCTGATGATTGGTGCCGGTTGGGCTGCCATGCTGGCGATGCCTTTCACCTTTGTTACCAATGCTTTGCAGGGTTATGGTCACATGGGTGCTTATCTCGGTCTGTTTAACGGAACCATCTGTATCCCTCAGATTGTGGCTGCCATCTGCGGTGGAACTGTCCTGAGTCTGGTGGGTTCTCATCAGAGCGATATGATGATTGTGGCAGGTATTCTGCTGATTTTGGGTGCGCTGTCTGTAAGCATCATCAAGGATAAGAAATAGGTGTAAGTAACAGAGTGAACGATTAATTGATTGTTTCTACGGAGTGGAAAATGTGCAAACGTTTGCAAGGTTTGTGTGAGAAAAAATGCAAATTTCTGATACGTTTTTCATACGTTTTTCTTACCTTTGTAGCAGCAAATATAAATTATAACATTTTCAAGAGCCTTTAAGAGTCTTATGACAGTACAGTTTAATATTGAGTATAAAGCAATGTTCGGCGAACAGATCGTCGTAAACATTCAGACGGAGGAAGGTGAACTGAAACTTCCTCTCGAGACAACAGATGGTGAAAGATGGGCATGCGACTGGGGTGTTGAATCGCCAGAGAAATCGTATACCTATTATTATAGTGTAGAACGTGAAGGAAGAGCAGTCAAGACCGAATGGCTTATGATTAAGCATCAGCTCGATGTAAATGCCAGAAAGGCTGCGGTTTATACCCTTTACGATCATTGGAAGGCTATGCCTGAGGATGCTTTCCTCTACAGCAGCGCCTTTACCGATTGCATCAATCATCAGGTTCCACAGGAGATGAAGCCGGAAACGGGCAGCAAGATTGTGCGTCTGATAGTCCGTGCTCCTCAGCTTCGTGATGGTGAGCGTCTGGGTGTATTGGGTGCAGATAAAGCATTGGGTGCTTGGGATGTGCAGAAGATTCTTCCGATGACTCAGCATACCTATAATGAATGGGTGGCTGATATTGATGCGGCTCATCTTGAGGGCAGTCATCTGGAGTTTAAGTTCGTGGCTTTCAGAAATGCAAAGAACGAGCTTCTCTGGGAAACCAGCATGAACAGAACCGTGGATTTGCCGGAGATGAAGGCAGGTGAGTTGGTATCTTATGAACTCGACCAGGCTTTCTTCGCTCTGTATAACCGCAAACTTGCCGGAACGCTGGTGCCAGTGTTCTCATTGCGTACCCGTAAGAGTGCCGGTATCGGTGATTTCGGTGATCTGAAGACCATGATAGATTTTGTGGCTTCTACCGGTCAGAAGGTGCTCCAGCTCCTTCCTATCAATGATACCACCATCACTCATACATGGACCGACAGTTATCCATATAGCTGCATCAGCGTCTTCGCCATTCATCCGCAGTATGCCAACCTTCATGCTCTTCCTGAGTTGAAGGATGCAAAGGCTCGTGCTGAGGCTGAGAAGACACGTGCTGAGTTGAACGCACTGGATAAGATAGACTACGAAAAGGTAAATGATTTCAAGATAAATTACTTGCGCCAAATCTTCAATCAGGAAGGTGGAAAGATGATGAAGACAGCCGAATACAAGGCTTTCTTCCAGGATACTAAACAGTGGTTGGTTCCTTACGCACAGTATTCATACCTGCGTGATAAGAATGGTACGGCTGATTTCAACCAGTGGCCAGATCATCAGGTATGGGATGAGGCTGAACGCAAGGCACTTACCGACCCTAAGACTGCAGCTTACAAGAACGTGGCGTTCTTCTATTTCGTACAGTTCGTACTGGACCGCCAGATGCAGGAGGCTCACGAGTATGCCAAGGCTAAGGGGGTTATTTTAAAGGGTGATATTCCAATCGGCGTAAACCGCAATGGTTGCGATGTATGGATGGAACCAAAATACTTCAACCTCAATGGTCAGGCGGGTGCTCCACCTGATGACTTCTCTGCCAATGGTCAGAACTGGGGATTCCCTACCTATAACTGGTTTGAGATGCTGAAGGATGGCTGCCAGTGGTGGAACCGCCGTTTCCAGAACATGGCAAGATATTTTGATGCTTACCGCATCGACCACGTATTGGGCTTCTTCCGTATCTGGGAGATTCCGGTAAGCAGCGTGCATGGTCTGCTCGGACAGTTTGCACCTGCGCTCGCCATGAGCCGTGAAGAGATAGAAAGCTATGGCTTGCACTTCCAGGATGACCGTTTTACCCGTCCGTTCATTACCGATTGGGTATTGGACCGTGTGTTCCATGAACGTGCCGGCGAGGTAAAGGAGAAGTATCTCGACCGTCTGGATGACGAGCGTTATCAGATGAAGCCTGAGGTAGATACCCAGCGCAAGGTAGAGGCTCTCTTTGCTGATGCAACAGATGAGAAGGAACTTTGGCTGCGTGATGGCTTGTATGCCCTGATCAGCGATGTACTCTTCGTACGTGATCATACCAACCCTGGCGTCTTCCATCCACGTATCTCAGCCCAGCTTGACTTTATCTACGAGTCGCTCTATGATAATGACAAGGCTGCGTTCAACCGTCTTTACAATGACTACTTCTATCGCCGCAACAACCAGTTCTGGTATCAGGAGGCGATGAAGAAGTTGCCTAAGCTGGTTCAGGCTACCCGTATGCTGGTTTGTGCAGAAGACCTCGGTATGGTGCCTGATTGTGTGCCATGGGTGATGGATGAACTGAAGATTTTGAGTCTGGAACTCCAGAGCATGCCAAAGGATCCATCGGTTAAGTTCGGACATCTGAGCCGTAACCCATACCGCTCGGTATGTACTATTTCGAGCCACGATATGCCTACTCTGCGCATGTGGTGGGATGAGAATATCCAGCGTACCCAGGAGTATTACAATACGATGCTCTACCGTCAGGGACCAGCACCTCATCCACTCCCAGGCTGGTTGGCAAGCGACATCATCAGCCGCCATCTCACCTCTCCATCCATGCTCTGCATATTGAGCATCCAGGACTGGTTGGCAACCGATGAGACACTCCGTCTGCCAGATGCCGATGCCGAGCGTATCAATATCCCGGCTAATCCTAAGCATTACTGGCGTTACCGCATGCACCTCAACATAGAGGATCTGGCTGCTGACAAGCGTTTCGTGCAGAATATCACAGAGATGATTTCGCAGTCTGGAAGAGTCTAACTAACATGATTATATATAGTGCAAACGTTTGCACACTCATTTGCAGAAAAATACCCTCCCAAAACGTGGAGGGTATTTTTGTTTTTTGTATCTTTGCACTATCTTAAGAATAAACAGATAATGATTGAGATAAACTAACGAAGATTCAAAAACAAGAATAAACAACAACTGAACAGTATGAAAAAACTGAATGTATTAGTGATGGGCCTCTTGCTTCCTATGTTGGCAGCAGCCCAGACCGTTAAATCACCTAACGGCAATGTCTCGGTAACTTTCTCTTTGACCGAAAAGGGACAGCCTACCTATGAGATGAGCTATAAGGGAAAGACTGTATGCAAGCCATCCCACTTAGGATTGGAACTGGCTAAGGATAAACATGCCTCTAAGGGTATGGAGGAAACCAGCCTTATGGATGGTTTTACTGAAACTGGTAGCAAGACATCGACTTTCGATGAAACCTGGAAGCCGGTATGGGGTGAGACCGCTACCATCCGCAATAACTATAACGAGATGGAGGTAAACCTGAACCAGGCTGCTTCTAAGCGTAACATTACCATCCGTTTCCGTGTATATGATTATGGTATGGGCTTGCGCTATGAGTTCCCACAACAGGAAAGTCTGAACTACTTTGTGATTCAGGAGGAGCATACTCAGTTTGCCATGGCAGGCAATCATACTGCTTACTGGATTCCTGGTGATTATGATACACAGGAGTATGATTACAACATTACTCCGTTGACAGGTATCCGTCCAATTATTGCGAAAAACCGTGAAGTTTACAAGAGCAATTCATCTACCACCGTCTTCTCTGATACCGGCGTTCAGACCTCTCTCCAGATGAAGACCCAGGATGGACTCTATATCAATATCCATGAGGCTGCCTGCCTGGATTATCCTACCATGCACCTCAACCTCGACGAGAAGACATTGACCTTCGAGTCTTGGCTTACTCCTGATGCCGTAGGCAGAAAGGGATTCATCCAGACTCCATTCAATACCCCTTGGCGTACCGTAATGGTAAGTGATGATGCACGTGATATGCTTTCATGCAAGTTGACATTGAATCTCAACGAGCCTTGCAAGATTGAGGATACATCATGGATTCATCCTACCAAGTACTGCGGTGTATGGTGGAACATGATCGTGGGTACCAAGACCTGGAGCTATACCAACGACCTGCCATCTGTGCGTCTCGGCGTAACCGACTACAGCAAGTGCAAGCCTAACGGAACTCATGGTGCAACCAATGAGGAAGTGAAGCGCTACATCGACTTTGCAGCAAAGAACGGTTTGCAGGAAGTATTGGTAGAAGGTTGGAACGAAGGTTGGGAAGACTGGTTCGGTCATCAGAAACTCGATGTCTTCGACTTCGTAACTCCATATCCTGATTTCGATATCAAGATGCTCAACGACTACGCTCACTCTAAGGGTGTGAAGCTGATGATGCACCACGAGACATCTTCTGCAGCTCTCAACTACGAGCGCCATCTGGAGGATGCCTTCAACCTGATGAACAAATATGGCTATGATGCCGTGAAGACCGGTTATGTAGGCGATATCATCCCAAGAGGCGAGTATCACTACAGCCAGTTGATGAACAATCACTACCAGCGTGTCATCGAGACAGCTGCCAAGCATCATATCATGGTAAATGCCCACGAGGCAACCCGTCCTACAGGTATCTGTCGCACCTGGCCTAACCTGGTAGGTAACGAGAGTGCACGTGGTACAGAGTACGAGGCATTCGGCGGTAACAAGTCTTATCACACCGTAATGTTGCCATTCACCCGTCTGCAGGGTGGTCCGATGGATTATACTCCAGGTATTTTCGAGACCAAGCTTTCTGAGTGGAGCAACAATAAGAGTTATGTTCATACTACCCTCTGCGGTCAGCTTTCTCTCTATCTCGTGATGTACAGTCCTTTGCAGATGGCAGCCGACTTACCAGAGCATTATGAGAAGTATGATGATGCCTTCCAGTTTATCCGCGACGTAGCTTGCGACTGGGATGATTCCAAATATCTGGAGGCAGAGCCAGCTAAGTATATCACCGTAGCCCGTAAGGCAAAGGGAACCGACAACTGGTTTGTAGGTGGTAAGACTGATGCAGCCCGCACAGCCGTAGTGAAGCTCGACTTCCTGGATAAGGGCAAGAAGTATACTTGCGCTATCTATCAGGACGGCAAGAATGCCGACTACGAGAAGAACCCTAAATCTTACCAGATCATCCACAAGACTGTGAAGAAGGGTGATGTTTTGAAGATTAATGAAGCACGTGGTGGTGGTTTCGCCATCTCGTTGCTCGCTAAATAAGCCTATAATTTCCGTATTTCCGACCAACTGTCCAGTTGGTCGGAAATACGCTAAAAATGAGCGTAGATAATCTGTCACGGTTTTCTTCGCTCAGTTCGCTTTAATATCCTGTATAACAATAACTTAACAATATGAGTATCCAAAAACTAATAATTGCAGCATTGACAGCAACCGTTTTACCAACTTCATTGAATGCCCAGCAGACATTCAATGAGATGATGTATTCCAAGGAGAAAACCATGTTTATTCTCAATGCTCCAACAGCCCAAAAGTCTTCTGTAACCCTCCGACTTTATAAGAACGGACAAGGAGGAAAAGCTTATAAAACACTGAAGATGAAGAGGTTGGGTGATGAGCGTTGGGAGGCAACCGTAAAGGGCGACCTCAAGGGAAAGTTCTATACCTTTGATATCGGCAAGGGCGAAACAGCAGGCACATTTGCCAAAGCGGTAGGTGTGAACGGAAATCGTGGCGCCATCGTAGATTTGTACGATACCGATCCATCTGGATGGGATAAGGACGTGCGTCCTGCCCTGAAATCGCCAGCCGATCTCGTTGTCTACGAGCTCCACGTGCGTGATTTCTCCATTTCTCCTACATCCGGCTTGAAATATAAGGGCAAATATCTCGCCCTCACCGAGCCAAAGGCAATCGAATATCTTAAGAATCTCGGCATCAATGCCATCCACTTCCAGCCTGTATTCGATTTCGCTTCTATAGATGAGACCCAACTCGACAAACCGCAGTTCAACTGGGGGTATGACCCGAAGAATTACAATGTGCCGGAAGGCAGTTACGCTACCGATCCTTATTCTCCAGCAACCCGCATCAAGGAGTTCAAGGAGATGGTGATGGCGCTGCACAAGGCAGGCATCCGTGTTATCTTCGATGCCGTATATAACCATACTTTCGATATCAACGGCAGCAATTTCCAGCGTACCTATCCAGATTATTATTACCGCAAGACCAAGGACGGAAAGTATTCTGACGGTTCCGGCTGTGGCAACGAAACTGCTTCTGAGAAGCCTCTCATGCGCCAGTTTATGCTGGAGAGCGTGAAATATTGGATAGACGAATATCATATCGATGGTTTCCGTTTCGACCTGATGGGCGTTCATGACATCGAAACCATGCAGGCTATCCGTGAGATGGTAAACCGCATCGATCCTAGCATCTATATCTATGGTGAGGGATGGAGTGCAGGCAGCTGTGCTTATCCTACCGAGAAACTGGCGATGAAGGCTAATACCCAGCAGCTCAAGGGTATCGGTGCTTTCAGCGATGATATGCGCGATGCGCTCCGTGGTCCATTCTCAGATGACCATCAGGGGGCGCTTCTGGCAGGTCTTACAGGTCAGGAGGAGAGTCTGAAGTTCGGTATCGTGGGTGGCATCGCCCATCCGCAGGTGGATATGTCGAAGGTGAACTATGACAAGAAGCCTTGGACCAACAATCCTACCGAGCAGATCAGTTATGTAAGCTGCCATGATGATATGTGTCTGGTTGACCGTCTGAAGGCAAGCATCGCATCTCTGACTGGCAAGAATATCCCTGAAGCGATACGTACTGCCGAGTTGCTCCGCATCGATAAACTTGCCCAGACCTGCGTCTTCACCTCACAGGGTGTTCCTTTCATCCTTGCCGGCGAGGAGATGCTGCGCGACAAGAAGGGAGTGCACAACAGTTATAACTCTCCTGACAGCATCAACCAGTTTACCTGGACCAATCTGCAGAAGTATCCGCAGGCATTCGCTTACTATAAGAGTCTGATTCAGCTCCGCAAGAACCATCCGGCATTCCGTCTTTCAACAGGCGATAAGGTGCGTCAGCATCTGGAGTTCTTGCCTAGTCAGGATGCCAATGGCAACAAGCAGACTTGCCTCGTAGGTTTCCAGCTTAAGAATCTGGAGGGCATCGATGCGTGGAAGCAGATTATTGTCATCTATAATTTCAATAAGGAGACAAAGAAGATGCAGATTCCTGAGGGCTGTTATACCGTAGCTTGCTGCAATGGTGTAATCAACGAGGAAGGGCTGGGCTTTGTTTCGGGAAAGGAAGCTGAGATTGCCCCTCAGTCAGCCTTGATTCTTTATCAGAAATAGTTTATATATTTATAATAAGGTGTAATATGAAAAAGATAATAGCTTCATTAGTGCTTATGGGTAGCGCAATAAGTATGAACGCGGCAGTTAACGTAAGCCGCATTGAACCTACCGACTGGTATGTGGGCATGAAAGATGCTTCGCTCCAGCTGATGGTGTATGGCAAGGATATCAAGAATGCCGATGTAACGGTAAACTATCCGGGTGTGAAGGTAGACAGCATCGCCCGCCTTGATTCTCCTAATTATCTCCTGGTTTATCTTAACCTCGATGGGGCAAAGGCTGGTGAGATGACCCTCAACTTCAAGCAGGGCAAACAGTCGAAGAAGGTAAAGTATGTGTTGAAGAACCGTGAGATGGCGGGCGACAAGCGCATCGGTTTCTCTAATGAGGATGTGCTCTATATGCTGATGCCAGACCGCTTCGCCAACGGCAATCTGAAGAATGATGCCTTTAAGACGATGCGGGATAAGACCTGTAACCGTGCAGAACCTAGTCTGCGACATGGTGGCGACTTGGAGGGAATCCGCCAGCACTTGGATTATTTTAACCAGTTGGGTGTAACCGCTCTGTGGTTTACCCCGGTTTTGGAGAACGACAGTCCAAGTAACGGTAAGAACAGCAGCTATCATGGCTATGCTACCACCAATTATTATCGTGTAGACCCACGTTTCGGAACCAATGCCGATTATAAACAGCTGATAGATGAGGCTCACAAGAAAGGTTTGAAGATTGTGATGGATATGATTTTCAACCATTGCGGCTTCGAGCATCCTTGGGTTGCCGATATGCCTTCAAAGGACTGGTTTAATAAACCAGAATGGCTGGCTCCTGAAAATCAGACTGCCGAGCATCAGAAGAACATCGGTACGGTGGATGGCGCAGCCAAGGTGAACGATAAGTATCTGCAGACCAGTTATAAACTGACTCCGGTACTTGACCCATACGCCAGCAAGGTTGATCTCACAGAAACCGTAGATGGCTGGTTTGTTCCAACTATGCCTGACCTCAACCAGCGTAACCCACACGTTATCAAGTATCTGATTCAGAACAGCGAGTGGTGGATAGAGAGTGCAGGTATCGACGGCATCCGTATGGATACCTATCCTTATGCCGACCGCGATGCGATGGCACACTGGATGAAGGTGCTGGGCGAGGAGTATCCTCACTTCAATACCGTAGGCGAGACTTGGGTAACCGAGCCTGCCTATACTGCAGCCTGGCAGAAGGACAGCAAACTTTCTGAGAAGAACAGCTATCTGCCAACCGTTATGGATTTCGCCTTCTTCGACCGCATCAATAGTGCAAAGAAAGAGGAGACCGATGACTGGTGGAATGGCATGAACCGTCTCTACAATGTATTCTGCTACGACTATCTCTATCCTAATCCAAAGAGCGTAATGGCATTCATCGAGAATCATGATACCGACCGCTTCCTGGGTGAAGGCAAGGATACCCTGGCTTTGAAGCAGGCGTTGTCATTGCTTCTTACCATCAACCGCACTCCTCAGCTCTATTATGGTACAGAGGTGCTGATGAACGGTACCAAGAGTGTAACCGATGGCAATGTACGCAAGGACTTCCCTGGCGGTTGGGCTGGTGATAAGCACAATGCCTTTACTGCAGAGGGTAGAACACAGGCAGAAAACCAGATGTTCAACTGGCTCAGCAACCTGTTGCACTGGCGCCAGGGCAATGAAGTGATTACCAAGGGCAAGCAGACCCAGTTCTGTCCTCAGAAGGGTGTTTACGTGATTGCCCGCCAGTATAAGGGTAAGAATGTGATGACGGTTATTAACGGCAAGAACGAGGCAAACGAGCTGAATGTTTCCCGTTATGCAGAGATTGTCGGTTCTCATGATAAGGCTACGGATGTTACAAACGGTCGCACCGTTCTTATCAACAAGAACGTGAAGCTCCGTCCTCGCCAGAGCATGATTCTTGAGTTCTAAAGACTTAGTATCAGTCACTTGATACTTTCATATCTCAGCAGGCTAACGCAGTTATCAGTGTTAGCCTGCTTTTTTTCATAAAAATATTCTTTCGTTTCAATTATTCTTTGTAAATTTGCAGCAGAGTTTAATAACAAACGTCATGAACAAAGAAATTGGTAAATGGTTCTTGGATGTTGCGAAGTATATAGTAACGGCATTTATCTTGACGAATATGTTCGTTAAGATTGATACTTTTATGTCTGCAGTGGGGGCTGTGATAATTATGGCTTTACTGTTTGGTATAGGGGTATTTTTCTTAAAAAGAGACAAAAACTGATTTAGTGTATTAATTAAAAGAGATATGATATGAATTGGAATCTTTTTAGTATGTATATCGCTCTTGCTTTGTTAGGAGTTGGTATGGTCATCTATGCAAAAATAGAAGACAGGAAGAAAGGAAAATAATGATTAGAAGATACATTCTAACCTTTATAGCAGCATTGATCGTTACCTTGAGCAGTTGGGCGCAAGGTGGGCTGCCTAGTCGCTATAATGTAAGCTATCTCAATATGGCTGCAGGTATGCCGAATAATTTTGCTGATGACATCTTTCAGGACTCTTACGGCTTCGTATGGATCAGTACGCATGGTGGTGGTCTGGTACGCTACGATGGTTTCAATTTCATGAACTTCGGTTTGGGGGCTGTAGGAATCAGTCTGCGAAGCAACAGTTGCCGTAATGTCTGCGAAGATTCGTTCAAGCGCCTTTGGATAGCTTTCGAGGAAGGTCCGCAGGTGCTCGACCTCAAAACGATGCAGCCTGCTGTTCCACCTTGTGAAAACAGCCAGGTAGAGGCACAACTCAACAAAGTATTCAAGAACCTTTGCACCCGAATATATTGTGATGCAAAGGGCAATATATGGATGCTGTCTGTCAATCAGCTTACCCGTTTCGGCTTTAACGAAAAGGGCGAGGTGAGCAGCGTCTTGTCCACATCCTATCCTTATAATGCTCCCGACCTCGGAATCTGTGATGTCTATCGCAGAGGAACAGTTGTGTTATGCAACAATGGAGTGGTGAGCGAGTTTTCTGTGAAGAACAATCAGCTTGTGGCAAAGAACATCTCATCCCTGTTCCCTCCGCTCGAAGGTCGGTATGGGGGGGGCGCTTATTTATTATCATGGTAAGATATGGATGGGTACGAATCGCGGATTGTTTAATAGTGGCAAGCAGGAATTCCATTGCTCTGCTACCGACCATTCACTCCAGCATGAGGTTGTGACGAGCCTTGCCGTTTCTCCAGATGACAAACTTCTGGTAGGAACGCTCTGTGGCGTAGATATCTTCAATGATAAGACTGGAGAGATAGAACATTGGAACACTGCAACGGCTGTGAATCCGCTGAGCAGCAACTTTATCAACAGTCTTTTCTCAAAGAACGGACAGATATGGGTAGGCTCTGAGACGGGTGGTGTTACCAAGCTGGCTCCACGTCAGCTGAATTTGGAATTCTACCGTCACGACCCCGCCAACCCTGGCAGTATCTCTCCTAATGCTGTCAATGCCATGTATGCGGCAGCCGATGGAACCCTGTGGGTAGGAACGGTAGAGGGAGGTCTCAATGCCTTGGCACCAGGCAGCAAGAACTTTGTTCATTATATGGTGGCAAATTCCGGTTTGCCTCATAATACCGTGTCGGTTCTTGCAGCCGATAACCGCAATCAACTCTGGATTGGTACCTGGGGAAGGGGCTTCGCTGTGATGAATCTCAGTCAGCCGGGCAAAATCATTCCTCTGATGGTCGATGCAAAGCATCAGCATTTACTCAACTTTGCAGGTGCCTTGGCTTACGATCCGATCAACGATGGTATGTGGCTCGGAACCAATGACGGTCTCTTCTTCTATGATATGAAGCGCCGCCAACTCATCGAACCTTTCAAGGGATGTCTGAATGTGCGTGGCTGCATCGGTTCTCTGATAACCCGAAAGGGCAAACTGCTGATGGGGTGTGTGCAGGGAATGGTAGAGGTCGACCTCAAGTCGCGTGCTCATGGCAAGGGAGATTTTGCTGTGACGTATCATCAGTATAAACTCGACAATCCGAAGAGTGGAGTCTTTGACAAGATATTGTCTTTCTGCCAGGCTAAGGATGGAAAGATATGGATAGGCAGTAACGGCTACGGTCTGTACTGCTATACCAGCGATGAAAACGGGAAAATGCAGGTGAAGTCGTATACCACCAATAACGGACTTGCCAATAACATCGTAAAAGGTATCGTAGAAGATAATCAGGGTATGCTGTGGATAGCTACCGATAACGGACTCTCTATCTTTAATCCAAAGACAGAGGCATTCTGCAGTTTCTCCTGTGAAGATGGTCTGATCAGTTCGCAGTTCTATTTCAATGGAGCCATCCGCAATGCCAAGGGCGAGATATTCCTGGGCACCGATGTGGGTATGATGGCAGTGAAGGGCATAAACCGTTCTGTTCATCAGACGGGTAAGTTGTGCTTTACCGAACTTCTGGTAGATAACCAGCCTGTCTTTGCCGGCAGCGATTATCTGGAAGAAGACATCTCCATCGCCAGAAAGTTGCGTATCCATGAGAGTGATAAGTCGTTCACCCTCTTTTTCTCAGCGCTCAATTATGGCAGCGAGACCCAGGGTGTGTATCTTTATCGCATGAAGGGATACGAGAATGAGTGGGTTCAGCTCAAGGCAGGTCAGCATAGTGTGCGTTATTCCACCTTGCCGGCTGGAGACTATGAGTTTGAGGTGAAATATATCCCATCTATCACTTCCGACAAGGAACAGGTTATCTCTGTAGAAGTTCAGATTACTCCTTATTTCTGGAAGAGCTGGTGGTTTGTAACCCTTATTATAATAGGTATCATCGCCTTGCTCCAATATGCTTATGTGCGCCGTCTCAACAAGATGCGCGAACAGGAGGTTGAGGCATTGTACCGTCCTCTTGAGGCTGCCATGAAGGAAAGTGATGAACCAGAAAAGCTGCAGAGCCGCATTCAGATGATTCTGCAGAACCAGAAGCGCTATCAGGACAGTCAGAAGAAGAGCATTGAGGCTGACAGGAAGATGGTAGAGGAGAATACGCGTCCATTCATGGAAGAAGTGATGGATGTGATGGAGAAAAACTACGATAATTCGGAGTTTGGCGTACAGGAACTGGCAGATGCCTTGGGCATATCCCGCAGTGTGCTGAGCAAGAATCTCTCCAAGGAGACCGGCTTGCCTACCGCCCAGTTTATCCGCAACTACCGTCTCGACATCTCGCGTAAGATGATGGCAGATAAAACTTCCAACCGAAATATCACGGAGATAGCCTACCGTGTAGGCTTCAACGATCCGAAGTATTTCACTCGTTGCTTCACCAAGCAGTTTGGTATTTCGCCGACGGCATACAAGGATCAGTTGGATTCTCAGGGTTCAGATATGGCATAGTTCTCCTAGGATTCTTCGGAGAAATGATGTTCCTGGATGTGATAATTTGTTAAGTAAATAAAATAAAACCGAGGGGTTACTTGATATAGGTCAAGTAACCCCTTGTTTTGTATGTGTGGGTACACAGCTGGTGGATAAGCACGTAATATCTTTAAAAATCCACTGTTTATACGTTTTGTCCACCTATAAAATCCGTTTGTCCACCCAACATATTCCGATTAATTGTACTTTTGCCACTGAAAATGATTTAGAATTTTTAAATAACCTACATATAGTAAATAAACAACCTAAAAGCATTAAGTTATGAAGATAAGAAAAACTTTGCTTTCGTTTGCTTGTGCTATCATGGTGGCATTAAGTTTCACTGCTTGTGGTGATGACTGGGGCCGACAGGACGATCCTGCTGGCGGACAGATTTACCCATCTAAGACAACAGTGGCAACTTATGACTTTGAGTATTCAGAAGAGAAACCTGAGTATTCAGACATGATCAGTCACGACGAGTCATGTGAGGTGACCAATGATGAGACCCTCGCAAGTAATGTATTGCACATCAATGGTAAGGGTGGTGCCAAGATTGCCAATCCTTTCAATGGTGTGAAGTTGCAAAATGGTGCTGCCATCACTTTCGCCGTAAAGATTGATGCAGCCGTAGCTGAGGACGGAACAGTCGCAGATGTTGACTTGACACGCCCTCTTATCTCATTTGGTTCAGATGAGAAGGATGCTGCTGGTAATGATATCAGTGCTCACTTCTATATCACTGCCAATGGTCAGGTGGTTTACAACAAGCCTACCCAGTTGCAGAGTTTGAACCTGAATGAGAATGATCCTGCTTCTGTGAAGACAGGCATTCTTACTCCAAACGAGTGGCATTTCGTAGCCCTTCAGCTTTCTACTGAAGGTTACCAGCTCTACGTAGATGGTAAGAAGAGCCTTTCCGGTTATCAGACATCATCAAGTGCTACCTCTTTCCAGTACAAGACCTTGGTTGATTCCATCAACTCTTTACCTTATATATATATAGGTGGAGACAGCAAGTTGACAGCCGAAGAGACCAATGCTATTTCCATCGACGATGTTACCCTGATTCGTAACAAGATGGAAGAGAAAGACTGGAACAAGACCATTGGAGGTAATGCAGGTGGTGATGAAACATTCAAACTTGTTGATTATGTTAATGGCGAGTCTCCTACTACAGAAATCGGTACTTCAGATTGCTCTGCAGAATGGTGGACAAGCTTCTCAGACTACTATCGTGTTCCTGCTGGTGCTACTCTCCACTTGAAGTTTGAGAATCATACCTCAGGAGCTGGTAACTGGAATAACTGGAACCTCTGTGTTGCTACAGATGATGCTCGTGGCGGTGGCAATTATGCCGAGCATTTTGTAATGCGTAGTGACCTCTTTGGTTGGGGTGGTGCTGCTTCTACTTACAATGCAGCTAATATCTCTAATGAAGGTTATGGTGATTGGGATCAGTTCAGGGCAGATATGGAAGGTGCTCAGGTAGATATTACTCTTGAACGTAAGGGTGATGAAATCTATATGACAGCTGTTGCTACTGCAAAGAATGGTAACGTTTATAAGGAAATGTATCACCAGACAATTGGTCAGGATGTGATTCGAGTATTCTTGATTGCAGATCATTCTTATCTCAAGTTGGATGCCAGTGGTTGCACTGTATCTGAACCTGCTAAGGTAGAAACGACAGAAATTGGTACTTCTGATTGCTCAGCAGAATGGTGGGTAAGCTTCTCAGACTATTTCCAGATTCCTGCAGGTAAGTCTTTGAACCTTTCATTTGAGAATCATACCTCAGGCGCCGGTAACTGGAACAACTGGAACCTCTGTGTGGCTACAGACGATGAACGTGGCGGCGGCAATTATGCCGAGCACTTTGTAATGCGTAGTGACCTATTTGGTTGGGGCGGCACTGCTTCAGTTTACAATGCAGCCAACATTTCTAATGAAGGCTATGGCGATTGGGAACAGTTCAAGGCAGACATGGAAGGTGCCAAGGTGAACATTCAGTTGCAGCGTAAGGGTGATGAAATCTATATGACTGCAGTTGCTACAGCTAAGAATGGTACAGTCTATAAGGAAATGTATCATCAGACCATCGGAACAGATATGGTTCGTGCATTTTTGATTGCAGACCATTCTTATCTCAAGCTGGATGCTAACAATTGCTACCTGGCTTCTCCTGTTTACGAATAGGTAAAGCTTAAAAAATAACATAAACAGAATAAACAATGAACAATAACATATTGCATAAGTTATTCTTGACCCTGACTCTGGTGCTCCTTACTTTAGGAGCATCAGCACAGGTTACCGTATCAGGTAATGTGTCAGATGAATCGGGTGAGCCTATCATCGGTGCTACTGTTATGGAAGCATTGACAACCAATGGTGTTGTTACTGATTTCGACGGTAACTTCAAGATTCAGGTGAAGAACGAGAACGCTACTTTGAAGATTTCTTATATCGGTATGGTTGCTCAGAACATCCGTGTAGGCAATCAGCGTAATATCAAGGTGGTTCTCAAGGACGAAAGTCAGAAAATCAATGAGGTCGTAGTCGTTGGTTACGGTCATCAGAAGAAAGAGAGTGTCGTAGGTGCTATCTCTCAGGTTAGTTCAGACGACCTCTTGAATACTCCTACTGCCAACGTAACACAGGCTATTGCCGGTAAGATTCCAGGTGTTGTTACAACACAGGTATCTGGTGCTCCTGGTGCCGATGATGCTACCATCAACATCCGTGGTCGTGCAACCTTCGCTGGCGACGGTGCTCCATTGGTAATGGTAGATGGTGTAGAGCGTGCTTTCTCTCAGGTTGCTCCTGATGATATCGAAAGTATCTCTGTATTGAAGGATGCTTCTGCTACAGCCGTTTACGGTGTGCGTGGTGCAAATGGTGTCATCCTCGTTACTACCAAGCGTGGTAAGGATATGAAGCCAGAGGTTAGCTTGACCAGCAACTTCATGTGGGGTACTCCAACCCGTAAGCCTCACTATCTGAATTCTTACGACTCTGTTACTCTCCTCGAGGAGGCTCTGAAGAATGATGGTCTTCCATCACAGTATACAGCTTCTGATATCGAGATGTACCGCAAAAGCTGTGCCGGTGAGTTGACTGGTGCTGATGCGCTTCTCTATCCTAATGTAGACTGGTATGATGAGGTGCTCAACAACTGGGCTCCATCTCAGCGCTATAATGTAAGTGTACGTGGTGGTACGAAGCGTATGCGCTACTATGTTTCTGGTGAAATCTACAACCAGGGTTCTCTGATCAAGAACCTCAGCCAGGATGCATACGGCAACTCTTCAAGCCCTGGTTACAACCGTTACGCTTTCCGTGCCAATATGGACTTCTTCCTCTCTAAGGATTTGACATTCAGCGTAAACTTTGGTACTCGTTTCGAGAACCGTCATGGTTCTAACACCAATGAGAGTCCTACCAACTATGATATCTTCGCACGTATCAACCATACTCCAGGTTGGATCTTCCCAGTATCTTATGAGGTAGAGAATGGTGAGACAACCAAGACACTCTATGGTGGTACAGCCGTATATCAGGACAACGTAGTGGCTGCCCTTGCCAAGGGTGGATACTATCGTGGAACCAATACCATCAATGAAACCAACTTCATTGCTGACTACAAGATGGACTGGTTGACTCCTGGTCTTTCTGCCCGCGGTATGGTTTCATTCGACTATGACTCTTATTATAAGAAGACATTCGGTGCGGCTTTTGCAACCTACGAATTGAACGACCGTAACAACTTTACCAGTGCAGATGCTTATACCAAGTATAATGTAGATGGCGACCTGGCTTACTCTAAGGGTTCTTCTACAACTTACAAGCTCTATATGGAGGGTCAGATTAACTATGCCCGCAAGTTTGGCAAGCACGATGTTACCGGTATGGTGCTTTACAACCAGAACGACTACCGTTACAACTCAGACCTGGCTAAGCGCTATCAGGGTCTCGTAGGTCGTGTAACTTACGGTTATGATGACAAGTATCTCGCTGAGGTTAACGTTGGTTACAACGGTTCAGAGAACTTCCTCAAGGGCAAGCGCTTCGGTTTCTTCCCAGCCTTCTCACTCGGTTGGCGTGTAACTCAGGAAGAGTTTATGAAGCCAACAGAAAACTGGTTGAACAACTTGAAGATCCGTGCATCTTATGGTGAGGTTGGTAACGACGTTTATACCGTAGGTGGTGTGGCTCAGCGCTTCCTCTATGAGGAGAAGTGGAACCAGATTACAAACGATTACTACTTCGGTAATACTGGTAAAACCGGTATCTTCGAGAGCCAGTATCCTAACTATGGTGTAACCTGGGAACGTGCCAAGAAGTTCAACGTAGGTTTGGAGTTCGGCTTGTTTAACGGTATGCTGACTGGTAACTTCGACTACTTCGTTGAGAACCGTAACGATATCCTGACAGAGTACTTGAGCCGTCCACAGTGGGTAGGTGTAACGATGGCTGCCGGAAACCTCGGTAAGACCCAGAACAAGGGTTACGAGTTGGAACTCCATCACTTCAACCACATCGGTAAGGACTTCACCTATAATGTAGGTGTTACCTTCTCTCATGCAGCCAACAAGATCAAGAATATGGATGAGCCTGCTTACAAGACCGCTTACCGCAAGCGCGAAGGTCACCCAATCAACCAGTACTTCGGTCTGGTATGCGAGGGCTTCGTAACACAGGCAGACTTGGATAATCCTGACTTCCCAGTATCAACCTACGGCAACGTAAAAGTTGGTGACCTGAAGTACAAGGATATGAATAACGATGGCTTCATCGATGACCGTGATGAGACATTCATCGGCTACAGCGATATTCCAGAGAACACATACGCTCTGACCCTCGGTGCCAACTATAAGGGCATCGGTTTCGAAGTAATGTTCCAGGGTGTAGACCATGTATCCCGTTACTACGACAGCGATGCAATGTTCGCCTTCCAGAACAACGGTAAGGTAAAGGATATCCACCTGAACCGCTGGAATCCTGCAAAGAGCGAGGCAGAGAACCTGGCAACAGCAGAATATCCATTGCTCCATTACGGAAGCAACGGTGACCACAACCAGCGCCAGAACTCATTCTTCCTGAAGAACGGTTCATTCGTCCGTCTGAAGAACATCGAGTTGAGCTATACATTCCCTAAGGAGTTGATCAAGCATATCGGTATGAGCAATGCCCGCTTCTACATCAATGCCAACAACCTCTTTACATGGGATCATCTCGACGACTTGGTTGACCCAGAGAGCAACGGTTCAAACCGTTACCCACTCTTGAAGACCGTCAACGTAGGTTTCAATGTCGTATTCTAATTCAAGAACATTCAAAAAGAATCGAAAATGAAGAAATATAGTATATTTGCTTTGGCGCTCGTTATGGGAGCAATGACGCTCACTTCTTGCGAAGACGCCTTCGGCAATTTCCTCGACAAGCAGCCAAGCAATGAGTTGACAAAAGCTGAGGTGTTGGGTAACTTCACTCTGTTGGAGCAGAACCACAACGATACTTACAACTTCCTGCTTCACGGTGCCAACCGCGTGAACAACTCATGGATGGATGCTGCTACCGACCTGGCTGAGTCAAGTATCGGTACATCAGGTACACGTACCACATTCAATATCGGTAACTATTATGGTGGTGGCGGTGCAGCAGAGTTGACTTCTCCTTGGGAGAGCCGCTATCGTGGTATCCGCAAGTGCAACATCACTATCAATACATTGGAGCAGGATACAGAGAACAAACTTCGCCCTGCTGACGATACAGAAGAAACATATAATGCCAAGAAAGGCAATTATATCGCAGAGGCCCGTTTCCTCCGTGCCTATTTCTACTGGGAACTGTTCCTCCGTTATGGTCCGGTGCCATTGGTAACTACCGAGCTCGATCCTAATGGTGACCTGATGACAGGTTATACAGAGCGCCCAGACCTCAAGACCTTCATGGATTATCTCTTCAAGGAGGTAAAGGAATGCGAGAGCAGTCTGAAGACTTATGCAGAGACCAGCGATGTTACTTATGCAGGAGAGGTGAACCAGCCTACAGCACGTGCCCTCTATGTTCGCATGATGCTCTATATGGCAAGCCCACGCTACTCAGCACAGAGCGGTGTTACCTGGCAGCAGGCTGCTGATGCAGCTGCGGGCTTCATCGCTGACTATGGTGAGAACTATAAGTTGGAAAAACGTACCGAAGGTGGTGTAGCAGCCTACAACAATGCCTGGTTGCTCAACACTTATACCGACAAGAACCCTGAGGTTATCTTCTTCCGCAACGATGTAGCCATCGGCTGGAGCGGTATTTCTACCGATACTCCTGTAGGTGAAGGTGGACAGGGTGGTCTTTGCCCAAGTCAGAACCTCGTAGATATGTATGATATGGAAGATGGTTCAGCTCCTTTCAAGCAGTATGATGCAACAGGTGCTCCGGTTTATGTAAACGGTAAACCTGCTATCAACGAAGAGAGCGGTTATACAGAGCAGAAGATGTGGAAGAACCGTGATCCACGTCTCGCAGCTACCATTCTTTACAATGGTTGTGAGTGGGGACAGGCTACCAGCACCAAGACCAATGTCATTGATGTGGTTTATGGTCATCGCGATAATCCTATCGGCAACCAGAATGCTACTCCAACAGGTTACTATGTACGCAAGTATATTCCTGAGACTATTCTGAGCAGTAACCACAGCGGTACAGCCAAGCGCCTCTGGAAGATCTTTACCTATAGCGAACTGCTTCTGAACTATGCTGAGGCATTGAACGAGGCAGACTATGCTGGCAACAAGACTCAGGTCTGCGACCTGCTCGACCAGATTCGTCATCGTGGCGGCATCATCGGTAATGTAGCCGACCGTACAGACTTGAATTCCCAGACAGCCATGCGCAACTTCATCCACAAGGAGCGCACCATCGAACTTGCTTTCGAGGAGCACCGCTGGTGGGATGTACGTCGCTGGAACGTGGCAGGTGATGCACTCGGTCGTGATATCTATGGTGTAAATGTGGCAGCAGATGGCACTATTACCCGTAAGGTAGCCCAGCAGCGCAAGTGGCAGGACAAGTTCTACCTTTATCCAATCCCAGAGGCTGAGGTTTGGAAGATTGGTCAGAACTTCCAGAACGATGGTTGGAAAGAATAACTCTTTTAATGATAGAATCGTATGAATAATATTCAGAATATATATAATAAGGTATCTTCATCAAGCAAAGTCTTGATGCTGAGTGCACTTCTCTGCGCTTCAAGCTCTGTCTTGGCACAGGAGCAGGTGCTCAAAGGCCGAATCGTCAACAGCCAGGGTGAACCAATCCCTGGAGCTGTTGTCAACGTGGCAGAGGAAAGCCGCATTGCCCTGACCGACAAGGAAGGTTACTTTACATTGAAGAAGGTAACTCCTAGCGATGAAATCTGCGTAAGTAGCGTAGGTTACAAGAATGCACAGGAGAAGGTGACCACTTTTGACGGTACATACGTCATCAAGATGGAAGATGATGCAGACGAGTATGAGCATCTCGCTCCTGTTCCTTTCGGCGAGCAGAAAAAGAAAATCTTGACTGATTCCCGTTCGGTTGTTTCAGGCGAGGAATTGCAGAAGCATCCTGTTACCATTCTTCAGAATGCCTTCACCTCAACACTGAATGGTGTGCAGACCTACGAGTGGTCTTCTGAGCCAGGATGGTCGGAGAGTTTCCTCTTTATCCGTGGTATCCGTACCACCAACCAGAGTGCCCGTTCTCCACTGATCATCGTGGATAACGTAGAGCGTGACCTCTCCTTCCTCGATGCTTATCCTATCGAGAGCATCACCGTATTGAAGGATGCTGCCGCTTCTTCTATCTACGGTATGCGTGGTGCCAATGGTGTGATTATGGTAACTACCAAGCGCGGTAATGCCGGTAAGACCAAGATTGACTTTACTCAGGAAATCGGTTTCCAGACCCTCGCCAACAAGATGGAGGTTCAGAACTCTTACAACATGGCATTGACCCGCAACCAGGTACGCTATCTGAGCGGTATGGATCCGATGTACACTCAGGAGCAGATCGATAACTACAAGTATGTATGCGATGGTGGAACGTTTGCTGACGATGATATCCGCAAGTACCAGTATTTCAATACTTCATGGGCTGACCAGTTGTATCGTGACGCAGCACCACAGTACCGTACCAACCTGCAGATTAGTGGCGGTAACCAGCGTGCCCGCTACTATGTAAGTTTCTCTTACCTGCGCCAGGAGGGTATGTGGAATACCGAGGGTACAGAAATGAATGATGGCTACAGCACTCAGCACGTACTGAACCGCTGGAACCTCCGTTCTAACATCGATATCGATGTATCCAAGTATCTGAACGTATCTCTCGACTTGGGTGGACGTATTGATAACATCACTCAGCCTACTGAGGGCGTGTTCAACCTCGTTACCTTCGGTGTAATCGAGGCAAATCCTATGGCTCCTACCCATAACCCTGACGGAAGTATCTACTCTTCATCTACAGCCAACAACCCGGTACGATACCTGGGTGGTTCCGGTCTGGAGAAGAACCGTCGCCGTAACTTGTATTCTACCTTGAATGCCAAGTACGATTTGAGTCCTGTATTGAAGGGCTTAGGTTTGTTCGGTACAGTCAGCTTTGATGCATACGAGACATTCGAGTCAACCCAGACAGCCAATATGGATTCATGGAATTACGACTACGATAACCTGGCGGTTACCGATGTCAGCCAGTTCAAGTATACCAAATACACTACTAAGGCAGCTTTAAGCAACCCATCAGCTAATCAGCGTGGTTACTACTACAACCTGAATCTGTATGGTGGTGTAAGCTATAAGAACAGTTTCGGTAAGCACAATGTAGATGCCCGTGCTTTTGCCCGTTACTACCGTAATGAGGAGGCAGGTTCAGATTACTCTACACAGCAGAGTGCATCTTCAAACCGTTATCTGGCATACAACTTCCAGGGAACATACGACTATGCTAACAAGTATATCGCCTCTGTCAACCTTTCTCGTATGGGATGTGATAACTTCTCACCAGACGATCGTTGGGGAACCTTCTGGGGTGCATCTGCTGGATGGGTACTCTCTGAGGAATCCTGGATGAAGAAACTTGGCTTTGTCAACCTTCTCAAACTCCGTGCTTCTTATGGTGAGGCTGGTCAGTCTACCACTGGTGCAGGCCGTTACCCATATCAGAGTATCTATGGTACAGCTAGAAATTATGTTTTCGGTTACAATGCAACCAATATTAATGGCTATGCAGAGAGCAAGACCGGTAATGCCAACAGTAAGTGGGAAATCTCTAAGATGGTGAACGTCGGTGTAGACTGGAACCTCTGGAACAGCAAACTCTATGGTAGCTTCGACATCTTCAAGGAGTGGCGTTCTAATATCCTGGTATCTCGTTCTACCGTTCCTGAGACCATACTTGGTGTGCCTGTAGCACAGGATTCATACGGTAAGGTTGAAAGTCGCGGTTACGAACTCGTTCTCGGTCATCGTGGCAATATCGGTAAGGACTTCAAGTACTTCATTGAGGGGCAGCTTACCTTCAATACCAACAAGGTTACCGATATCGATGAAACTGCACCAGATGTAGAGTGGCAACGCAAGGCTGGTCATAGAATCTATGACAATACTTCGGTAGCCGAACTCTATGAGCAGGCTCAGACAGGTACCAACCGTGTGGGTGGATGGAATATCTATAAGTTCGACCAGTGGGCTTCTGATCCTAACCTGATTGCAACCTCTCAGCAGGATGCCATCGACCATCCGGAAAAGTATCCATACAACAGTTTCTCTAATGGAGCGCAGCAGTTGGGTACAGCGGTGTTCAAGGATATCAATGGTGACCGCGTGATCGACTCAAAGGATATGGTGCCAGATTCATACACCATCATTCCTGAGATGATTCCAACCTTCAACTTCGGTTTCGAGTATAAGGGCTTCGATGCCCGCATGATAGTGAATGCTTATCTCCGTCGCTCAGTATTCCTTTCACCAGCTATCAGCTACAGTGGTTGGAGTAACATGGGTACCCACGAGGTAACAAAGGCTTGGGGTTACTATACTGACGACCCTTCTGATCCTCGCAACGTGAATGCTACTTATCCACGTCCTGTTTATAATGGATTCGATGCAGTTGATTCAGACCGTGCTACAGGTTCTTATCAGAATGATATCTGGGTACGCAATGGTAACTTCTGGTCTATCCGTAATATCGAGGTAGGATACTCTTTGCCATCTAAGTTGATTTCTAAGTTGTGGATGACTAAGTGCCGCGTTTACTTCAGCGCTTACAATATTGCTACCTTCAGCAGTCTGCCAGATGATGTAGACCCAGAGAAGCCATTGAGCTACTGCTGGTGGTATCCAAAGACAAAGTCATTTACATTTGGTATTAACATTGGTTTCTAATCAATTTTATCAAAAACGAATATGAAAAAGATATTAGTTAATATATCATTGGCGATGCTGGCTGTAGGAGGTATGACCTCCTGCAGCGACATCCTCGATAAGGAAGTCGACTTGACTTATACCGATGAGAACATCTACAGCAACTACGATCGTACCCGCGGTGTTTTGGCAAATGCCTATACCTATTTGCCTGATGCCTTTGCGGGATATACCGATGGTCAGTTCCGTGCTGCTTCTCGCGACTGTATGACAGATAATGCCCTCTCTTACTGGAATGTGCATTACTATCACAGTGTGTTGAACGATTCATACGATGCCAAGAACCACTGGTTTGCCAATAGTTATTGGAGCGACGACCTGAAGGGCATCCGTGTCTGCAACGACTTTATTTCTAAGGCACGTGAGAGTGTCATCGGAAATGCAGAGAAGAGCGGTGACGACAACAAACTCTGCGACCGTTACAAGGCAGAGGCGCGTTTCATCCGTGCCATCCTTCATTTCGATATGATTGGCTATTTCGGTGCAGTGCCTATCGAGGATCATGTGTTGGATAATGCAGAGGCTGCTTCTATCACCCGTACTCCAGCTCCTGAAGCATTGAAGTGGGTAGCTGATGAATGCGATGCCATCATCCAGAGTGGTGCGCTCCCATTCCGTTACAGCAATGAAAATGAGAACTGGGGACGTATCAATGGTGCTGCTGTCTATGCTTTGAAGTCAAGAGCATTGCTCTATCGTGCTTCTGCACTCAACAATCCTACAAACGATGTTACATGGTGGCAGGAAGCTGCTGATGCAGCCCTTGCTTTCATCAATGCTAATAAGAGTTCTGCCAATCCTTACCGTCTCTACACAACAGACGATAACAACCCTAACAAGAACTACTACGAGTGTTTCACCAGTACTCCTCACTTGAATCCTGAGTATATCCTCAGCCGCAGTGAGTGGAATACACGTGAAATTGAGCTGTTCAACACTCCTTGTGGTTTCTCTGGTAATGTGAACTCTACCGGTCGTGTAAACCCTACACAGAATCTGGTTGATTCTTACGAGACCATCAATGGTCTTCCTATCGACCAGGATCCTTCTTACAACGACCAGGATCCTTACAAGAACCGTGACCCACGTCTGGAGCAGACCATCTTCCATCAGGGAAGCATCTGGGGTGACAAGAGTCAGGACGAGGAGCGTGCCGTTGATGTATCTGTAGGTGGTAAAGACTACCAGGATCTTCATGGTGGTACCACAACCGGTTACTACTCTAAGAAGTTCGTTCACAACATGAGTTTCAAAAACCCTACCACTTATATCACAGCATGCCCTATCTTCCGCTATGCTGAGATTCTCTTGAATGCTGCTGAGGCATTGAATGAGGCAAAGGGTCCTGATGCTGCTTACGACTATGTAAACCAGGTTCGTGCCCGTGTAGGTATGCCTGCTTACAAGGGTATGACCAAGGATCAGCTTCGTGAGCGTATCCGCAACGAGCGCCGCATCGAGTTGGCTTTCGAGGATCACCGTTTCTTCGACGAGCGCCGCTGGAAGTTGTTTGATGGCAAGAGTGCTACTACAGAGAAGAGTGAGCCACGCTACAAGCAGGTTTACAACATCTATAGTGTTGTTGTTACTCCTGATGAGAGCCAGGTATATACTTATCGCAACGATAATACCCATCCTACCCGTGCGTTCTCTTCTCCTAAGAATTATTACTTCCCAGTGCCTGACGACACTTATAAGAAGAATCCTAACTTGGGACAGAATGCAGGTTGGGAACTTTCTGAGGTAAAGAAGGATGACACCACTGAGGGTGGAGACACCACCGAAGGTGGCGAGACTACTGAGGGTGAAACAACCGGCAAGTAATCTTTGTCGATATACATTATTATATTTTAGGTGAGGTCTATGGCGAAAACACCATAGACCTTCCTTGGTTTAAAAAATCATATCTTAAACTTGAAATCGTATGAAGAAGTTATTACTTTCTATCATGAGTCTGATGGCGATGAACGGAGCTATGGCTCAGACGGCTGTCGGCGATAATGATCTGGCTAATGCATACGCTACCCAGACGATAACAGGGCGCATCGCAGTGCATGACCCTTCTATCGTGATGGATGTTACGGGCTCTAATGCCAACAACCCTCTATATTATATCTACGGTTCGCATCTGGGCAGAGCCAAGACTTATGCTACGGGCAACTACCAGATATGGACCACATTCAAGACGGGTGAGGAGAATACTGGAACCAGCAACAGTCTTTTTGCTGACGTTAACGGCAAATTAGTGAATTTCAAGGACGCTTATTCCACCCAATTGGTGAAGACGGTGAAGAACTATAAGGGCGAGGAAGTCGATTTTCCTAACTTCGATGCCCATGCCTGGCAGGCGAAAGGCAACAATGTGAAAGGTATGCAGTGGGCACCAGACGTCATCTACAACAAGACCATGAAGAAATGGTGTATGTATATGAGTCTGAATGGCGACAGTTGGTGCTCTACCATCGTGTGCTTTATATCCGACGACCTCGAGGGACCTTGGATTTATCAGGGACCAGTGGTATGCTCAGGCTTTTCTGGAAGATATGCCCACAATGGTTTTGCAGCCTCAGATGACTGGAAGAATACCGACTTGGCGATTGCTACAGGTTGCACATCCCTGCCTCAGCGATACGACACGGACAAATGGAGTCCTTATGGTCCCAACTGTATCGACCCATGCGTGTTCTATGATGACGATGACAATCTCTGGATGAGCTATGGCTCATGGTTTGCAGGCATCTTCATGATTAAGCTTGACAAGGAGAATGGTCTTCGTGACTATACTTATACCTACCCATACCAGGTGAAGGGAGTAACAACTACAGCGGGAGCAGCAGATGCAAATGCTACCAGCGACCCCTATTTCGGCAAGAAGATAGCTGGTGGCTGGGGTGTTTCCGGCGAGGCTAGTTATATCCAGAAGGTGGGCAAGTATTATGATCTCTTTATGAGTTATGGTGGTTTGACAGCTGCCGGTGGCTATCAGATTCGTGTTTTCCGCTCAGAGAAACCTGACGGACCTTATAAGGACTGTCTGACCTCTATGGGCATAGGAGCCGTATATGACAAGCCAAGAGTCAACTTTGGAGCTGACGCCAATCGCGATGAGGGTGTGAAACTCTTCGGCAACTACCAGTGGGAAACCATGCCTAATGCCGAACTGGCTCAGGGACATAACTCTGCCATCGTAGACCATAAGGGACGTGCACTCATCGTTTACCATACCCGTTTCATGAACAGAGATGAGGAGCATGAGGTTCGTGTACATCAGCTCTTCGTAAACCAGGATGGCTGGTTGGTTGCTGCTCCTTACGAGTTTAGCGGCGAGACTTATACCGATAATGATATTGCTACCCAGCAGCTCTATGATGCAACAGAGGTAGAGGGCGATTATCAGATGATAGCTCATCCTTACCGTCAGAATACGGCGGCAATGGCTTATGAGAAGCCTGTTACCATCCATCTCAATGCAGACGGTTCTATCTCGGGCGAGTATACCGGTAAATGGGAACTGGTGAGCGGAACAAGCTACATCAATCTTACCTTGAAGGGTGTTGCTACAGCCAATGCTGAGGTGAAGTTCAAGGGTGTGCTTACCGAGCAGACCATCGATTATACCAATATCAAGGCACTCTGCTTTACTGCCCTCAGTTCTTCTGACGGTTTGGCTACATCAAGTGGTGCCAGCTTGCAGACTCGCGGTTTGAGTATCTGGGGAAGCAAGGCTGATGCCAAGGCGGCTATCAAATATACATTGGATAAGATTAGTGTTCCATTTACAGATGGTGCAACTTTGAATTCAAAGCCAAAGCTCCCAACAGAGGGTCATCTCGGTGCTGCCATCTCATGGAAGTCAAGTAATCCTTCTATCCTGACCGATGAGGGCAAGGTTAAAGGCAAGGGTAAGGTTACTATGACCATGACCATCAGCAAGGACGATTATGAGTATGTAAAGGATTATACCCTGAACATCGATGCTGAGGCTGAGGAAACGACTCCGGTTTACTATCCAGAATCTTCAGTAAAGAATACTACTTCAGGATGGTGGACAAACTTCTCTCCTTACTACGAGTTGCAGGCAGGCAAGAAGATGCAGTTCAAGTTCTATAACTATAGTGATGAGGTTAATAATTGGGAAAACTGGGCTTTGGTTGCAGCAACGGCATCTCGTGGAGCTTCTAATTATGCAGAGTATTTCGTGCTTCGTAACGACAATTATGCATGGTTTACAAAATTGGGCGGTAACACCAATGAAAATACAGCCAATGTGCAGTTTACCCTGGACAGTAATTTCGATTGGACTAATTTCAAGCAAGATATGAATGGTTCTTTGGTCGATATGGTTGTTGAGTATGTCGCAAGCGGTACCATTAAGGTGAATGCTACGATAACAAAGGATAAAAAAACTTATAATTATTCCTTTAGTATGACTTCTAACACAATCAAGGGAGACGTAACGCTCTTCTTCGTGAATGAGAAATCTTACATCGACGGCTCAAGCCTTTCTACAGGCATTGTGAACCCAATCATCATCCAGAAGAAGAATGATGGCAAGTGGTTCAACCTCTCCGGTCAGCAGGTAGACAAGAGCTACAAGGGTGTAGTGATTGTGAACGGAAAGAAATTTGTGAACAAGTAATTCTCTT
>ULSN01063667.1_pt1 | contig 31068 bp, 21 predicted proteins | sample 1956771 | NCBI WGS metagenome assembly ULSN01 (sample SAMEA4835709, study PRJEB28245) | human gut metagenome | biome: gut microbiome; material: fecal sample | place: Denmark | collected 2008
AGTGCATTTTGTTCTGTACCTTCTTGAAGAAAAGACGTGTTCTCGGAGCATCCTTGTTATAGTCTATTGCCGTAGCATAAATGTCGGTCAGTTTCTGATAAAAACGACGTTCACTCAGCCTGATCTCCCTTATTTCGGCAAGCAAATGTTCAAAGTAATCTACACCTAAGAAAGCCCCGTTCTCCATTCTCTTGTGATCAAGCACATAACCACGGATAGCAAACTGACGAAGCACAAACGTACACCACTGTCGGAACTGGGTGGCACGAACAGAATTGACTCTATATCCAACACTGATAATGGCATCAAGATTATAGAACATCGTTTGATAATTCTTCCCGTCTGCGGCAGTTGCCGAGTTTTTCTCGGTAACTGAACCTTTGACAAGTTCCCCGGATGCAAATATATTTTTTAAGTGCAGTCCAATATTGTCAGTAGAGCAATCAAAAAGCTGCGCCATAGCCTTTTGGGTAGCCCAAATGGTCTCATTCTTATACATCACCTGAATCCCATCCTCCTTGCCTTCAAGCATGAAGATGAGGAACTCAGCTGTACTATTTCGTATTTCTATATTCTTTGGCATAAAATGCTACGATGGCTATATCGGTTGGTTATCATCATCTACAATTTCAACAATTTCTCTGCAAAAGGCTTCTTGTGAAATTAGAAGACTCAAAACACGTGTGAAGTTATTCAATTCTCTTTCTTCTGTAAGTTGTTGTTCTTGTGTTTTACCAATATGGCCTACTCTGAAATACATGTCAATTGCCTTGTCAATACCACTCAGGATAGTTGGCATGTCTGCAATAATTGCTTCATCCTTAACATTACCTTCAGAGGTGGATTCGACATAAATCGGATAACTACGGTGAACAGTTGTGATTGGGCATGATTCAAAATGTATTTTTCGGAAATATATTGTTGCTTGCCTTTTCATATCAGCATCAAGAGTCCTTGGAATAACAATTCTAATCTTCGCGGATTTGTATACTTTATCCCCAATTTGAATTTTATCACCTTGTCTAATTATCTCATCTGCCAACAATTTGATGAAATTTTCAAAATAAGAAATTGCTATAACAGTAGAAGGCAAAAGCCCCAGGTGTCCTAAGGCAACTTTTTCATCAATTTTCTTTTTAAGATTTGACAGTTGCATTTCAAAGTCCTGATTTGGTATTTTGATCCCATCTGGGTTAGAAGTTGTCGTGTAAGATAATAATGTAACACCTAATATATCAGATGGAATTTTAACCGTATCTTCTTTAATGATATAGGCTCTGTCAATTCCAACTCTTCCCAAAAAGAGTCCATATTCAAAAAGCACATTATCTCTTGCTGTATTATATTCTTGATTTCGGATTCTGCTAATATCGTCAGCGGCAAATATCATAAAACCAAAGTCAAACAAACTTGCAGACTTAAGTAAGGTTTCCAAAAAGCCTTCATTAAATTGAAATATACCGTCATTCCAAATATAACAATCATACTCTGGCTCAAAAAATGTTTTAATTCTTTGAGCAACAGCTAATCCCTCTGTAGAAGATCCTATAAATATCCTTGGTTTCATTTATTGTAATTCTTTATATATGTTCCAAACTTCGTTATACAATCGTTTCAAGTTATCAAGCTTAGAAGGACTATTTCTGAATATGTACTCAGTTCCATCTACAGATTTTAATCCATTTGCTTCAGATTCATTTTGGCATAAGTGATAAAGCTTGAGCCATAAAACCCGAACCAAGTCTAGGTAGTAAGAATTGCGATATTCTTCAATATTAATATCATAGCAGATTGCATTTATATCAAAACTGGTTAAGTCAATATTTACCGAAGCATCCGCTTTTACATTTTTAAGGAATCGAATCATCTTTTTAAGTCGTCCTTCGGTGTATGAACTTCTCGTATTGATTCTATCTATACTGAGGAATGGATAGTCTGGTCCAAGACGTTCATTCTTTTGTTTATCATAAATGTAAACTCCTCTATATACATCACCATATCCACTAATGTATTCAAGAGAATCATGCCATGAAGCAACGACAACGTCAACTTCACGATGAAGGTTTTGGTTCGTTATGCGGATGGATTTAGGTTTCGCGATATCGCATATCACATAATGAGATTGTAAAATTCTTTCGTCTTCCAAACGAAGCTGTCTTAAATCATTATTTGCATCTCCGAAATATCTTGTAAAGTTGTTGACCCAATTTTTTATTCGCATTGTTTCTGTGTCATACGAGTAGGGATGACTTTCAACAAATGCTTTAGCTTTGCTGTAATCTGTGTCTTGAAACTTGCTTGTAATTGTAAGCAAGTCAATATCACTCACACCACGAATATGAGTTCTTGTCATTACGGAACCCTGATACCGAAAATCGACACTCTGCTGTAGTTCTCTTTGTAAATGTAATTTCGCATTTTCACCTGCTTCTAAAGTCTTGTTCGTATATATAGGGTCAACTTCATTCATGGCAAGCTTTACATATTTTGCAATATCCTTGTCTATGCCAGAAAGGGAAGAAATGGAATTCAGTCGGACTTCTCTAAGAGAATCCGGATTGTATCTACTTTCGATACGATTAATAAGACTAGTATAATCAGCCATAATTACACTTTTAATGGTTTAACTTGATTTATCGCCACAAAATTAATTCGCATCTATGCAGCCTTTTTGCATAGCAAATTTAAAGTTGAAAAAATCACATCTAATTGCTTCTTTTTGAAGAATACTCAGATGCTCTTTCTGCTACCATACGACTATCAGCTTCTTCTTCCATTATGGCGTATGTTTTAGGCGACCTGTCCATATGCTTGATATTAAACTTATCTTCTACCATTTCGAGCTCTGTAATGTTTTTAAATGTCACATACATAAACATAGTGGTCACAACATGAATCCCTAATTGAACCTCTTTTGCATCAAGACTCTTAGCTTGGTGGTTTTCTTCGTTTCGTAAGTTCACAAGAATATCAACATACTGTGCAAACTTCTGGTCAATGGGCTTGTCACTATATTGCAGTTTGTTTAGTTGCATGCAATACAAAGCATTACTCAAAGCAGCATATTTGACTTCTCCATTTTTATCAGTAACCTCTTTATCCTTAATAAGGAAATGAAGCTTCTTTAAATACGATTCATAGCCTGTTACAAGGGTCTTAAGATAAATGCGTTTCTCTGCCAAAGTAAGGGTATTCGGACTACAATAAAGTTTGAACATAGCATTGAGTAATGTATCAGCCAAACCATTATATTTGCTAATGCTGAATACTCTTATAACCTTTATCATCCAGACAAATGCCTCTTCGAGAGTTCTGCTTGTTCCCGCTATTCCAACAAATTCCTCCCGGATTAAAGGAATCATTCTACTTTGCAGATTCTCTATAGTATAGGCTTTTTCCTCCTGTTCACGATAGCGTTCATATATGGCATGTCCCATCTGCTCCATCAGAGTCTGATAAAACTCTTGATTTTCAAATAATTTACGATAAGCATCGGTCTGTGTCGTATAGCACTGCTGAGCTGCTTTACTGAAAATATCAGGGAAAATGCTTTCTACAAATTGACTCTCATCGTTACAAACAGCTTGTTTCTGCATTTTTTTCGTTGCAGACTTCTGTATAAGGTCAAATATACCTTCCACCATTACCCGGTCGGCTTCTGAGAATTCACCACGGAACATAATATTCACCTTGGCAATAATGTTGTCAAGCAAATCACGAGCGTCTTCAGGTTTACGACCTGCTCCAGGATTTTCTCCCTTAATCTCAGGCTTGGCACCATCCAAAGATATGTGCATCATTTCATTTGCCTTGATAGTATTGTTTACAAGACGCACCTTTTTGTCCAAATCAACTCTTTCTCGCGGATTCTTGGGTAACACACGATAGAGGTAATCGGCAAATATATATGACTTCATTAACGAACGATCAAAGGTACGGGCGATCTGCGCCATATAAGCGTAGAAACGAATAAAATTCTTAATCTTGCCACGTACAGTAAAACGAGTTTCTTCGTCCAGTTCTTCAAACCTATCTACAATTGGTTTCAATGCATTGGATAATGCACCAAGTTTTGATTTGTTTGTCTTGTCCTGTGTAGCAATAAACAATTCATAGAATTTTACTTCATCTTCAGTACTCCATAGGTGGTAAATTTCGATGTCTTTGTGAAACTGATATACATAATTCACATCCACAGGATTGATTAACTCTGTACCTTTATAGAAAGGCTCAAATGCAGTTTTAATCTCTTCGGAGCTGTTTACGAAGTCAAACACGTATGTATCTTCTTTCAATGGATTGGCACGGTTCAGGCGAGATAATGTCTGCACTGCTTTTACATTTTTCAGTTTCTTATCCACGAACATGGTATGGAGCATCGGTTCGTCAAATCCGGTTTGATACTTATCCGCGACAATCAGCATGTTGTAGAAGTCACTGGCAAAGTAGAGCGGAAGTTTATCTTCTGAGATACTTTTATCTCCCCTCGTATTGAGTTTTGGCTCAGTGTATTCCACACCGTTATATTCCACCTTGCCGGAAAATGCCACCATCGGATTGATGTCCGTAATATGATGTTTTCTGCAATACTCCTTAACAGCAAAGAAATAGCGAACAGCATGAGCACGGCTGGAAGTTACGACCATTGCCTTGGCTCTTCCTGCCATATTTTGAAGTGTCACTTCACGGAATTTCTCAACAATAATGGCAGTTTTCTTATTGATAGTATCCTTGTGATTATCATGGAACGCTTTCAATGCAATCGTTGCTGGCGTCTCTTCGTAATCTGGGTTATCCTCTGATTGACGAGCTATCTCATATGAAATCTGATACGTAGTATAGTTTTTCAGAACATCCTTGATAAATCCTTCTTCAATAGCCTGTAACATGGAGTAGTTGTGATAGGCCTTATATTTATCCTTGTCGGGAGTCTCTCCTTTCTCCACTAAAATGCCGAAGGTCTGAAGTGTTTTGGGTTTTGGAGTGGCGGTAAAGGCATAAAAAGAGAGGTTATTATGCTGGCCTTGACTTAGCAAGTCGAGCATCAACCGGTCTTGTTCTTTCTCCAATTCTTCTACGCTTCTGTCTTCCCATTCGGCAAGTTCCCTTAGGGCTTCGTCTGTATCTGCCAAAGCTGCTTTCAACTTTTCCGCACTCTTACCGCTTTGACTTGAATGAGCTTCGTCCACCACAACGGCATAGCGATTACCGCTATGCGAGGTAATTTGCTCATAGATTTGAGGGAAGCGTTGTAGCGTAGTAATGACAATACCTGTTTTATCTGCATTGATGGCATCACGCAACTTTTCACTGGCGTTTGCATCTTTTTCCGTGATAGTGGTTACTGTACCCTCGACATGCTCAAAACCGAGAATCGTGTCCTGAAGTTGTTTGTTCAACACCCGGCGGTCTGTTACTACAAACACGCCTTTGAAAATGTGATTGTTGTCTTTGTCGTGTAAAGAAGAAAGCCGGTAAGTTAGCCATGCAATGGAATTGGATTTTCCTGATCCGGCTGAGTGCTGAATCAAGTAATTGCAACCGGAACCATTATGTTCAGTATCCGTAATAAGTTTTTCCACCACATCCAGTTGGTGATAACGAGGAAAAATAATCTTTATGCTTTTGTCTGTCACCTCTTTCTCCTTGCCATGCTTGTCTTTGATAATGGAAATCTTTTCCTCTTCCTGGCGCATGATATAACGTTGGAGGATTGCCAATAACACATCTCTGCGTAGCACATCTTTCCACAGATAGGATGTCACATATTCGGCCTCATCGCATTGTGGATTGCCTGCACCACCTACATTTCCGGCACCATTGCTGCCTTGGTTGAAAGGCATGAAGAATGTTTTTTCACCCTTCAACTCGGTTGCCATTGCTGCTTCATACAGATCGCAGCCAAAATAAGCAAGAATACGATTGTCAAAATGGAATAGAGGCTCTTTCGGATTTCTATGCGTCTTCCATTGTTCAATGGAGTCACTTAAATCTTGGTTGGTAAACTGGTTTTTCAGTTCTATGGCCACGACAGGAATGCCATTGAGGGAGAGTACCATGTCGATAGAATTCTTCACATCCTTGCTATACACAAATTGACGTGTACATTCCAAAATATTCTTGTTGTACTTTTCAATAAGTTCCGGATTAAGCGTTGACGTAGGAGCGAAGAAGCATAGCTTCAATGGAATACCAAAGTCGTTGACCCCATTGCGCAAAGTATGTATCAGACCATACTTCAGAATGTTTCCTTGTATAGTTTTATACAATTGTGTTTTTGCACTATTACCATATTTGCGTTCAAACCTTTCCCATGCTTTTGGCTGGGAGTCTTTGACAAAGCGAATCAGGGTATCAAGGTCTATTGCTTTTTCCTTGTCGTATGTAGCCTGACTTCCTTTGGTATAGCCACCTTTAGTGAGTAGATATTGTTCAATATCCGCCTCAAAGTTCTTTTCGTGTAAGCCTGTATGTGTCATAATGTGATTAATCTTTTTTAGAGTAAGTCCTGTTTTTATTACCTCCGTGAACTTCCAAATATCCGAATTCAGTCAATTGGCGCAGATAACGTTTGGCTGTTGTTTCGGTGAAGCCGAAAGCACTGACAATAGTTTCGGTCTTTATTTCGTCTTTATCGGCCATAAATAATAAAATATCGACCAATTTCCCTGCAAGGGATGGCTTTATCGACCATTTATCGACCATTTTCTTGGTCAAATCTGTCTTGTCGACCACCTCTACCGACTTGACATATTGTTCGATATCATGTTTCAAATGAGTGCAATGCAACTCGGTCATGCAATTAAGGAATATTTCTATATCCTCATTTTCTCTTGTATCAATTAAAGATTGAATATATTCTCCTTTGTCTTCCTTCAAAACCTTTGTCGGCAATACATCATATTCCATTTGCAAGAGGTTCATTAGCAGGCGGCAGGTTCTGCCATTCCCATCAGCCCAAGGGTGAATGGTTACAAGTTCGTAATGTGCCCAAAAACTCAGTTCATATATAGCTGCGATGTCACTTGTATCAAGTGCTTTACGACGGGCATTAAGTTCATTACAAAATGCATCCAGCTTCTGAGGCACTTTCATCCAATTCATGTACGAGCGACCACCGGCTCCAGCTGTTACATTCAGTTTACGCAACTCTCCTTTTGAAGCATCAAAATGACCACCCAAAGAATTATATTCGGAGCCTGTTCTTGCCATGACTTTGGAAGCGAGCAGAATCAGGGTGTCAATAGTGATGTCTTCGTGATTTTTTATCCATTCCCTGCCGTATTCGTAGGCATTTTTCAAGTCAAGGTTCATCAACTGCTCAACCATGGGTTTACCTTTTGCGGTAATGCCCTCGTCAAACAGAAGCTGAGCTTCAACTTCAGTCACTGTGCTGCCCTCAATAGCCGTGGAATGGGTGATAATTGAGTAGAGATAGAATTTGTCGTAATCTATCTGATTCGATATTCCCAATTCTTTGTGCTGCTTAAGTAGTTGCAGCAGTAAGGCTTTATTGTCTGCTTTCATGGCTTAAACTCGTTTCTTACCGGTAACATACTCATAGATAATGCTCTTTTTATAGTTTTTCAGCTCTGCAATTTTCTCCTGCTTCAGAGAAATCAGAGCATCGATTTGGGCTGTTTTCTCATCGAGGTATGAGGTAATGGCTCGCTGCTCGGAAAGATGAGGTAGTATCACCGTTGTTTGATTTATAATAGATTGTGAAATGCTGAGCACTTTAATACCACTAACACGACTCCTGATTTGGCTTCTCCAACAATTTGTTAAAAACAAATATGCAAGATATAAATTAGAACTTTTACTTTGAGCATGTGCAATAACAGAATGATAACCAGCATAAAGTCCTATTTCTTTATCAATATAAACGCAATTTCCACATCCTTCTAAATCTTCAGATGTGTCAGCAAAAATAAAATCTCCTATATGTACTTTTGCCAAAGGACTATTTAATGTCATTTCTACTGGAACAAATCGAATAAGGCTATCAACTATTTGAGTACCTTTATTTTGTTTTGAATGGACCTGTCCGTAACTGATAACAGGAACACCTTCATTTACTAAGTCAGCTTTTGTAAATGAGAGGCCTTTCCCAGTTTTAAAAATGTATTTAAACGGTTTTACATCCCATCCCTCTGGTATCTCGCCAATCCACTCAACCCCGCTATCCTTCATTTTCGCATTAGAATCAAGTCCTTTGGTGACAGTTTCAGTAATTACTGACTGCTTGTAAGCCTGTAATTCGACAATCATTTCCTCCTGCAAAGTAATCAAAGAATCTATTTCCACACATTTCTTGTCAAGGAAAGAGGCAATGGCTTGCTGCTCATGAATAGCAGGAAGAATTATCTTACAACAGTGTAATCTATCTTGTCGTAGATTAATCCTTATAAAGCCCTTTGCTTCTCGTCTTACTAGTTCCCTTGAAACATGAGAAGACAGATAATAGAATAAGAACTTAGGATAAATGTCTTGATTGGTAATTCTTAAACCTTTGCTAAAACTGTTTAATCCTAGATTATCAATACTATCTTCAAGAATCGCAGGTTTTCCTATTCCATCATAGTCTTCAGAACTCATCAAAAACAATAAATCATTTTTCTGAACAAGATTTTGATTTTCATCGTTAGATACTTTTACCTTATAAAGCTGATTCGGGTTAATGATAGAGTTATTAAAGATATTTGTAAATGGAATGAAAAGCATATATGATTCGTTATCGTCTTCAACATTAAAATCATCACCAGTCTTACCAGTTAAACCTCCGTAAAGAAATCCAACATTTTTTAGACGCATTGTCTTCCAACTTTGAGGTATATATGGAATCCATTCAATACCACTATTTTTATATGTGTTGTAAGTATTTACCATAATTATCCAAATATACTTTCCATCAACTCACTTTCCTGTACCTCTAACTCTTTCAAATGCGCAAAGATATCCTCGCTTTTGCGTGGAGCTACATATTTATAAAACTCACGAGTAAACGGTATCTCATAACCAATCTTAGTTTTCTTCTCGTCAATCCAAGCGTCAGGTGCGTATGGCAGAACGTTCTTCTGCATATATTCGTCAATATCCTCGGTCCAAGGGACAATCTCCGTATCGCGTTTCTTGGAATCTGGCTGTGGCTTACCTTTTTTTAGGATAGGCTCTCCCGTTGCTTCATCAAGTAAAGGACGCTCTACTGTAAGTTTTGAATACTTGAAATAATCATTATCTAACACTTTGCTTTCAACCGTCAATATCTCGTCCTCACTATGGTAAGTCCAATCGGTAAAATCTTTGTAAGCCTCGATGATAAGTTCACGGCAACGGTCACTTATCTCCACACGCTTATTGCCCAGACTCTTTCGACGCTTGTCATAACATTGGCTTGTATCTATAAGCTGGACTTTACCTTGACGTTCTTCGCTTTTATTCTTGGTGATAAGCCAAATATATGTAGCAATACCGGTATTGTAGAACAAGTCGTTAGGCAACTGAACGATAGCCTCCAGCCAGTCGTGTTCCAACAAATAGCCACGGATTTCACTTTCGCCACTGCCGGCATCTCCTTTGAAAAGACTGCTGCCGTTCTGAATGATTGCCATGCGGCCTTCATCGTCTTTCAGTTTGGCTATACCATTGAGCAGGAACAACATCTGTCCATCACCAATGGCAGGAAGTCCGGGAGCAAATCTACCGGCTTTACCAAGGTTATGTTCTTTTTCCACTGCTTCTTTTGAAGTTTTCCATTCTATACCAAAAGGCGGGTTTGAAATGATATAATCAAACTTATAACCGGAGAACTTGTCATCTCCAAGAGTATCTCCTTGACGCATATTGTCTGCATTGCCGCCCTTAATAAGCGTATCGGCTTTGGCAATGGCAAAGGTCTGGTTGTTCAATTCCTGTCCGTAACTTGTAATCTCCGCTTCTGGGTCAATCTTCAGAAAACGTTCAGTCAGGCAACCCAGCATCTGACTTGTACCCATAGCCATGTCATAGATAGAAGCAGTAATACCTTCACGTTCCAACTTCTGTTCATCATTGCCGACAAGCAGTTCTGCCATGAGGTAGATAATATCACGGGCGGTAAAGTGCGCTCCGGCCTGTTCGTCATAGCTTTCTGAGAATTTGCGCACAAGCTCTTCGAAGATGTAACCCATATCCACACTTGTAACCAGATCTGCTCCGAGATAGGCTTTGGAGGTGCAGAACTCTTTAATGACAAGATACAGCACATTGTTATCAGCCATCTTTTGCAGTTCCCGGTCGAAGTCCATGCGATGGATGATGTCGATTACATTTTCAGAAAAATGATTGAGATATGATTCAAAGTTCTCTTTGATATTCTCAGGGTCGTTCAGCAGACTTTGAAATGTGAATGGGGAGAGGTTATATAATTGCTGACCGGCAGCTGTCTCCAAAAATCCCTTTTTCACTACTATGCCATCTTTGTCAAGTTTGGCATTTGTATCAAGAACAGCCTGCTTAGTAGGTGCAAGGGTATCTTCAAAGCGTTTGATAACGCACATTGGGAGAATGACATTACCATACTCGTGAGGTTTATAAACACCTACTAACTTATCTGCAATAGCCCAGATAAGATTTGCTTTCTCTTGAATATTGATTGTCGTTTGCTGTTGTATATTGTTGCTCATATCTTTTCTTTTAGTTTTCTACTTTTACTTTGGCATAATACGGAAAGTCTGCAACATCTTTCCCTTTATTGATGTTGACTTCGGTGATTGTGGCATTCTTTCCTATATACTTCGCAAAACATGGAGCTAAGCGGCAATTCAGTATGTATGGTCCGTTTTCGCCAGCTAAAATCGTTGATTGTTGCCCGACTGGAGAAGTGGTAGAATCATTGATAGATGGGACAGAAGTGGAGACGGTCCTTTTCATCTTTCTATTTGCTTCCTTATCTGGGTGTTTATCAACGAATGCCCCAAAGGATTTAATCACATGGCATAATTGAAGAACATATGAAAAGTAAAGTTCTTTTTCACTTTCTGAAATTTCCAAATCCTTATCGTCTATTGTATATGGATGCTCTTCATTTGTATGCGAGTCGGTATTGGTAAAATTGATTATCTGCAATGTAATATTTCCAATAGATTTTGGAAATATTGTATCATCCTCAGAACCGTAACGTAATTCGCTATGCTTTGTTACTAATCCGGACATATAACGATTAGACTCTAATAAATTAAGTTGATTATCCCGCTCAAAACATTCCTGTGGCAGAAGTCCATAGTTAAATGCGGTACGAAAGATGTACTCCATCACTTTACGAAGCGGATTTCCCTCATATTTAAATTGCCAGTTATCAGCAGGAAAATAAAACGCACAAAGCATATCCATCATTATGGCGCGTGCCTCCTTACATATAAGTTTGCCTTCTCCAAGGTACTTAAAAACGCTTTGAAAATTGTAGGCTATAATGTTCTCGTTCTGGACATTTGCCACTTTAAGTATGTTTGTAAACATAGCATCGACCGAATTAGAGGAATTATCTATGGCATCTTTTAGGTAAACCATATTTCCCCATTCCTCTTGGTGTGCCGCATGGTCTCTTTGTGCTATTTGAATCACATCATCAAATTTGCTCATTGTACCTGCGGAAAGAATGTACCAAGGCTTTACTTGTCTTTTTTCTCCAAACATACGAGCTAACGATGCAATTACAGACGGAATAAAGAATTCATCAGTCTTATTATCATCTTTTCCATATTTGCAATTTGCATCAAGAATAATAGAAGAATAGGATTTGAAGTTCTTTTTGAGCTCCAATTCTGCCTCTTCCCAATTAGTAAAAGGAATGAGGTCTATTCCTTTTTCATCTGCAACACTTTCAAAACCTGTTGCAAAGATTTCATCTTGGGTTCCACTTAGATCGTCTACCCACAAAACTTTATATCTGATACCACTCATAATTCTCTAAACTAAATTAAAAGGATGCAACAATACTTGTGTTCTTAAAGATGAGTTTGTAAGTGATACAAAATTCATCGTTAGGACAGGATATCAATTCCGCTTCACCATTGAACTCTCTCATTAACTTGCGAACTTCATACCCACCTATACCATAATGGCCATGGCCCTCTTTTGAAGATACACCATATGTGAGTACATTCTCACTGTCGTAACCAGTGGCCAGTGGATTACCATTGTTGGAAATAGTTACGATGTAATTCTCACCTTCGGACAAAATGTCAATCTTTACTTTATTCTTTGGATTTGCTGCATTCTCAAACCCATGGCTACAAGCGTTGTTGATTATATTGTCAAAAATAATGGTCATAGCCTCTATTGGAAAGTTAATGTATTCCAAAGCATCGCCTTCTTTGAGAACAACATCCCCATCCTCGTCGAGGATTGTTTGCGTTGCACGATGTGCCATACTATCAAAAATATACTGGAAAACGGGGCTCTGATTTTTTCTAATATACTCTTCAATGAAGTCTACTAATGAGATATCTTGACTTTGCATACCATACCCACTATCCAATTTGGCAATTTTGGCTTGCAATTCCTGCATGATAGACTGCAAGTTTGTGTATATGTCAGAGACCTTTGTCTTATGAATCGTACCTACAATAGCATTGTCATCTACAATGCCATTACCATCTCTACGAGCACGCTGCAATACTTTCATCCAGTTGTTGAGATTGAAAATTGTTTGCCCAATAGCGTGCTTTTTCATGTGAATGTCACGGCGAAACGACTCTGCTGATTCCAAAAGTTTACGATCTGATTCAGTCAAGCTGCTTCTGGTGTCATCCTTACACAGATTTTCTTGTTGAGAAAGGAGTTTGGGTACAACAATACAAATAGATAAAATATCCTGCTGGCTTAAGCGTGATATAATTGCACCGGTAGACATTTTACGTGCCTGAAGTTCAGTTTCTTCGGACATAATACAGCGCAGCAAATAATCCTCCGTTACAATATTGGATTTTAGCTGGATTGCAATGACCTCATGTCTTAATGCAATTGGAGTGTTTTTGGAAATACCATGCACTCTTCCTACTTTAAATTTACCACCGATAAAACCAATAAGGAGGCTATCTGTCATAAGGATTCTGTATTCCTTTTTGTTTGGAACAGGAATGTCTTTACGATTGATATCACAGTTAAGATATGAAGCTGAAAGTTCCTTCATACCAATCAATGGGATATCTGTTGTAATAGTATTTCCTTCACGTTCAAGAGGAACAATTGAAACAAGGTCTTCCAACTTAAACAATTTTTCCCCGTTATGCACTTTAGGCAGGGAAAAATTTACAAGGTAACGTGATGGCTGTAAATTGAGAACTTCAGACAAATTTTCTGCGGTTCCGAGCCATACATATTTCTCATCCTGTTTTAGAATGGTTTCAATGATACTGTCGGGCTTTAATGTCTCTTGCTTCCAGCCAGCTAAGTCTTTTGTCGCGATGAAAGCTTCACTTGAAGCATCCATAAGACAGATTTGTCCCTTGCCGTCTTTTTTAAGACAAAGAAGAACCATTGAGACAGATGTATATGGCTGGAAAAGTGCTGGTAAAGACATAACAACAGCAGAAAACATATTGTTACTTTCTTTCAAAAGTGTCTTGCGAAAATCAAACCACTCTCTACCAAAACAGAAAGATAAAGGCAATACACAATAAATCTCACCATCATCATTTAATGATTTTTCTGCTAAATTGAGGAATGTATTTGCTATGTTACGCTCTTCTCGCCCTCCTAATATAGGTGGAAAAGAGAAAATATAATCATATTTGCTCTTGGCAATATCGTCATTACCAACAGGTTCGATGATTATACAATTTCGACATCTCATGTTAGCTTCAATGCCTTGAGACAATAGCAAAATCTTAGAATATGCCCAAATTTCAGTGTTGATTTCGTCAGTGTCAAAATTGCACGGGTTTTCCTGATATAAGGCAAAAGAGCAAGTACCTGCAAACGGCAAATATATATGACTGCCAGGTTTGCAATTAGACATTTTCAAACATAGTTCGACTAATGACATTGGAGTCAGAAAATCCGTATTTCCAGTTTGGAATCCAATAGATTTAGGCAATTCTCTGGCGTTTGAAGAATTATAGAATACGTCATCATGCTGATGACAATATATAGCAAGAGCAGAAAACTCTGTGATAAGGACATCAAGTTCTTCGCTTGTATAATATGCAGACAGGTCAATTATGTATCTGTTCAGAATTCGTAATAATTCAGAATCAGCCTTTGATGTATGAGTATATACAGATACCAATAACTTTTTAAATATATTACTATCAAATGGACTTTTGGATATTGAACCATTTACATAGTTGTTTACGAGAGTCTGTGCCTTATCAGAAAGAGTAACGAACTGTGTCATGTCTAACAAAATTAAAATTTAACGTCCATTGTTTTGAATACTGCTACAAAATTCGCCTTCTGCTATGCAAAGGTTCTGCATAGAAAGATATTTTTTCATGCAGTCGTTGATTTTTCTACCAAATTCTTTCCTAAACCATGTAGGAGATAGAACTTCCACATCCGGTCCGAATGAAAAAATCTGCTGTTCTAGTTCCAAGGTATGATATACTGTAAGAGAAATAATACAATCCTTTTCACTTACTATTTTCTGCGATTTATGAATAGGCTTAGAAGTAACATATTTAAAGCGTTGCGGAGTAAACCTTAATACAATCTCTTCTAACTTGGCTTCATACGGTACGGTTACGCCAACCACATTGTCAAAATAGGAATTAAAATCAATGAACTCATTTTTCCGAAACACATGGTTACTTGTGGCTATATTTTGGATTCTGTCGAATGCAAGATTTTTAATCCGTTCTTCTTTCTCATCCAGCCCAAACAAATACCATCTTCCATTATATTGCTTAACAAAATATGGATGTAATGTATGTTGGTGATAGTTTCCATTGGCAGAAATATATTCAATATCCAAAGGCTGATGATTTATTGTTGCATCAATGATGTCTGAAAGGTATTCTAATCCTTTCAGTTGCTCGTTTTGTCCGAATGAAACAAGATTCTCTGCGTTTCCTTTGACGCCAAATCTAATTTCAAGATTGGATATAACTTCTTCAAGCCATCCGTTTGAAGGCAAACCTCTGTATTTACTTAACATTTCTATGGTTGAACGGAGGTTCTGTACCTCTGCTACAGACAGTTCGTTTCTGTAGATAGAAAAATCTGGTTCGGAATAACGATAGTAACACTTCTTGCCATCATACGGAATAGCTTCAAGGTATATGCCATCCGGTAGCATCTTGCGAATGGCATTGAAATCGCCACGCAACTGACGCACCATAATCATAGACTTGCTTCCATTCGCATCATAAAGTTTATCGTTGACTTTTTCCAATAAGTCTTCGATACTGTATTTATGATGGAAATCACTAAAGCATCGGTCTAAGACCATAAACCTATATTCCGCATTTTTGTTTTTTGGCATATTGTCAATCTCTTACATTGGTAAAATTTGTTGGAACTTTAAGATACATAGTGTCTTCTTTTGTTGAATGAAGTAAATCTTTCACATCGACATCAAGAACACTGGCAATCTGCAACAATGTTTCTAATCCTGGTTGCGATGTGTTGGTACACCATTTTGAAACAGTTGCCGGGTCTTTTCCTAATTGCTCTGCCAACCACTTGTTGGTTCGTTTCTTCTCAACAAGAACAACTTTGATCCGATTTATATCTTTCGTTGCTTCCATTTTGGATTATATTATTTACCCTATTATGCAAAAGTAATGAATTTATTTCATTCAAGCATCATTCAAATTATATGATTTTCCACTAAAATTGCGAATTAGTTCAAGAATAATCATAAAACAGGAGTTTGCAACAATTGTTTTCAGTATCTTTGTATCCGATAATTTGCAAACAAGAACGTGATTTATTGATAAATATGGAAGTGCATACATTGGACAATTTTCATGAAGATTTTGAAACAGGCCGTTGGAAAGTCAGAAAATTTGTACTGCCAAAAGCATCCGATTACTTTTGGGACATAGAGAATATCACATGGGCTCAAACTGGACTAATCGATGCTTTTGGGGCAAATAGATTTTTTGATGAAGCTTCTCAAATGATTGCCAATTCAATATTCCTTTTTCAAAAGGGATTTTTTGATGCAGCATTTTATTCTCTCCGACAATCCATTGAGATTTCAATTGGCACACTGTATCTAACAGCGAATCCAGAAAAGATGAAAGAGTGGAATAGATTAGAGCCAGGTTTTGAATCTGGCAAAATGGCTGATTTTCTACGACAGCACGAACCCAACTTCAAAGAAATAAGAAGCAAAATGCCAACTTTCTTTGAAAACATACGTGCAGTCCAAAAAAAGACGAATAAATATGTACACAAACAAGGCTATTCATCTTTTTATACTACACAAAGCTATTCTTTCTCAGATCATCGTGAAGATAAAGTCTATCTTCAGATAGTTTCAGATTTTGAAGGAACTTTGAATGTTGCGATTGGTGCCGTTGCCATGTATCGTTTGGCTATAGACCCTTTACCCGTTATATTAATGGACGAAGAGTTGATGATGCGTTCCGGAGATTTTGTAACAAGACCATATTCAGAAGATTTTGTAAGCAAATACATTGGCACTGAAAATATCGAATTATACAAGCAAACCGATATTTATCAAGAATTTAAAAAGAGTATAATGTCCCATGAAAAACAAAATGAAGCAATCTTTAATATTATTCATTGGCAAATAATAGAAAGAAGTAAATTCGAAGATATCACCAAACAAATGCACCTACTGTCATACACAGATAGATTGGCTGTGATTATCGTAATGTCTTCCACAAAAATTCCACAAGTATATATTGAAGGTTGTTTCCATTATGTTTCAGATGTCAAAGCAATGCATTCAGATACGATTATTGGTTCTTCGTTTTATGAAATTTATACATATTGATTATCAATATATTATATCTCAATCAATAAAATTTGCGCAAACAAACCGCACCGTTTGAAACGGGCTGAGGCGATAGGAGGAATGGGTGGACAAACTAATTCCGCATAGATCTTTCTAATTTATCCATTAGTTTTCCTGCATGAGTAATATCATTAGATTGTGAATCTCCTTTGTATGATGATTTTGTTCCCATATTGCCAATAAATATTTTATTATCTACACATCTAAAATATATACGAATCCCGCCATATGCATGATTGCGAAGTTCGTATACATTATCAGCTTCACACTTTTTAACTATATTATCATCACCTCTTGCAGGGAACAATAATCCACTTTGTAATGCCTTGACGAATAAACTAATTATAAACTCCTGTAAATCCGGTGGGCTCAGTTTAAATTTATCCATAAATGAATCACTCATGATGCACTCATTATCATCAAACAAATATTTCAATATAAATAAGTTTGCATCATTAATCATTTCATCCTCAGTAATACGATGTATTAGATTCTTCGTATTCAAGCCATGCCAATTTACGTTCTTCAATACAGTTTCATTCACTAAAATTTCAAGACTATCGACTTTAAGCGTTGCATCTAATGGCAATGACATAAAATAATATTTCAGATTACTGGCAATAAATAAATCTGTCGCATCCCTTCCATGAAATTTTATAGAACTATTTAAATCCTCTTCAGTAAATACATCCTCAATGCGGACATCTACATCTATTGGATATCTTGTAAAAAATGAATATAATTTTTTTCTGTATTCTTTATATTCTCCCTTTTCTGCAATCTTAAAATTATCTATAAGAGATTTTAAGGTTTCTCCGCAAATTAGAATAGCAGAAGGCTCACTATTTGTCGCAATATGTCCATTTATAGGTAGTTTTTTGTCATTTAATAAGCATATAAATTTAAGCATTAGATTATCAAAAGCCTCGTACAGATTACCTGTATAATATTCAGGTAAATTTGAATTAAAGTAAAATGTTATCATCTTTATAATAAATCCGATGCATTTATTTCAAATTGGTCGAACATACCTTCTGGCCATTCTTTAATACGGCCGTAATTATCCATCTTAATACTTGTGACATTAGAAATACCTTTATCTTGCTCAAACCAATGAATCAAAACTTTATCTGCAAATCCTTTATTATTTTTGGCATAAATTCGAATGCCATCGAAAAGATGGTCGCTATGGGTTTCAACAACAACTTGGCAGCCTGAATGTGCAACTGATGCTATTAATTTTCCCATTTCAGTTTGCCCACGTGGGTGCAAATGAGCTTCAGGATTTTCTAATATTACCAATGTGTTTTTCTTTATAGTCCCCAAAAACAAAGCAACAATTATTGGTAATGTGTAGCTTAGTCCAAATCCGACATTCTTTGCTCTATAGCCATTAAATAAGGAAAAGGAAGTATCCGCCTTATCAATAATGTTATAATCAAACTGCACCCCAGGACTTATTGTTCCCAACCAAGCTCTTAAATTATAGAGGAATGTATCACCTTCTGAACAAGGATGAATTACCAATTCATCAAGAATATTATTTTCATGCATTTCTATACACTTTATAACATTCTCTCCTTTGGGGCCCAATTCGCAATCTGATAAAAGAGGAATTGAAACCAAAGGACCATATCTATCTGCTGAAATAACAATCAAGTCAGGAAAGTCATCTGCATAAATGTTATTCTCCGTTAACGGAGAATAACAAATCATATGATCTTCACAGTATCTTGCATTGATACTAAATGGCAAAGAAGAAAATGGATTTTGGAGTTCTTTGTAATCACCGTGTCCCTCTATTAACGGATTTTCAAAATGTCTAGAATATTTATACAGTATCTGTAAAGCTTGAATAACTGTACTTTTTCCACTGCTATTTAACCCAGTTAAAACGTTTAACTGATTAAAATTAATACTATTATCCACAAATGACTTAAAGCCTTTGATGATAAGTTGATTTATCATGATATATATTTTTGTAAAAGATCATTCAAAGAATTAAAGCGTGATTTTACAGCAGCATGTTTCATACTGTCACGAGATATAGATATTATGAAATCTGTATCATCCAAGAATGGTTTATATTCATTTAAAAAATGGTTCTTATGAGAACGTAATATAGAAAACTCACTATCTGAGATATTGGCAAAAAGATTACTCCATGTTTCAAATAATGATTTATTGATAGGTGAACGTCTTAAGCCATCATAGCTTTTCCTAAAAGCATGACTACCAAATATTTTATAACACCTATCCATTGCTATATTAAATATATTAACTATTTCATCTTCATTCATAACTCGTACTGTTCCCAAATCTATTCTTCCTGAATCAACTCGCTTTTTCAATTCTCTGGAATCTAGGTTAGGCATAGAATTTAATAATATCATTGTATCCGATAACCATGTATCAATCGTAACTGTCTTATTATAAGATCTATAATTACGTATTAAAAAAGAAACAAATCTAAGAATCAATTCTTTATCCTCCATTCTTTCTGTATGGATTGAGTTTCCTGTTGCATGTTTAAACGCCTCTGATTCGGACAATTTATTTAACAGTATTGTAGATTTACCTGTATATAATGCATTCCTAATCTCTTGGCTACTTAACGGCATACCTCCCGTATTCAATCTTTTAAAAACATTCCTTTTTACTTCTTCTGGTGTGCCTGGATTTATGATAGTAAAAGTAAAAGTAGTTTCCAATATTCTATTTTGTAAATTAATCGGTAGATCATTCAAGGTCTTACCATCCAAATCTTTTCCCCAAAATTCAAGCCCTTGTAATTTGAACCCATAGCCTTTTTTGTCTATATTTTTCTGAGTGTCCTCTAAATATGATTTTCCTAAAACAAAATCCCTCAATGTACTTATGCGTTGTAAACCGTCAACAACAGTCCAATTAGATTTCTCATCACTAGAAACATAGAACATCGGAATTGGTATTTTTAACAATATGGACTCAATTAACTGCGACTTTCTTTCACTGTTCCAGACCTCTTTTCTTTGAAAGTCAGGATTTAGTGTTATTGTCCCTTGCAGAAGCCTTCTCATTAATGTTTCCATAGTTATTGGCTTCGTATCAATTGAGATTTCATCTGGATTAAATGGATCTCTGTCATGCTCGTCATCTAACGATTCTTCAATTCCAGATTGTTTCGAAGAAATCACATGTTTGATAATTTGTGTCATGTTTTCATTGAAATTATCATCATGCAAAATCTCCCCGTTCTCTTTCATGATTTCCCAAGAAAGATTTTCGGAATTGATACCGAAGTTTAAAAAGCATTTATTTGTAGAATCTATTAATGCGTAAGTGCTATTTTCTACTTCCAAAGCAGATAACTCAATACTCTCATTGTTCTTAAGTCTAAAAAAATATGACATAATTCTTAATATTAGTCTTGTTTATATATCGAGCCCCTCAATATAATTTTAGAATATTGATGCAATTCCTTTTATTTGGTGCAAATGTAGTAAAAATCAATCGATTTATCGAATATAATTCCCTATATTTGCACTATTCAATTGAGAAATAATATGAAACTAAATAGGATTAAAGCCGCCTTATCTGAGAAAGGTATTTCTCAAACATGGTTAGCCAAACAACTCGGCAAGAGTTTCAGTATGGTTAATGCCTATGCTTGTAATCGGATTCAGCCCAATTTGGATACCTTGCAGCAGATAGCGGAGATACTACAAGTGGATTTAAAAGATTTGATAACCGACAAGAAGGATAGGTGACATGAAGCAGTTCTCGGAAGCGACACGGGTACAGATGCCGGCAATGGTTCATCTCACCCGAATAGGATATACATATTTTGGCAAGTTGAGTGAAGATAAAAATGGCACAGTCTATGACGGTGACACGAATATTCTTTTGCCAATTTTTGAGCAGCAATTTAAAAAGCTGAACCCAGGACACGAAGGAGAATATCTTCAAGTGCTGAAAGACATTCGTAAAGAGTTGAATGATGATGATCTAGGTCGTGGTTTTTACAATCGCCTCAAAGCAATATCTTCTATAAAACTAATAGATTTTGACAATATCGGAAACAACACATTCCATTTTACGGCCGAATTTACCTGCAAAAACGGTCAGGATGAGTTCAGACCTGACATCACTTTGTTTGTAAACGGTATGCCACTTTGTTTTGTTGAAGTTAAGAAGCCAAATAATCATGGTGGGATGTTGGCCGAGAGTGCAAGAATGAACAAAGAGCGCTTCCCAAACAAAAAGTTCCGCCGTTTTATTAATATCACGCAGCTGATGATATTCAGCAATAATATGGAATATGATTCACTTGGTGGCATTGTTCCTATACAGGGTGCTTTCTATTGTACTGGAGCACGTTCTTATGCTCCATTTAATTGTTTCCGTGAAGAAAATCTGAGCAATCAGAAAATTGCACCTTTCAATAGAGATTATCCATACAAAGAGATTGACAAGGTTATAGAAAAACAGATTCTGGCTGATTACAACTGTCAGGTAATCCATACAAGCCCTGAATATCAAACGAACCTCGATTTCAATACGCCCACAAACCGCATATTGACTTCTATGTGTTCGCCAGAACGCTTACTGTATATCATTAGATATGGTATCGCTTACGTCCGCATGGAGCGAGAGGTGGACGGTAAAATTGAATCTACCGACCAAAAACACATCATGCGTTATCAGCAATTGTTTGCATCGCTGGCAATTCGTAAGAAACTTGCCGAAGGTGTGAAATCAGGCGTAGTTTGGCATACACAAGGTAGTGGAAAGACAGCCTTGTCTTATTATCTGACCTATATTCTCAACGACTTCTATTCCAAGCAGAACAAGGTCGCCAAATTCTATTTCATCGTTGACCGTCTTGATTTGCTAGAACAGGCCACACAAGAGTTTGAAGCACGTGGGCTGGTGGTTTCAACCGCCAATACAAGAACTGAACTGATGGAACAGTTCCGCAGTAACCAAGCACAACAAGGCGTAAGTGGTCAGGCTGAAATTACCGTTGTGAACATACAACGTTTTGCAGAGGATAAAGAAAAAGTACGTATTAGTGATTATGCCACGAATCTTCAGCGTATTTTTATCCTTGATGAAGCGCATCGTGGTTATAAGCCCGGAGGATGTTTCCTTGCAAACCTTTTTGATGCTGACACGGATTCTATAAAAATAGCTCTTACTGGTACTCCGCTATTAAAGGAAGAACGCGCCAGTTGCAAAGTCTTCGGAAATTATTTGCACACATATTACTACGACAAATCCATTGCAGATGGCTATACACTGAAAATCATACGTGAAGACATTGAGACCTCATATAAAGAGCGCCTTTCAGATGTGTACGACAAATTGGATACCTTAGTACAGAAGAAAGACATCCGTAAATCGGAAATTATTGAGCATCCGAGTTATGTTGAAGAATTGGCTCATTACATTATGAGGGACTTGAAAGAGTTTCGCAAAATACAAGGTGATGACACATTAGGTGGAATGGTCATCTGTGAAACGAGCGAACAGGCACGACGGCTTTATGATGTTTTTCAAGAAAAATGGGAAGAATTTCAGCCCAAGCCTATCAAAATCAAACTTCCTGATGGTTCATGTGTACTTGGCGAGCCAATGGTCGAATATAAATCTAAATATCGTCCGTTGAAAGCTGGCCTCATCCTCCATGATACAGATGATAAAGAAACAAGAAAACAGATAATCAAAGACTTTAAAAAGAATATAACTGTGGACATACTTATTGTCTTCAACATGCTCTTGACAGGCTTTGATGCGCCACGCTTAAAGCGTTTATATTTTGGTCGTAAATTGAAAGATCACAATTTGCTTCAGGCTATCACCCGTGTAAACCGTCCTTATCCCGGTATGCGCTATGGTTTTGTAATCGATTTTGCCGACATTAAACGCAACTTCAAAGAAACGAATGAAGCATATCTACAAGAGCTTAACCGCTTTAACGATGTGGATGAGACAGGAATGGCAGCTGTCACAGATACGTTTACCCAAGTTATTGAGGACAAGGATGAAATCTTAAACCAGATGAAACAAGTGCGCCAAACACTTTTCAATTATCCTTTTGATAATGCTGAGGAGTTTTCTGCTGAAATATCAACGGAAGAAGATAAGTCCGTTCTCCTTGAACTGAAACAGGCATTGGAATCAGCAAAAAACATGGCAAATATTGTACGTACGTTCGGTGATGAGGATATGAAAGAACAATTCTCAAAGCTTGAAATAACCAAATTGCCACAACTATTATCAGAGGTACAAAGACGAATCGGTATCATTAATCAGAAAGAGGCCTTTAGCACAAGCGACGAAACAAAAACGCTAATTAATGAGGCAATGATGGATATAGAATTCACTTTCTCTAAAATCGGGCAGGAAGAAATGCGCCTTATTTCAGGAGGAATGGAATTGAAAGACAAATGGCAACGCACAATCTCCTCATTCACGCAAAACTTTGACCAAGATGATCCTGAATTCATGTCATTACGTGATGCCTTTATGGAACGATTTAAAGAGCATGGTTTTGTGATTGACAGTATAGCCAAGTTCAACGAAGAGACGCAGGCACTTGATGAAATCATAGTACGTTTACAAGAACTGCAAAAGCGCAACAATGTATTGCTCAAAAAATATAACGGTGACGAAAAATTCGCTCGTGTTCATAAGCGTATTCGTGAGGCTAACAAACAACGGGAAGAGAAAGGTCAAAAGCCTATGTTCTCATTCTTGGATGATGAAATAGCATCTATTCTCAATATCATAAAAAAGGATGTAGATGCTAAAGTATATGACCGTAATGACATTTTGAAAAAAGATGCCTATTTCAATCGTACGGTTATGACTCTTGTTAATGGGTGCTTGTATCAATTTCCACAGATCAAACCGGAAATGGATGATTATAAGTTTATCCAAACACGTATTTCACAGCAATATATAAACCAATATAACGCCACATACGGTGCAATATCATAAACAATATGTCAGACATCAAAGAAAAAACATTAAAGCTCATTGACGGGCTGAAAGCTACATGCCAGTCTTATGGTATGGGCAACGATGGTAACGAATATAAAATAATCACTCAGGTATTTCTCTATAAATTTCTGAATGATAAGTTTGGCTATGAACTCAAGAATGCCAAAAGTGACATAGCCAAGAAACTGACTGGTGATGTAAAATGGGAAACTGCATATGAGAATCTTTCAGGTGATGAACGTATGCTTATTCAGAATGCAATTTCACCTGATGTTCCAATGCTCGAACCTTATCACTTGATTGCCAACCTATGGAATCAACAAAGCAAAGGTGATTTTGATACCATTTTTGATTCCACAATGACAGATATTGCAGAGAAAAATGCAGGTATATTTTCTACTCAGACCACAGCCAACACAAAGATTCCGTTGTTTGAGGCATTGACACCATTTGTGACCGATACAGCACAACGTGCGCCATTTGCTCGTGCATTGGTGGACAAACTCGTAAACTTCTCTTTTGAAGAAGCGTTTGCTCAAAATTACGATTTCTTCTCCAGTATTTTTGAGTACCTGATTAAAGACTACAATACTGCCGGAGGTGGTAAGTATGCTGAGTATTACACCCCGCACGCCATTGCTACTATTATGGCGCGCTTACTTGTTGGCGACCATGCGGATTTACATAATATGGAATGTTATGATCCATCTGCTGGAACAGGTACATTGCTCATGGCACTTAGCCATCAGATAGGCGAAGACCGTTGTACCATCTTCTCTCAGGATATTTCTCAGCGAAGTAACAAGATGTTGAAACTAAATCTTTTACTTAACGGATTAGTTTCTTCGCTTGATAATGCCATTCAAGGCGATACGCTTGTAAGCCCATATCACAAGAGCGATGACGGAAAACAGTTGCGCCAGTTTGATTTTGTCGTTAGTAATCCTCCTTTCAAAATGGATTTTTCCGACACCAGAGAGAAGATAGCGGCAATGCCTGCTCGTTTTTGGGCAGGAGTACCCAATGTACCGGCCAAGAAAAAAGAATCGATGGCAATCTACACTTGCTTCATCCAACACGTTATCAATTCATTAAAAAAGACGGGAAAGGGGGCCATTGTCATTCCGACAGGTTTCATAACTGCAAAAAGCGGCATTGAAAATAAAATACTTCAGAAGATTGTTGATGAACGATGGGTATATGGTTGTGTTTCTATGCCAAGCAATGTGTTTGCCAATACGGGCACTAATGTTAGCGTGTTATTCTTTGACAAGTCGGCAACCACAGACAGTGTAATTCTGATTGATGCCAGCAAATTGGGTGAGGAATACAAGGATGCCAACGGATTGAAGAAGGTACGTCTAAATGATGAGGAGATAGAAAAGATTGTCGGCACATTCCAACGCAAGGAAGCCGTAGAGGATTTTTCTGTGGCAGTTAGCTATGAAGAAATCAAAGAAAAGGGATATTCTCTTTCTGCCGGGCAATATTTCGACATCAAGATTGATTATATAGATATAACCGAAGATGAGTTTAATGCTCGTATGGCGAACTACAAGCAAACGCTTGCCGAACAATTTGCAGAGAGCCATCGTTTAGAAGAAGAAATCGTGAAACAGTTGGATGCTTTGCAATTCAACGCAAATGTAGGTGACAATGAGTAAAGGATTGACCATCATAGACAAGGACTATAGCCGGTGGGTAGAAAATCTTAGTGTGCGTTATCGGCAAAGTCAAATCAAAGCAGCCGTAAGAGTAAACCGAGAATTGCTCAAGTATTATTGGGAACTTGGTCGAGACATAGAAGAAATGCACGTTGAAGAGCGTTGGGGACAGAGTGTCATTAAAAATCTCTCTGTGGATTTACAATTCAAAAATCCAAATTCAACGGGGCTTTCTCGTACCAATATCTACTATGCAAAGAAATTCTATTTGCTTTATTCTCAATATCTAAAGATTGTCCCACAGCCTGTGGGACAATTGGAAGAAATGCTATTTTCCATACCTTGGGGACATCACCGTTATTTGATAGACAGATATGGCACTGAACCTGCAAAGGCCTTTTTCTATGTTAAAAAGACAATGCAAGAGGGCTGGAGTCGTGATGTACTTCTCAACTTTATGGACTCCGGCCTATACGAACGAGAAGGAAAGGCCTTGACAAACTTCACCCGTACATTGCCGGATGAGACAAGCGATCTCGCACAAGAACTGACGAAAGACCCTTACAATTTTGCCTTTACAGGAATCACGAAACCCTACAACGAGCAAATTCTTAAAGATGCTTTGCTGGCCAATATATCGCAATTTCTATTGGAACTCGGTACGGGATTCGCATACATTGGCAAAGAATACCGCCTTCAAATTGGACAAAAGGAAAAATTTATTGACTTACTTTTCTACAATTTGAATTTATCATGTTATGTGGTAATTGAAGTTAAAATAGGCGAGTTTGATTTTCAAGACTTAGGACAGTTAAGTGGTTATGTCGTAGCTTGTAATCATATTCTGAGAAAAGAGGGAAGAGATAATCCTACAATCGGTCTGCTTATTTGCCGCCAAAAGGATTCAATGCTTGCCCAATACGCATTAGAGGGCAGCAATCTTCCATTAGGCATATCCGAATATGACCTCGAAAAACTATACCCGGAAAAGGTGGAAGGTACGATACCTACTATTGAAGAAATTGAGGCAAGATTGGAAAACGTAAATAGCGACAAATAATAGATTTTTAGAATGGATAAAATTTCTCCAAAATATCAAATGAAGATTGTACAAAATATCAATGATAAATTGTATGAATTATTCAAATCGTATGACGATGTAGAAGTCTATATTGAAAAATGGAGAGAAGTTTATGATGACTTTGGGAATGCAAATTTCTACATTCAGTATAAAGATGAAGGACGCAAAAAAATTGATTTAAAAAAGACACTTCATCAGGTAGATGGCGAAACATTATTGAAAATGGCTATTGACTTGGGGCTTGAAACACCTGATTTCATTCCGTCTATTCCTACGTTTAAAAATGAGTTGAAATCATCATATGAAACTGCCGCACAAACATTCGATAAAGCATTTTGTAATGTAGAAAAAGATCCCAACCTTGCTGTTGGTTTGGCAAATTCCGCATTAGAAAGTATCATCAAAGAGATATCGAAAGACAAGAGGCTACAAGTTGTGTATAATGACAAAGATACTTTGTCGAAATTAATAAAAAACATCTGTAAAGCATTTCGTTTTAACAATGACACTTCATTACCCCAAGAAGTACAGACAATAGCCAAATCTTTGATTGCTTGCAGTTGTGCCATTGAAGACCTGCGTAGCACAAAAACGGAGATGCATGGTAAAACGCAAGATGATATAATTATTGAAGATCCATTATGCGCTTATTTTATAGTTAATGCGGTTTCTACGGTAGGACTGTTCTTGTTAAACTATTATAAGGAAAAATATCCTCCAGTGATTAATTCTTCCTTATCTGTTTTTGACCCTAATGATTTACCTTTTTAGGTTATGCTTAATATGAAATTGAAAAAATATAAATTGGGTGAAATCCTTGATGTTACAAGAGGTGCGAGTCTCAGTGGCGAGTTTTACGCCACAGAGGGTGAATATATTCGTCTGACTTGTGGAAACTTTGACTATCAGAATAACTGCTTTAAGGAGAACAAGTCCAAAGATAATCTTTATTATGTCGGAGACTTCAAGCCTGAGTTTTTAATGGAAGAGGGTGATATTATTACCCCTTTGACAGAACAGGCTATAGGCTTGCTTGGCTCTACTGCCATTATTCCGGAAAGCAGCAAATACATACAAAGCCAAGATGTGGCAAAGATTATCTGCAAGGAAGACTTGTTAGATAAGGATTTCGCATTTTATCTCATATCTTCAGCCCTCGTTAAGCAACAGCTAAGTGCTGCTGCCCAACAGACTAAGATTCGCCATACCTCACCTGATAAAATCAAGGATTGTACAGTATGGATTCCCGAATTATCAGAACAAAAACGCATCGGTAAACTATTGTGCTCCATTGACCGCAAGATAGAACTTAACCGAACGATAAATCAGAATTTAGAGGCGATGGCGAAACAACTGTATGATTACTGGTTTGTGCAGTTTGACTTTCCGAACGAAGAAGGTAAACCGTATAAGTCAAGTGGTGGAGAAATGATATGGAATGAAAAGTTAAAAAGAATGATTCCAAAAGAGTGGACAAATGCAAACATCTATCAATTGGCAAGTATCTCAAAGGAAACTGTTAATCCACTAGCACGACCTAATGAATTATTCAAACATTATAGCTTGCCCGAATACGATAAAACAGGAACTTACGCAGAAGAATATGGAATAGATATTCAAAGTGCAAAGTTTACAGTCACTAACAATTGTATTTTGGTATCTAAACTTAATCCATGGACAAGTCGAGTAATCTGTGGAAATAGAGAATCTAATCAGATTTGTTCAACAGAATTTGTTGTATGGAATCCTGCTTCTATGAAAACAAAAGGTTTCTTGTTCATGTTGGCTAAAAGTGCAAAATTCATTGAATACTGTACGCAAGGTGCTACTGGTACTTCTCATAGCCACAGAAGAATAAATCTAGAACTTATGATGAAATTTGATTTCTCATATAATTCTGAAATAGCAATAAAATTTTCTCGACTGATTGAAAATATAATAGGAAAATTACATGATAATATCGCACAGCTTAAAGTTTTGACTAAGCAGCGTGACGAACTTTTACCACTTTTAATGAATGGACAAATAACAATAGAATAAAAAATGTCTCGCATATTCTACAAATATTTAGATATAGTTGGCGCAAAGTGCATGATTGGAAATCGGAATCTCCAATTCACTAATGCGTCTCAACTGAATGATCCTTTTGATTGTCATCCTAAATTAATTGACTACTCAAATGTGCCGGACACTAAACTTCAAGGATGGATACCAAAGGATTGGTGGGTAGAGAAAGAGGAAAACGATGCACTCAATTTGCGCAATGATACATGGCTATGTAGTTTATCAAAAATCAATGATTCATTACTTATGTGGAGTCATTATTGTTATAACCATAAAGGTATTTGTATAGGACTTGATGTAGACAAAGTAATGGAATCTGTTCCACCGATGTTTGGTACACTATATCTTGAACCACTTGTCATAGATGTTCAATATCAAGATATAATAGAGCGTCCAAACGCATATAATAGTGCAAATGATAGATGCAGCTACCAATGGGGAACAAAAGCAAAGGATTGGGAATATGAACAGGAGGTAAGATTAGTCATACCAAAACCAAGTCCTATGTATGCAGCATTTACTCCTCAGCAGGCAAAGCAGACAAAGGAAACATGGGATTGGCGTGAAATACACCATTATTTGCCGCTGAAAAAAGAGAGTTTTGACTCAATCTATTTTGGAATCAATATAGAACAAACTGAAAAAGAAAAAATTATTCAATATGTTCAGAAGGAACTAAATCCGCAAATCAGGTTATACCAAATGAAAGTAGATGAAAATGCTTTTAGATTACGACCTGTAATCATATGAACGGTCAGGTGTCGGTAAATTCTGATTTAGCGAAATGCATAAGTGAAATTGGGATAGTCGCAATAATTCGCCACTATCCCAACTCTTTATTGAAATATTGGAGATTAGTGATAATATACAAATGCAGAATCACCTTCTCCTATAACTTTTCTTCTCATTTTGCTTCTTTACCGTCCCCATTGCAAACATCAAGCATCTCCTCCTGTAGGCCTCTTCCTCCTCGTCAGGCCTGCGGCCATCCCAGCGAAGGTCGGAAGAGGAGTTGCCACCGCCACCACAGGAAGACACACTGATGGGAGTTCCACCTATAAGGGCATCGGCAATAGCGAATATCTTTGAGCGAATAGAGGGATTTGCAAGTTGGTCAAGGATTGTTTCCAATATGGATTTCAGACTGTCATTATTCTCTGTTAAAGTTTTGACATCATTTCGCAATTGGTATAGTTCTCCGTAGTCCGCCAAAACATTGCGTTGGGCTGCTTCGACTTGCCGTGCCGCATCATTTCTGTACAGGGATTCTATCTTGCGGACAATTGTGGTAAACTGCTTAGCGATATGTTGGTTTTGACGCTCGACCCATTTGTCCGTACAGAACATAGGCGGTTTCTCTGTGATTTGTGGTGCCGTAAAATCCACCTTGTAATTACGGAACGGTTGGATAACTGAACGAGCGTTGGCGGCATCTTTAGTCAGCTGCTCCAATTCCTGTTCTTTCGCATAGAGTTTATCGGATTTGTCTTCAAGTTTAGACTGATATTCAGAAATCTGTTTTTGTATTCTGGTCTTTTGAATTTCATATTCCTGAAGAGCGATTTTGCCGGAAGCTAATTCCTGTTCTACCTTTTCAAGCTGTTGATGATAATTGGAAATCTTTGATTCCAGATTCCGTATCATAGACTGAAGTCCTTTGACGGCTTTCTCTGTCAGCTTTGCCTCTTTGGTGAGTTTGCGGATATAGTCTCGCTTGTGCAAATGCTGCACATTACGGCCTTCAATACTGTCGCCACGTTCAAGCCCGTACTTGCTTCCCACCTCTTCATATAGTGATGTATGCATCTCCCGAAGAATCTGACCATACTCATAACGGTTCTTTCCGAACTTGGCAGACCACATTACGCACTCACGACCACTTTTGATGCGTTGCCCGACTGGAACAATCAATGCGTGGATATGCGGACTGCTTTCGTCAAGATGCACCTGGAACCCGACAATGTTTTCATGTCCGTATCTGTTGGCGCACCAGTCATAGACATCTTTCGCCCAATGTTCTATTTCCTCGCACCGATGCAAATGGCTGTTGTCTGCATCCTTTTCCAAATTGACGGCCTGATTGCCGAAAGCCATTTCAATAGTCCTGTCGTGATTGCCCCCGAAAATAAATCTGGCGCAACAATTCGGCTGAATCTTGCTGTCCGGCTTGAATGGTTTCCAGCCCAATTCTGACAGACGCTCCTGCAAACGGATTTCGAGCGACTTTTCACTATAGCCCAACGGATGAATCTTTCCATCAGAACCAATCTCGAAATTCAACTTCATTCTCGTCTTGTCATAAT
>ULSN01024166.1_pt1 | contig 30924 bp, 27 predicted proteins | sample 1956771 | NCBI WGS metagenome assembly ULSN01 (sample SAMEA4835709, study PRJEB28245) | human gut metagenome | biome: gut microbiome; material: fecal sample | place: Denmark | collected 2008
ACTTCAAACGGCACATTCCCATAATGGGGCGTATCAGAAGTCTTTGCAGACTTTTTACTTCCTTTTATCTTCCCCTCTTTTATCAACCGCTCTTTCTCTGCCTTGATGCGCTCAAGCAGGACAGATGCAGGTTCATCATTCGGGTCTTGCGGTACGAGTTTACCATGAATGGCAAGATCTAATATCTTTTGACGTAATTTCTTAGTATCCATAGCAATCAGTCTTTATTCAGAAACAGGTTGCAAAATTCATTCAGTTTCTCTTGCATACGTTCCTGTGGAATAAGGATGCGTTTATATTCAGCTATCATTGTGGGACTCATGCTTCGGCTCATGGCATATTCCACTACTACCCGGTCTGCTTCAGGACAGAGAATTATGCCTATGGACGGATTCTCGTTAGAGCGTTTCACATCCCGGTCAAGTGCTTCCAAATAAAATTCCAACTGCCCGAGGTCACGAGGATGAAACTTCGTCTTTTTCAATTCCACAGCGACCAATGCCTGCAATCCACGATGAAAGAACAGTAAATCAGCCTTAAATGTAGATGCACCTATATTGAGACGGTATTCCTGATCCATGAATATAAAATCTTTGCCCAATTCAAGGATAAACTGCTTCATGTGCTCCAGCAAACCATTTCTCAACCGTGATTCGCTATGCTTCTTCGGCAAATCAAGAAAATCAACAAACAAAGTATCTTTAAACATGACCGGAGCTTCAGGATATGTTTTAAGCAATCCTTTTGACATATTGTCCTTATTACCTAATAAAGCCGTATATGTCTGATTTGAGATACAACGCTGAAGTTCCCGTTTTACCAGATGTTCTTTATTGGCATAAAGAATATAGAACATCCGTTCTTCGTTACTTTTACAACGGCATAAGATTTCAATATGGTTGGTCAATGTTGTCAATTCCAGTATCTTCGGCATTTGTCCAATTCCTGGCTGGACGATTTGTGCAGTTTTTGGATGCACTATTATTGCGTGTTCTGAAGATGGCTCTGAATGTGATGTCTCTATTTGTCCAATTCTTGGCTGGACAAATTCAGAGTTCAGGTATTTCTCAACTGTAGTAGTAAATGCCACAGAAGAATATTCGTCATAAAATAGCACCATGTTATAAATGCTGCTTCGCCCAAATCCTTTGATGTCCGGTCGTCGTGAACGAATATATTCAGACAACTGTGTTACGACCTTGCTTCCCCATTCTTCGCTTTTCAATTTGGCTGAAACATAACCTCCCACATGCCATGCTGTAAGCAGCAGTTCTTCATTGACAGCTTTGGAAGCACGACTCTTATGTTGGAGAATGATGTCTATGACTTCTCCGAACTGTTGTTCGACTGATATGGCTATCTTATTGTTTTCCATGCGCTCAATCCTCATTTATATTTGCCAGTAACTTTTCAAGTTTGGCTACAGCGGTACTTATCCTTTGGCTTTTCTCTTTGATATCTGCCATCAGTTCGGAAAGTGAACGATCATCAGCGTCTCCACCTTGTTTTATCCATGTGATGTCAAGGCTTGTTTTGTCTCGGGCGAGAATGTCCTCTACCGGATATTTCCGCCATCGTCCTTGCGGATTATTTTCTGCATCGTAGGTTTCTATCCGGTTATTGTAGCAAGAGACAAAGTCATCCAGATGATGGCGTTCGAGTTTGTTGGTGGCAAGAGTATGCTTGACATCTGTCCGATAATCATAGAACCAAATCTCTTTTGTCGGCTGTCCTTTCGTAAAGAACAAGACATTGGCTTTTACGCCTTGGGCATAGAATATACCTGTAGGCAAGCGGAGAATGGTGTGCAGATTAAAATCTGTCAGCAACTTCTTGCGAATTGTTTCACCAGCCCCTCCTTCGAAAAGTACATTATCAGGCAACACTACAGCTGCACGACCTCCGGTTTTAAGCATCAGCATCATGTGCTGCAGGAAGTTCAGCTGATTATTCTTTGTCTCTACATAGAAATCCGGACGGTTGATATCGACAGAACCAGCTGGGCGTGTTCCGAATGGAGGATTTGCAAGTATCACATCTACAAGCGTTGACGGCTCTTTCTCCAGCGAATCTTCACAGACAATCGGACTTCGGTCTGTGCCTACGCCATGCAGATATAGATTCATTGAGGCAAGTGTTACCACCAATGGAGTGTTATCCACACCATGTAAGGCATTGTTACGCAGGAAATCCCGTTTTTCCTTACTTGCTGACTGGCCTTTCATGTAATCGTAAGCCGTCAACAGAAAACCGCCTGTTCCGCATGCCGGGTCGCAAACCGTTTCTCCTATTTGAGGAGCGATACAATCCACCATTGCTTTGATAAGTGGACGAGGAGTGAAGTATTGTCCCGCACCGCTTTTCTTGTCTTGCCCATTCTTTTCGAGAATGCTTTCGTAGATAGCACCTTTCACATCGCCGTCCATGATGAGCCATTGTTCCTCATCAATCATGGAAATGACCTTTTTCAGATAAACGGGCTTGTCAATCTTGTTTTGTGCCTTTGTATAGATAATACCAATCAGATTGTCCTGTTCGCTAAGCAGTTTAAGCGTTTCTTCATACTGTCTGACCAAATCCAAGCCGTCAAGAGAAATCAGATCTGCCCACTGATAACCATCTGGGATAGCGGATTCTTCTCCAAACATTTCTACATTCTCGGCATCCATCTTCAGGAACAGAAGATAGGTGAGCTGAGTTATATAATCGGTAAACCCAATCCCTTGCCCAGCAAGAGTGGTAGCCAGATTCCATACCTTTTTGGTGAGTGATTGCTCTGTTGTGTTATTTGTTGCCATTATTTATTATGCTGCTTTTCTTAAAACTACAAATGTATAAAGAGAACGGAGTGCATCGTCTGCTTTCTGCATATTACCAAACGCCCGTATCATTTGTGCCGCATGGGTTGCATCGTCTTCACGAATATCCCTCACAGTACAAGCACCGTTGGAGGCGATGTAGTCCACTATGCGACTTATCACTTCGCGCTGTTTATCTGTTATTTCTCGCTGGTTTTGTCCTAGCCATAGATTGAAGTACTGTTTGGAGGTAGTGACTACACTATCCAACCGTTCGATTTGCCGGAAAGCATAGCGCACAAGCTGAATGATATTTGTAAGTGCATCGCTTTCTTCTTTGGTGGTAGAGCGTCGCACACTGTTTGGATTCAGGATGGCATACGAGTTCCAAAGTTGCTTGGATGTGAAATGATTGTTTGCCATTTTGAGCTTGTTCTCCAAATCTTTTAACATTGAATAAGTAATCGGCTCTCCTTCATTATTGTAAATGATTCGCAATGCTTCAATTTCGTCAGTGTGTTCTCTGCAAAACTCTTCGAAGGCCTCGGTCGTGTTTTGTGCTTCCTCAATAGAAAACCCTTTAGAGATAAGTGTATCTTCTCCCGGCATCAGCGTATTGACAAATCCTGCGGCAAGAATAAGCAAGTATCGTCTTGCATCTGCATGATTGGCAAGTGGGGAAACCAATCCTTTCCGCTCGTTATTTGGCTCGTTTATGCTGACAAACGGTGGGAGTGTGCTATTGTCAAGTGCATCATAAATTCTGGAAGCAAGTCCCTTCATGTCATCATGAGCCAAGCGGGCGAACTCATTTCTCTGCGAATTGTCTGCCTTGTTATATATTCGAGAAAGCGTTGCTGCAAGACGTTGCAAATATTCATCGGGGAGATAGCCATGACTGATCCGCTCCAATAACTCTTTAAGAGTAATTGTCTTTGTTGTCGGCTCATCTGCCGTCGCCGGTATTATCTTTTCGTGTTCAGTTACACCGACGGCATCAACCAAGTAGAAGCAATCTTTACTGAATGCATTCGGGGTGACATTGCGCAGTTGCTCGTCTCCAATGGTGCGCACGCCGCGACCTTTCATCTGTATATACAGGGGCAACGATTCCACATCGCGCATAAACATCACAACTTCCAACGGTTTTATATCCGTTCCGGTTGCAACCAATGTGCAGGTAACTGCAATACGGAAATCCTTGTCGTTGCGGAACTGGCGTATCAGTTCGTTGCTGTCGCCTGCAGAATATGTGATTTTTTGCACAAAGCGGTTATCGGTACGTCCGAATACCTCTTTCGCAATCTGTACGATATTGGTAGCGTGAGTTTCGTTGAGGGCAAATATCAATGTCTTCGGCAAATAGTCAAAGTTGGCTTCCCTTTGAGGGTCATTGAATAGTTCGGTATAGACTACATCGCGATAAGTGGATAAGACAAGTTTAATCTGTGCAGGATTGATGACACTTCGATTCAGTTCCTTACAGGTATAAATTTTAGTTTCCTTGTTGAAGATGGTTTTTATATCTCCTGTATAGCGTGTTTCTTCTTTTACCTTTTCACCCTCCAATATGGCACCGCCTTTCTCCGTTACCTGTGTTTTGATTCTATATACACGGCAGTCAACATTTACACCGTCAACAATACTTTTTTCCAGGGTATAGTTGACTATACGGTTATTGTTGAAGAACGCCATAGTCTCCGGTACAGGTGTGGCTGTCAATCCAATGAGCCTTGCCGTATCAAAATACTCCAATACTTTCCGCCAGTTTCCATAAATAGAGCGATGACATTCGTCTATGATAATCAAATCAAAATAATCATGAGGCAGGTTTGGATTAGGCGGCAAAATGATTTCTTCGGCTGGTTCATTATCTTCATCTTCGTCACCATCGTCAATAGCGTCTCCTTTTAAAAAGGAAAAGAGACGCTGAATAGTCGAAATGATCACATTGCTGTCTGACGGAATGGATGAAGAACGAAGCCTGTTTACCGTAAATATGGTATTGAAGGCTTCTCCGTTTTCTGTCAATCGGAAAATTCCGAATTCGCCCTCGGCTTGTTTGCCAAGATTATTTCTATCCACCAGAAACAGTATCCTTCTCATAGGAGTATAGGACAGCAACCGATATGCAGCAAGACAAGCTGTATATGTTTTGCCTGCCCCAGTTGCCAAAACCATCAAGGCACGGTTTTGCCCGGTACGAAAACTTTTTTCCAACTCGGTTACGGCTTCATACTGGCAATCTCGCAATCCTTTTTTTTGTAAAGTAGGAAGTCCTGCAAAATAATCACCTATCCCTAACTGCTTGACCAACTCATAGGGAGTTGGGATAGCCATTATCTGTTTGAAACTTTGCTCCTGCTTGCGGAAGTCACAGAAATACAGATTCTTCCCATTGGAAGTAAAAATAAAAGGCAATGGGTTCTGATATGTCTGATATATATGAGGAACTCTTTTGGCATATAATGCCGCCTGCTCACATACCTTATCGGAAAGCGCATCCACATCTTCCCTTTTGGCCTCAAGAACACCAACAGCCTTACCATTAATGAAAAGGAAATAATCCGCTTCAAGATTACCCTTCAGCAATCCTTCCCTTATGGCAACAGCTGTACAGGTTGGTTCATAATCTTCCCTATTGATTACTTTCCAACCCGCCTCGGCGAACCACTGATCTATCTTTTGCCTAGCTTTTTCTTCTGGTGTCATAGCTGTTCCTATATTTCTGCATTATCAGAAGTTATACGCTAAAAAAGATAACACATGTCCACAGGACATCATTCCCGTTCATCCTTGTCTGTTATCAGATCTTTTAAGTCTACCTGAAGAATCTCTGCAATTTGCTGCAGTGTCTCCAAGTTAGGCTGGATTCTGTTGCAAGCATAAGCATTAACCATACTGAAGCTCTTATCCATTTTTTTAGCCAACCATGTCTGAGAAATGCCTTTGTCCGCCAAGACCGCCTTTATCCTATTTAGCTTCATCCTTAAATGCAATTTTATTGTGCAAATATAGCGAATTATATTCGATACCTCGAATTATTTTTGTACTTTTGTTGTCAAAAGCATAAGCATATGGGACATAAATGTTATATATCTTTTAAAACGGAAGATTGTTGGTATAAAAAAGAAATACAAAAATGGAGCGATAATGAAAAAGTTGATATGATAGACAAGTCATTAAATACTCCTATTAATTCTGACGACGAAGACTATATTATGCGAAAAATCAGAGAAGATTATCTGTCTGACTCAACAGTTACAATCTTTCTGATTGGATTATATAGTGCTGAAACCTTAGGATGGGAAGAACAACGATTTATAAAGAGAGAACTGCAAGCTTCATTGTATAATGGAGAAGGTAATACTCGAAATGGAATTTTAGGAGTTGTTTTGCCGTCAATGTATAATTCTATATACAAAGGTCAATACACATGCCAGATTTGTGGCAAAAATCATAATACTGTAGCTATCAACGATGACACTGTTATTAAAGAATTTGGACGGAACTATTATTTAAATAATCACGGAAAATGTGCATACGATGAAGGCGACAGATTCTGTGTATTAGTCAAATGGGATGACTTTAAAAAGGATCCTAATTCTTATATAGAAAAAGCATTTAATAAGCGCAGTCAGCCTATAGCTGATGAAGTTATTGTTAGACCAAAATAATTAAAATAATGGAAGAGAAATTGTGTTTTGTTGTTATGGGTTTCGGGAAAAAAACCGACTTGGCTTCAGGAAATACTTTTGATTTGGATAAAACATATCAGAATATAATTAAGCCGATTGTTTCAGAATGTGGCTATAAATGCGTGAGAGCTGATGAAGTACAAGATACAGGTCTTATAGATAGAAGCATGTATGCATTGATTCTTTGGGCAGATTTAGTAATTGCAGATATCTCAACATTAAATCCTAACGCAATATATGAACTTGGAGTACGGCATGCAGTTAAACCTTCATCTACAATCATAATCAAAGCAGAATCAACTTCAAAAATACCATTTGATATTGATCATACGAGAGTTTTCTCATACAAGCATTTGGGTGAAGACGTTGGTGTAGATGAAGCTAATCGGATGAAAAAATTATTAAAAGAAAAAATGTTAAACATAGTGAAAGGCTCAGTAAAAGATAGTCCTGTCTACGAATATTTGCATACACTGCAAGAGCCACATATGGATATTGAAGAATATAAAGATATCGTAGGAGCATTGGCAGAGAAAAATGATTGTATTTTTGCTTTAGTTGAAAGTGCAAAATTGCTAATGAAAGAGGGAAATTTTAGTGAAGCAATCAAATATTGGAAAAAAGCTTTAGAAAAGAATCCGACTGAACCATACTATATTCAGCAATTGGCATTATGTACTTATAAACAAAAAGTAAGTAAAGAAGAGCAAGAAATGTACCTTAATGATGCATTAAGAATACTTGAGAGATTGGCAGACTCAAATGATCCAGAAACATTTGGTCTAAAAGGAGCTATTTATAAACGATTGTCAAAAATCAATAATGATAACATCGGTTATTTAAATAGAGCTATTGAATATTATGAAAGGGGGTATATGATTAGTTATGATTTCTATACGGGGGAAAACTTAGCTTTTTGCTTTGATAAAAAATCCACCCTTTTGAATGATGGTGAAGATGAAAAAATATATTGTCGAATTCAGGCAAAAAAGATACGAGAACAGTTATATAAAATATTGTCTTCTAAAATGGAATTAGAAGATATAACAAATATCCCTAATGTAAAATGGATGTCTGCAACTTTCTCAATATGCTGTTATGCATTGGGGAAACAAGAGGAAGGACGTAAATACGAAAAACTATTTAAAGACATGGCAGAACAATGGGAAAAAGATACATATAATTTTCAAAAAGAAGAGCTAAAACAATTGATAAATATTGAAGTTAATTAATATGGCCAAAATATACAAAATTTTCATTAGTCATTCTTGGGCACATGTGAATGATTTAAAGTCGTTAAGAAATCTTCTTGAATCAAGAGGATACTTTAGTGTTGAGTTTACAGAATTTCCACCAACAGATTCTATAAATTCAATGAATACATACTACATAAGGCAACGAATCACAGAAAGAATACAAACCTCAGATATTGTTTTAGGAATTGCTGGAATATATGCTTCACATAGCGATTGGATGAAATGGGAGCTTGATAAAGCAATAGAAAAAAGGGTGCCAATTATCGGAGTAATTCCAAGAGGACAAGAACGAATTTCTTCTATTGTTAGTAACAGGGCAATTGAGATTGTACATTGGAATACAGAGAGTATTGTTTCTGCAATACGAAAACACGCAAGATAACATCCTATTTTTAGACTATTGCTTATAATAGAACACTTTTAAAGTGCAAAATCTACGGGAACTCTATGGTATCAAATCGTAGAGTTCTATTTTTATATAAATTGGAAATAAACAGGATAGAACGAATATATTGGTTCAAGCGTGGAACTGCAATGCTACCACGTCTTAAGTCGGAGGTCGTAGGAAAACCTTTATTCAGGATATGATAATAGCAGCCCACGCTATAGCGCGAGAACCACTATGCTCTCTCTCTGAATAAGTCTTGAATTTCCTACGTTCCCGACTTTGAGATAAGCATAACGTTTCTTTCTGATATGTCTTGGGTAGAGTTGCCTCTATCCGGTTGCAAGTATATGGAATTTTTTGTAAAGTTCGTCTAAATGGTGATATTTTAATTTGCATATTATTTATTAAATCCGGTTTTACATTAGGACTCCCGTGCTGATATTTACTTTTTGCCGGTTTTTTCTGCGATCTTCCGAACTGCTGATATAACATTACTTCCCGTTTATTATCGCTTCAAACAGCCTTGTTCTTGGCAATGACAGATGCCGATATGTCTGGCAATAGCAGCTCTGAAGAGGAGCCAAGAGATGGCAGCTAAGAAAAAATACAGTTTTTGCGGTATGATGGGATTTTGATTGGAGGTGACTTTATGTTTGCCTGTTACTTTCTAATCAGGTGTTTAAGGATTTATGGCATAATATATTAATGTATTATATGATAAACCTATGGAGATGGAGAAAAGTTGGCATGAATGGATAAAAAATAAACGGGAAAAGTTGTCGGGTTCAAAAATAAAGTGTAATTTTGCACCGCATTTTGTGGCGGAAGCCCGAAAAACAAAAAATATATCATAAATAATTAAAAACAAAAATAGCATGATAATTGTACCAGTTAAAGATGGTGAGAATATCGAAAGAGCTCTCAAGAAGTTTAAGAGAAAATTTGAAAAGACAGGCGTTATGAAGGAACTGCGCAAGCGTCAGCAGTATAACAAACCGTCTGTACTGAAGAGGCTCAAAATGGAGCATGCCATCTATGTACAGAAATTACGCGCAGCAGAGGATTGAAAAAATACCTCTGAAAATTTGGTAGTTTGAATTTTATTCTGTATATTCGTTGCCGAAATATATTGTGATTTGAGCAACGGATTGATGATGATAAAGGAATTTTTGAACTATCTGCAGTACGAACGTAACCGTTCTGCGCTGACAGTGAAGAGTTACGGTGAGGATGCGAGAGCATTTGAATCGTATTTCAAAAATTTGGATACTCATCTCTCTTGGGAATCTGTCGATTCTGATATTATCCGTGACTGGATGGAGAGCATGATGGATAAAGGAAACACCGCAGCTTCAATTAACAGACGATTGAGCGCAGTGCGTTCCCTTTATCGTTTTGCGTTATCCAGAGGCTTTGTGGAACATGATCCTTCGCGTGGGGTTTTCGGTCCGAAGAAGAACTTGTCGCTCCCTTATTTCCTTAGAGAAGAGGAGATGGACAGGTTGCTTGACCCGGGAAGATGGTCGGACGCTTATGGTGATGTGTGTCTGCGCACCATGCTTATGGTATTCTATGAAACGGGTGTGAGACTCTCGGAACTGACGGGACTTGATAACGCATCGGTGGATTTGGCGAACAGTGAGCTTAAGGTTACCGGAAAGAGAAACAAACAACGTGTTATTCCGTTCGGTGACGAGCTTCGCGAAACATTGTGCACATATATATATAAGCGAGACGCGGAGGTGTCTGGCGTCGATGGGGTGGAGGATGCTTTTTTCCTTACTTCAAAAGGACGAAGATTCAGCAATGCTGCGGTCAGACAAAAGGTCAAGGCCGCGCTCGCGACTGTCTGTACTCTTAAAAAACGCTCGCCGCACGTGCTGCGGCATTCGTTCGCCACAGCAATGCTCAATCATGATGCAGGACTGGAAAGTGTGCGGAAGTTGCTCGGACATGAAAGTCTTTCCACAACGGAGATCTATACGCATACGACTTTCGAGCAATTGAAGCGTGTATATTCAAATGCCCACCCAAGGGCTTAACCTAAATTAAAAGGAGGTACTATGGAAGTAAAAGTTCAGTCGATACATTTCGACGCTACCGAGAAACTGCAGGCGTTCATTGAAAAGAAGACAGCCAAGTTGGAAAAATCATTTGAGGACATCCAGAAAGTAGAGGTGCAACTGAAAGTAGTAAAGCCCGCCACTGCACTAAATAAGGAAACAAGCATGACCGTGTCGGTTCCGGGGAACACTTTGTTCGTTGAAAAAACATGTGATACTTTTGAAGAAGGAATAGACCTTTGCATCGATGCTATGAGGGTTCAACTGGCTAAATTTAAGGAAAAACTGCGCGAAAGATAAAAAAAAACTCGCAAAAGTTTTGGAGATTAAAAAATAATGCCTATCTTTGCAGCCGTTTTAGAACAAGTCCTAAATGATAAGCCTTACGGCTGCAAGGATTTGCCTCTTTAGCTCAGTTGGCCAGAGCACGTGATTTGTAATCTCGGGGTCGTTGGTTCGAATCCGACAAGAGGCTCAAAAGAAAGAGAAGAAGATGCTGTCGAGAGACGAAGTTCTTTACTCTGAGAATTTATTGGACAAGCAACGGGTGGTTACCAGAGTGGCCAAATGGGGCAGACTGTAAATCTGCTGGCGATGCCTTCGGTGGTTCGAATCCATCACCACCCACTTCAGTTGAAGTTTTGCGGAAATAGCTCAGTTGATAGAGCACTAGCCTTCCAAGCTGGGGGTCGCGGGTTTGAGTCCCGTTTTCCGCTCTAACTTGCTGTAATAGCTCAGTGGTAGAGCACTTCCTTGGTAAGGAAGAGGTCCTGAGTTCAACTCTCAGTTACAGCTCTACTTCTGTTCTTTATTTGTTTAAGGAGTCAGAAGAAAAACAGATAAATCATTTATATAAATAAAATAAAAGAAAAGCTATGGCTAAAGAGAATTTTGTGCGCACGAAACCGCACGTAAACATTGGTACGATAGGTCACGTTGACCATGGTAAGACCACTTTGACCGCTGCCATCACTACAGTTTTGGCTAAGCAGGGTCTTTCTGAGGTTAAGTCTTTTGACCAGATTGATAACGCACCTGAAGAGAAGGAACGCGGTATCACTATCAATACTGCCCACGTAGAATATGAAACAGCAAAACGTCACTATGCACACGTTGACTGCCCGGGACACGCTGACTATGTAAAGAACATGGTAACTGGTGCTGCTCAGATGGACGGTGCTATCCTTGTTGTTGCTGCAACTGACGGTCCTATGCCTCAGACACGTGAGCACGTGCTTCTCGCTCGTCAGGTAAACGTTCCGCGTATGGTTGTGTTCCTGAACAAGTGCGATATGGTTGAGGATGAGGAAATGCTCGAACTCGTTGAGATGGAGGTTAGAGAAATCCTTGATCAGTATGAATTCGAGGATGATACTCCTATAATTCGTGGTTCTGCACTCGGCGCACTTAATGGCGTAGCAAAATGGGAAGAGAAGGTTATGGAGCTCATGAACGCTGTTGATGAGTGGATTCAGGAGCCTCCGCGCGACCTCGACAAACCTTTCCTTATGCCTGTTGAGGACGTGTTCTCTATCACTGGTCGTGGAACTGTTGCTACCGGACGTATCGAGACTGGTCGTGTTAAGGTCGGTGACGAAGTAGAGCTCCTCGGTCTTGGCGAAGATAAGAAGAGCGTGGTAACAGGTGTTGAAATGTTCCGCAAGATTCTTGATGAAGGTGAAGCTGGTGATAACGTAGGTCTGCTCCTCCGTGGTATAGACAAGAACGAAATCAAGCGCGGTATGGTTCTCTGCCATCCGGGTCAGATTAAGCCGTTCAAGAAATTCAAGGCTTCTATCTACGTTCTGAAGAAAGAAGAGGGTGGTCGTCATACTCCGTTCGGAAACAAGTATCGTCCGCAGTTCTATCTCCGTACAATGGACTGTACAGGTGAAATCTCTCTTCCGGAGGGCGTAGAAATGGTAATGCCTGGAGACAACGTGGAAATCACAGTTGAGCTGATTTATGCTGTTGCTCTTAACAAGGGTCTGCGCTTCGCTATCCGTGAGGGTGGACGCACAGTAGGCTCTGGTCAGATTACTGAAGTATTTGAAGACTAAATTTCAAAATCAGGATTTAAACATCCCTGTTTCTTGAAATAAGATAATAAATGTTCCCGCATGAGCGGCATGCGGGAATTTTTTACGGGATTAGCTCAGTTGGTAGAGCACTGGTCTCCAAAACCAGGTGTCGGGAGTTCGAGCCTCTCATCCCGTGCTAAATAAAGATAATATGTTCAAGAAATTTGTGAATTATTGCAAAGTTTGTTACAACGAACTTGCGCATAAAACTACATGGCCTACAGGTGCCGAACTCACGCACAGTGCTATGATTGTATTATCTGCTTCCCTTGTCATAGCTTGTGTCGTGTTCGCAATGGATCAGCTCTTTGAGTGGATCATGAGTATGGTTTATCCAGGTTAATTTATCGGAAAATGGCTGAAACAGGAAAGAATTGGTATGTCTTGCGTGCTGTAAGTGGCAAAGAGGCTAAGGTGAAGGAATACATTGAGGCTGAAATGAAACACAACACGTTATTGTCGACACATGTTTCTCAGGTTATCATACCTATGGAGAAGCATGCTTCTTTGCGTAATGGCAAGAGAGTCATCAAAGAGAAGATTTCTCTTCCCGGCTATGTTTTCGTTGAGGCCTCTCTCGTTGGAGATGTTGCGCATACCTTGCGTTTCATGCCCAATGTCCTTGGCTTTCTTGGTGGACTAGACAATCCTTCTCCAGTTCCGCAGGCAGACATAAATCGTATGCTTGGTACTGCAGAAGAAACAGAGCTTGTAGACGATGTGAATATTCCGTATGTTGTCGATGAAACTGTGAAGGTTATTGATGGTCCTTTCAGCGGCTTTAGCGGTGTGATTGAAGAAGTCAACAGTGAAAAGCGTAAGTTGAAGGTGATGGTCAAGATTTTCGGAAGAAAGACTCCATTGGAATTAGGTTTTATGCAAGTTGAAAAAGAAGGCTGATGCATTGTTACGGGTGTATCGCATCTTTTTATACTAATCATTTAACATATAAACAAAAATGGCTAAAGAAGTTGCTGGATTAATCAAGTTACAGATTAAAGGTGGCGCAGCGAATCCCTCTCCTCCTGTAGGACCGGCTTTGGGTTCGAAGGGTATTAATATTATGGGATTCTGCAAGGAGTTCAACGCCAGAACCCAGGATAAGGCAGGTAAGATTATTCCTGTCGTTATCACCTACTACACCGACAAGTCATTCAGCTTCGAGCTTAAGACTCCGCCTGCAGCTGTTCAGCTTAAAGAGGCAGCCAAGGTTAAGAGTGGCTCAGCACAGCCTAATCGTCAGAAAGTTGCCAGCGTGACTTGGGATCAGGTTAGAGCAATAGCAGAGGACAAGATGAAAGATCTTAACTGCTTCACTGTGGAGGCAGCGATGAAGCTTGTTGCCGGTACTGCAAGAAGTATGGGTATAACTGTAAAAGGGGATTTCCCTGGTAAATAATTTATAACTTCAATTAGAAAAATGAGTAAACTGACAAAAAATCAAAAATCAGTAGCTGATAAGGTTGAAGCAGGGAAAGCATACTCTTTGATGGAGGCATCAGAGCTTGTTAAGGAAATAACTACGACTAAGTTTGATGCTTCTGTAGATATAGATGTACGCTTAGGCGTTGACCCGCGTAAGGCAAACCAGATGGTTCGTGGCGTAGTTTCGCTTCCAAATGGCACTGGTAAGGTTACACGCGTGCTCTGTCTTTGTACACCGGATGCTGAAGCTGCTGCCAAAGAGGCTGGTGCAGACTATGTCGGTCTTGACGAATATATCGAAAAGATTAAAGGCGGATGGACTGATGTGGATGTTATCATAACAATGCCGTCATGCATGGGTAAGATAGGTCCTTTGGGACGTGTTCTCGGACCGCGTGGACTTATGCCTAACCCAAAGAGCGGCACAGTGACAATGGATGTTGCTAAGGCAGTAAAAGAGGTTAAGCAAGGTAAGATAGACTTTAAAGTTGACAAGGCCGGTATTATTCACACATCTATCGGCAAGGTCAGCTTTACAGCAGAGCAGATTATGCAGAATGCAAAGGAGTTTATCGCTACTGTTATAAAGCTTAAACCTTCTGCTGCTAAAGGTACATATATTAAGAGTATCTTTATTTCTAGCACTATGAGTAAGGGTATCAAGGTTGATCCTAAATCAGTTGAGTAACTCTAAAAGTTTTGTAAAATGAGAAAAGAAGTAAAAGATACTATTATAAATGAACTAGGTCAGAAACTGAAGGAATATCCTCATTTCTATCTGGTTGATGTTACAGGTCTGAATGCGGAGGCTACAAGTAATTTGCGCCGCAAGTGTTTTAAGAGCGAAATCAAGATGGTTGTTGTGAAGAACACTCTTCTTCACAAGGCTTTCGAGGCTTCAGACGTGGATTTTGAACCTTTGTATTGTACTCTGAAAGGTACGACAGCCGTATTGTTTACACATACAGCAAATGTTCCTGCAAAGCTTTTGAAAGAGTATACTAAGGAAGGTATCCCCGCACTTAAAGGTGCATATGCAGAAGAATGCGTATATGTAGGTGCAGACAAGCTCTCTGAACTTGCTTCACTGAAGAGCAAGAACGAAGTTATTGCTGAAATTGTCGCATTGCTGCAGTCTCCCGCCAAGAATGTTGTTTCTGCACTTCAGTCTGGTGCGAACACGATTCATGGTGTCCTGAAAACTTTGGGTGAGCGCCCGGAGTAACAAAAAACAATTATTAATATAAAAAACAATTAAAATTTTAAATAAAATGGCAGATATCAAAGCTATTGCTGAAGAGTTAGTAAATCTTACAGTAAAAGAAGTAAATGAGTTGGCAACAGTCCTGAAGGACGAGTATGGAATCGAGCCCGCTGCTGCAGCCGTAGCTGTAGCTGCTGGACCTGCAGCCGGTGGTGCAGCTGGTGAGGCAGAGGAGAAGACTTCTTTCGACGTTGTTCTCGCTGAAGTAGGTGGTGCAAAACTTCAGGTTGTTAAGGCAGTTAAGGAAGCTTGCGGTCTTGGCTTGAAAGAGGCTAAGGATCTTGTAGACGGCGCTCCTGCTACAATCAAGGAAGGTCTTTCTAAAGAAGAGGCTGAGAACTTGAAGAAGGCTATCGAAGAGGCTGGTGCCAAGGTAGAACTCAAGTAATAATAAATCTTATAAATTCGCGGCAAGACAATGATTTTGTCTATGCAGTGTGAATCTTTTTAAAATACGGTTAGAATCTTCCAGGTAGGTAGGTTCTAACCTTTTTGTGTCTTTTCATTTATTATAAATATTAATATCTTCTGATGGCTTCAAAAATTGTTGATAACAGAGTTAATTTTGCCAGCATCCACAATCCGATGCCATATCCGGATTTTCTTGATGTGCAGCTAAAGTCGTTTAAGGACTTCCTTCAGATGGACACTCCCCCCGAAGAACGCAAGAACGATGGTCTCTATAAGGTTTTTTCAGAGAATTTCCCTATTACGGACACCAGAAATAACTTTGTTCTTGAGTTCCTCGATTATTATATAGACCCGCCTCGCTACACAATTGAAGAATGTCTTGAGCGCGGGCTTACATACAGTGTGCCTTTGAAGGCAAAGATGAAATTGTATTGTACTGATCCGGATCATGAGGATTTCGGTACATTCATACAGGATGTTTTCCTGGGTACAATTCCTTATATGACGAGCAACGGCACATTCATCATTAATGGTGCCGAGCGTGTTGTCGTTTCACAGTTGCACCGCTCTCCGGGCGTGTTCTTCGGCCAAGGTGTGCATGCAAACGGCACAGTGCTTTATTCTGCGCGAATCATACCTTTCAAAGGCTCGTGGATAGAGTTTGCCACAGATATCAACAATGTGATGTATGCTTATATCGACCGTAAGAAGAAATTGCCTGTAACGACTCTTCTTCGTGCCATTGGATATGAGCAGGACAAGGATATCCTTCAGATTTTTGATCTTGCAGAAGAAGTCAAGGTCAACAAGAAGAATATGAAGGCAGCCATCGGACGTAAGCTTGCCGCACGTGTTCTGAAAAGCTGGAATGAGGATTTCGTAGACGAGGATACCGGTGAGGTTGTTTCCATCGAGCGTAACGAAGTCATCATGGAGCGTGAGACTGAACTCACAGAGGATAACATCGTCGACATAATAGAGAGCGGCACCCCTTCTGTGTTGCTTCATAAGGATGCGGAGGCTGCAAACAAATATTCGATAATCTTCAACACACTCGCAAAAGATCCGAGCAACTCTGAGAAAGAGGCAGTGCTGTATATATACAGACAGCTCCGTAATGCCGACCCGGCAGATGACGCGAGTGCCCGTGAAGTGTTCCAGAATCTGTTCTTCTCTGACAAGCGTTATGACTTGGGAGAAGTGGGACGTTATCGTATAAACAAGAAACTTGGTCTTGACACGGAGTCAGACATCCGAGTACTGACAAAGGACGATATAATAGAAATCATAAAGTATCTTATTCAGCTTATCAACTCTAACGCAACGGTGGACGATATCGACCACTTGTCCAACCGTCGTGTGCGTACCGTCGGAGAGCAGTTGAGCAATCAGTTCTCCATCGGTCTTGCCCGTATGAGCCGTACGATACGCGAGCGCATGAATGTGCGTGACAATGAGGTGTTCCAGCCTACTGACCTGATTAACGCAAAGACAATCTCAAGCGTAATCAATTCTTTCTTCGGTACAAACCCGTTGTCACAGTTTATGGACCAGACCAACCCGTTGGCAGAGGTCACACACAAACGCCGTCTGTCTGCTCTTGGTCCCGGCGGACTTTCACGTGAGCGTGCCGGATTCGAGGTGCGTGACGTTCATTACACACATTACGGACGTCTCTGTCCTATCGAGAGTCCTGAAGGTCCTAACATCGGACTTATATCGTCGCTTTGCGTTTATGCTACCATCAACGAGCTCGGATTTATTGAGACTCCCTACCGCAAGGTTACTGACGGTAACGTCAATCTTAATAATGATGATGTTGTATACCTCACTGCCGAGGAAGAGCAGGATCACATCATCGGACAGGGAAATGCACCTCTTCGTGAGGATGGTTCGTTCATACGCGACTATGTGAAATGCCGTCAGGACGCCGACTTCCCTGTAGTAGCACCCGACCAGGTCGATCTTATGGACGTGTCTCCGCAGCAGATTGCATCTGTTTCCGCCGGACTCATTCCGTTCCTCGAGCATGACGACGGTCACCGTGCGCTGATGGGATGTAACATGATGCGCCAGGCTGTTCCTCTTCTTCACAACGACGCGCCTATTGTCGGTACAGGACTCGAGAAGCAGGTGTGTGAGGATTCACGCACTATGATTACGGCTGAAGGCGACGGAGTAATCGAATACGTTGACGCTACGACAATACGTATATTGTACGACCGCACGGAGGACGAGGAGTTCGTCAGCTTCGAACCTGCGTCTAAGGAATACCGCATTCCTAAGTTCCGCCGTACGAACCAGAATATGACAATCGACCTGCGTCCTATCTGTAACAAGGGTCAGCGCGTAAAGGCAGGCGACATCCTTACTGAGGGATATGCCACAGAGAACGGAGAGCTCGCCCTTGGACGCAACCTGCTTGTGGCTTACATGCCTTGGAAAGGTTACAACTATGAGGACGCCATCGTACTTAGCGAGCGTATGGTGCGCGACGATGTCCTCACATCTGTGCATGTGGATGAGTACTCGCTTGACGTGCGCGAGACAAAGCGCGGTATGGAGGAGTTCACGAGCGACATACCAAATGTCAGCGAGGAAGCCACCAAAGACCTTGACGACAATGGAGTCATCCGTATTGGTGCGCGTGTCGAGCCGGGCGACATCCTCATCGGTAAGATTTCGCCTAAAGGTGAGAGCGACCCGTCGCCAGAGGAGAAACTTCTCCGCGCCATCTTCGGTGACAAGGCTGGAGACGTAAAGGATTCTTCTTTGAAAGCCAATCCGTCACTCAGTGGTGTGGTGATTGACAAGAAGATGTTCTCCCGTGCTGTCAAGACACGCGAATCGAAGAAACAGGACAAGGTGCTGCTCGCTAAGATAGACGAGGAATATGAGGCAAAGAACAACGATCTTAAGGATATTCTTGTAGAGAAACTGCTTATTCTCACTGAGGATAAGGTTTCGCAGGGTGTGAAGGATTATTCCGGTGCGGAGATTATCACAAAGGGCAGCAAGTTTACTGCTCCTATACTCAAGAACCTCGAGTATGACGGCATCCAGTCTAACGGATGGACAGACGACGCGCACACCAATGAGCTCATCCAGAAGCTCATAATGAACTATATACGCAAGTATAAGCTTCTCGACGCCGAACTGAAGCGCAGAAAGTTCGCCATTACCATAGGTGACGAGCTTCCTTCCGGCATTCTTCAGATGGCAAAGGTTTATATTGCGAAGAAACGTAAGATAGGAGTGGGCGACAAGCTTGCCGGACGTCACGGAAACAAGGGTATCGTGTCGCGTATCGTGCGCATGGAAGACATGCCGTTCCTTGAGGACGGACGTCCTGTGGATATCGTGTTGAACCCTCTGGGCGTGCCTTCACGTATGAACCTCGGTCAGATATTCGAGGCAATTCTCGGTGCTGCAGGAAAGAAACTCGGCGTTAAGTTCGCCACACCTATCTTCGACGGTGCAAAGCTTGACGACCTTTCTGAATGGACGGACAAGGCAGGACTTCCGCACTTGTGCTCAACCCATCTTTACGACGGTGAGACAGGCGAGCGTTTCGACCAGCCGGCGACCGTGGGTATAACCTACTTCTTGAAACTCGGTCATATGGTAGAGGATAAGATGCACGCACGTTCCATCGGTCCGTACTCGCTCATCACACAGCAGCCTCTTGGAGGTAAGGCACAGTTCGGTGGCCAGCGTTTCGGTGAGATGGAGGTTTGGGCACTCGAGGCATTCGGTGCCAGTCATGTGCTTCAGGAGATTCTTACAATCAAGTCCGACGACACTGTCGGCCGTTCAAAGGCATATGAGGCAATTGTCAAGGGCGACCCGATGCCTACCCCGGGAATACCGGAGTCTCTCAATGTGCTTCTGCACGAGCTCCGTGGTCTTGGTTTAAGTGTCAAACTCGATTAATCCCGAACACCCTAAATTATAAAAGATATGGCTTTTAAGAAAGATACAAAAATAAAGAACAATTTCACGAAGATCACCGTCGGTCTTGCTTCGCCTGAAGAGATTCTCGAGAACTCTTATGGTGAGGTCACCAAACCAGAGACAATTAATTACAGGACTTACAAGCCTGAGCGTGACGGACTGTTCTGCGAGCGCATTTTCGGTCCTACACGCGACTATGAGTGCGCGTGCGGAAAGTATAAGCGCATACGCTATAAGGGCATTGTCTGCGACCGGTGCGGTGTCGAAGTCACTGAGAAGAAGGTACGCCGTGAGCGCAGCGGACACATAGAGCTTGTTGTCCCTGTAGCGCACATATGGTATTTCCGCTCTCTGCCCAACAAGATAGGCTATCTGCTCGGTATGCCTACAAAGCGTCTTGATTCGGTGATATATTACGAGAAATATGTCGTTGTGCAGCCGGGTGCTCTTGAAGGACGCAAGGATGCCGAGGGCATCGAGATAAACGGCTCACACAAGATGGACTTCCTTTCAGAGGAGGAATATATCGACATCATCGAGAACAAGCTCGATCCGCATAACGAATATCTCGACGATTCAGACCCCAACAAGTTCATTGCCAAAATGGGTGCTGAGGCGATTTACGACCTTTTGTCTACAATCGATCTCGACGCATTGTCTTATGAGCTGCGCGACCGTGCCAACAACGACTCTTCGCAGCAGCGCAAGACCGAGGCGTTAAAACGCCTGCAGGTAGTGGAGGCGTTCCGTTCGAGCCGTGGTGTAAACCGTCCTGAGTGGATGATAATGAAGATTATTCCGGTCATTCCGCCGGAGCTCCGTCCTCTCGTTCCGCTTGATGGCGGTCGTTTCGCCACATCCGACCTCAACGACCTCTACCGTCGTGTCATCATACGTAACAACCGTCTGAAGCGTCTTGTAGAGATAAAGGCTCCCGAGGTCATCCTCCGAAATGAGAAGCGTATGCTTCAGGAAGCTGTCGACAGTCTTTTCGACAACTCGCGCAAGAGTTCTGCCGTCAAGAGCGACAGCAACCGTCCGCTGAAGTCATTGTCCGATTCGCTTAAGGGAAAACAGGGACGTTTCCGTCAGAACCTTCTCGGTAAGCGTGTCGACTATTCCGCACGTTCGGTCATCGTTGTCGGACCGGAGCTTAAAATGGGCGAGTGCGGTCTGCCGAAACTCATGGCAGCCGAGCTCTACAAGCCGTTCATCATACGCAAGCTCATCGAGCGCGGCATCGTGAAAACGGTCAAGAGCGCAAAGAAGATTGTCGACCGTCGCGAGCCCGTCATCTGGGATATTCTCGAGAATGTGATGAAGGGTCATCCCGTGCTGCTCAACCGTGCGCCGACACTTCACCGTCTCGGTATACAGGCATTCCAGCCGAAGCTCATAGAGGGTAAGGCCATCCAGCTCCATCCGCTGGCATGTACGGCGTTCAACGCCGACTTCGACGGCGACCAGATGGCTGTCCACCTCCCTCTGAGCAATGAGGCGATCCTTGAGGCACAGATACTGATGCTCCAGAGCCACAACATCCTCAACCCGGCAAACGGCGCTCCTATCACTGTGCCGTCACAGGACATGGTTCTCGGACTCTACTATATCACAAAGATACGTCCGGGTGCAAAGGGCGAGGGACTCGTGTTCTATGGTCCGGAAGAAGCACTCATCGCACATAACGAAGGCAAGTGCGACCTTCACGCACCTGTTAAGGTTGTTGTCAACGACCTTGTCGACGGTGTGATGCAGAAACGCATGGTCGACACTTCTGTAGGACGTGTCATTGTCAATCAGATTATTCCAGAGGAGGTAGGCTATTTCAACGACATCATCTCCAAGAAGACACTGCGCGGCATCATTGCCGATGTCATCAAGTCGGTTGGTATGGCGCGTGCGTGCGAGTTCCTCGACGGTATCAAGAACCTCGGCTACCGCATGGCTTATGTGGCAGGTCTTTCGTTCAACCTCGACGACATCATCATCCCGAAGGAGAAGGAAGCCATCGTTGAGAAAGGTAATGAGGAGGTTCGTCAGATCACTGAGAACTACAACATGGGATTCATCACCGACAACGAGCGTTACAATCAGGTCATCGATACATGGACCCACGTCAACAACGACCTTGCCAATGTCCTCATGAAGGAAATGACCGAGGCTGACCAGGGATTCAACGCCGTGTTTATGATGCTCGACTCCGGAGCCCGTGGTTCAAAGGACCAGATCAAACAGCTTTCCGGTATGCGTGGACTTATGGCAAAGCCTCAGAAGGCGGGTGCCGAAGGAGCGCAGATTATCGAGAACCCTATTCTCTCAAACTTCAAGGAAGGTATGTCCGTGCTCGAGTACTTCATCGCGTCACACGGTGCCCGTAAGGGTCTTGCCGACACCGCCATGAAGACAGCCGACGCCGGTTACCTCACACGCCGTCTTGTCGATGTGTCACACGACGTCATCATCACCGAGGAGGACTGCGGCACACTGCGCGGACTTGTATGCACGGCTCTTAAAAACGGAGACGAGGTCATCTCCACTCTCTATGAGCGCATCCTCGGACGTGTGTCAGTCCACGACATCATACATCCTACCACAGGCGAGCTCATTGTAGCTGCCGGTGAGGAGATTACGGAGTCTGTTGCCAAGGCGATAGAAGAGTCGCCCATCGAAAGCGTAGAGATACGTTCGGTGCTCACATGCGAGAGCAAGCACGGCGTCTGCATGAAGTGTTACGGACGCAACCTTGCCACAAGCCGCATGGTGCAGATAGGCGAGGCTGTCGGTGTGATTGCCGCACAGGCAATCGGTGAGCCGGGAACACAGCTTACACTGCGTACGTTCCACGCCGGTGGTGTGGCTGCCAATGCCGCCGCCAACGCGTCTATCGTGGCAAAGAACGACTCGCGCATAGAGTTCGACGAGCTGCGCGTGGTTCCGTTTGTGGAGAACGACGGCGAGAAGGACGTCAACTGCGACATGGTGGTGAGCCGTCTGTCTGAGGTGCGCTTCATCGATCCGCATACCGACATCGTGCTCTCCACGCTCAACGTTCCTTACGGTTCAACCCTCTACTTCAAGAACGGAGCACTCGTGAAGAAAGGCGACCTCATAGCCAGATGGGACCCGTTCAATGCGGTCATCGTCACCGAATACGGCGGTACGCTTAAATTCAACGATGTGATAGAGGGCATAACCTATCGTGCCGAGACCGACGAGGCTACCGGACTGACCGAGAAGATCATCACCGACTCTAAGGACAAGTCCAAGGTTCCAACCTGTGACATCATCGGTAAGGACGGTGAGGTGATAGGCACATACAACTTCCCGGTGGGCGGACACGTCGTAGTGGAAGACGGACAGACTGTCAGGACAGGTGCCACACTCGTGAAGATTCCGCGTGCCGTGGGCAAGGCTGGTGACATCACCGGAGGTCTCCCGCGTGTGACAGAGCTTTTCGAGGCGCGCAACCCGAGCAACCCTGCTGTGGTTTCTGAGATTGACGGTGAGGTGACAATGGGTAAGGTGAAGCGCGGCAACCGCGAGATTATCGTCACAAGCAAGACCGGTGACCAGAAGAAATATCTCGTCAGCCTCTCCAAACAGATACTTGTTCAGGAGCACGATGCCGTTCGTGCCGGTACTCCGCTTTCCGACGGTATCATCACTCCGGGCGACATCCTCGCCATCAAGGGTCCCACTGCGGTTCAGGAATACATCGTCAACGAGGTTCAGGACGTATACCGTCTGCAGGGTGTGAAGATTAACGACAAGCACTTCGAGATTATCGTGCGCCAGATGATGCGCAAGGTTCAGATAGACGAGCCTGGCGATACCACGTTCCTCGAGCAGGAGATGGTGGACAAGCTCGACTTCGCTGAGGAGAACGACCGCATATGGGGCAAGAAATATGTTACCGACGCGGGCGACTCTGAAACCCTGAAGGTGGGTCAGATCATCTCCGCACGCAAGCTGCGCGACGAGAACTCGAGTCTCAAGCGTCGTGACCTCCGTCTGGTTCAGGTGCGTGACACCATCCCCGCAACATCCACACAGATACTCCAGGGCATCACTCGTGCGGCGTTGCAGACCAAGAGTTTCATCTCTGCCGCATCGTTCCAGGAGACAACAAAGGTGCTCAACGAGGCTGCCATACGTGGTAAGGTAGACCGTCTGGAAGGTATGAAGGAGAACGTGATAACCGGTCACCTCATTCCTGCCGGTACAGGACTCCGCCAGTGGGAGAAACTCATCGTCGGCTCGAAGGAAGAGTACGACCGCATCCTTGCTAACCGCAAGACCGTGCTCGACTTTGCCGGTGAGAATGAGTCTGCCGAATAATGCATAATGTTCCTGTGCCATGTAAGTGGCAAAGGAAAAGATAAGTCAAAAGGAGACTGCGCCCGACGCAGTCTCCTTTTTCTGTTTATTGCCTGTTCTTCAGTGCTGTGTACTTTCTCGTACCACGGAATAAGTCATTATACTTCATTCGTATTTCGTGTTGCTGTCAGCCGGATTGGTTCCTGATTTTTCCCGGTGTAGCCCGCTACATCTTTGATAAGGCTGGACACAATCCGGCTGACAGAAGTACGAAAAGCGAATGGAAGTATGATGACCGCTTTTGGTTAATCCATTAGGGGCTGAATTTATGAGTGGTTACTCACCCACACAAACCAACATGTTCCCAAATAATCATCTACGTTGATATCAACCTTTGCCTTGTCATTTTCGCTCTCAATCCGATTCTTTGTTTTCTCTTTCCTTACTGAACGCCTTTATTCCGTCAGCAAGGATTTTCTGTAATATCTCCTTCGGCACTGTCGGCTGATAATCCGACACCCGCAATGTGCTTTCCCGTATCTTCGGGTGCACAACGGCTTCAACCCTAATCTACCTTTTTGGGCAGTTTGTTTGAAGTCTTTTCTATTTTCTTCTCATTGCCTGCCACTCTGCGTTCCACCTTCTTTATATCCTCTGCAGGTGGAAGGTTCTCGGGTTTTATGCCTCGTTGTCCCAGCATCTGCCTTACGCTGACATTGTTCTGAATATGTTCAGTCGTTATGCTCTGCTCACCCTGAAGAACTTTTTGCTCCACGTTGTAGTTTGTCATTTCGGTGGCGAGGTTCTTGGCGGCAATGGTAAGCGTAGGAAGAAAATCAGCCAACGGTCGTGTCGACTTGATGCCAAGGCGGCGTTTCATGTCCTCGGTGGTATGTCCGCCAAACAAAGCCGTGTCGCCTTTTGAACGTATGCGTCCGAATCCCCGCTCGTCAACGCCGCGTTCGTATATGTTACGCGACAGTTGTTTCTCCGAAGCGCGCAGTCGGTCACGTGTGTCCAGACGTGACACTTGCTGCAAATGCTCGGCTATAAGTTCAGCTCTCCTTGTCTGCAATGCGAAGTAGCCTTGAGCAAAAGCTATCTCCTCTTTCTTAGGGTCACCGTTCTGGGCAATGAGATAACAGGCAAAGCGTGTAAGCATGTAGTCCTTGACTTCACGCTTGGCTCCCTTTGCTAAACTTATCATTTTCGTGACCTCACGAAAATGATCATCTACGTTGATATTCTGTGACTTGCATGATTCAACAGCCCGCCCTATAGCAACAATGAAGTTCTCCCAGCGGGCATAGCCAAGAACCGTCTGAAGCTCACGTGCAAACCACACTTCAATCTTTTCCTTGCCATTGTCGCTCTCAATGTAGTGTGTTATCTCGTTGAAAGCCGATGTGTGCTGGTTTATTCTTTGAATGTCCATATTATAAGTCCCTTTGTTTCTTATCCCATCTCTCCTCACCAATCGCCTTCATCTCGCCCTCAGTCATTTTTTGTAAATTCTCTTTCGGTACGGTTAGCCGATAATCCGCTACCCGCGATGTGCTTTCTCATATATGTGGCGTGGCGGTATCGCCCTGTCTGTTGTCCGGCGGTGTCATGTAGTGCGGATGCGGCGCATATCAATAACTTATCATATTGATATATGATTCTGACCACAAAGATAACTATAAAAACGCAACAATCAGGCATAAGTATGTCCGGAGTTGTGCTTGTCCGCCAGGTGGGCGTACATAAAGATAGCTGTAAGCTGATTGTGAAATGAAGACACACGGAGCAAATACACGTAAAAACGGCAGAGCGGGGCGCATCAGTTTCGTATGTGGCAACCGGCTTTTTTTCTTGTATTTTTGTTTTTTTATGAAGTGAAATCTTGTCCTGTGGATTGATATTCCTATCTTTGCGATACGTCTTCCGGCACATTGTCCGGATATGTGTTTTCCTATTCCGAATATCTGAAAGTTATGAGACATCTGTATATCTTTTTGTCGTTGGTGCTTTGCGCTTGTGCTTCCGGCTGTATGTCGGGGCTCTCCGGCAAGTGGAAGGGGCTGGCACACAGCTCCGGTTATGAGGCTGACGCCGTCCTGCGCGACAGTCTGAAACCGTCGCGGCAGCCGTATGAGGGCTTTGTGTGGGACGAGGTGAGGGGCGCCGGACTGCGCTTGCTTGCCCAGCGAAACGGCAGCATGCGTGTCATGGCAGACCCGTCGTTGCCGGGCATGGTGCTTGTGAGGGACGGCAGTGCGAGTCCTGTGCGGCTCATGCAGGTGTTCGACATCGGCGACGGAGGCATCAGCGTCTTGACAGACACGCTCCGTGCGCGTGGGGAATTGCCTGCCGGCGAGACGTGCCGGTTCCGTAAGATAGACTCAGACAGGGCGGGCGTGAGCAGATATATTCTCGTGCCTCATGGTGACTATGCCGCACGTGTCGATTCCGTCTCGGCTCACGGACCGGTGCCGTCGACCTGCGGAGGATGGGGCGTGGGCAACAGCGGCATGCGCTATTTCGAGATACACGACAGCAGTCCGTCAAAGGCGGTTTTCGTGGAGATAGGGCAGGAGATGCCGCTCTTTGACGAAAAAAGCATAACGCTTGCCGACACAGAGTCTGACGCCATGTCAAGAGACGTGTTGTATACTCTTGAGGGTGTTCTGAGAATGGGACACGAGGTGAGGTCGTTTGTGCCTTCGGGCAGCGATAAGGAATATTGGGTGGTCGACAAGACGGGAAAGCTTGGCGGCATGTACGACCGTGTTACCGGTGGAAAGAAAAACGGCAGTCCGGTGAGGGCGGTGCTCAAGTTGGAGTATGGCGGCAGACGCGGTGACGGCTTTGCCGAACAGTATGACGGGGTGTGGCTTGTGCGTGAGGTGGTGCGCGTCGCTTCCGTCTGACGCCTCGCCTTCTTCTTCCGGTCCGTCACGGCATGGTCGGAACGGGGTGTTTTCGTACCCGTAAAACACAATGATATATATCGGTTTGCGAAAGAGACTCTTTGAGGCTGCGGAAAAGGCTTTTCGGGACGATGAAAGAGCCTCTTTCGCAGCCTTAGAGAGCCTCTTTTGTAATGCGCTGTGCGCCAGTTGGTTGCGCGGTTGTTTTTCTTCGTTTCTGTGCATGCGCCTTTTGTGTCATTACCCTTTGTCTTGATGTGGTATGTCTCGCGTGTTTTCGTGAGTCCGACAGGTTGTCCGCTGTCTTGCTTTCATGATTATGGTGTGACGTCAACGGTAATGTATCTGCATGGAAGCGGTTCATTTTTTGATTCATATTTTTGGGAATGTAAGTCGGATATGTTATCTTTGCATAAGATAAGCTGCGCTCGGGAAGCCGGAATAAAAAAACTTTCCGTCTGTTCGCGGCATCTTTAGGGAATATACTCAGTGCGCTGTGTTCCATATGGCATCAGCTTTATGATATGGCGCAATTTATTTTTTTATATCTAAAACTAAAAAATTATCATGGACGAAAACAACAATCAGAAACAGGGCTTTCCCATTGAGCTCAATGCGGAGACAGCCCTCGGCGAATACGCCAACCTTGCTTTGATAAGCCATTCAAGTTCCGACTTCGTTATCGACTTCGCACGCATGCTCCCCGGCATGCCCAAACCGCAGGTGCGCAGCAGGGTCGTTCTTGCGCCGGAACATGCGAAACGTCTCCTCCAGGCGTTGCAGGAAAACATATACAAATACGAGCAGTCGTTCGGTAAGATTCAGATTCCCAACCAGCAGGGACGCACCATCGCTCCGTTCAACAGCGGTACAGGCGAGGCGTGAGCGGACTTGTTTTTCTGAAAGAGACATGGCAGGGATGCGTTTGATCATCCCTGCCTTTTTTATTCGTTTCACGTTTTCCTTGTCCCGTTTTTTTATTTTTGTTGTTTCATGCTGTTGTAAGTTGGTATGTGTGTTACGCTTCTTTGACATACCGTAATGCGTTTGTAGCCTCCACGTTCAGTCTGAATCTCTATTTGTTTTTCATAGCGGCTATGTGTCAGTAGCCAAATGTTGCTTGTTCGTCCTGCATGTCCGATGTGGCTGTATGCATTTTATGATGTTCTAATATGTGCAAATGTATATAGTCGTTTTTCATGTATAATAATATTTAAAAATATCTACACCTCTAATGCGGAGGCGTATATATATTGCGATATATATTGTTCTAAACATCAGCAAAATTAAGATTAAAGTATGACTTAGCAAAAGATATGGTATTATAATTAACACAAATACATATATATTAACTAAAGTGACTGTCCATATTAGTTGAATATAAGAGATAAATACAATAATCAAATATCTCCATTTCCTCGATTTTGTGAAAACATATACACCTCCGCATTAGAGGTGTATGGTTCTCAAAGCATATGCGGCATGCTTTTTAAGTCCGTATGACTGAAAAAGGCACCGTGATGCGGAATCTCTCACAAGTGTCGTTTCGCGACATAAGCTGTGTTTGCTTACATTAAGTTTCACCTGTACACAGACAATAAATCTTATAACAACAAACCATACCGAGTTATCTTAAACACCGGAAGATATGCAGATGTCATCCGGACTGACACAGAGAGGCAGACAGTATAAAACCAACGAAAATAAAAAAGGAAATGAAGAAAATGTATGAAAAACCATCCGTCGATGTAATTGCGATGGAGACGGAGCAGTCGATGGCTACCTTGTCATCGTACAACACTACCGGCGATGAGACGCATCCGGGATTTGACATCATTGAGGGTAATCCGCCGTCTGGTGACGGCACAGACCTTAGGGGTAACGGTGCGTACAACTCTGATGAGAACTGGGCAAAACCGCACAATGTGTGGGAGTGAGAGTAAATGACTGAAGAAAAGAAGAAGAACAACAAGAAAAAGAAAGGAAAAACGAGTTATTATGAAACATTTTAGTACATTTGTATCGATGTTCCTGCTGCTGCTCATGGGTGGCGTGCAGACTGCGACGGCGCAGGATGACAGCGACTGGGAGAGATATGCGAGTGACCCTCAGGATTTAGAAGGAGAATACGTATATCTTTATAATGTCACCCAGCATGCGTTCCTTAATGCCGGAGGCAACTACGGAATGAATAGTATAATGAACGAAAGAGGTATAAGGCTTACGCTGGAGCGCGACGATGAGGGAGACTACAATTTAAGAGGTCCGATAATAAACACTGCGCAGGGTGCCTATCTCGGCTTTGTTGAGGAAAATGGAGTTTATCCTGTTTATGTGGACAGGGCAAACGCGGATGACACGAATAGTGAAAAACGTAATGACAATGCGAAAATAGAATTCGTATCGGCAGGAACGGGAAGTCACACATATCATATTCGCAATCAGCAGGGAAGTGGATTGCTCACCACTACAAGGTACTGGAATTACGATGGAAACAGGCACGCGGTTTATGCGGAAAGAACGTATCAACGCAATTCTGACGTGTGGTGTCTTATTTCGATAGATGATTACCGCCAGCTTATTCAGAATATCGCACAGGTTGGTAACTACAATGTGAGTGGTCTGTTGTACAATACCCGCTTCATCCGTAACGTGAGCGATGAGGATAACCTTTTCTGGAAAACAACCGTACTCGATTATCTTTCGAGCGATTACTGCACAGCCATAAACCCGAAACTCGGAACAAATGAAATCGGTATAAACAATACATATGCACAACTTTATGGTTCATACGGCTGCTTGGAGATTGGTCGTGCCACCGGAACTTTCTATCAGGTGGTGGAAGATTTGAGACCGGGTCTATATAAAGTGTCTGCCCAGGCGTTCTTCGATTTGCATGATGATGCTCCTTATACAGACGGTGCGTACGACAAAGATAATACTGCAACCGCAACCAACGCATACCTCTTCGCCAACTACAATAAAGAGCCGATACCTGCGCTCACTGATGATCAGTATGGTAAATTCATGGCTATTGTGAATGATCATTACGATCAGCTTAATGAAGAAGGTGAGTCATCAGACGGTACTCCTAACAGAAAACTGTTCCGTCGTAACGTTCCTGCATCAGTATTCATGACCGGTGACAATACGTTCGCACCTGATGAGAGTAAATTCGTGGTAGAGGTGTTCGTGATGGTGGGAAGTGATAGGACACTCAGACTCGGTGTAGGTAAGGATAAAGAAGGTGGTCGTGTGTACATGGACAACATGACTCTGACATATATGGGTAACCCACAGGAGAAATCTTACGGCTTCGGCGTTGATGCTTATGGTGACTATAGTGCTGTGGATCCGTATACATACAGCAAGGACGGATATGTATTCTATCTCAGCCGCAAGTTTGTAGGAAGCGATGAAGGTAATGGATGGAACTCTCTCACACTGCCTGTAGATCTCTATTCATCGCAGTTGCGCAGAGCTTTCGGTAATGACATGGAACTTGTAAAGCTCGTTGGACTCAACCCGCAGAATCCTCAGCAGATATTGTTCAAACCGGTTGACCTGAGTGGAGGATATGGTCTTGAGGCTGGAGAGTGCTATTTGGTGAAGGTGACTAATGGTCCTGTCGGTTCAGACACTGGTACAGAAGGCAATCCTTTTGTATTCAACAGAATAGACGAAAACAAGGGAGATGCCGCATACAATGAAATAGAAAATGTTACATATCATTATGGCTATGTATACAGCTTCGAGGGAGTTTCTTGTCCTGGCGGAATCAGCAATGGTGCTGTCAGCGGAACAACAGATGACCTTGCGCTCAAATGGACAACACACTATTATCATCCAAGTAGTCCTGGAAATTCTTATGCAGCTCCCGAAGGCTCATACGTAATGAGTGGAGGCAACATGTATCATCTGAATTCCGAATGGAGTAACGGTCTGATTGGTACCGCGTGGTATATCGAGGAGACCAACCCGACGTCAGGAACAAAGACCCTCGTGATAGACAACGGCAACGGAACGACCGACATCAACGGCATCGTGACAGAGACACCTGCCGAGAAGGCTGCCGAGGGTGTGTACACCATCAACGGTCAGAAGATCGCTTCAGACAAGTCGCTCAACGATCTGCCTAAGGGCATATACATCGTGAACGGTAAGAAACATATCGTAAGATAAGAAAGAAATTCATCATGCGTTAATGTTCAACCGTGAGGCTGGATGTTTGCGGCCGGTAATGTGAATGCACATTACCGGTTTTTTTATGCCCCACAACCAGTATCACCACATTATTATATTATGCCCCAGCCCCCAGTAGAGACGCAAAATCTTGCGTCTCCCGAGTAAGTATGCG